>MDTC01141702.1_pt1 | contig 25012 bp, 23 predicted proteins | sample 811181 | NCBI WGS metagenome assembly MDTC01 (sample SAMN05326644, study PRJNA326480) | marine metagenome | isolation source: seawater | place: Pacific Ocean: North | collected 2011
GATTTCGCAAGAATCAATAAGGCTATTACAGAAAATACCTTCAAAGAAGAACAAAAATTACAATCAGCCTTAGCCTACGCAACTCAAAACAAAAAGCCAATTCATTTGCTTGGGCTCCTCAGCGATGGTGGTGTACATTCGCACATTAACCACCTTAAAGCCCTGATCGAAATATGTGAGACCAATGGGCATTCTAAAACTTATGTTCACGCTTTTACCGATGGACGAGATGTAGACCCCAAAAGTGGAAAGCAATTTATCGCTGATATCTTAGCCGCTTCAGATCCCTCAAAAACACACCTGGCCAGTATTATTGGACGCTATTACGCCATGGATAGAGATAAACGATGGGAACGTGTGAAGCAAGCCTATGACTTACTGGTCAAAGGGGAAGGTACACCAACTACAAATCCCTTAGAACAAATGGACTCATTTTATGCTAATGACATTACAGATGAGTTTATAACTCCACTGACTGTAGGTGAAGAGCAGCTTATTCAAGCTTCAAGAATAAAGGCAGGAGATGTGGTTATTTTCTTCAACTTTAGAACCGATAGAGGTCGAGAATTAACCGAAGTACTCACACAAACAGAACACGCAGATCACAATATGAAACCTCTTGATTTGCATTTTCTGACCATGACCAATTACGATGAAAACTTCAAAGGCATCGAAGTAATATACGATAAGGACAAACTCAGAAATACTTTGGGAGAAGTCATTTCAAAGGCTGGATCTTCACAATTACGTATCGCAGAGACTGAAAAATACCCTCACGTTACCTTCTTTTTTAACGGTGGTAGAGAAGAAGAATTTGAAGGCGAAAAACGTATTTTGTGTCCTTCGCCAAAAGTGGCTACCTATGACGAAAAACCCGAAATGAGTGCTTTTGAAATTACTGAGGCTGTCATAGAAAGTATAGAAAATGACCATCCTAATTTCATATGTCTGAATTTTGCCAACCCAGATATGGTGGGGCATACAGGGATTATGAGTGCAGCAGTAAAAGCTGTGGAAACAGTAGATGAATGTACCTCTAAAATTGTCGAGAGTGCTTTACAACAAGACATGAGTATTATTATCATCGCCGACCACGGAAACTGTGACACTATGGTGAATAAAGATCAAAGTCCGAATACGGCACACACCGTTAATCCTGTTCCGATTATTCTTATCGATAAGGATGGTACAAAAATCAAAGATGGAATTCTTGGGGATATCGCACCGACGGTTTTAGATTTAATGGGTATTGATCAACCTGATGAAATGACTCAATACTCCTTAATCACAAATTAAGATCTGATGATACTGAAGTCAAAAGAAGAATTGATACTTATGCGTGAGAGCGCGAGACTCGTTTCTAAAACGCTAGGGATGTTGGCTAGCGAAATCAAGCCGGGAGCTCATCCGCTAAAGCTTGATCAAATGGCCGAAGAATTTATACGAGATCACAAAGGGTCTCCAGGGTTCTTAAATATGTATGGATTTCCAAACACCTTAAACTGGAGTCCTAATGAGCAAGTCGTTCACGGAATTCCAGGAGACACTCCACTTCAAGAAGGAGACGTGATTTCTGTGGATTGTGGAGCACTCATGAATGAATTTTATGGAGATCACGCATATACATTTGAAGTTGGAGAAGTCGATGAAAAGGTTAAAAAACTTTTGCAAACCACACGAGAATCTCTTTATGTTGGAATTTCTCATTTTAAGGTCAACAACCGAGTAGGAGATGTAGGCCAGGCCATTCAAAAATATTGTGAAGATGCAGGTTATGGTGTTGTTAGAGAGTTGGTAGGTCATGGCTTGGGAAAAAAATTACACGAAAGTCCAGAAATGCCCAATTACGGTAAACGTGGATGGGGGAAAAAATTTCAAGAAGGACTTGCGGTGGCAATAGAACCAATGATTAATATGGGAACACATCGTGTTGTGCAATTAAAGGATGGCTGGAGTATTGTCACAGCAGATAAAATGCCTTCTGCGCATTTCGAGCACAATGTAGCGATTGTCGATGGTGTTCCAAAGCTCTTATCTACATTTGACCATGTGCACGAGGCCTTGGGAATTTCTACAAACGAAGAGGACCCCTATCGATGGTAAATAACATAATCAATGTTCGAAAGGTTAGTTAAAATTATTTTAAATAGTATACCTAGACCCCTACTGATAAAAATCAGTTTATGGCTTAGACCTTTTATTGCCTTGTTCTATGCAGGAACGACCTATAAAGACCCTATAGACCAAAGAGGCTATCGAAAGTTCTTACCCTATGGGTATAAAAAAATTCGAGAAGGTGTGCTCGCCCCAGGAACCTTTTCACTGGAAAGACATCGATTTCTTTGGTTGTTTTTAAAGACAAGGACTAACTTTTTTAATCAGTCTACTCCTATTAAGTTGCTACATATGGCCCCAGAACAAGCTTTTTATAAACGTTTTAAGCGACTCTCTCATATCGACTACACCAGTTGTGATTTGGACTCTCCAATCGCCGAAGTACACGCAGACATTTGTGATTTACCTTTCGAAAATAATTACTTTGATGTGATTTTATGCAATCATGTTCTCGAGCACGTTAAAAAAGATCAAGACGCACTTACTGAATTATATAGGGTATTAAAACCTGGTGGATGGGGAATATTTCAAGTACCCATTGACTACAGTCGCAGCAAGACCTTTGAAGACAATTCAATTGTGAATAAGGAAAAACGAACAGAAATTTTTGGACAGTACGATCACTTGCGTATATACGGAATGGATTTTTTCAACCAGCTTGAAAATCATGAATTTCAGGTACAAAAAATTTCAGTCAAAGAAATTTACACGAAAGAAGAAATTGAAAGGTATAGACTAGATGAAACTGAAATACTGCCTTTTGTACAAAAATCAATCGATCAGTAAGGCCTCAAATTCTGGAGAAAACCACTCTTTGATTTCTTCTTTTTCGTCACTGTAAATGATATAAGCCCATAAATCGGAATGACCTTTTAAAATAGCTAGTGACTTTGGCAAATCCATCACCATGAAGGATGTGGCCCAAGCATCAGCAGTTGCGCAGTCATCGGCTATCACAGAGGTGGCTAAAACGTTAGACATTTTGGCCTCGCCTGTAGAAGGGTCTATGGTGTGTACATATTTGTTTCCCTTTTCATCCACTCTAAATTTTCTGTAATTACCAGAGGAAGCCATAGCCTTATCGCTTAACTCGATTTTTTGTTTGAGTACTCGTTCTTCAAGACGCTGTGGATCATCAATTCCAATTGTCCAAGCTTTTGATTTTTCTAGATTTTGTCCTTTGGCTATGATCTCACCTCCTAATTCAATCAAATAATTAGCACCTCCGCTTTGAGCTAAATAAAATGCAATTAAATCTAAGGTATATCCTTTGGCAATGGCATTAAAATCAAATTGTGTGTTGGGATTCGTTTTTTGCAGCACATTTTGTTTTAAGACTAATTTATCAAATCCAACGTATTGCAAAAGACTATCTCGCAGCTCAACAGTGACATCTAGTGGCTGTTCTGCTCCAAATCCATAAGCGTTTACAAGTATGCCTACAGTGGGATCAAAATAGCCGTCAGTTTCTTTGTGAATTTGTTGAGCTAGAGTAAAAACTTTTTTGAATTGATCATCGATAACCACATTTTCTTCGCCTCTATTGATTCGACTAATCAAAGAATTGGGTCTATAGGTAGACATCGAATTATTTGCGGCTTCTACAATGGAATCTACTGCATACTGTAAGCGAGATGATTGGATATTACAATCGTAACAAACAATTCCATAGGTAGTTCCTAAGGCGCTGCCTTGAATGCGAATTACCTCTTTTTTTGGGGTACAAGAAATCCCGAGAAATAATGCAATTAAAATGTACGTTCTCATAGAAATTCTTGAATGGGAATCATCCCTTTAAAATTAATTTCATAGGGTTGGTTGAGCAGTACGGCTTCGGCTTTGTCTTCAGCATTATACAAGCCCACTCCAGCGTAAAAAGACGTAGCCTCAAATTTCTCAGCATGGTCTTTTAATTTGGTCAGTAGCTTGAGATCGGGTGCAAGAGGATCTTCAGGATAAGGTACTGCCCGTACGACGATAAAGTGTGTTTTTTTCTCTTTAAGACAAACAAACTGCGGGTTTTTCTTCGGTTTAGAATTTACTGCTAAAAACTCAAATCCATTGCGCTCGAGTTCCTTACCCACAATATTCATGGCCAAGTTATGTAACTCTTGTTCGGTTAATTTTCGCACTCTTATCTTCTAAAATCCGATTCCTATCGCGGGATTATCCCCCGAAATCATCAAATCGGATATGCTCGTCTGGAATACCGAAATCCTCTCCCATTTTTTGAACTGCCTGGTTCATTAATGGAGGCCCACAGAAGTACAATTCGATATCTTCTGGACTTTCGTGATCGTTGAGATAATTGTCGATTACACAGTTGTGAATGAATCCAACAAATCCATCTCCATCTTTATCATTGATGTCTTTCTTCACTTGCCAATTGTCCACGTCTTGTGGCTCAGAGAGCGCTAAATAGAATTTGAAATTCGGGAATTCTCTTTCTAAGGCTCTAAAATGTTCTAAATAAAATAATTCTCTTTTGGAACGCCCTCCATACCAATAGGTTACTTTTCTGTTGGTTTTTAAAGTTCTAAAAAGGTGATATAAATGAGAACGCATTGGAGCCATCCCTGCACCACCTCCTACATAAAGCATTTCAGATTCTGATTCGTTGATAAAGAATTCTCCAAAAGGACCAGATATCGTTACTTCATCACCTGGCTTAAGTCCAAAAATGTACGATGAGGCAACTCCGGGGTTGACATCCATCCAATCTCCCTTAGCACGGTCGAAAGGAGGAGTCGCAATTCTAACATTTAACATAATTTCTCTTCCTTCTGCTGGAAAAGAGGCCATTGAGTAAGCACGCTCAACGAGTTCTGTATTTTTCATCACCAAAGGCCAAAGCTTGAATTTATCCCATTCAGCTTTAAATTTCATTGGTGTTTCATGCTCCTCTGGGTGTGCTGTGATGTCCATATCAGCGTAGCGTACCTCACATGGTGGAATTTCGATTTGAATATATCCTCCCGCCTTGTAATTCATCTCCTCTGGAATCTCGACTACAAATTCTTTGATGAATGAGGCCACATTGTAATTACGCACCACTTTGGCTTGCCATTTTTTGATACCAAAAACCTCTTCAGGAATAGTTATTTCCATATCCTGTTTTACCTTTACTTGACAGGCTAAACGAGCACCGCCTTGTAACTCCTTTTTAGAAAAATGTGGAGTTTCAGTCGGAAGTGCTTCTCCTCCTCCAGCTAAAACATGACATTCACATTGAATGCAAGATCCACCACCTCCGCATGCTGAAGGCAAAAATATTTTTTGATTACCTAGGGTGGTCAAAAGTGTATCTCCTGAGGCCACTTCTATTTCACGCTCTCCATTGAGAAGAATTTTAACGGGCCCTGAAGGCGCTAATTTTTCTTTCGTAAATAACAATAAGGCAACCAACGCTAAAATTAACGTTAAGAATGCTGCCACTGTAATTGCTATTGTACCACCTATTGCTGCTAAAGTCATTTGAAAGATATTAAGGATTTAGTACTAAGTCTTTGTTTGTTTCTTTGGCCTCTTGGTCTTTTTCAATCTCTGCTGCATCCTGAGTCAATTCCTTGATGTCTACTGGAGAAATTGTTTTAACAACCTCTTCGGCTGCTGGAGGTTCATTATCTCCGGTCAGCATACCACCAAAACTTTGGAAACCTATTCCCATGAGTCCAGTAATAATAAAGGTGATTCCCAAACCACGTAATGGCCCAGGAACAGCTGAATATCTAATTTTTTCTCGAATTGCTGCGATGGCTAGAATAGCTAGAAACCATCCAATACCCGAAGAGAAACCATAATTTAAGGCCAATGCAAAGCTTGAAATTTCACGAGCCTGCATAAAAAGTGAACCCCCTAAAATGGCACAGTTCACCGCAATTAAAGGCAAAAAGATACCTAGTGAGTTATAAAGAGCTGGAGAAAACTTCTCGACCACAATTTCTACCAACTGAACCATAGTTGCAATCGTAGCGATAAATAAAATAAAGGATAGAAAGCTTAGGTCGTAGTCTGCAAATTCAGGTCCTAACCAGGTCAATGCCCCTTCTTGAAGAATGTATTGGTCTAAAAGCCAGTTTAATGGAACTGTTACAGTTAAGACAAAAATAACCGCTGCTCCTAAACCAACTGCAGTGGCTACCTTTTTTGATACGGCTAAATAAGAGCACATACCTAAAAAGACAGCAAATACCATATTGTCAATAAATATAGATTTGAAAAATAATTCTAAGTGTTCTAACATAACTACTCTATTTTAGGCCTCTTCAATTAATGATTTATTCTGTGCGCGTTGAATCCATATTAAAACTCCAACAACAATAAGAGCGGCTGGAGGAATGATCATAAAGCCATTGTTTTCGTAACCAAAGGCATATAAGCCAGTTTTTGCGATAGGATCTCCCAAGACTGGAACACCGAACAAGGTTCCTGATCCCAATAATTCCCTTAAAAATCCAACCATAATTAGAATAACTGCGTAACCAAATGCATTTCCGATACCATCTAAAAAAGAACGCCAAGGACCATTACCTAAAGCAAATGCTTCAAATCGTCCCATGATGATGCAATTGGTAATAATCAACCCTACAAACACCGATAATGTCTTACTGAGCTCATAAGCAAATGCCTTAAGCACCTGATCAACAATAATCACCAATGCAGCGATTACAATAAGTTGTACGATAATTCTAATTTTTGAAGGAATGAGGTTTCTGAGTAAAGAGATAACTACATTACCAATTCCCATTACGAACAACACCGAAATAGACATAACCACAGAAGCCTTGAGCTCTGCAGTAATGGCTAGTGCTGAACAAATTCCTAATACCTGAATGGTAATAGGATTGTTGTCCGCGAGTGGATCTAGTATTAAGTTTGTGTCTTTTTTTGATAATAGTGCCATACTAATTGGTCATTATTGATTGTAAAAAAGGTTGATAGAGTTTCACACTTTCTTTGATCATGTCTGATACTCCGTTACCAGTTATGGTTGCACCTGCTAAAGCATCTACTTCAGCATCTGATTTGTCTTCATTCAGGGGATCATTATTTCCTTTTACCACACTGATTCCTCCAAACTTTCCGTTTGACGCGATAGATTCGCCAATAAAATCGTCCATGAAATAACGCAATTTGATGTTAGCGCCTAGTCCTGGGGTTTCTGCTTTGTGATCAAAATAAACACCTTTGATGATCATATCTTCGTCAACGGCCATATATCCCCAAATGGCATCCCAAAGGCCCTTACCATACATTGGAATGATATAGTATTTCTGATTGTCATTGGTTCCCACAAAAAGTGGAAGGCTCGACTTATCTCCTTTTTTAATTTTATTTATTTCTTTCTTTAGGTCAATGAGATATGCTTCTTCTTGAGCCTGGATTTCTTCTCCTGAGAGCACGTATTGCCCTTCTATAAGATTGTTAAAAATAGATTCGACCTCTGTAGTAGGGATAAAATTAACAGAAGATTCATCTTGATTTCGATTTACACCCATGGCATAGAGAATGTTTTGCTGTTTTTCGAAACGCTCATTCTCTTTGATTTTAGACTTTAATCCTGAGGCCATTAAAGCTAGTAGGGATCCTACGACAACAACCATGATGACGGCAAAAATAATGGTGTATGAATTTTTTTCAGTATTGATTGACATGCTTAGGCGTTTTGTGTGTTAAAGTTTGAGTTGGCTTGAGCGAGTGATGCTCTTTTCATTCTTCTCTTTACATTGGCTTGAACTACGTAGTGATCAATAGTAGGGGCAAATACATTCATCAATAAGATAGCCAAGAAAACACCTTCAGGGTATCCAGGGTTGAAAACTCGAATCATTACAGAAATAAATCCAATTAAAAATCCATAAATCCACTTCCCTCTATTGGTTTGTGCTGCAGTTACTGGATCCGTAGCCATAAATACAATACCAAAGGCCAAGCCTCCCACGATTAGATGTTTCCAATAATCGAAGGCCATTAAACTGTAAAATTTACTGTAAGAACCTATCCATCCAAAATCGACAACGGCATTGAAAATTAATCCCATAGCCAGTGCTCCGAGAATACCGCTAAGCATAATTCTCCAACTACCGATTTTTGCAAAAATTAAAAACAGTCCTCCGAGTAAAATCAAAAATGCAGAGGTCTCTCCCACCGATCCAGGAATAAATCCAAAAAACATATCTGAGAGTGAATAGGTATATTCATCTGTTCTATTTTGGGCGAGGTAACCGAGTACGGTTTCTCCTGAAATTGCATCTGCACTGTTTGCTTTGGTTACCCCGTTGACAGCCTCGTGCACCCATACTTTATCTCCACTCATCCAAGTCGGATAGGCAAAAAACAAAAAAGCTCTGATGGTCAAAGCCGGATTTAAGATATTCATTCCTGTTCCTCCAAAAACTTCCTTACCGATAACTACTCCAAAGATTATAGCTACAGCGAGCATCCATAAAGGCGTATCGATAGGCACAATTAGTGGCACCAACATTCCGGTGACAAGGTAGCCCTCCTCTACTTCATGACCTTTGATGACTGCGAAAACAAATTCAACCGCCAATCCTACACCATAGGAGACAATTAAAAGCGGAAGTACGGAAGAAATTCCTAAAATGAAATTTTCCCAATTGATAAAATGTTCAAACAGTGAAAATGACTCAGGAAAACCATTGATAGCACTGTAATGCTGGTATCCTGCGTTAAATATTCCAAAAAGCAAACAGGGAACCAAGGATAAAATAACCGTGTTCATTGTTCGTTTCAAATCATCTACCGCCTTAACGTGCGTTCCTTTTTGGGTTACCTCATTTGGTGTGTACAAAAAAGTGTGAATTGCATTAAATGCGGGGGCCCATTTATTACCCTTAATTTTTTCTTTGTAATTGTGTAATGCCTGTTTCATGCTTTATCCAATTTCTTTGAGTAAGAAATCTAATCCTTCTCTAATAATTTGTTGATGCGGTTGTTTTGAGATGCAAATGAACTCTGTCAATGCAAAGTCTTCAGGAGCAACCTCGTATAAACCTAACTGTTCCATTTCGTCTAAATCTTTGACCATACAAGCCTTGAGCAATTGCATTGGATATATGTCCAACGGAAATACTTTTTCATAACTCCCTGTAACGACAAATGCTCTGTGCTCACCATTTGTATTGGTCGTCAAATCATATTTTTTCTTAGGGGTCAACCACGAAAAAGTAAATGCTCTAGTACTTGAAATTTTATCAAAAACTGGTTTATTCCAACCAAAAAACTCGTAATCATCACCCTCAGGTATAGCCGTAACCTGAGTAGTATAAAATCCAACGGCTCCATCCATTTCTGAAGTGCAACCAGTAAGCACATCACCATTAATCAAACGGTGATTGCCTTCTTTTAATCCACAGCTCGCAATAGTATTTTCTAAAGAGGCACCATAGGTAGTTCTCACGTAAATTGGTTCTTTAAATGAAGAGCCTGTTACAGCCACAATACGCTCTGGATTATATTTTCCACTGAGGAGCAACTCACCGATGATAAGAAGGTCTTGTGCTCCAATGGTCCAAACCACCTCTCCTTTGTTGATGGGATCGATTTGTCCGATTTGAGTACCGACTAATCCTACGGGATGAGGACCAGACGCAACGTGTAAGTCTATATTTTTTATTGCTTCAAATGCAGAACCCTCTTTGTTTGCTACTGAAACATGAACCTTTCCCGGTGTCATAATATTAAGAGCATCGATAGCCACTTGTAATTTTTGTTCATTCCCTTTGAGAATATATTCTAAGTCTGGTTGTAGAGGACCAGAATTGAAAGCTGAAATAAATACAGCTTTTGGATTTTGGTCTGGTCTTGCAATTACATCATAAGGTCTTTGTTTGATGTAAGGCCAACAACCAGATTTGAGAAGGTGCTGTTTTACATCTTCTGAGCTTTTTCCTGTAAAGTCAAAAGCCTTGTGATCAAGAGATGTATTCTTACCGTCAGCTTCAATTGAAATATTCAGGACACTTCTTCGCGCTCCCCTTTCAATATCCGTAATAGTTCCACTCACTGGTGAGACAAAAAGGATTTCTTCGTTATTCTTGTCGTAAAAAAGAGCTTCACCTTTAGAAACTTGTGCGTTTACTTTGTGAATTAATTTTGGAGTTAACCCATGAAAATCATCTAATCTCACTTTAAAAGTTTCACTGTCTTTGGCTTTTTCAGTGCGCATTTCAGCCTCTCCTTTTAATGAAATAGACAATCCTTTTTTGATACGAATGTCTTTAGACATAATTGGTTAGAAAAGTTTATATACTATTAATCGCGGCAAAAATAAGACAGGAAAGTGTACCAACACAATTTTGTTTAAATAAATTATTACTTCTTTCTTATTCAAAATGCGCTTTTAATTTTGTTTTTTTATACAATGCAAACGCATATGCGCATTTTATACTTCTTTTTTTGTGTGATTTACACTGTAGCTCACAGCCAATACAAGCAGCTGCAAACCGTTATATTCAAAGGAACTGACAAGACTGACATACTGCCTGTGGTAGCATTAGGAGAGCCAATACATATGAGTTTTGATGATTTGACTAACCTAGAAGAAGATTATTACTATTACATTGAACATTACAATAGTGACTGGAGCAATTCAAATTTATTTCAAACAGAATATATATCTGGATTTGATGGACAGCGCATCATCAATTATCAAAACAGTTTTAACACCCTTATATCGTACTCGAATTATTCCCTGACCATTCCCAATAATCAAATTCGAATTACTAAAAGTGGTCATTATAAAATTTTGATTCGAAATAGTCAAAACGATCTCATTTTTGAACGTAAGTTTGTCGTTTATGAACCTTTAGCCCAAATTGCCGGAATAGTCAAGAGGCCTCGAAAAATAACCATTGGTGATGAGCAGCAGCGTATTGAGGTACGTGTTAATATTAATAGAAACAAATTCATTGACTTTGAACAGCGTATTTCTATGTCCATATTTCAGAACTTTCAATGGAGTACGCAAAAAACCTTTAAAACGCCTGACTTTCAAAATAACAATCAACTCATTTTTAACAGTGATGAAATTCAATTTTTTGGAGAAAACGAATTCTTGTTTTTTGACACCAAAGATATTAGAAGCACCAACAACAGTGTTAGAGAAATCATTTATGAGACTCCTATTCGGATGAACCTATATACACAAAGAAACAGACAACTCCGACCCTATACCTATAATCCAGACATCAATGGTGATTTTATAATTCAAACTCTTCAGGGAACAGAACCTGAAATAGAGGCTGACTATGTTAATGTTGATTTTAGTTTGGAAAATAGTGGAGCTTTAAATGAGGTCTATATCATTGGAGGTTTTAACAATTTTGAAGTAAATGCTCAATCCCAACTTAAATTCGACGAACAATCCAATATCTGGAAAACAAGACTATTACTTAAACAAGGCGTTTATAACTACCTTTTTGTGCACAAAAATAAAAAAGGCGCAATCGAAGCTAGCAGTATTAATGGTAGTTTTCTAAATACTGAAAACGCGTATCAGATTCTTTTTTACTACAAGGATTTCGATTTAAACTACGATCGCGTGATAGGCTATCAAAAAATACATTCTTCTGACTTAGGATTATGATCGTTTGTCTTAAATTTTGAGCCTTAATCGAAATAATATTTTGATTCGACCAAGTGCAGCAGTATTGACCTACATTGAAATTATGAACGCTGACACAAACCAACTTATATTTATCAAAAATTCCATCAAAAACGATGAGATTTTTTACAAAAATGACAGGCCTTTATACGGTTATAGTTATAACACTAGCATTACCAATAAGAGCACTTTAGCACTTCGGTTTATCAGCGTAAAATGGAACGTATACGAATTAAATAAGAATTACGAAATCTTCAGTTCATCTCTCAGAGGTCAAAAACCTTTAATTCTTCCTCAAGAATCATTTTCTTATAAGTCAAATTTGGCTATTGAATCTGAATTTGGCGCTATTGAGGCTTACTTCCTATTTCGAGACGTCATCTCAAAAGACTACATTGAAATAAAGTCTGTTCTGATTCAGTTGCACCCTGAATATTACATGAATTAATGCGTTAAATCTTCTACCTTTGCGGCATAACTTTTGAATTCAAACCTCATGTCTAATGCGCTCTTTAAGGTTCCAGAAATTACTAACGAAAAAGTTCTGGACTACAAAAAAAACAGTATTGAAAAACAAAATGTTTTACAGACCTATAAATCACTGTATAACAACCATATCGACATACCGATGTACATTAATGGTGAAGAGGTACGGACGGGGTCATGCAATCCTATTACACCTCCGCACGACCACAAACACGAAATCGGAAAATATCATTTATCTTCTAAAAAAGAAGTTCAACTTGCTATTGATAGTGCCTTAAATGCAAGAGAGAAATGGGGACAGACACCTTGGCAATCTCGTGCGGCTGTATTCTTAAAGGCCGCTGACCTCTTAGCTGGCCCTTACAGGGCACGCATTAACGCCGCCACAATGCTCGCACAATCGAAAACTATTTATCAAGCAGAAATTGACGCCGCCTGTGAACTTATTGACTTTTTGAGATTTAATGCAAGTTTTTTGACCCAAATTTATTCAGATCAACCACAATCAGCTTCTGGAATGTGGAATCAACTTAGTTATAGACCTTTAGAAGGGTTTATATATGCGATTACTCCTTTTAACTTTACCGCTATTGCAGGAAACCTACCTGCTTCTGCCGCACTAATGGGCAATACTGTAGTTTGGAAACCAAGTGACGCTCAAGTTTACAGTGCTCAAGTGATTATGGAAGTTTTTCAAGAGGCTGGATTACCCTCTGGAGTGATTAATATGATTTACGGAGATCCCGTAATGGTAAGTGATCATATTTTAGGCCATTCTGATTTTTCTGGATTACATTTTACCGGATCTACGGAGGTGTTCAAAAACCTTTGGAAGCAGATTGGTAATAATATTCACAACTACAAAACCTATCCAAGAATTGTAGGAGAAACCGGAGGAAAAGATTTTATTATAGCACACCCTTCTGCGAACAACAAACAGGTGAGTACAGCAATTGTAAGAGGAGCTTTCGAGTTACAAGGTCAAAAGTGTAGCGCTGCATCTAGAGTATACCTTCCAAAATCGAAAGCCAATGTAATTTTAGACTTGGTAAAACAGGATATTGACAAAATCGGTAAACCTGGTAGTCCTGAAGATATGACTCGTTTTGTAACTGCCGTAATACATCAACAAGCCTTTGATCGAAATGTGCACTTTATCGAAAGAGCTAAAAAAAGTAATGAGGCTACTATCAATGCGGGAGGTGGCTACGATGATAGCTGCGGCTACTTCATTGACCCTACGGTTATTGTCACCACAAATCCAAAGTACGAAACTATGGAAACCGAACTTTTTGGTCCTGTGGTTACTGTTTATGTTTATGAAGATGATCAGTGGGAAGATACCCTTAAACTCGTAGATTCCACCTCAGAGTACGCTCTAACCGGTGCTGTATTCGCAAAAGATCGATACCTCATCAACCAAGCCCTTGAAGCTTTGGAAAATTCTGCTGGAAACTTTTACATCAACGACAAGCCGACTGGTGCAGTGGTAGGGCAACAACCCTTTGGTGGTGCTAGAGCTTCAGGAACAAATGATAAAGCCGGTTCGGCATTGAATCTACTGCGATGGGTTTCTCCAAGGCTGATTAAAGAGACTTTCGTGAGTCCCGAAAATTACATTTATCCTTTCTTGGAAATTTAGAAGGGTAGATATACAAGTTTTTTGGTCTCGAATTCTTTTTCTGGAATCCAATCGCTTAGGTTGTATATTTGACTTTTAGGATAGGTTGAAAGTTCTTCTTGCAGGTCTCCGCCTTTGAGATAAAGAATACCATTAGATATAGCGTGCTTGTTCTTTTTTGAGATCAAGTGCCTGGTCCAATGTACAAATGTTGGCATATAGGCAACGGCTCTAGAGACGACAAAGTCAAATTGGCCTACTGTTAAATCCTCTGCCCTACTGCGAATTGCTTTCACATTGGTAAGGTTCAAGCCAGCGACGACTTCTTCGACGACTTTTAGTTTTTTACCTATGGAATCAACTAGGGTAAAGTTGACTTCTGGAAACAAAATAGCAAGAGGGATACCGGGAAAGCCACCTCCAGTGCCGACATCAATAACATTTGAATTTGCTTTAAATGAAATGAACTTCGCAATACACATTGAATGCAGCACATGTTTTAGGTAAATTTGCTCAATATCTTTTCTAGAAACTACGTTTATTTTAATATTCCAGTCATTGTATAATCGTTCTAAATTGCTAATTTGCGTTATCTGTTCTGAACTAAGTTCAGTAAAGTATCTAGAGACTCTGTCTTTGGACATCAAAAAAAATTTGAGCTAAATTAATCATTCTAATACAGGCTAATAAACCAATTTATGAAAAAGAAGAGTATTCGATTTGAACGTGCAGATCAGCGTAAGTTCTTTACTACCCTCAATAAAAGAGTCAACAACTATTTCAGGCTAAAATCATTAAAAAAAACAGGAAATATCAAATTGTATTTTAAAACACTACTAATGTTTATACTTCTTGTGACCCCTTATTTTTTAATTACAATTTTTGATTTTCACTTCATTTTAGATTTTGCACTTTGTATTATCATGGGAGTTGGAGTAGCTGGAGTTGGTATGAATGTAATGCACGATGCTAATCACGGTTCCTTTTCTTCTAAAAAATGGGTGAATAAAATTATGGGGGGCAGTATTTATCTATTGGCTGGTAACGTCTACAACTGGAAAGTACAACACAATTTACTGCACCACACTTTCACCAATATTCACGAACACGACGAAGATTTAGAGGCCGGTAGAATTTTGAGGTTTTCAAAGCACACTCCTTGGAAAAAGCATCACCGTTATCAACACCTCTATTCGATTCTCTTATATGGATTACTAACTATTAACTGGTCACTCACAAGTGATATCACGCAAATGATTAGATATAGAAAACGTAAACTATCAGTTGGAACTGAAAAAAGCGATACCTATATGTGGAGTATGTTGATTTTTACTAAAGTGCTTTACTTTATCATCTGGATTGTAATTCCGATTACTATTTTTGATATTGCCTGGTACCAAGTTGTTATTGGTTTTTTTGTCATGCATTACATAGCTGGATTGATCTTAAGTATGATATTTCAATTAGCCCATATCGTTGAAAAAGCAGAAACACCTACGCCAAATGAATCTGGATTCATGAAAAACACTTGGGCAATTCACCAGCTATTTACTACAGCCAATTTTGGTACCAAGAGTAAATTTTTGAATTGGTTTAGCGGCGGATTAAATCATCAAATAGAACACCATATTTTTCCCAATATTAGTCACGTACATTATACCAAGATTGCAGAAATTGTCAAGTCAACTGCAAAAGAATTTAATCTACCCTATCACGAATACAGTTCTATTTGGGTGGCAATAGAATCGCATTTTAATCATCTTAAACATTTAGGAAATAAACCTGCTGTAGTAGTTTAATCGCTCAAAAATGAACAAACAAGTATCCAAAAGATTACAAAAAATGTCAACCTCAGCAACGCTTGCCATGGCTGCTAAAGCGAGAAGTCTAAAAAATGAAGGTGTCGATGTCATAGGACTTTCCTTGGGCGAACCAGATTTCGATATTCCAGACTTTATCAAAGAGGCTGCTAAACAGGCCATCGATGACAATTACAGTTCTTATACCCCTGTCGACGGTTATGCTGATTTAAAAGAAGCGATTATTCATAAATTTAAAAGAGATAATCAAATCGATTATACTCCGAACTCAATAGTAGTATCTACTGGAGCTAAGCAATCCCTTTACAATGTGGCTATGGTCGCTCTAAATAAAGGTGACGAAGTTGTATTACCTGCACCCTATTGGGTGAGTTACAGTGATATCGTAAAATTAGCTGAAGGTGTTCCGGTTGAAGTTCCAACTTCAATTGAAAATGACTTTAAAATGACTGCTGAGCAGTTAGAGGCCGCTATTAATGACAAAACCCGAATGCTGTGGTTTAGTTCGCCTTGTAATCCCAGTGGATCGTTTTACAGCAAAGATGAATTAGAAGCATTAGCGCAGGTTTTAAAAAAATATCCGGACATTATTGTAGTCTCAGATGAGATATACGAGCATATAAATTTCAGTAGTGGAGGTCATACTAGTTTTGCAACTATTGAGGGAATGCAAGAAAGAACAGTTACGGTTAATGGTGTCTCTAAGGCATTTGCTATGACAGGATGGAGAATAGGATATATTGGAGCACCTGAATGGATTGCACGAGCCTGCAACAAATTACAAGGTCAAGTTACTAGTGGTGCCAATGCCATTGCTCAGCGCGCCGTTATTACTGCTCTTCAAGAATCTCCGAAGAGAATACAGTACATGGTAGACGAATTCAAAGAACGTAGAGATTTAGTGCTTCAACGATTGAATACTATACAAGGATTTAAGGTTAACGTTCCCGAAGGTGCCTTTTATGTATTTCCAGATATTTCTCACTTTTTTGGAAAAACACTTAAAAACAAGAAAATTGCAAACGCCTCTGACTTTGCTTTGTATTTATTAGAAGTAGCACATGTGGCTACAGTCACAGGTGAAGCCTTTGGAAATCCAGATTGTATACGAATCTCTTATGCTGCATCAGAAAAAGAATTGATTGAGGCATTGAGAAGAATTGAAGAAGCCGTAAGCTAAAATTTTCTCCAGAAAGAGGGGCTAACGAGAATGAGAATTGTAAAGAGTTCTAGTCTACCCAATAGCATAAGCACACTAAGGCAGATTTTTGCCGCTATGGGCAAGGCAGCATAAGTACTTACAGGATTAATTTCTCCCAAGGCTGGACCAACGTTTCCTAGGGCAGATGCCGCACCTCCTATAGCCGTTTCAAAATCTAAGCCGCATAAGGCTAAAACTGCTGAACCTGCTATAAATAGTAACATATAGAGAACAAAAAAGCCAATTACATTGTCTACGATCTGTTTATCAACAGCTCTGGAGTTGAAACGAACTGGAATAATCGCATTTTGATGTAAACTTCTTTTAAACTCCAAAAGACTGTTTTTGATAATGAGTAAATGACGAACAATTTTAACTCCTCCACTAGTTGACCCTGAAGACCCCCCTGCAAACATTAGTCCGAAAAAAAGAACTGTCAAGAATGAATTCCAGGCTGTAAAATCAGAAGTGACGAAGCCTGTTGTTGTAATCACTGCAACTACTTGAAAAAGTCCGTGTCTAAAAGCACTTTCAATGGGCTCCCAACCTATTTGAGTAGCTGAGAAATCGCTATAGTAACGAATTCCTAATGCAGTGATGGTGGCGAAGACAAAAATCAGTTTAAAGTAAAAACGAAATTCGTCATCTTGAAGAACCTTTTGTACTTTACCTGTGAGGGCGTAGTAGGATAAAACAAAATTTGTCCCGGCTAAAAACATAAATACTATGATGATGTATTGAATCAAAGGCTGATCATTCCAAAAAGCGATGCTACTGTTTTTAGTTGAAAAACCACCGGTTGACATGGTAGATAGCGAATGATTTAGGGCATCGAATAAACTCATCCCAGCACCCCACAATAAAATAGTTTCTACTAGTGTATAACCCACATAGATATACCATAGACGCTTGGCGGTATCCGTAATTCTAGGATGTAATTTATCTCCTCCTGGTCCAGGCGCCTCTGCAGCGAATAACTGCATTCCTCCAATTCCCAATAATGGAATGATAGCAATGGCCAAAACAATAATACCCATACCACCAATCCAATGCGTTAAACTTCTCCAAAGTAATATTCCTTTAGGAAGAATTTCAATATGATCTATGACCGTCGCTCCAGTAGTGGTATATCCTGACATTGTTTCGAAAAAAGCGTTTTCAAAACCCTTTATAGTATCACTGAAGACATATGGGAGTACTCCTGAAAAAACGAGCAAAAGCCATCCTGCACCCACGATGAAAAACCCTTCTCGCTTTCGGAGTTCTTTTTTATGATTACGAAAAGCATACATTCCTAAAACCCCTAACGAAGAGATTAATAAGGCTGCTATTAATATATCCGTGGCTACATCATCGCCCATTGCAAAACTTATTATACTAGCCAATAACATGAAGCTCGCATTACAAACGAGCAACAATCCCATAATATACATGATGATTCTGATGTTCATCCCTTACCTAAACAAGTTTTCAACTTTTTTAATTGCATTAGAAGTTGCGCATACAAGCACCTTATCCCCTTCAATGATTTTAAAATTACCAAGGGCTATTTTACCCATTCCTTGTCTTATAACACCTCCTATCACGGCCTCTCTGGGAAAATCTAAATCTTTAATAAATCTATTTTCAATTAATGTATTTGCCTGTACTTCAAATTCTAAAATTTCTGCTTCCAAGTTATTTAACATGGCCACTGCCAAGACAGTTCCTTCTCTAACGTATCTAAAAATGGCGTTTGCAGCAATGAGCTTTTTATTGATCAAAGTATCTATTCCTATAGATTGTGAAAGCTGAAAATAATCCATATTTTCAACTAAAGCTATCGTCTTTTTGACACCCTTTGATTTCGCCAATAAACACGAAATGATATTGGTTTCACTATCTCCAGTGACGGCGATGAAGGCATCCATAGAATCTAAGGCTTCATCATCTAATAATTCCACGTTTCGACCATCTCCATGTATAATCAAAGTATTTGGAAGTAAGTCGGTGAGCAGCTGTGCCTTCTCTTTTTTTCGTTCAATCAGTTTTACGTTAAAACGCTGCTCAGCTAGGTCTTTTGCTGTGTTGACACCAACGCTTCCTCCTCCGAGAATCATTACCGTTTTTATATTCGTTTTTATATTACCTATTAGCTTGTTGATTTCATTGATACCTTCTGAATTTGTAATGAAGTTTACCGTATCTCCTTGATTTAAAATAGTATCTCCTCGAGGTATAATTGTTTGTTCGCTATCAAAGCGTTTCATTGCCACTGGCATGAAGTGTAAATTAGGATATTCTTCAGCCGTTTGCTTAATTGACTTGGCATTGAACTTCGAATTAGGAGGTAAGGTCAAACCTATCATTCTCAATAAACCACCTTCAAAATCATGTGCATCGTTAAAGGCTGATTGGTTCAATAGTTCTTTGATTTCATCTGCAGCAAGGTCTTCCGGTGAGATTAGCTCATCAATTCCCAGGCTTTGGTAATTGACTCTTTCTTTATGCTTAATAAACGAGGTGTCTCTAATGCGCGCAACTGTTTTATCACATCCCAATTGCTTGGCCAAAACACAGAGGGTAAAATTGGCTGCTTCATTTGAGGTTACTCCAACCATCAAATCGGCTGTATCAACCTGAGCTTCGAGAAGGGTTTCAATAGAAGTAGCATTTCCGTGAATTGTTCGAATATCGAGCTGCGATTCGATGACTGCCAATCGTTCTCGATTATTATCAATCAGGATAATATCTTGTGCTTCAAAGGAGAGGAGTTTAGCAAGATGTGTGCCAACTTCCCCTGCTCCAGATATAATAATTTTCATTGGTTTTGTTCAGTAAACTGTCAATTTGCTTCTTTTTCTGAAAGTCAATCGAAGAATAAAAGTACACTTTTTATAAATATTCGAAAGGTCCTTCCCAAAAACCAGGTAAAAATTAGAGACAAAAAAAGATGTCTTCGAAGCTTTTATTAAAACCTAGTTTTGCTGATAATACCCTCTTATCTTTGCACAAAAGACTATTTATGTCAAAACCTGTTGTTCCTTATAAGAATTCAGAAGCATCCAAAAAGAAGCAAGTTCAGAAAATGTTTGATGGAATTTCTGGAGAGTACGACGATTTAAATCGTGTGATTACGTTTGGCATTGATTTGAAATGGAGAAGAAATTTGATAAGACAAATTGTACAATCCAATCCAAACCGTGTATTAGATGTCGCAACAGGAACAGGTGACTTAGCTATAGAATTGGCACAAAGAGGCGTTCCTGAAATTACTGGTTTAGACCTATCTCCTGGAATGCTTGAAATTGGAAAAGATAAAATAAAGCATCAAGGATTAGGTACACACATTGAAATGGTTATCGGTGATTCAGAACAATTATCTTTCGAGGACAACACCTTCGATGCTGTTACCGTTGCTTTTGGCGTACGAAACTTCGAAAATCTAAAAATGGGACTAAAAGAGATTTTAAGAGTATTAAAACCCGGAGGCCTCTTAGGGATTCTTGAAACTTCTGTACCTTCAAACCCCATTGTAAAAATGGGTTATATGTTGCACTCGAATCTTTTACTTCCTGGAGTTGGCAGACTTTTTTCGAAAGATGGCAATGCCTATGGCTATTTGTCGAAATCTGCCACCAAATTTCCATATCGCTCCGATTTTATAAGTATTTTAGAATCTGTAGGTTTTATAAATTGCAAGTATGAATCTCAAACGCTGGGTGTTGCTTGCTTGTATTTCGGTTCCAAATTATGATTAAAAAGTGCTTTTTTATCCTTATTGTTTTATGTTTTAGCTTTAATTCTTTTAGTCAAGAACGAGGTATTAAAAAACTTTTAGACCGAATTAGATATTCTGATTATAACTATGGAGGTGACAAACCCATGTTTCGTCAAAATGCAGATTTAAATGACTTCAACTTTGGATATTATTTCGGGGCTTACCAGATGAATTACAAATTAAATTACAATCAATTATCAGGTAAGTCAAGCCCAGGATCTATTCCAGCATATGACGTTAAAGAGGTTCTATTTGAACCTCAAACAGGATTTGGAGTTGGTTTTATTACAGAATTAAGGCTAGCAAACTTTATTGATTTGCGATTTGAACCAGGTTACCTCTATGGCAGAACAAATATCGATTTCAATTCAATTCAAGTAAACTCAGCTCTAGAAGACAAGGATGTTATTCTTCAATTAAAACAAAGCATGCTCTACTTACCACTTCTCGTTAAATTGAGCAGTGCGCGTTTTGATAATTTTAGACCTTTTGTCGTGGCAGGCATCTCTAAGTCGGTGAGACTAGGAGCTAAAAACGATGAGGCAAGACGCAACGTCATTGACTTAAAATCAAATATAAATCAATTCGAGGTGGGCTTAGGCATTGACTTATACCTACCTTACTTTAAGTTCACTCCAGCTATTAGAGCAATATATGGCAGAGAAAATGAACTGTTGATAGATAATGACCCAAACCATTGGAGCCAGACAGTTGTAGATATTAATTCGAAGAGAGGGCTTAAAAACAGAGGTGTTTTCTTTGTGCTGACCTTTGAGTAGTTATTTCTGTAGTGCACTGAGTATAATCGCGGCTGACACTCCTACATTTAAACTCTCAGCTCTAGAATTTTTAGACTTCGGTATGTGCACAAAACGATGAATCGTATTTTTTAGACTAGGCGAAATTCCATGAGATTCACTACCCATTAATAAAATTCCTGATTCAGGCCATTCAGCCTCATGATAACATTCTCCTTTAAGATCAGCCGCAAATACAACTTGCCCACATGATTTTAACTCAAGACCTAAATCACCATAATAGCAGTGCACTCTGGCTAATGAACCCATCGATGCCTGAACAACTTTTGGATTAAAGCAATCAACGGTGTCCGATGAGCAAAGGATTTTGTCTATTCCAAACCAATCACAGGTTCGGATAATAGTGCCTAAGTTTCCAGGGTCATTAATGGTATCTAAGGCTACTGTCCAACCATTGAAAGTAAGCTTTTTTTTGATTGGCATTTCAAAAACAGCCAAAAGACCTGGACTTTGTTTAAATGGGCTTAATTGCTCCATATGTTTGCTCGCAATTCTATGAACGGATTTTGATACTTGTTCCTCATAAGTTTGTTCTGCAAATATGTAGACTGGATTAAAGCCCTCCTTAATAAATTCTTCCACCACTTTCACCCCTTCTGCAATAAATAGTTGCTCAAGGATTCGATGTTTTTTTTGATGTAGCTTTTTGAAGCGCTTTAATTCGTTTGAAGTAAGCATTAAATAACTAATTTTGGAGCTTATGCGGAGTAGCTTAAATATATCAAAAGCATTTGCCATTTGGCCAAAATATTGGATTCTTTTTTTAATTCTTGCCGCAAGCTGTAAAACCACAAAAAAAGTTCTTCCAAATCAAGAACTACTAATAAAACAAAAAATTGAACTCAACGGAAAAATAAAAGACCAAAGCCAGCTGAAAGAAATCCTCACTCAAAGCACTAATAGTAAAATCCTGGGTATCCCACTGAGATTACACCTTTACAATCTTAGCAGCAGTGACATTCAAGGCAATTATGAGAAATGGTTGAATAAAAAACCTAATCGAAGTGACCGATTAAAGCGCTTGTTATCTCAAAAACAATTCGAAAGGCTTTCTGAGTCTTTTTTTGTAAGCGGTATCCATCAAGTTTTGCAAAACATTGGAGAAGAGCCTGTCATAGTAGATTCTTCCGCTATAAAAACCAATGTGAATCGATTAAAATTGTACCATAAAAATAGAGGCTATTTTAATGCAAACATCAAGTATGAAAAAAACACTAAAGGAAAACAAAAAAGTCAAATAACCTACAAGATAGAGACAGGCGAACAATATACAATTGAAGAGTTTGACACCAATATTTCTTCAAATGTGATCAGCGAAATCTATTCAAAAGAAGGAGACGGTACCTCAGTGATTCAAATAAGGTCTCCCTTTATGGTTAAAAACTTTAGTGACGAGCGCAAACGCCTAACTGCATTGTTTAGAAATAAAGGGGTCTACAACTTTCAAGAGAGTTCTATTTCGTTTGATATTTTGGGAGACACCACAGCAATTGCTTCTGATACTGAACCAAGCGTCAAAGTACTTTTGAATATTGACAACCCAAGAGGAATCTCAAATGAAGAATACAATGCCTACAACATAGGTGACATCAATATTTATACAGATTTTCAACCAGCGGCCGAAAATCAAAATTACGCTTCGTTAAAGACAGACGGCTCTAATTTCTTTTTTATTAAAAAGATGAAATACAAACCAGAGTTGTTGTCGCCATTTATTTTTCTGAGAAAAGGTGAGGTCTATCAAGAAATGAATAGAACTTTAACGAGTAGACAGCTCAGCAGTTTGAATATTTTTTCCTACCCTTCAATTGAATTTATTCCAAACGAAGAGACTAAAGAGCTTAACACCAATATTTATCTGCGACCAAAATCAAAATATGCATTGAGCTTAGACTTTGATATTACACAATCAAACATAAGACCTATTAGTACAGCCTTTAGTAGTTCAATTCTGTCTCGTAATGTGTTCGGCCAAATGGCCAATTTAGGCCTATCGATTAGAGGTTCTGTTGGTGTATTAGGAGACAGTGGTCCGACCCAAACCAATACCTCTGAATTTGGCGCAGACATCAATTTAACTTTCCCTCGATTTTGGATACCATTTACTAATAAGTCACTGGTTTCATCTGAGAAATTGCCAAAGACACTTTTTTCAATAGGTACAAACTTTCAAAATAATATTGGACTAGATAGGCAGCGTTTCAACACTATTTTTAGTTACAACTGGCAAAAAAGAACAAATCGAAAAAACTTCGAATTGGCTAAAATTGAATATGTACGAAGTTTAAATCCTGCTAATTTTTTCAGGGTATATTCTAATACATTCGAAGCTTTAGACGAAATAGCTAATCAGATCGAAGACCAAAGTCAATACCAAAACCTTTTTGAAATACAAGAAAATCAAAAGGTACTAACGATTCCCTCTGGAGCAAATTTATTTATTGAAGGGGTTCAGAATAACGATATTGTACTGGACGAAAAGGCAGTACAAGAAGTTAATCGTATTGAGGAAAGAAGAAGTCGACTCACGGAGAATAATCTTATTGTATCTACAGGATACTCCTTCATTTCAGCGATTAACGGTACCACATCAAGTGATGATTTTAGACAATTTAGGTTTAAATTGGAGGCTGCAGGAAACTTGTTGAATAATTTTTCTATCAATAAGGCTGATGTAAGACAGCGCCTATTTGGAGTAGCTTATTCTCAGTATGTCAAAGGCGAATTGGATTATATCAAACATTTTCGTTTTGCTGAAAACAATCATTTAGCATTTCGTTTTTTCGGTGGTATTGCAATACCATTAGGAAATGCGCAAAACATTCCATTTGTTCGTTCGTACTTTGCTGGAGGATCCAATGATAATAGAGCTTGGAATGCCTTTGCTTTGGGTCCTGGCACAACCCAAAGCACAAACGAATTTAATGAAGCAAATTTCAAACTCAACTTAAATTTAGAGTATCGCTTTCCGCTGTTTGCTAATTTGAGAGGTGCACTTTTCGTAGATGCAGGAAATATTTGGAATGTATTAGACAACCAACAGAATGAGGCGGCTATTTTCAGAGGTTTTTCATCTTTAAAAGATACTGCAATTGGATCTGGATTAGGACTTCGATTTGATTTTTCTTACTTCATTTTTCGATTTGATACCGGATTTAAAACCTATAATCCAGTGAGACCTGCTTCAGAAAGATGGTTTCGAGATTTAAATTGGAAAGAGGCTGTTTTCAATATCGGTATTAACTATCCGTTCTAATCTTTCCCTTTATATAGCACATATACCCAAATCTTTATTAATTTCCTTGTTCGCTTTAAGCCGTTCGTCAGAAGATACTGTAACATATACGTTGACAGATAAATCATTGCTTACAGAAGCCATCGCTATCTTATTAGGGTCTGAAAAACTAATCTAACTTTCTATTTCACAAATTGGGCGTATCTGGAAGTCGATCGTCACCGTCTTCTCCATTACAGATAACAGCAGTATCGAGAATTGTTTCTGTGTCTTCTAAGGTACCGTTAGCATTAGAATCTTTAAAGATTATTATTTCTATTCCTCCTGC
>MDTC01259991.1_pt1 | contig 24997 bp, 23 predicted proteins | sample 811181 | NCBI WGS metagenome assembly MDTC01 (sample SAMN05326644, study PRJNA326480) | marine metagenome | isolation source: seawater | place: Pacific Ocean: North | collected 2011
AAGGCAGTCGTTAACGACACTAATCCAAAATACGGAGGGCGTGCCTTCTCAGTTGAAATAACTGGTTCTAATTACAACCATTTTCTAGGCAAGAAGATAGGTGATTCGGTAGATGGGATGTTTATCGGGGAAGGTGACCAGTCACTAACCGGATACCGCTTAGAGATTACAGGAGGGTCCGACCTCACAGGTAGGCCAATGCGTCCGGATCTTGGAGGGAGTGGGGTAAAGTCGGTTCTAATCACTGCCGGAATAGGCTACAAAGGAGATAAGAAGGTCAACAAGAAGGGGAAAATCTATCGATACAAATATGACGGCCTCAGGAGAAGAAGGAACCTTCGTGGAAACGTAATAGGCCAAGAAACTAGGCAGATTAATCTGAAGATAGTTGAGGCCGGAAAGAGGCCACTTGGCGTCATATTTGGTGTCGAAGAAGAAGTTCCTGCGGATCAGTCCTCTGGAGAAGAGGAGTGAATAGTAGGAGATGGTCTAGCTGGCAAGTGATCTACCTAGTCAGCCGGAAGTAAATATCGGAATGGTCGGACACGTAGATCACGGCAAAACTACTCTCACACAGGCTCTTTCTGGAACTTGGACGGATACCCATTCTGAAGAAAGAAAACGTGGTATCAGCATAAAGCTTGGATATGCGGATACTGCATTCTATAAGAACGAAGACGGAGAATACTACGCTAGGGGAAAGAATCCAGATGGCGGTGGAGACTCCAAAGAACATCTTCTAAGGGTCATCTCATTTGTAGATGCTCCTGGGCACGAGACATTGATGGCAGTCATGATTTCAGGTGCCGCCATAATGGATGGTGCTTTACTGTTGGTTGCTGCGAATGAGGCGTGTCCGCAAGCACAAACAAGAGAGCATTTAGCCGCATTACAGATTGCGGGAATAGAGAATATAGTCGTAGTACAAAATAAGGTAGATCTCGTTAGTAAAGAGCGCGCGATTGAGTCTTACCAAGAAATACTATCCTTCATTGATGGGACAATAGCAGAGGGCTCTCCTATTGTTCCTGTTTCGGCCCATCATGATGTTAATCTTGATATGTTGATTCAAGCCATAGAAGATACCATTCATAGTCCATCTCTCGACTCTGATGATAAAGGCCTGATGTATGTAGCACGTTCTTTCGATGTCAATAGGCCTGGTTTGAGGCCCGATAAACTGAGAGGAGGAATAATCGGCGGGAGCATCGTTGAAGGCTCATTTAGTGTTGGGGACTCTATTCTAATCGCCCCTGGGAGGAGGATTTCAGAGGGCAACAAAACTAGATGGGTACCATTGAAGACAACAATAGAGAATATTCAAGCCGGCGGACTGGATCTCCAATCCGCCCACGCAGGAGGACTTTGTGGAATTGCCACTCCAATGGACCCGATGTCGACCAAGGCCGATGATCTCTCGGGGCAGGTAATGGCTAAGGAGGGAGAGCTACCTCCAGTCTGGGAATCGCTGAATCTTAAACTAGAGCTTTTGGATAAGATGGTCTCAGGCGGAGATGGAGAGGAAGGAGTGGTCAAGCCACTGCAGACAAATGAGATGCTGATGGTTAACTCTGCTACAGCCACTAGTGTTGGAACTGTTTCTTCATCCAAGAAGGGAGAGGTAAAACTAGTACTGAGATTACCAATATGCGCTAAGGAAGGGAGTAGGATTACACTTTCCAGAAGGGTCGGCGCCAGATGGAGATTGATCGGCCATGGGACAATCAAAGGGTGATTAATTGGCGAGAGTTCTCGTCGATACTTGTGGTTGGGTCGCATTAGTGAAGTCCGGACTGAACTTAGATTCTGCGATGTCTAGTGTCATTGGAAGGGCGGATTTGATTGTAATTGATAGTGTTTGGAAAGAGCTAGATGACCTATCCAGAAGTAAGAGAGGGCTTCTCCTAGAACTTCTGAAAACCCGCTCAGAGATGATAGATGATCCTCCAGAAGAGAGGCATACCGATATGATGTTGATTCGTCTTTCAAAAATGAATAGTTGGCCTGTGCTCACAGTTGATACTAGGTTGAAGGAGAAACTATCTGATTCTGGTTGTGCTTATATCGAAGTTGTATCAGATAGGATGCTACGTCTAGTTGACTAAGGGAGAGTGAATAGAATATCATCACCGTGCCCGTCCATGAAACCTATTCTTACGGCGGCATCAATCCAGGCATGTGAGTAATTTATTGCTCCGAATGCCCTCACTAGATCTCCATTATTCAAGAAGTGTTTTGCATCGGAGAAGTAGTCATCACACATTCTCATCATTGAATCTAATCTTTTCTGGTCGTCATTACTAAGTTTATTTGGAGTCGCCTTACTCCTTGCTTGGAGAGTGATTGAGATATATTTCTGTACTCTTTCTTCAGTAATTATTTTATTTTCCGCCATATTATGCCTCCACTAATTTCTGTGCCGCTTGTGTGATTTTGAATAGTCTCTTTCTCCCTTGCTTCCTGACTGATAGAAATCCAGACTTGTAGAGGCCATTGTATATTTGGGAAAGGCGAGGTCTGCCGACCTCGAGTCTTGCTTGAAGTTCTGCGTCTGAGGGAGAAATCTCTCTTTTGGAGGCCATAGAAATTACAAGCATTTCAGCCTCATTGAGATACGTACTTCTCTCTTCATCGAAGGGATTGTCGGGCTCCCATGAAATTGCGAATCGCCGGTTCTCTCTACGTAATTCTAGAGGTTTGTTTTCAGCTATTTCACTTGATGAGACAGGTGCGTCACTAATTCCAAACGGCGGATCGATAATCTCAGGATTACGATCTTCGAAAACGGGCAAAGATGAAGTCATTGAAGGTTCCACAGACCAATGTGCAGAATCTGTAGAAATAACACTTGACTCTTCATTTTCTGGATATGTCGGATTTTCGTTCTCACTATTTGTTTCAGCATTGTTAAAGATAGGCAACGGCACCTTAGACTGATTTTTCTCAATGACTTCTCCGTCACCCCCCCATAAAGGTGAAATCTCAGATACTGATTCTATGAAAGGAGCTCCTTCTTCCTCTTTGGGTTGCTGGCTCTGGGCCATTTTTGATCTCTGAGCTAGACCAGTAAATCCACTTCCTGAATTAAACATTGGAGGCTCTGTACCTGGTTGCATATAGACAAAATCATCCAATGTTCCTTGCTCGGTGTTTGTTTTGGTAGAGATTTCATCAATATCAGTGGAATCTTCTGAGTCTAAGTCACCCTCCCACAAATCACCAATCTCTGAATCAACTGGAGGGTCTTCTTCCCATAGGTCGTCTTGATTTTGGGAGATAGCCTCATTATTTACTTGGCTTTCACTTGTTCCTGCTTGGATATTGGAATGATATCCATTAAGCTCTTTTTCAAGTATATTTTTCTTCGGGCCTTCGACGGTTTCGATATTTCTATGTCTTGATTTATCTTCACTGAAATGCTCTAACTCTAATCTAATTTCTGTGTCTTGTGAAGATTTCTCAATGGATTTCTGACTATCCTCTTCTGCGACATGATTGTAAGATTCGCTGGACAACAATATTTGCTTTTTAACATCTTTTTGGGCCTCACTATCATTGCTGGAAACATGTTCAATTTTCCAACGCATTAGCCTCTCTAGTGTCCCGTGTGAGCCCACATCCCTCCTCTCATCAATGAGGTCCCTCAGAAGTCGGATAACATCCCTTGGATTTCCAGAGGTTGATTCATGGATCCTTGATAGTAAAACATCACTAATAATCCATTTCTCTCTGGCCTTTCTAGATACCAGTCTATTAGATAGCTCTTGAATCTGTTTTTTAGAAAGATGTGTCGTATATTCAGGGCTGTCATAAAGCTCAAGAGTGTCGTCATCAATAGAGGATAGTTGGGATGGAGTCAATACTACAATTACCAGTGCCCTAAGTCTTTGAAGAATAGGAGATATTGAATTCAGTACAGTAGCGATTTCTATATTGGACGGATAGTCAAGAGATATCACTGGGAGAGACCCAGAGCTCTCTTCCAGATTGGAGACTAAATCATCAATCATTTTCTGGTTTGAACCTGAAGAGCTGAATCCACAGAAATGAATTGCTAACTCATGAATTATTGCATTTACTTGATCGCTGATTGGCCAATATTGACCGACGAAGCTTCTTCTCGTTTGTGAAGCTAGAGTTCTCACAACTGAAGATCTCCCAGAACCCCGATCTCCAACAAGTAACAACATCCTTGGAGATTGTGAAACGATATGCTCCCTCCAAGAGGCAATCAGTCTATCCCTTCCAACTAGATACTCAGCCCTTCCACTTTCAATGGGCCTGAGGTCGAATGGGTTTCCCCTCAGCAAAGGCAATCCCAGATTCTCGGATGCATTGTCTGCCATGTTGATAGTGAATCATCAAGAGTACATAACATTAACGCTTACTAACGCATAATATATCTATAATTAACGTATATTTACGCTTTTTTCGATATTATTTATTGTTAGATGTAGATTAGTATATCGAATATTTATTGCAATTGTTAACGTATTACTAACGCTTAAGTTATGCGTTAACAAAGCGTTAATGACATTATTAACGCTTTATTTTGATTGGAAAAGGGAAATCTGGAACAATGGGATAGGTCCACTAAGTGGCATTATCAAAGATATCCAAGCGAAATGTACAGAAGGGTGATTCTACCGACGGAGTACGATAACATGCCAGTTGATAGCAGTCGATTGAAAGGATTCTACAAACTATCTGTCCCGGAGAGGAGGAGCTTGCTCTCAGAGATTGCGGGGCTTGATGACGAAATGATAGAAGCATGGGCTTCGAACGGGGAGCTTTCAGAAGAAGTCGCAGATAGGATGATAGAGAATGTAATTGGCACATACTCATTGCCGATAGGAGTAGCTACAAACTTCATTATTGATGGGGAGCATTACCTGATACCCTTTGTCGTGGAAGAAGCTAGCGTAGTAGCCGCGGCCTCTAACATGGCGAAAAGATGCCATTCAAATGGAGGTTTTGTTTCTGATAATGATGCACCTGTGATGATAGGACAAATTCAGATTGTTGGGTGCGAAGATCCAATTGCCTCCAGAGACGCAATACTCTCGTCCAAAGCTGAATTGATCGGTGCTTGTAATGACGTCGATCCCATTCTTGTAAAATTTGGAGGAGGGTGCAGAGATGTAGAAGTTCGCATCATAGATACTGAATCGGGACCAATGGTTATTGTGCATATTCTTGTTGATTGTAGGGATGCCATGGGAGCCAATGCTGTCAATACCATGGCAGAGACAATAGCTCCGAGAATTGAAGAGTTGAGCTCTGGCACTGTAATACTGCGCATAATCAGTAACCTTGCGGTACATAGGCTGGCCAAGGTAAGTGCCATATTCACCCCTGAAGAGATGTCAGATAATGGAACAAACTCCGAGAATGGCTCAAATGTCATCGATGGAGTGATTCAGGCATATCATTTTGCCGCGGCTGATCCTTTCAGAGCTACTACTCACAATAAGGGGATAATGAATGCGATATCACCTGTGGCGATAGCCTGTGGCCAGGACTGGAGGGCGATAGAATCGGGAGCCCACTCATATGCCGCATATGGCAGAGAATATTCATCCATGACTCATTGGGAAAAAAATTCGGATGGCAATCTAGTTGGTTCCATCGAAATCCCAATGGCCGTGGGACTGGTTGGAGGGGCTGTGAGGATCCATCCAGGGGCTCAGGCGAATGTTGCACTACTGGGGCTCCGTACTGCTAATGATCTGGCGAAGGTTATGGCAGCGGCTGGTCTCGCGCAAAATCTTGGGGCATTGAGGGCTCTAGCAACCGTAGGAATTCAAGCTGGCCATATGAAATTACCCCTAATGAATATGGTAGCCGCCGCAGGAGCGGCGGAGCATGAGGTCGAGAAGGTCGCATCCATGGTTAGGGAAAGTGGAGATAGGATAACAATGGCCGCTGTCGAGTCTGCTCTTTCCTCCCTCAGAGAGCAGTAATCACAATCTTCGATGTGGTTGGTTACGAGGAATATACTTCGGCCTGTATATGGGAGTTCCCCTGCCTTCCCTAGCGTTTCTCTCATCGAGTATCTGGGCACAAATTCCAGCTACTCTCGCCCAACCGAAGAAAGTAGTATAGTAGTCCGGCTTTCTGAATCCTACTGAGTGTAGCAAGGTTCCACTTCCAAGATCGACATTGGGATACGGATTTCTTATTTTTGGAATCCTCTCCTTGAGGATATCGGGGGTTATCTTCCTCAGGACCTTCACAGTCTTGTAGAGTTCTTCATCGGGACATATCTCTTCCCCTAGGCCTATCAATAGTCTTGCCCTCGGATCTTCGGCCCTTAGTACGCCATGGCCAAAACCGTATATTGGACGCCTAGCATCTATCTCTGCATTAACGAATGAAGATACCTCATTCTCATCCGATGTTCCAATTCTTTGGATAAACTCGAGTACTGCTTGGTTTGCCCTCCCATGGAGAGGTCCAGAAAGGGCATTCATAGCACTGGATAGGGCAGAATAAACGGATGCTCTTCCAGATGCGACAGCCTTACCAGTGAAAGTAGAGAGATTTCCTCCTCCATGATCCATATGGAGGATAAAGAAGAATCTTAGAACTCTATTCATCCTGTCTGCCTCCTCTCCTTCTATTCCAAGCATATGAACGAAATTCTCTACTAATCCAAGCTCTGGTTTACGTGGCCTAAGTTGTTCCTTCTTACCTCCTCTAAGTAAGAAGACACGTGCCATCAATTCGGGCATCCTAGCTATTAGGTTCATTGAATCGGACCGGATGTCACCTGTAGCTTCAGCAGTACCAAGAGCCATTATCCCTATAGCTAGCCAATCCATTGGATGCCCGCTTCCCGGAGTTAGTGATTCCAAGACCCTTAATGCACCGGTTGGAAGAGATTCCCCCCTTAGGGCTAGTTCAGCCCTGAACTTATCCGATTGTTCTGGAGTTGGTATCTCTTTGAAAAGCAGGAGATAAATAACATCCTCTTCTTCTAGATTTACTAGATCTTCAACAGGATAGCCAACATAGTGAACACCTTCTATTGGGTCTACATATGAGGTCTGACAAGTGCCGACGGGGATTCCCCTAAGGCCAGTATCTAGATTAGACTCGAGGACATTGAATAGGGTCTCTTCGTCTTCCATGCACACACCTAGGCCGTTGGGATTGGTGAAGGAGTCATAATCTCTCCGCATATAGTTCCTTCTCAGGATACATATTAACAGCCCAAATATTTCTCTAGTGAGCTATTTTGTATAAGAAATACCCCAACGGTGATAATTGGTAGTTGTTGGCGGAGGGAGCGTGAAAGGGTGGAAAAAAGTGGTTGAATCGATGGATTCTGAGCATCAGCACATGCTTAGAGGAGGGTCGGTGAGTAATTTCTTCCTGAGAGATTCCCTAACTCTCTGCCATCCAATTTTTATCGGAGGATGCTACGGCTTAATGATTTCAATTGCACTTCTAGTTCCATTGACACACAGCAATCTTGGAGATGGAGATGGATATTATCAAATTGCTAGAGATTGGTTCTTCCAGATGCTCATAATCGTCTCCATTACTTCCTTCTTGGGGGCGTTCTCGGTTCTGATTTCGATGATTGCAAGGAGGCCTCCTGCAAGACTTCTTTATCTGAGGAAGATTCTATTCGCCCTTCCTTTCATTGGACTAGCTGTACTTTCAGTTTCAATAATCGATAATTCTGACATGATTCTCATAGATAGATTAGGTTGGTTCCTGTATATCCTTCCAGGCCCCTTGTGGATTCATCTATCATATGCCCCAAGATGGAGAATTATTGATAGGATCGACAGGGACATCGAACCATTCGAAGGAATGAAAATGACTATTTATCGGGGCGAAGGAGATGATGTACCAGAATCTGACTCTGAATTAGAAGAAGTGATAGGCAGCATCTAATCTTCTGTAGGATAAAAATCTCCCTCTATTAGGGTAATTGATTTCCTTAGTTCATTTGGTAAGTTCTGAGGTTTTCCAGAGTTATAATCCATGAGAACGCAGACTACTCTCCCCCTGGCTGCAGTTTTTTCATGCTGGCTCAGACTTTGAATTTCATATTCCATATCGAATGATGAGTTACCAACTCTGGAAACGGAAGTACTTACCCTAACTACGTCCGGAAATATTATCGGCAATTTGTAGTCTATTTCTATCCTGACCAAGATAGGTCCGACGTTAGATTCATCATAGAGGTCCATCATTCCAATCTTAGAGAAATAAATCATTCTGGCCGTCTCCATCCATTTAGCGAATACCGAGTGATTAACATGCCCGAGAGCATCCATATCGCCCCAGTTCACTTTGATATCAGTAGAAGCGGCCCAAGTATTACTTTCACTCCCACCGAGATCTGATGACATCGAATTGCCTCCTAAATTAATCTTAATTCCTTTCCACATCTCTCAAACTCTGATAACACGACATCTAGATCGTCACGAGTAAGGCCCGCAGACATCTGTGTCCTGACTCTGGCTTTATCCCTTGAAACCATTGGGAATACTATAGCTCCTACAAGGATGCCACTGTTTCCCAACATGTTTGAGAGGTCTTTAGCAACTTTACTTTCACCACACATCACTGGAATTATTGGAGTCTCTGATCGTCCTGTATCGAATCCTAATGACTGTAGTTGCTTTCTAAAATAATTAGTATTCTCCCAGAGCTTCCTAACATGCTGAGGCTCCTCCATCAAAACTTCGACAGCGGCTTTCTGGGCGGCGGCTACACCGGGCGGCTGGCTCCCTGAAAGAAGCCAGGACCTGCTATGGTTAAGCGCATAGCTTCTCACAAGCTCGGATCCTGCCAATATTCCGCCCTGTACTCCCATGGCCTTAGAATACGATCCGACCTCAAAGTCAACACGACCTTGAAGTCCAAAATGAGCTACAATTCCTTTACCTCCTCCAAGTACCCCTTCACCATGGCAGTCATCTACCATTATCATGGCCCCATGTTCCTCAGCGATTTCTGTAATATGGTTTAGTGGGGCTATGTCTCCATCCATACTGAAAACTCCATCAGTGATAATTAGCTTTCTTTCTGCATCCTTATTTTCAGTCAAAGTTCTTTCCAAGGCCCCCACATCGTTGTGAGGATAGACAGCCCTACTAGCCTTGGTGAGCCTAATCCCATCAATTATAGAACCGTGATTCAGTTCATCTGAGATAATTATGTCTTCCTTCCCCCTGACTAGTGCTGGGATCAGTCCAACATTTGCTGTATATCCAGCTGAGTAAATTAAGGATGACTCTACTTCCTTGAATTCTGCGGCCTTTTTCTCCGCCTCTAAATGAATGTCTAGTGTTCCAGCTATTGCCCTGACAGAACCGGAACCAGCTCCATATTTCCTCGTAGCCTCGAGAGCGGCCTCAACTACCCTTGGATGAGTAGTTAAGTTGAGATAATTATTTGCTGATAGCATTATCATATCTTTTCCTTCTACCTTACAGTGAGCGGCGCTCGCAGATTCCAAAATCGGCGGATTCCAATCTAAATCCTGTTCTTTCAGTTGATTGAGTCTATCTGACATCCAAGACATGTCGGCCGCCATGTTACTCCATTAAGCAGGTGGTTCATTGCTTCATCGGAGCGAGCTGTTCATTTCCCTTACACCTATCCGGAGTCATGGAGCGTGGTTCTGTGGAGGTGACATTGCTTGGAATTACACAGGACGGGGGGCTACCACAAGTAGGGTGTTTGAAGGATTGTTGCAAGGAGGCTAGGCTTTCACCTGAGCTCTCTAAAATGCCTGTTTCACTGGGAATACAAGGGGCAGATGGTTCTAGCCACATGATTGAGGCGAGCAGAATGATGGCGGGACAATTTGACTTATGGAATTCTATTGGCATACGAGAATGGCCTCCCTCCAGCGTTTCATTGACGCATGCCCATCTCGGACATACAGATGGATTGGGATTATTTGGGCGTGAAGTAATGGGGTCTTCAGGAGTAATTCTGCATTGTAGCCCTTCTATGGGAAATCTCCTCAATTCGACACCTTCATGGTCAGCAATGATTGATCAGGGAGTAATTATTCCAAAGCTTTGGAGTTCGATGGAACCCTTTGAACCGACTACAAGTTGTGGGTTTACAATTACTGCTGTACCGGTCCCCCATAGATCTGAGCTATCGGATAATCATGCTTTAATCATCAGAGGAAAGAAGAAAAGTCTACTTTTCATGCCGGATCAAGATTCATGGAGTGAAACTCTGGAAGAAGGATTGGGAATTTTGGATTGGCTTCGGGGAATGAGTGTGGATATAGCCTTGATAGACGGTACGTTCTGGAATTATGATGAGATATCAAGTAGAGATGTGAGTAAAATTCCGCATCCAACGGTAGTGGAAACCCTTGAAATACTTGGAAATAGGAGATCTGGAGATCCTGAGATTTCTTTCATTCATTTTAACCATACAAATCCCTTATTGAATGATGAAAGTGATGAATGCAGGGATTTATTGAAGATGGGGTGGGGCATTTCTAAGCAAGGCGAAGTGTACCATCTCTGAACCGAAGCGGAAGCTTATGAGGGATGCGTATTAGGAAGTGGTGTGCTACTACACGGCGCGGTATCGAGTGGACTAGGTAGAGCTCATATTTTCATGGCCCAGCCGCATTACCAAGAGCAATTCAAGGAAGTACTAGGATCTAGTGCTTGGCCGGGTACGCTGAACGTAGACCTAGAAAGTGAGAGCTTAGACCCATACAGGAAATTGAGAGTCGCTTCGGGACTAGACGAGGGCACTGATGTTGTAGGGCTTGAACCTATTAGGATTCAAGGATTTGAGAGAGAAGGTAGGTCATTTGGAGGAGCTACTGCGTTCCATGCTAGCATCTCCAATGACCTGCAATTATGGACCAAGTGCGCCTTGTTAATTCCCGATCTAACTAGGCATACTCAAACAGCTGAAATCATCTCTAATTCGTTCCTTAGGGAGAGCCTTCCATGCAATGATGGTGACGAAGTTTGGATTAGAATTGATCGATCCCTCTAATCCATTCGGAATTAACCAATATTGACATTTCTAAATTGCACAGTCCCATCCAGTTCTTATGTCCTCTAAGAGAAGAAGGCGGCTTGGAGAATAACCTGGTATCTGGCACAGATCCCATTCCCATTCCTTCAAGTGCTGAGTGATTAATCTCCCACAATATCAAACCTCCAGATGTACCCATTCCCATGTCAACAGGAATATTTGGTTGTTCAATTGACCTAGCTAGAAATTCTAGGCCATAGTTTCCGGACACCACCCCTGTGATGGCGGAGGCCATTCTTCTGACCTGATTCCATAGAAACGACTTAGCCACCACACAAATTCCTATTGGCCTATTGTCATCATCAAGCCAAGGTTCGCAACTAATAACAGTCCTTGTTGGTTCTTTACCCTCTTCAAGTCTACAAAGATTGGTGAAGTCATGGGTTCCAACGAAAACCTGACACGCCTTATTTAGGAGATCAATATCCACGCTTTCCGGCCACGTTTTGATGACTTCACATCTGTAGTAGTACTTTCTTGAAATTACTGGACGAGTAGGAGTGGTAGAGGGGACCTTTTTCGCCGCCCAAACCACCAAGTCATCCGGGAGGCGATCGTTCAAGGCCCTGATTACCACAGGGCCATCAACTGATGACATTACAGACTCGGGTAAATCTATACTAGCAAGATTCATCCTTACGCTAACTCCAGCGTCTGTCCTACTAGAAAGTCGGAGACAACCCTCTCTCCACCATCCTATCTCTTTCAGGGACTCCCTTAGGGTTCCTTGAACAGTTCTGACGTTGGGTTGAATTTGAGATCCATGGAATAGATTTCCATGGTACCCAATGGCGACTAAAAAACAGTCGCGGACCAGTTAATCTTCCCCCTTATTCCTCGGGAACTAGGTACTCCATTGCCTCTTCGACCGACGAAAAACCAAGGCCTAGCATTGCGAACTCCAAAGCTATTGGGATAAATTGCCGTGCGTTCGGATTACTCCTATCAAATTCTGTCTTCAGATCTATTAGATCGATAAGTGTCTTTGCGGCTTCATAGAAATGGGATGAAACATCTAGATCATCCAACTCATCCCCTAGTGCCTTGAGCTTCCTAAACTCTCTAACTGACATCGAAATTCTATCGAATTCCAATAGTGCTTTGGCATGGGATGCGAGATACTCGGGATTTTTTGGATCCATGGAAGAGGCTTTTCTATAATATGCGGCAATTTGGCCCTCGTTAATCCTATCATTTCCTTTCTCATCCAGATTTCCATTTACTTGGATCTCAAAGAGTGCGGCCTCTGCCCATCCATGGAATCCTGCTGGATTATCCGGATTAGTATTTGAAAATGATTCAAAAATTCCCATCGCACCCATGAAGTCTCCCTGAGCTATTAGTTGGGCCGCTTGTGTTATCTCTTCGTCTTCCATTGGTTTCCCTCGGGCCTAATCGGCGGCCTTGCAGTTAAGAACGGTGCGGAAGAGCATTATGAATTGTCTATTAACTGATTGATTAATGCGTAAACAGACATCGGTTCCTTGATACAGTATAGACATTCACTTGGATCTTGTGAGGAAGGATTGCTTTTTCTCTTTATGAATATCCACTTCAGTGGATTTGAAGAGCTTGTCTGTATATTGAGGTCATTATCATCAGAAATATTTGACCTGATCCCGTCGGTAATCACAAGTATGTTTCCAAATCCCAATATTCTCCCTATGATTGATGGTTCGACTTTCAGATTTTCTACCTTTTCAAATGGGATTCCAACGGCACTAGAATCAAAGTAAAGGAACTTCTTCCTAATATGGACCCTCTTATCTGTAATGGCATATTGGAATGAATTACGATAGTGAATAGTCATGGCTATGGCCGAGAGAGATGAAAGTACCCCTAGCACAAGATAATACCAATCTCTCCAAACTGGTATGTGCTCCCCAATAAAATTATCAAATCCATTATATCCGATGAATATTAAAATAGAGTTAATAATTGTAGAAATATGCCAAATTACAGGGATTAATCCATTAATTAGTAACCATGATGTCGTCCACCCTCCTGATGTTGAAGTATTAAGATAGTGATTTATTTTAGCGAGCACCAACATCAGAATAGCAAACCCGAAGACGCCTGAAATATCCATAATCGTCTTGGCCAGCCCCACGACCAAATTCAAATTGGCCTCTCCTTCAATTACTGTATCATACTTAGCAGCCCAGTAGAATATCATATGGGCAAATAGTACCAATGTTGCTAAGACATATTTACCAGACATGGACATCAGAGCTGGGCTCCCATGCCATATGGGAGTCTCTGAATCTGAAATCTCTGGAAACTTTTCCCTCACTCCTTGAATATCCAATTTAGATCTGAATCTAGATATTATTTCATCCATAGTTACACCTAGTGAAGAACTCCCCAAGCATGTTCTGCATTGCCATGGATCCATTCGTAGTCCTGCTCTGTCCTAATTCCCTCAGAATCCTCAAATGTGATTGAAAGGACCTCCAACGGGTATTCATTATAGGTTAAGTGGCTAACCCAAGAGGCCCTAGTTGGTTGATCAAAGACCCATCTTGCCCTACTCACTGCCCTTACCCTGATAGTAGCGGTTGAGTCGTCATTCCAGACCTTGACTCTGAATTCAGGCAGTATATTCCCCTTATCATCCATCAATGCATCATCGGAGTTCTGCTTAGAGAGCTCGACTGCACAGTTATCGAAGTTTTGTGTTTTTCCAGTTTTTCTATCTTGGAATACCCCTGTACCTATATTCGGTGATCGGAACAAATCCCTTAACCTCCATGGCTTATCATCTCTTGCTGTCCACATTGGGGTTACGTGAGGCATAAACCAATCAAGATAGGAGCCGTCACTGAAATGTAACATTCCCCAGAACCAAGGGAAAGAAGGTGCTTGAACAGAGACTTTCTGGAAATATCCAGTCCCCTCCATAACTTCTCCATCTACCTCGAGCCTGCACTTAGTGGCCTGTAGCCTAAGGATATCATATCCCATGCCCAAGAAGTACTCATTATTCCTGTAAGTCAATTCACTAGGAGGACCCCACCAAGGAGTAAGTTCTGCTTTGAACTTACTCGGGGCTCCCTTCGCTACTGCCCCGTCGTCACTTGAGAGACTTATCCAAAAAGACTTGTTTCCGGGGGCCATTCCTATTGACATATCTTGTGATGTCAGTGGAATGACTGCCCCTGCGCCTTCTCCTTTCCCCTCTCCAGGCCATAATGGATGTGTGTCCGAAATACTGGCCATCCTACATTCCCTCATAACTAGTGGCTCGAACATTTTCTCCCCATCAAACCACCAAGCACAAACCATTCCCGGTATGACATGTCCGCCATGCTCGTCTACGAACATCCGTCCGCCCGGCTTCCACCAATGGCCACTTACTCTAATAGCAGGAGTTTCTTTTGTAGACCATAATATCATCAATTGCTTTGACCTACCTGGGTTTTCTGGATCTGGAATTAGTATAAGCGCCCACCACCACCACCATGATAGTCGTCGAATTGGAGGCATGACATCAAGCCTCCATAGAGACGAGAAATCTCCTTTGAAATGAGTGTTTTCTTGTTTCATGTTATCACATTATCTCTCTCTTACTGAAAACTGCGCTGCCGATGCCTATCATGGAAACAGAGATGCCTATGAGCATAGTGACCGAAGTTAAGATACCTAGATATGCATTACTGGAATTTAGTGTATGGACCGGAGGCGACCAAATCCACTGCAGTCCTGTCTGTAGGCCAAAGGCAGATGACATCTGTGAATATTGAATTGTATCGGGCCAAGAAACCATTACAATGGAGTCAATTAATTGTAGGCCCCAATGCGATACGGAAAGTGTTGCAACTGAAGAGTCGGGAGAGATTAGAGTGGTGAATCCCATTGCAAATTCCCATACTCCAATTACAATACACAGGTATACCCCATACTTCGGCAAAAGTAGTCCGATAGTGTTGAACAGAGACCCGTATGCCGCCAGGACAAGAATCGTAGCGCCAGCTATTCCTAGCCAAACTGGCAGGTCACCGACTCTGATTAGACTTTCACCTGGTCCTATTACCGATGTTATCAATCCCATAATCAAAGATAAGACAAGGATGAAGGCTGAAACTACTGCCAGATATCCTAGGACACGGTAAAGTATGAACTCCCCCCTATGTATTGGCTTGGATAGGAGATAATGCAATGTCCCTCTCTCTGTCTCATCTCTGACTAGTCCGAGTGAAAGGAAGAGAGGCAAGAACAGCCCCAGAAGTAGTACGAATGCTATCTTCCCAGTTGCTATTACGAAGGTTCTATGACTAGATTCGCCCACATAATTCTCATCTACTGGGTCTTCATCCACTGATGAGTCAGCATCTATGGATATCACTTCACCGGTTTGTGGATCAATAGTCCAAATAACATCGCAGAGTATGCCATTTCCATTAGCATCTGGCCTGTATGGCTCTTCCCACCACATGACTTCCCCTGAATTATCAAATTGAGTTAACCACCCTGCTCTGAGGCAATCTCCATCATCGTCGAACCCCTGACTCCCTCCCGAACCATCCCAATCGATATCATCCTCATCAATATACATCTCCTTAGGATCTTTTGGGATTTCGAATATTCCAGTGACATAGCCATAAGAGAGAAAGAATTCTGAAGGGACGGTAAGATTTCCTTCCGCATTGAACTTCCCATTTGTGGCATATGTGCCGTTCTCCAGTTGGCATGCTGTTGCATAATCTGGGACCCAATCGATGAACACATCTCCTTGTGTATCTGGGCAGTCCGTGACCTCTTCCCAGTCGATGATGTAGTCCCATTGCCCTCCCTTGTAATCAGTGTCTATCCAAGTAGCATCGAGATAAGATGCGCCTTCCCATGTCTTATTTCCGGATATTTCCCTATTTTCATCATTCCAGTCTATTTCTCCCTCATAGATGTATATTCCCGATCCAGGGAACTCTTCTCCGTTCCAGTCACTAGTCCCATATTTTCTCTCTTGGCCTAGTGGATATCCATCGCGATCTTCATCAACACTGTCTCCATCATTGTCTATTGGTTCGAATTCATCTCTAATTGAATCAACATAAAATGCCAGTAGCAGAATCATCAGTATGACCCCAAGTGCCATTACAACCCAAGTAGAAATCTTATGCCTGAGTTGCCTGATAGTTAGCTCAATTACAGCTCCTGCCTTACGGTCCAATCTTGTCCAAACCGTCTCAGATAGATCCCTTCCCTGTACGTCCAATCATCCACCCCCAACAAGATATCCAAGTAGTGATTCTAGATTATCATCAGGATTATCAACAGCAGTAACCCTGATTCCGGATTCCACAATTACACTTGGAAGAATTTCATGCGCGGCGGATAAGTCGTCGGTTTGAATTTCCAGAAACCCTTCCTCTGGAAACCTAACACCATATATTGGCTTCCTAGTAATCAGTTCCTTAGCTAAATCTCTAGGTGATTCTGTTTCAAGTAGTATTCTGTGAGGGTGCTTGTCGAGAAGTCCCCTGATAGCATGTAAATTGCCAAGAGCCAGTAGCCTACCATTGTGGAGTATCACAATCTGCTCAGTGATTCTCTCGATTTCCTCAAGTATATGGCTAGAAACAATTACTGTTTTTCCACGATTACCTAGTTCTCTGATCACACTCATGATACTAGTCCTAGCTAGAGGGTCGCAACCGTGCAGAGGCTCATCTAGAATAATCAAATCCGGATCATGAACTAGAGCATGGGCAATTTTTACCCTTTGCCTCATCCCCTTACTATACTTCCCGACTTCTTTGTGACGTACATCTCTCAATCCTACGAAATCCAGGACATGCTCGGCTCTTTCCCTAGCCTCCTCCCTAGTCATCCCATGCAGTCTCGCCATGGTCATAAGGAAATCAAGCCCAGTCATCCACTCATACAATGGCTCAGTTTCACTAACATAGCCCACTCTTCTGAAAGGAGAGGTACTCTCCCATGGATCTGTGCCGAACAATCTCACAGATCCCTGACTTGGCTTTAACCTCCCCAGAAGTAGTTTGAATAGTGTCGATTTACCTGCACCATTAGGCCCCAGTACACCTGTTACTCCGCCGTCTATTGCTAGAGAAACGTCATTGAGTCCTATCACTTCGCCGTACCACTTAGAAGCTGATTCAATCATTACAGCGGGAGCTTCTGCGGTCATTCTCTGGTCACCTCCAGAGAACTCACCCTGCTAGTGAGCAAAGCTATCGATAATGAATTAATGAGTAAAATTGAGACAATTGAGAAAGCCAAAGGATGATCATAATTAGACTCTATTCCAACTAGCCACTGGCCTATATGGGCTAGTCCATCATAAGGGCTCAGAACATAGAGGATAGATGATTCAAAGGTAGACTCAATGAGAAACGCGACCATCTTTGTACCATAGATTACAGCGAGGAACGCTACGGCGGCGAAGAATCTGCTTTGACTGATACTAGATAGAGCCAGGCCAATGGAAGTGTAAGTAATAACCAGTAGAATTCCTGCTAGAAGCCCTCCCATGAAAATAGGGAATGTATCAATTAGAAATGCCCATCCCTCCCCATTTAGAACAATGGCGCTAGTGTAGTAAACCATGTATGAGAAAACTATCACGAAACCAAGTACAACTGCGCTACTGAGGTATTTCATAGCCGTGTAGTCTATTCTATTCACTGGTCTTGAGAAGTAAATAGCACTCGTGCCGTTCCTCCTGTCGTCTGAAATCATCCCCCCTACAACAAGAGCTGTCAGGAGCGGCCACATGCAAAGATTTCGAGGGAAGAAACCCAAGACTTGGCCCCACAGATTATACCTGTTAATGCCCCACATTCTGGAAAGTATCTCTCCGAATCCACCTTGACCCCCGAGTGACGCCAGAAATAGCATTGCTACGGGAGAGAGGGAGAATAAGAAAACTATGAGAATAGTAAGTCTGACAAGAGGGTGATAGTGCCTATGCCCCTTGCTGGAAAATAAACCATAGACATGGTGCCGGAAAATTGCATAGTTCCTAACCCATCTAGGACCTAGAGAACCTCTCCAAGGACGGTATGTCTGTTCGTATATCGAACCTTTGACCTCTGCTTTCTGAGCTACTGATGCCTTTGCCTCGTCGTCCCCATCTCCAGATCCGAATGCTGACTCCATCCTAGTGGTGCCGCCAGAAATATCGAGATCGGAGCTCATACATTATCCCCCATATGACTGGTAGTCATCAGTTCGTCTGTCTCTCTCACTTCTTCGCCGAGTCTATCCATAATTAGGAGGAAAATATCCTCTAAGTCTGGCTCATATTCTGTCATCTTCCTGACTTGAACTCCCGCTTTAGCGGCCGAAGATAGAATGTCGGTGTATGTATTATCATCGACTTTGGTGACTCTCATATTTCTTCCCATCCTCCTGACGGAGAGGCCTCTTGAGGATAGTTCACTTTCCATCTGTGAAGCCCCTCCCCAGACTGATATCTCTATTTCCTTCTCTACTTGTTTGACCATGTCATCTATACTTCTGTGAACGACGATATTGCCCTTGTGTATCATTACAATCCTATCACAAACAGTTTCGATGTCGTCCATAACATGACTACTCATCAGTACGGATCTCCCTCCTTCGATTACTGTCTTTCTGAGAGTCTGTAGCATAAATTCCCTTGCTCGCTGATCTAATCCATTTGTTGGCTCGTCACAAATCAGAATTTCTGGATCATGAATTAGTGCACAGGCCAATTTTGCAGCCTGTTTCATACCGGTACTGAAAGTCTCGATTTTTCTATACCTCTGATCTTTCAGACCAACATATTGCAGAACCTCATGTGCTCTCTGAGTGGCGGCATCCGGATTCATGCCGAGTAACTCGCCGGAATACCTGACTTGATCGATAGCAGAAAGTCCTGGATCTAGGGAGTCATACTCAGGCATGTATCCAATCTTCGAACGTATCAAGTGGCCCTCTGTTCTTATGTCGTGACCCAAAACTCTGCCAGTACCTGAGGTTGTCTTTATGAGTCCTAATAGGCACTTGAAGAATGTTGATTTGCCCGCCCCATTAGGACCTAGAATCCCTATCGCACCATGGGGGATATCCAGATTGATATCATCAAGAGCAAGATGGGGACCATACATTTTCTTCATTGAGCGTGCTGTTATCAGCATCTCTTCGGCTGCATCCGAGGCCATGTAGAACACCCGACTCCCGAAGGGAGTCAACAGGTCCTCTGGAAGGTACCACTTGAATTAATCCCTGAAAATATCAGTTAGGCATACTTGAAAGTAGGGGTTTACTCTTTGAGACATCCATCTCTAACCTTGACTGCAATTCCCTTCTTGAAAGCAGTCATCTCCAGTGACGTAGAAGTAGGCACACCGTGAGCTATCAATTCTCCTTCTTGTGAGACGACAACACATGGTTGTCCGGGAGTGGTATGTGAGTCGGCGCCGAGTATGTAACCGTGCATGACATTACGTCCATCGCCGACGAAAGGTATCGCATCTTCGGATATCATCACCCTTGGAATGCCTGGATGATCTTCCTCCTCAGATAAGTCTTCTTCTCCAAATAAATCTGGAGTTCCGGGATAAAGTGAATACATAATTCTAGCACCTTCTGTGGTCAGAGAAATGCCTCCATCCTTCAACCTAGGGGAGAATACATGTTCTCCATTGAAACTGACATTTACCATCCTATCGGTATTGGATCTCCTAGACTCCATTTTCTCCGATACTTCACAGAGCTTCTTTGGGTGGACTCCACAGAAAACTGAAAGCTTGTCAACAATTGAGCATCTATCTAACCATGTTCTTATTTTACGAATTTCTACAGAAGATTCTTCCAGAGTCTTCGATGATGATATTTTGATTGGAATTCCCCCTAGCCCTAGGTATGAAACATCTCCATAAGATTCGCTTTGATCTGATTGGTTAAACCAGATTGATTCAGGACCATCTATGTGACAGAATGGGGAGACGTCTTCGAAGGAATATGGCACTGGCCCCAGAGGAGTGGAGATAAGAACTACAGTCTTTGGATTTTCAATTAGACTCTCAACTATTGAGCCTAGCGCACTTTCTCTCCAGGGAGGTGCAGAATTGTGAATAATCAAAACTCTTTCAGGAGGTCCAGAACTACCATCCCACCATGATCCAGGTAGACGCCATCTGAGTGATATCAGGGCTAAGAGATGAAGAACATGCGGTCTAAAACCTATATCTCCGGAAAGTGATTCTCCCCCTTTCCTGATGGGATTGGTAGATGCCATGAGATCTAGTAGTGTTGACCCTGCCTCTGTATCCTCAAGCTCTTCGAGTTGATCAAGAACCCATTCAAATGCCTCTCTAAGTCGTGGAGAAGCATGACTTCTTACCTCTGCTAGTTTCCAAATAGTTCCATTCCTAATTGCCTCTCTGCACCTAGCTAGTTCTGACTGAGTAATCTCTAGATTATGATGTGCTAGGATCTCTGACCTTCTTTCTTTGGACATTTTCAGAACCATTTTTGGAGTTTTTCCGAAGAGTGCAGAAGAGGTTACTGGCCACTCATTCAAACCTTGAACCTTGACTGTTCCCTCAGGAGTAAGAATCCTGTCATCACGAGCAAAAAGAGCATATGCGGCACTATCAAAAAAATCTACCCCTAGAGCCACCGAGAGAGGGAAGAGAAGAGGATGTCCGCAACCGAACATATGTATTGGCTTATCAGGCGGGATTTGAGATCTTGCGGCCAATATAATGCCGAATAATTCTAGATACCTTTGTTGCTCCATCAGAGGAACTATTCCTCCAATTGGATGTACTGCAAAAGTCCTTCCTGAGTCTTGTACTTGACTCATCAATCTAGCAGATTCTGCCCTTAGATCATGATGTAGCCCCCCTTGGATTGGTCCATTAAGTAAGATATCATTCCCTGCTTCAACTAGTGACAGATGAGCTCGGTTGAATGTCTCATCAACAGCATGCTGGATTTGACCCCTACTCATGTCAGGCCTTCCGAAAACATCCAACATGGTACCCACATCTACTCCAATTTCTCTTTGGAATGAGACTATCTCGGATGGCGAGACCTCAACATCCCCGTAGACGTATGACTGAAATGTTCCTGAGTCGGTGACTACCGCTCCAGGGAAATCTAACAATTTATGAATCCCATCTGATTTTGCAGGGATACTGAGTTTCTCATGCTTCCAGATCACATAGGAATTTGTTATAAGAGCTTCAACACCATACTTTTCCCACATTTCTCTTGGCTCAATAGTTCGTAAATTCGGATTTACCACTGGAAGTAACATTGGCGTGGTAACTACTCCATGACGAGTGTGGAACCTCCCAATTCTAGCGGCGCCATCCCTTTTGGTTATCTCGAACTTTCCCCAGTCTTGGGGCCGGCAGGGCACGGGTGCCGGGTTCGAGTCCATGGTCTTGGGTATGAGTTTCCGTCATCAACCCTCGCTATATCTAGATATCACGGACATACTAACATTCCCATTGATTAGTTCCATTTTGACTTCATCTCCGGTATTAATTTCCATTATTGGATCATTCTCAAAACTATGTGCATATGGGGTACCTAAGAGAGATGCGGCTGGAAGCGTTAGAGGGCATACATCTCGATTAATTATTGCCAATGGCCCCATTCCTGTGTAAATCAGTCCCATCAATACGAATGGTGCGACTGTGGAACCGGAACCCTTTGGGTATATCAATATCTTATCTGCAATCTGGATACCGTCGAGAGGGTGTCCGGTTTCCTCAATCACACCTGTATCTCTGTTGACATATCCAAGATATGTTATGGGGACATCAGTGACAAGAGCCTTGCCCGTGATAGACCATCCTTCCTGACTAGGTATTCCACGTCCATTTGTTGAAAACTCACCTCTGGAGATATTTTTGTGAGAAGTAGATTTCTTTATTTTTCCTGACGAAAGTGTGGGCCTGGTGCCTGTGATCAATGAAGGATCGAAAGCATGTGAGACGCAGTCCCCTATTTTTGCTACACTTGTTGGCATCTTATTGAGTCCACTGGTAAGATAGTGCTCTGCCTTTAACGAGTTGGTCAGTAAGTGGTTATATCGGGAACGGTTGTAGGGTGTCACTTCAGGACAGGTGTCCCTTAGGACCAATGCACCCCCCTCTTCCAGGAGGTCCAATGTACCATCCGCCTCAATGACATCATAATTGTAGGAGCTCATGAAGACCCAGAGTCTCTGATCTGGTATTTTCTCCCCTAATTCCATCTTTGAACGCATGAATGCGGCAGTTGCTCTGGCCTCTCCGACGCTGGCTTGAGGGCAACCGATTACTACCAAGTCCACCTTTCCCTTAGGGGATAAATCATGATACCTTCCTGAAAGATCAGATTCTGTGAAAGTTAGAACTGCTTCGTATGATTTAACCCTCGGGGCATCGGGCGTTAATCCATCTGCCCATAGCATGGGACATCCATAATTGGCCGCCGCGGCGGTTAGCGCCTTTTTCATTTCGAATGTAGCTTCTGGGAGGCCGCTAATTCTCGGCATCGGGCCCCATGGCAGGTCCCATTCTGGTTGAATCTGTTTTCCAATCCAATCGCCAAGTATACTCCAGTCAGTAACATCTTCCATTTCACATTCGACTTCTACAAAGATATTTGGAGTTCTATTTTCTTCGATGTGCAGTCCCCATTTAGGAGCCCATCCGGTCAAAGCTGTTGCCAAAGCAGAAAGTCCCGATTCTCTATTCGTAACCAGTGAGGTATAGGAATTCGAGAAGCAAACAGCATTTGATTCGGCCCATGAGCCTATGCCACTTTCATCTTCTATTCCTCTGTCATATGGCGTGCATGAAAGAGTAGCCTCGATTCCAAGTTCTGAATACGAATGCACGATTTCGAATTGTTGCTCGAGAAAGTCTGGATAGTCAATTCCCATCTCCTCCATCTTCTCATGATCACAGCCTGCGGAATTCAGAGTTGTTGGTATGGTCACCTTTCCCAGTGGATCACCTGATAAATCTGCTAAAAACCTCCTTAATCCGTGTCCGCCAGTGATTACACTGACTCCAGAAACATGGGCATTACTGACTCTGATGAATTCACTAGCCCCAGCAGTAGATGCCAAATCCACAAGTAGTCTAGCCGCCTTCTGCTTGGTGGAGCCATGATGGCCACTGAGCATTGAGTTCAATTCTGAAGGGACGTCCACACACGGTGACATGATGGGAGCACCTTCAAGATTAGGTGTAAATGAGAAAATTGATGATTAAAACTTAGATTTTCACTTATGGTGGAGAACTCCATATTATCAACTGCGGTAGTTAGGAATATTTGTCTGCGAGTAGTCTGGAGTTAGAGGAGTCCCTCATTTATTTGATTGATACTTGGTTTTGAATGGTGATATGATGAAAATTGAGAAGATTTACGGCATATATCATGCAGATGGAGGGATAATTGGTGAGCTTTCGTACGTATGGGGAAAGATCACCGGTACGGCTCACTGTTCACTCTGTGACATTACCCACAGCGGCATCTCAATGAAGAGGGAGTGGAAAGATTTCACTAGTAACTTAGATACGGATTTTGAGCTTCTTCATCTGAACGAACAAAACTCAGATCTCGCTGATTTTACCAAGGGGAGGACTCCTTGTGTAGTTGCAAAGGAGTCGGGCGAACTAAGGATTATCGTAGATGCAGAGGCCCTTGAAGGATGCAATAAGTCAGTCAGCTCATTCAAGGAGATTATGGAGTCATCTTTGAACCAATCAAATACATTACAAACTAATCGGCGGTGCGAAAGATATGGCAGATGATCAAAAGCCTTTGGCTACTTCCGGAGTTCAAGAAACATTGGTTCCAGAAAGAGTAGTTGACGGTTTGCCAACTATGTACTGCTTTGAGACCTGTCCTTTCTGTTTCAAGGTCAAAGCACTACTTGGTAGCAGGGGGATAGAGTACTCAAAGGTGGAAGTTGATCCCACTTTCAAGACACAGTTGAAATGGTCAGAATGGAGTGCTGTACCTGTTTTTGTCGATATTGATGGTACACAGGTGAATGATTCCAATTACATTCTACACTACATTGACAGCAAAGACACCAATGGTTTCCCTCGGGCCGGCGAAGATCCTGTGCAAGACGAATGGATGGATTTCTCAAATCTAATTCTCGGAAAGTCGATTGTCGCGGTGATTTACAAGTCATACAGAACCTCCCTTCAAGCCTTAGACTATGTCACTAGGATTGATAATTTCTCATTTGGAACTAGGCTGGTGAATAAATGGGTAGGGGGCATCATAATGAGAATGGTAGGAAAGTCCAGAGCCAAGATGTTCGAACTCCCCCCTCGGGAAAACCTAGAGTTTCAGCTTGACCATATGGCTAGTGGAATCAAGAGTGATTTCTTCGGCGGAGAAAATCCCAATGGGGCCGACTTTGCAAACTTCGGAATTTTGAGATCAATGGAAGGCTTGTACGGTTTTGAAATCGTCGAGAGTCACTCTACTGTTTGGCCATGGTACCAAAGAATGAAGCTCTCTTCAGGAATATGAACTATTCTTTTGAGAGCTTGGACTCGATCTTCGTTAGAATATCCCTAATTTCAACTAGAACGTCACTGGAATCGGTTGTTTGTGCAGGCTGTTGAGGAGCGGAAACTAAGGAGTCCCTTTGCTGGAGAACAAGGTCACGAAACTGATCTGAATTTTTTACCCCAGTGAGGATGAATGGAGCGGCTCCGGCTGTCTCGAATTGCATCCTGACTACTCCAAACATCTTCAGTATTGGGCCCTCATGGATTGAGACATCAGTTAGCTTGTCCAGGGCGATATTCTGCTGCTTCTTGAACATCCAACCCATGCGCATGTTGAGGGAGCGTTCTGTGAGGGCCCCGCTCATGTGTTCGTACTGCTTCTGATGAACAAGCCACCCAAACGGAATCCAGATCGGCATTAGTATGATTCCGACCACCGAGAATAGAAGTCCTAAGTTTGCAGACATCCACCAGTAAATGAT
>MDTC01259301.1_pt1 | contig 24983 bp, 18 predicted proteins | sample 811181 | NCBI WGS metagenome assembly MDTC01 (sample SAMN05326644, study PRJNA326480) | marine metagenome | isolation source: seawater | place: Pacific Ocean: North | collected 2011
CTAGTACGTGTTCTAGTTCTTGTTACACTAGGTGTAGCACTAGTAACTGTACGTGTTCTTGTTACTGTTCTAGTACGTGTTCTAGTTCTTGTTACACTAGGTGTAGCACTAGTAACTGTTCTAGTTCTTGTTACACTAGGTGTAGCACTTGTAACTGTTTTAGTACGTGTAGCAGTTGGTGTTGCACTAGTTTTTGTTCTAGTAGGAGTATTACTCGGTGTTGCACTAGTAACTGTTTTGGTTCTAGTGTTTGTAGGAGTATTTGAAGCTGTCCTAGTTTTTGTAGGAGTGTTACTTGGAGTTGCACTCGTTACTGTTCTTGTTCTAGTGTTACTTGGAGTTCTTGTTCTAGTACGTGTTCTAGTAGGTGTGTTACTTGGTGTAGCTGAAGTAACAGTTCTAGTACGTGTTCTAGTAGGTGTATTTGAAGCTGTCCTAGTTTTTGTAGGAGTGTTACTTGGAGTTGCACTCGTTACTGTTCTTGTTTTAGTTGCTGTTGGAGTAGCACTCGTTACTGTTCTTGTTCTAGTTCTAGTACGTGTCCTAGTAGGTGTATTACTAGCTGTTGGAGTTGCACTTGTAACTGTTCTAGTACGTGTTCTTGTAGGAGTGTTACTTGGTGTTGCACTCGTTACTGTTCTAGTACGTGTTCTAGTACGTGTTCTAGTAGGTGTACTACTAGCAGTTGGGGTTGCACTTGTTACAGTACGTGTTCTTGTTCTAGTAGGTGTACTACTCGGTGTTGCACTAGTAACTGTTCTAGTTCTAGTTCTAGTTACAGATGCTGTCCTTGTGTTAGTAGGAGTTATAGTTGGTGTTCTAGTAATCGATTTTGATTTAGTAACACTTGCTGTTCTTGTATTTGAAGGTGTCCTTGTTACACTAGGTGTTGCACTAGTAACTGTACGTGTTCTTGTTCTAGTACGTGTAGGTGTTACACTAGCCGTTCTAGTATTAGTTGGAGTTACAGTTGGTGTTCTAGTAATTGATTTTGACTTTGTAACACTCGCTGTTCTAGTATTAGATGGTGTAACAGAAGCTGTTGGAGTAGCACTTGTTACTGTTCTTGTTCTAGTTCTTGTTCTAGTTGGAGTAACACTTGCTGTCCTTGTATTAGATGGAGTTCTAGTTACAGATGCTGTTCTAGTGTTTGTAGGAGTTCTAGTTACGGATGCCGTTCTAGTTGCTGAAGGTGTAGTTGTTACACAAGTACCCTGTGTTATAGCTTGAGAATTATCATTTAATACTTCTTGAACTGATAAAAAGTTTGAACTACCAGTACCTGTTACTCTGGATATAAATAAAGTAGTAAAAGAAACACCTCCTAACTCATCAAGAAGTTCAGAGAATTTCCAAATAGTACCTGTTGAATTTTTATATAAAAGTTCTCCTTCCTCTATTGGTTGATCAGCATCAAAAATTGTAATTATAGTATTAATACCCGTATTATGACAAGCCCCATAAGAGGTTGTTGATAAACGATAATTAGAACCATCTAATGGATTTGTTGAACTTGGTGTTACAGAAGGTGTTACAGTTGCCGTTCTAGTACTTGAAGGTGTAACTGTAGGTGTTCTAGTAATAGATTTTGACTTTGTAACACTAGCCGTTCTAGTATTTGAAGGTGTCCTTGTATTACTAGGAGTATTACTTGGTGTTCTAGTAATTGATTTTGATTTAGTTACACTAGCCGTTCTAGTATTTGTAGGTGTTACTGTTGGAGTTCTACTAATTGAAATTGATTTAGTAACACTAGCAGTCCTTGTGTTAGTAGGAGTTATAGTTGGTGTTCTAGTGATTGATTTTGATTTCGTTACAGAAGCAGTTCTTGTATTTGAAGGTGTTCTTGTTACACTAGGTGTAGCACTAGTAACCGTTCTAGTTACAGTAGCAGTTCTGGTAGGAGTAACAGATGCTGTTCTAGTATTTGTTGGTGTAACTGTAGGTGTTCTAGTGATTGATTTTGATTTAGTAACACTTGCTGTTCTAGTATTTGAAGGTGTTCTCGTTACACTAGGTGTAGCACTAGTAACCGTTCTAGTTACAGTTGGGGTAACACTAGCTGTTCTAGTATTTGAAGGTGTTGCACTCGTTACTGTTCTTGTTCTAGTTGCCGTTGGAGTAGCACTTGTTACTGTTCTAGTACGTGTTCTTGTAGGGGTATTACTTGGTGTAGCACTAGTAACTGTTCTGGTTCTTGTTCTAGTTGGAGTAACACTTGCTGTCCTTGTATTAGTAGGTGTTACTGTTGGTGTTCTAGTAATTGATGGAGTAACACTTGGTGTTGCACTTGTAACTGTTCTTGTTGGAGTATTACTTGGTGTAGCTGAAGTAACAGTTCTAGTACGGGTTGCCGTAGGAGTAGCACTTGTTACAGTACGTGTTCTTGTTCTTGTAGGTGTATTACTTGGAGTAGCACTTGTTACAGTACGTGTTCTTGTTACAGTTGGTGTTCTACTAATTGAAATAGAAGGGGTAACACTTGCTGTTCTGGTATTTGTAGGTGTAACTGTATTACTAGGAGTAACTGTAGCAGTTCTTGTATTAGTAGGAGTTACAGTTGGTGTCCTTGTAATGGATATTGACTTAGTAACAGAAGCCGTTCTAGTATTTGTAGGTGTTACTGTTGGAGTTCTACTAATTGAAATAGAAGGGGTAACACTTACAGTCCTTGTATTTGTAGGAGTTATTGTTGGTGTTCTAGTAATGGATTTACTAGCTGTTACTGATGGAGTACGCGTATTAGTTGGTGTAATAGTTGGTGTTCTAGTAATAGAAATCGATTTAGTAACACTAGGAGTTCTAGTAATTGAAATTGATTTAGTAACACTAGGAGTTCTAGTTACACTAGCTGTTCTGGTAGCAGAAGGTGTTGTTGATACACAAGTAGTTTCTGTTTGAGCTAAAGCATTTCCACCTGAGTTTACAACAGATAAATTAAGAGTATTTCCTACACCTGTAACTCTTGAAATAAATAATGTTGTGTTTGTAGTACTTAATTCATCTTGAAGTTCAGAGAATGTCCAAGCAGTACCTGTTGAATTTTTATATAAAATTTCCCCTTCTTCTATTGGTTGATCAGCATCAAATATTATTATTGTAACAGCATCACCAGTACCATAACAAGCTCCATAAGGTGTTGTTGATAAACGATAATTGGAAGCATCCAATGGGTTAGTTGGGCTTGGTGTAACTGATGGAGTTACAGTAGCTGTTCTTGTATTAGTAGGAGTAACTGTTGGGGTTCTAGTAATTGACTTAGATTTAGTTACACTAGCAGTCCTTGTGTTAGTAGGTGTATTACTAGGAGTTCTTGTAATAGATTTAGATTTTGTTACAGAAGGAGTTCTAGTATTTGTAGGTGTAACTGTTGGAGTCCTTGTAATAGATATTGATTTTGTTACACTTGCTGTTCTAGTATTTGTAGGAGTAACTGTTGCTGTTCTACTAATTGAAATGGATTTAGTAACACTTGGTGTTTTAGTATTTGTAGGTGTTACAGTTGGTGTCCTTGAAATTGATTTTGACTTTGTAACACTCGCTGTTCTAGTATTTGTTGGTGTTACTGTTGGTGTTCTAGTAATTGAAATAGACTTTGTAACACTTGGTGTTCTTGTAACACTAGCCGTTCTTGTAACACTTGGTGTTGCGCTTGTTACTGTTCTAGTTACTGTAGGTGTTACTGAAGCAGTAACAGATGCTGTTCTAGTTTTAGTTGGAGTAACGGTAGGTGTTCTAGTAATTGAAATCGATTTAGTAACACTTGGTGTTCTTGTGATACTAGCTGTTCTTGTTACACTAGGAGTAACTGTAGCAGTCCTTGTATTCGTTGGGGTTATTGTTGGTGTTCTACTAATTGAAATAGAAGGAGTAGGTGAAGCTATAGCTTGGAAATTAGCTAAAATATTTGTAAAGCTTCCCGTATGATTTACTAAAATAGGATTTGTGTTACTATCGTCATTTGTTGAGCCGTCAAAAGTCCAATTAGAAAATTGATACCCTACTCCTGATAAATGAGTCCCTGAAGCAAATAGTATAACATTTGGATCAACTTCAGAATCTATATTATGTTCAGATCCTGTAATGTTTACTTGCAGAGAAGAAGAGAATGGAGATTGATATTGAACTACCCCTATACCTGATCCTGTAGATACATTGAAATGGTAAATAGTTTTACCTTCAAAAAAACTCATGGAGAATGGAGCTGATAGAACAACAGATCCTGTTATAGTATCAAAAACATTACTTAATTCTGATAAGTCAGTTCCTGCTTGGGGGGCAAAATCCCGAAGCATAGACATAGAAATCGGTAACCCACTAGATGGTAAAGGAAAATTTGCCATTAATTTAAGTAACTTTTAGCTCAATATTTGATTAATCGTGTATAAATATCGATTAATTCTCTCTCCGTTCTTCTGGTTGATAGTATTTTATTCTTTCATGCCAAATTGGAGAAGCTAATAGTACACCTGCTTTAATGTTTCCTTTTTTCTGTTCTTGGAATACATAGGACATCCAAGTTTGTTCATAAGGATGTTCCCATTTTACATCTAAAAATACTTTTTGATTACCTTTTTTAGACATAATCATTGGCCAATTAGTATAGGTTACTTCACCATCTATATAAGCTACTTCGTCTAAATTACGTATTTCATTAAATTTAGTTCGGGGAGCATTAGGATCAGAACCATTAACTGGAAGTCGATCATAATCAGGCCAATATTGAGTTCTAACTTCTTGTGGTACATTGTACCAACTAGTTTGTATATCATTATCCCAATAAACTTCTGTAAATGACATTTTTAAATAATCAAAATCTTCTTTAATTATAATTTTATGTAAAATTTCATATAAATTTGGAATATATTTTCTTAAACCATTTCTACAAAATTTACCTTCTTCTTCACTTGAATTAGAAGTCATATCATCTTCAAAGAAAAAATAATAATCAGCACCTGATTTATCAAAATGTTCAGCTGCTGCTTGCCTACCACCACATATTCCTTTATTTCCTTCTAAACTAATATATTCAAAATTATATTTAGCAGCTATTTCTTGGTTTTTTATTTTAGCTTGATCATCTGTAGAATTATCTAAAAGTACTAAATGTGGTTTTTCTAACCATTCAGGTACTTTTTGCATTGAATCAATAGTATGTTGAAGTTGTTCTGGGAAATTAAATGTTAAAATATATAAATTAGTTTTTAAGGTATCTAATTTAAAATCTAAAATATCCTTTTTTCTATTTTTAGCAAAATCAGGAATAGGTTCTAATTCAGTAGTATTATCAATTAGGGCTTGAGTAAATTTTACTATTAAACCATTATCATCTAACATATATCTTCTGTATTGTTCAGGATATAAATTAGCCATAATGGCAAATATGCTTTCTTCAGTACCCATTAATCCCTCACTTAAACTTCTTTCTAATAGGGAATAATATACTTCATTTGCTTTACGTAACTGATGTTTATGACCACCAAAAAATCCACCTCTACAAACATATTCTACTTTAGTACCTGCATATTCATTCATTTTATCAAATTTGAATCCATGAATTTCATCTTGTGCTTCATAAGGCCAACTTAAAAATATCCAGTCACCTGTTGCTTCTGCTACTTTATCTAATGATAAATTTTCTTTAAAATGAGTAGATGGAACAGTATTTACAATACCTGCATCTAACCAATAAAAATATTCTGATTCAAAAATGTTAAATACACTAGCATCATGTAACATAAACATTTTAGACATTACAACGGGATTATACCATTCTAATTTAGCTTGAGGACTAGTTTTTAACCATCCACCTTCACCTGTTATTTCTAACCATTCAGAATTATTTCTAATATTTTGGGTTTTTTCCCAAAATGGAGAATATAAATTATTTTTTAAATCATCTAATTCAAGTACTTTTACATATGTATTTTCCTTATCACGTCTATCCCAAACATATTGTTCTAACTCCTGAGGAACATAAATGAATAAATTCATAGGCATTTGTAAAAATTCATCAAACATTTTTAAATAATGTTCATCAAAATTTCTACCATCATTTAATCCTTCCTCACGTTTTAGATTCCATAAACCAGTTACGATAGTATAATTTCTTTTTTCATTATCATTAGGTTTTGATAATGGTTGGTTACTAGTTTTACCTAATACACTTTCAGCTTGGTTTAATACTGATTTTAGTTGTGATACGAGTGATTCAAGTTCGTTTAATTCCATACTTTTTTCTTTATATAATTATCTTCAATTACTAACCCATCCATTTGACTTGTACTTAATATTTGAAAGGCATCCCTAATTGTATTAAGTATAGGTTTACCGTTTACATTAAATGAAGTATTTAATAATACTCCAACTCCTGTTTTTTCCTTAAATTCAGTCAATAAGTTATATAACCATTCATTTTGTTCTTTAGTTACTGTTTGTACTCTAGCCGTATTATCAACATGAGTTATAGATGGTAATTTTTTTCTCCACTCTTTTTTTACTTTTGGACAAAAAGTCATCCATCTACTTTCACCTTCCCATTCAAAATATTCAGAAACATCTTCTAACCTAACTACTGGGGCAAATGGACGATACCATTCTCTATGTTTTACTTTTTCGTTTAAGATGTGTTGCATTTTTTTAATTGATGGATTACATAAAATACTTCTATTACCTAAGGCACGAGGACCATGTTCCATTCTATCTCTAGCAACTCCTATGATTTGACCTTTTTCTAAATCTTCAACTAATTTAGTTTGATCATATTTTATTACTGGTTCTAAACCTATAGTTTCAATATATTCTGAAAGTAATACTTGATCAAATAATTCTGGACCAGCATATGTAATATCAATTGGATCTTTAGGTTTTAAATGGTTAGCCATTAATCCAACTGCTAAACCACAATCATTGGGATTAGGTCCTACAAATACTTCTTTATTAAATTCCTGTACTAATCTAGTATTTAGTATAATATTTAATCCACATCCACCAGTTACACAAATAGGCAAATCAGGATATTTTTCAAAATATGGTTTAGCTATTTCTAAAAATAATTCTTCAAAAACATATTGAGAGGTAGCTGCTACATCATAAGCAACTTGACCTTTTAATCTATTTGAATAAGAAAGATTAACACCTATTTTTTCACTTAAAATTTTTACTTTTAATCTACAATCTAGGGATTCTTCTACTTGTATTTCTTTACCTTCTTCATCATAAGTTACTTCAGTAGGTCCTCCATGAGGAGCAGATAAATAAAATTCTTTAAATGCTTTTACCCATCTTTTTCTTACTTTACCATAAGAACACAGTCCCATTATTTTTCCTGGGTAAACTAAGTTACCATCTCCTAAATTTATTTGTTGAATATCACCAAAATAATCACCTAAAACCATATAGGGAAATCCTAAATCATAAGGACATTGCCACAAAATAGCTCCTGGATCTGGATTACCTCCATTTGTACCATCATAATCTTCAGTTTTAAGTGATGGGTTTGCTACTGTTTCTAAATGAGTAATACCTTTTTTTCTTTCAGCTAAAAATATTCTAAATTTACCATCATCACCTCCACCATCAAACGAAAACACTAGTGCTTTGTTATAGGGTGATTGGTAAAATGTTCCCGCAGCATGGCTTTGGTGATGTCGGTATTTATTTATAAAATTTTTACAAGGGATTTTTTTAGCTAAATCATAATTTTTTTCATCTATATTTACATCAGTATTTAAGTGGATAACATTATCAAATTCTTTAACTCCGTATTTATCCGAAAAATATTTGACAATTCTAGGAACTATAGCTAAAATGTCCTGATTAGTTTTGTATTGAGCTATACCCATATTTTTAGAATTTAAAAATCTTTCAACTTCTAATACTTCTAATATTTTTCCTTTATCTGCTATTGTAAAAGCAGCGTTATGTGATCCATAAAAACTTAAATCCATAATTTATCCTATATTTGCGTTTAATCTATAATTAACATCTTCTTCATATCTTTCAGCCCAACCTTTAGATTTACTATAAGCCCACATAACAAATTTAGTCGGAATTCTATTTGGATCAACTAAGAAACTAAATTCTTGTCCATCACATTCTGCTTCTGGGTTTTCTTGTTCTCTATGGTTCCAATACCAATCTAAATGAGCAGCGTCCCAATCTTCTCTATGTACAGCTTCTCCATTTTCATCATCCCAAGCTAATACTAAAAATTCATAATCATCCTTTGGAAAAGCACTTTTACAAATATGAGTATGAAAATAAAATTTAGTTTTAAATGATGCTAACCATTCATCTCTATCTTCAATTGGGGGATTAGGTGGAAAACCATGATCCTCAGTATATTGTTGTATACCTTTTAATTTAAAATTAATACCATTAAATTTTTCATAATCTTCTAAAGTACGTACAGTACCTAAATCATATCCTGTAAGGTCATAATCTTTATCTCCTTCTTGACTAACTCCTAATAATTTTCTAAGTTTAGCTCTACCATAATCCTGTTGTTTCCACCACATATCATCTCCACGTTTTGCTTGATCATCCCAAACTAACATATTATTTCTTTCTTCACGCATTGTAGCATGCCAAACAACTAATCTATGTGGATGGAATAAATCCCAACCATGAGTAAAACTACGTACTGTTAAGTTAATTTCTTCACCTGAAAAGTATAAATCTGGATCATGTTTAATTTCTTTAGCCCATTCACTTCTAGCAAAAGCAAAATGACCTGAAATAAATCTAGAATGGAAAGGTTTAGTTAAAGTTTTCCAATTTGGTATTCCAGTTGGTCGTATAAAAATAGTTCCATGGGGATAGAAAGCAGCTACTTCTTGTAACCAAGGTTCCATAGTTCTATCTTCTGGGTCATTAAAAGGATTATAATAAGGTAAATATCCTGTTAATATAGGTTTATAACCTTCTTTTTCTAAATCATTATTCCATCTAATTAAAGTTTCATCCCAATTAGTAGTAAATCTATGATGAGAATCTAATTGTAAAACATAATCTTCATCCGTTAATAATTCTTCATTTATGATAGCTCTAGCATAAGGTAATCCTTTTGCTTTTTTATAATGCATATCATGAATTTTAAATCTAGGATCTTTTCTAAATTCATCTAAATTATCAAATTTATCTTTTGGGTTATATTGTCTACAAATCCCAAAATGAACCCTTTCCGGGTGTTTAGCTTGTTTAAGAGCATCTTTAATAGTAGGTATTAATTCAGGTTCTCTATAAGCTGGTAAATGTACTAAAATTGTTTCCATATATATAACTTTTATTTTGGTAAATCTCTTTCTATTGGTTCCCCCCATCCATCAGTTTCTGAGTGAGGCCAAACTAAATATTTTGCTGGTTGTTCTTCATCCATTTTTAATTCAAAATCTCTCCAAATTTTCATCCATCCGTCTGGTTTTTTCTGTTCAAAAATAGCTAATAATTCTTCTGGGGTAGTATCTTCTCTATAAATTTCTGTTCCATCTTCTAATTTGAAGGCAACAACTAAAAAATTAATATTTTCAACATTAAAATCATCTTCATGTACATCTATACAATGTCTAAAGTATTTTACAAATGAATTTTTATAATGATAATCTGTTGCATAATTAGGATTTGGTGGATGAATTGTTCTTTCATAAGTCTCTCTTTGTACAGTTCTATTCATTGGATTAATTCCACTAAATCTAACCCATTCTTGGAGTGTACGTTCTTTACCTAATCCATATTTTCCAAATTCTTCTTCATCATATACTTCACCATCCATAGATAATAATTTTCTATATCTTAAAAAACTATTTTTATCATAATCCCCAAAATCATGGTCTTCCCAATGGTGGGGTTTTCCATCTCTAGTATATTCATGCCACCAATAAATTTTATTAGGATGGAATAAATCATAACCATGAGTATAAGCTCTAATAGCTATAGAAGGTTCTTCACCATGAAAATACATTACTGGATCATGTTGACATTCTTCTGCAAATTTACCCCATGTAAAAGCAAAATGAGCTGAATAAAATCTAGCTTTAACTGGTTTACGTCTAAATTTATAATCATCAATTCCATGTGGTTGAGTATGAATTGGTCCCTCAGGAGCAAATCTATCAAAACACATCCACCATGGAGTTAATTCTCTAATTCCTGGATCTTTAGGATCAAAATGAGGAATATAACCTGTAATTAGAGGTTTTTTATAACCATCATCTAATAAACCATGAAACATTTCTAACAATTTTAAATCCCAATCATTAGCAAAATAATGATGAGAGTCTAATTGTAAAGTATATTTTTCACCTTTATATTCTTGTTGAATTTTATTTCTTGCCCAACATACTCCATTAGAATCGGTATGAGGGATATCTAAAATATGGACTCTTTTATCTTTTTTCCATTTAGTTAATTTATCCCATTTATCTTTTTTTGAGTGTTGCCAAGCAATACATACCCTAAGATTATCTGGGTATTTGGCATTTTTGAATAAGTAGTCTAGGGTATTGTTTAATTCAGGGTCCCTATAACTGGCAATCTGTACAAAGATTGTGTCTTTTTTTGTAACTTTCATTAGCAACTATTTTAAAACCAATACGTATATAAATATATGAAACTATCTGTTCCATACCAAATTTTTAAAATTTCTTTTTTAAATCAAACATAAAGCACCATTAGTTAAAGTACCATTTTGAGATGTTTTTTCAAATACAGTAGTCCCATTTGAATAAAATCCAGCAGCAGATTGAGTACTACAAGCACTAGTTGTATAAACTCTTGCACCTGAACCAAATGCAGATGTCATATAAAAAGTATCACCACCTATAAGGCCCGCCGTACAAGCTGCTTCTTCAGTAGCGGCACTATATCCTAATGTTATACTATTACATGCTGCCCCCGATCTAGATATTGTTCTAGTTCTTGTTCTAGTTCTTGTTCTAGTAGGTGTTGATGTTGGGGTTGGAGTTACACTACAAGCATTGACAGCAGTAACTTCACCACTAGCCCCAATAGATACACAAACATTTACTCCTAAAGCTACAGTTCTATAATAATGTTTACCATTATCTAATGGAGATGTTTTTCCAGAATCATTATATATAAAATCTCCAACTTCTGGGGACGTTGTACTTGTATTTCCAGTTCCTTTAGTAATATATGCTGTAAATAAAGTTTTAGTAAGACTACAAGCATCACTACAACTTGCAAATCCTTTATAATTTGAACCTAGTTGGGACATAGCTCCCATTGCCATAGTAAGATTTGGATTTGATCGTGTTACAGTTGGTGTTCTAGTTGGTGTATCCGAAATTGTTCTAGTTCTAGTTGGTGTTACTGTCCTTGTTCTTGTTCTTGTCCTTGTTTTACTAGGTGTTGGGGTTGGTGATATAGGAATATCAACACAAATAATATTTGCTATTTGGTTAGCAAATAAACCTAAACTTGCAAAATCATCCACTTTTACATACGAAGATGTATATGATGCTATACTTCCAGATAAGAAGGCTTCATCAACGGCATTACCTATTCCTACTGCAATAACTTCTGTTCTATTAGTTCCATTATATGAATGAGTTCTTATATAATTTGCTTGTGCAGCAGCAGTTCCAGTATTATTAGCATCTCCATCTGCAAATAAAATTATTTTTTTATCTAATTGTCTATTATTAAGACTTCCAGTAACACTAGCATATGCCCCTTCTAACCCATCAGTCATATTAGTACCACCTCCAGCTTTAGTCATTGATGCAATACTTGCGGAAATATCAGTATAGCTATTTAATAAATTAAATTCATCTTGATAACCACTACCAAAACTAGATCCACCAAACCTAAATCCACTATTACCTACAGCTAAATAACTTTGAAGTTTATCAACTATAGATATAGCAGCAGCTTTCATTTGTTCAAATTCATCAGAATCTATACTACCAGATTCATCAAATAAAAATTCAACGTCATATGCACTACTAGCACATTGAGAAGTAACTGGGCTTTGAGTTGGTGTTATTGAAGGTGTAACAGTAGGTGTAACAGTAGGGGTTGCACTTGTTACTGTTCTTGTTGGAGTGTTACTTGGTGTTGCACTTGTCACAGTACGTGTTACTGTAGGAGTAGCACTTGTTATTGTTCTAGTTCTTGTTCTTGTTCTAGTTGGAGTTGCACTTGTAACTGTTCTAGTAGGTGTATTACTAGGAGTAGGAGTAGCACTTGTTACTGTTCTTGTTGGAGTGTTACTAGCTGTTGGGGTTGCACTCGTTACTGTTCTAGTAGGTGTATTACTAGCTGTTGGTGTTGCACTCGTTACTGTTCTTGTTGGAGTATTACTTGGTGTTGCACTTGTTACTGTTCTAGTTACCGAAGGTGTTATAGAGGGAGTAGATGAATTAGTAGGTGTTACAGATGGGGTTGCCGATGGAGTTGTTGACACACAAACTGCCTGAGATTCAGCTTGGGCATCTCCATTACCTGGATCTGTAATAGATAAATAATTAGTACTTCCTGTACCTGTAATTCTTGAAATATATAAAGTACTATTTGAAGTACTTAATAATGTTTGTAATTCAGAAAAAGTATATTTAGTTCCTGTACTGTTTTTATATAAAATTTCTCCTACTTCTATGGGTTGATCAGCATCAAAAATTGAAATGGTTTGAGCATCACCAGTACAATAACAAGCTCCATAAGATGTTGTTGATAAACAATAATTGGATCCATCTAAAGGATTTGTTTGAGATGGAGTAACAGTTCTAGTAACTGTTGGGGTTGGAGTATCAGAAATTGTTACTGATATTGTAGGTGTAACAGATGGTGTATTGCTAATAGAAATTGAAGGAGTAGCACTTGTTGGTGTTCTAGTAGGAGTAACTGTTGATGTTGGACTAATGCTTATTGATGGTGTTGCACTTGTTACAGTCCTAGTACGTGTTTTAGTAGGTGTTGGTGTATCAGAAATTGTTGATGTTATTGTAGGTGTAACTGTAGGTGTTCTAGTAATAGAAATTGATTTTGTATTTGAAGGAGTAACTGTGTTAGTAGGAGTAACTGTTGCAGTTGGAGTATTAGTTGGAGTAACTGTAGGGGTTACAGTTGCTGTTACAGTTGGGGTATTAGTTGGAGTTCTAAATGGACTAAACTTAGCTATTACTTTTGGATTATTTACCCAATCTGTGTTATCAATTGAAACGTTACTAAGTACACTACCTAAAACCCCACTATATAATTGTGCATTTGAACTTGAATCAAAAAACCCAACAAATTCACCTTTACCTAAAGTATTAGCTTGAACTATTACATTAGCACTACTTGTATAATCTATAGCATAACAATATAAAGGTGTACCTGATCCTGTTATACCAGTATCAACTTTATTTCCTGAAAGATTATATGATCCTGTAATTGGACCAACTATATTTAAAGAACCTGTGTCTCCAACGATTTCAAATTCTATAGCTCTATATTGTTTGTTTTCGTAATATTTTAAACGAACATTATCATCAAGAGATTGGGAGGGATGAAATATTGCTTGAATTTCCCTCAATGAACTCATTGCATATGGGTCATACGGGGGAATACCCGCTACTTCATTTAATTCAACATTTGAACCTGATACTTTATAGATAGACATTGGCTATGGACTCCTTAGTTTTTATATAAATATTAAAGAAGTTCATATTCTATTTCTATTGGCGAAAAACCCCAAGTTTCTTTATTTTCTGTTTTTTCTTGGCTAGTTACTGCACGATACATATCATTAGTTTTTCGATTAATTCCATCTAAAAAACCACCACCACCTTTACCATGAAAAATATGAAATAAAGCAGGTGAATAAATTGCTTTTAAATTAAATCCATGTTTTATAACTTTTTTCTGTACATTAGTATCACTATAAAGAACATAAATTAATTCTTCTTCAAATCCTTTAATCTCATGCCAAATATCTTTATGAGCTAATTGAAAATCACCACAACAATTTATAATACTATAATCATCTCCATCTACTACTTTTTCATCATATTTTCTTTCTTCACTATTTTCAATTAAATGATCTCTTAATGCTTTCCAATCACTATATTTTCTTTCTCCACCATGAAATTTTTCTATATCTTTCCACTCAACATGTCTTCTGGAGATAGTATAAAATGTATTTTTATCTAGTTCATTAATTGCTTTTTCTAAATGGTCTCTTTTAGGAGCTATAACATCAATATTAGTAGAAACAATATAATCACCTGTAGCTCTTCTTATACCAATATTCCTAGCTAAAGTTTCACAACATACTTGGGCATGAGGATCATTATTTGTAAACATACTAGCTACCTCGGGAGTAATTACTATATGTTTTAAATTTCCTTTTTTGGTTAATCTATCTTCAATGTCATAAAGTAAACTATGGGTTGGAGAGTTCCAATCAATATAAAATACTTCATCAAAAGTATCAATTAAAGAATTTAAACAATAAGTGGCTCTATCAGCTAAATTACCACCATAATTATCATTTCGAGATATTACTACTGCACTTAATTTCATTATTTATAATTTACTATTTCATCAGAACAAATTCCAATTCTATTATCTATATTATCATTATGTATTTCAGGTAATACTGCTATACTATTATCTATATCTTTTCCTGGATATGCCCACAAATATCCTTTACTAGTTAATATAACATCATCTTTTTGATGCCAAAAATAATTAGTATAAAGACCACCTCTATCTAATTCATGCCATTTAACCATAGCATCCATATTTTTACAATGAATCCATAATTTATTAGAATGATTAGACATTAGTTCAAAAGGAAAATCATAATTAGGTTTATCATGTCCTAACTTAAATTTACCATCTATAAACCAAACATCTATTTCTACATTAAAACCCTCTAATATTGCCTTCCATATATAATCAGGATGGTTTTCTTTATCTGGTTGTTTTCCTTTTAGATTACCTCTATGTGATATTAAAATCATTTATAATTTTCTAAGTAATAATTTAAATCTTCAGGTGTACCTAATCCCCACATTCCTTTAATATTAAATGTTCTAATTTGTTTATTGTCCTCTATAGCTTGGTTAAATACTGGACATACATAAAATTCATTGTTTACTCTGATGTTTTTATTGATCATTTGTTCAGCATATTTAACAAAATCACTACCATGTTTCCAATAATAATAACCTACAGTAGCTATATTAGATATAGGTTTCTTTTCAGCTACTTCTGTTACTAACCCTTCTTCATTTACTTTAGCAAATGACCATTTTGGATGAGTTGCCTCAAATGTAACAATACCTCCATCGGCATTTATTTCGTTCATTTTATACATGAATTCATTTGAATCCCATTCCACAAATTGATCCGAATTAGCAAAAAATAAAGGTGCATCTGTATTAATATGTTCTTTAGCTAAGAGTGCTGTACAAGCAGCTCCTTCTGTCATACCTTCTGTTTCTACTACTTTACAACCAGGAGTAATTAGGGATAGTAAAGCATCTAAATTATACTTTTCCCTATGTTCTTTTTGTACTACATAAATGTAATTAGCTTTTATATTTAAATTTTCTACTACTACTTGAATCATAGGTTTTTTTCTTACCTCAATAAGAGGTTTTGGAAAAGTATATCCTGCTTTTTCAAATCTACTACCTGCCCCCGCCATTGGGATTAGAACGTTTAATGTTTCATCTCTCCAAGCAGGTGATGTTTGTTTTTCTCCCATTTTTATTTGATTTAATTTTTTAAAAATATTTTCACAAGTTACTTCTGAAGGGTTTTTTACTCTTAAAATATGAGATTTGCTTCTAGCTGCTGCCATTAAACCATAAGGTGAATCTTCTATAATTAATGTTTCCTCAGGTAACATACCCATCATTGATATTGCTTTCCAATACATTTCGGGATGGGGTTTACTATTTGTTACATCTTCATTTGATATAATTAAATCCATAAATTCAATAATACCTAATTTTGCTAATACAGTTAAAACTGTTTTTCTAATTGAATTTGAACATACCGCTAGTTTATATCCTTCTTCTGATAGTTCTTTTATTACAAATTGTAATCTTATATCTTCATCCAAAGATGCTAATTGTTGAAGAGTTATTTTTTGTTTATCTTCCCAAACTTGGTTATGAATTTCTTGTGGTAAGCCCTTTTCTTTAGTTAATAAATTTAATTTTTGGAAGGTTTTTAATCCATCATATTTGTTTAAATGTTCATTCCAATCAATTTTGTAACCTGTGTTTACTTTAGATAATGCTTCATTCAACGCGTTAAAATGTATATTTTTTGCCTCTACTAATACACCATCTAAATCAAATATAATTAATTTTACCATTCGTATACCGTTTTATCTTTATACCAATCTACTAAATTTACTTTACGTTTTAGCCAATTTACTTTAACGTTTTCATCTAAACATTCTTGTAAAAAGAAACTTATACCATTATCTATTAAATAATCATATTTTAAGTTAAAATTTATATCTTGACTAACTAAATAATTCCAAGTAATTAATGCTTCTGGGGGTATTGATAACATTTCATCTACTTGAAAATCAAACATAGTACCTAAATTTGATGCTGTACCATAAATTACATTATCCGCTGGGTAGTCATGACTAGTATGAGCATATTCAAGTTCATAATAACAATCTTTTCTTACTCCTTCTTTAGCTAAAGCCATAAATGATAACTCTTTACCTTTTAATCTAGGTAATAATTTATCTAAATTTGTAACAATTGTATCACTTCTTACTTTTAATACTTCTCCAATATTATAAGCTTCAGCTAAGTATTTAACTCCTTCATAAGTAGATAATACTTGAAAATTAACATTCATATAACCATTAAATGAAGGTAATTCACTTTGTATTACTTCAATATTTTTAGATTCAATGTAATCAATATTTTCTTGGGGTTCACCTTCCCAAGTTGACCAAACTACATAATCAAACTGTTGATAATAATCTGATAGTTTTTTATAATATTCTGTAGGACCTTGAATTACTATTCCTTGCTTACATTCCATAACTCTCTTATACCTTCAAATAAACTATAATTTGGTTGCCACCACTGATTCATTCTTAAATTTGGTTCATTCATAGCATTTTGTTGAGTTTGATCCTTTTTTGTCCCAACTTTAATTTTACAGCCTGATATTTTTTGGATTAATTCAGCTAGTTCTAATATAGTAGTCCATTTATGACTAGTAATATCATAGGATCTATCATTAAATGGTTGGATTTGATCATATGATCTACTTAAAACCCATAATGCTTCACAACAATCATCTGCAAATAAAAATTGTCTAGATTCTGTTCCATCTGTTCTCATTTTTATTTCACCATCTTCTTTAGCCATTTTTATAAAATCTGTAATTACATGAGATTTTTCACCATCAGGTTCACATCCAAACACATTCCAAAATCTTGCACTTACCCCTCCTATATCTCTAGTCATTTTTTCACCTAAAAGTTTTAACATACCGTAACTTGAATGATTTAATTCAGACATTTGAGAAGAAGCAAATATAACTGGTTTATTATATTTTTTTATCATAGTAAATACGTTTGACATTATTAACATATTGTTATTAATAAAATCAAATGTATCCTGATGAGTTTCTAAGTATTTAGCCCCACCAACATCATAAGCTAAAAAATGAACAATATCACAATCCTGAATAAAGTCCCTTAATTTAATATGATTATGTATTCTTAAATCTTGTACTGGATCTGATAATATATCAAATGTTAATACTTCTTGGTTTTTAACTAATTTTAAATAATTAACTAAATGACTACCTATTTGACCTTCAGAACCTAAAACTAAATGTTTCATACTAATATTGTTTTATCCCAACTTTTAACTGCTTTATCTAAATATTCTTGCATTTTGGATTCAAACTCTTTTCTTTGGTCTTTAATTTTTTTCATTTTTAAATAAGGTTTATAATAACCTGATAGACCTCCATCTATTAAATTACCTGTACTATATTCAAAAATAGTTTGACCTCTTAAAACATATTGTTGGAAATCAATACCTGATTTTTTAGCATGTTCTGTTAATATTAATGAATACCAATCCCAAGGACCATAACCCTTAAATTCTTCTAAATAAGGACAAAGATTTTCCCACATTGATTTACTATATAAATCAAACCATCCTGCCCATTTACTTTTTTGAGTTGGTTCCGGAACTACAGCAGCTTCTCCATTTATATAATCTGGTTGGTTTTTCATATTAGCTCTAACATCAAAAATATCTCCTTTATTCCAATCATCATAGGGAATGTTTAAATATTCGGCATTAGTTATTTCATCCCATGTACCATCCCACATTTTATATATTTCTGGGGTAAGTACAAAATATTCATTTTCAATTTGTTTAGATACAGCTATAATTAATGATAATAAATGTTCACTAAAGTACATATCAGGACAAACATTAATATAAAAATCTGTACCTGGAGCAATTGAAGATTCTCTTTGATGATCTAAATGACCTCTTAAATTAGGTCCATCATATATTTTTGCTTCAACTTCATAATCATCTAAAAGTTTTACAATTTGATTAAATTTATCTCTAAAAAATTGAGCTGGGATTTTAGATTTACGCCAATCAAAAATATGTTTAGACATGTTTAATTCTAAATCAAATACTATTTCATCTTCTTCTAAATTTAAATAATATTTAGATTTTTTAAACTGAGTAAAAGAAAGTAGTGCATAATCTACTTCCCAAGGCATCATATGGTAAATTATTCTATATTTCATTATATAATTCTTTAATTCCTTTATTTAATCCCTTAATTTTAACAGGCAACCATTCTATACCATACTGAGTACCTATAAAACTATTACCTAAATCATTAGTAGAGGGAAGTGTTAAATTTCCACTTTTATGAATTTTTAACATCATATTTGCTATATCTGAGAGTTTATGTTTTTGTGAATATACAACTTCTAATTCAGAAGGCAAAGCTTCTTTACGAGAATCTATTGTATTTACATAATATGATATAACTGTAGTTAAATCATCTATATAAACAAAATCAAAAAATTTATCTTCAAATACTTCAATATCTTTATTATTTTTTAAATTTTTAAGTGAAGTTGAAATAAATCTTTTATCAGCTTCATCTTTTCCAAACACTCCATAAATTCTAAAATTATAAAAATTAAAATGCTGTCTCATTAAACGAGCAATCAAATTTTTAGCTAACCCATAATGATCTTTAGGATAAGAAGTATATAGATTATTTTTATCTCCATCAATAGAAACAGATTTATCATAATCAGCTCCACTAGTAAAATTAAATAAGTATCTAAATTTATCCTGTTGTGAGGCAATATTTAAATACATTTTTAAATTATTTAAAAACACATTGTCATCTTCTTCAATGTGTCTTCTACCACCTTGCATAGCAGTATGAATTATAATATCATAATATCTATTTTCAAACCATTTTTCAACTTCTTCCCTATTAGAATGATCAAAATCTTCTCTATCTACTGTTTGAACCTCATGTGATTTTTTTAACTTATTAGCTAAATGATTAGCTACAAAACCTTTTCCCCCTGTAATTAATATTCTCATCTTTTTAAATTTATATAGCTTGGATGTATTGAGTGTATAAATCCCTTAAAAATATTTTCAGTTAATTTTTTAGGTTTTATTGCTCTAATATTTTTAAAAGCAGATAAAATATCTAAATCTTCTTCTGCCCAATGAGAAAAACCTAAGTAACCATAATCCTTATCTCTACCACCTCCTACTAATTTAACATTAATATTTTCATGATTTAAATAATTTCTTATCCATTCAAAAGGTCTATATAAAACAAAAGGAGATATAGAATAAACTACTGGGGTTTTTCCTTCTAAAGCTAACCCTACAGCCGCCCCCATCATTAATTGTTCTGAAGAAAGAAAATTAATAAATCTATCGGGATAGTCAATTTTAATTTTGTCCCATAATCCATAACCTAAATCCCCGGTTAGGAGATATATTCTCTCATCTTGAGCCATTTCATGATGTAAGTACTCTGCAAATTGTTTTCTCATATTGATTTATAATCTTTTTCACTCATTATATGGTAATGAGCATTTAAACCTTTTAAAAATGGTAATTGGTTTACTGTAGTAAAATGTAAATTAATATTGGGTAAAAATGATTTTAAACGGTTAGTTAAATATTCCGAATCTACTTTATCATATGCAGCATAACCATTTATATTCACATGAATTTCAATATTATTAACAGAATGTTCTTTAATAAATCTTAAAGATTCCCAAACTGAACCCTCAGCACATTCACCATCACTAATTAAAACATGTACTTTACGTTTTGAATTAGCTATAGCTCTTCCTACAGCAATTGTAATACCAGTACCTAAGCTACCTGTAGAACAATAAATTCCGTCTTTTTCTGCTCTATGGGGATGTCCACCATAAAGTTTAAATAATTTTTCGGCATCTTTACCTTCATATTTTTCAATTACAACATATAAAGCTAAAGCAGCATGCCCTGATGATAAAATAAAAATATCATCTTTGTGTTTTTTAGAATAGATTTTATCTATAATATCTACAGCAGATAAATAAGATCCCAAATGGGATAACTTATTTTTATATGCTATGTCTAAAATTCTTTTTTTTAATTTATTTACCATACAAAGTATTTAGAATAATGTTCCACTATTCCTGGTAATTCTTCATCAAAACTTACTTCAGGAGTCCAACCTATTTTTCTTAACTTACTATCATTTAAAGAATATCTTAAATCTACTCCTTCTCTTTTAAAATCAAAATTGCAATAATTTTTTATATTTTTACTAAAATCTTCTTTTGGATATACTAATTTAGCTATTTTCTTTACAGTATCAATATTTGATTGTTCAAACCCACCACTAATATTATAAATTTCATTTTTAGTACCTTTTGTAACACAATCATTAATTATAAAATCTATTGCTCTAGCTGTATCATAGGCATGTAACCAATTTCTTTTTGGTTTACCTCTTTGATGTAATGGTATTTTTTTACCAAAAGAAAAACTTTTAATAGTTTTAGGAATTAATTTTTCAGGATTTTGACCAATTCCATAATTATTAGTTGGTCTAACAATTACATAAGGAACACCATAGGTTCTATTCCAAGCTAAAATTAATTGATCAGCTGCTGCTTTAGTAGCAGCATAGGGATTACTTGGATTCAATATTGATTCTTCTGTAGCAGCACCCTTTTTTACGTCTCCATATACTTCATCTGTGGAGAAATGAATTAAAGTGGGCATTTCATAATTGCCTTTTAACCTAATTAATTCAAGTAATCTGTGAACTCCATTCACATTACTTTTTAAAAATGCATCACTGGATACAATTGAATTATCAACGTGACTTTCCGCTGCGCAATTTATAATAAAATCACAATCATAAAGAAATTCTAAATCATTAATATCTTTTTTTTCAAAATAGAAATTATCATACCCCTGGAGCATGTTAAGAACACCCTCATCAGAAGCATAAGTCATTTTATCTACGCCTCTTACTATAAATCCAGCTTTTAAAAAATATTCTGAAATATAGGATCCTATAAATCCACAACAACCTGTAATATAAACTATCATATCTTATTTATTAAAAAATACTTTAATTAACCCACAAACATGATCTACATCTTCAATAGTCATACCATGATGGGCACCTAATAAAAACCCTCTTTTCATAATAATATCTGCATTTTCAAATTCCTGCAAATATTCTCTATAAACGGGGTGTCTTGTAACGTTTCCTGCAAATGTAACTCTAGTTTGAACATTATTTTCTTCTAGAAAACTTAACAGCTCAAATCGTTTTTCAGTTTGTAATGGAATGGCTAACCAATTTGGTTTAATTTTATCATCTGGAAGTACTAAATCACCTACTCCATCTAATAATTCTAAATATCTTTCAAAATTAGCTCTTCTTATTTTTTCAAACTTTTTAAATCTTTCTAATTGTACTAAACCAAATGCTGCATTCATTTCACATGCTTTCATATGATATCCTAATACACTATATAAAAATTTATGGTCATAAGGTATTCCATCTACAGAATGATTAAATCTGTCATCCATTATTTCTGAATCATCTCCTAACCTACCCCAATCTCTATATTGCAAACATTTGGTAACTTGTTCTTTATCATTATACATTACCATTCCACCTACTCCACCAGCTGTGATAACGTGTGAGGCATAAAAACTAGTAGTAGCAACATCAGTACATTCTGTTTTAGTAATTGTATCAGCAGAATCTTCAATTAAATATATATCGTTTCTATCAATTAAATCTAAACCAGCTTTTAATAAATCCCAGTCTGGTTTATTACCTATTAAATTAGGTAACATAATGGCTTTAACATTATCGTCAACTGCTTTAATTACTTCTTCTATATTAGCTTGATAATCAGTTAAACCAACATCTACAAATACAGGTTCATAACCTAATTGAATTATTGGAGCTAATGTTGTAGCAAATGTACAAGCGGGAGTTATTATTTTACTTCCCTTGGGTAAATCTAAAGCCGCAATAGCTAATAAACATGCTGATGAACCCGAGTTAACAAATACCCCATATTTTTTACCAAATCTTTTGGCTATTTGTTTTTCAAATTCAACACATTTTGGACCTTGTCCTCCTAACCATCCACTTCTAAGTGATTCTTCTACTGCTTTAATTTCTTCCTCACCATATGATTCGAATTTGTGAGGTGCATACCATATTTTTTTCATATTATTTTATTGTATTTAAAAATAGTCTCAACTAGATTGAAGATATTCTGTTCGTAATATACGAAATCTAAAGCGGTTTTCCAATTTTCTTCGATGGCTTCTTTAGAATTTTCATAAACATCTTCATTTAAATTATTAGCAACCCAAATCATATCATCTACATTATTTACTTTTATAATACCTTCTGGATTAAAATAATCTACAATATTGCTACAACCCCAATAAATTGGAATTGATTTAAGTAAAAATAAATCTAATATTTTTTCTGTAAAATAATTTCTATGACTTGTATTTTCAATAGCAACCCCAAACATACAATCTGAGAATACTTCTACTTTACCTTTTCTAGCTTCTTCTATATTATATCTATCTCCATAAGTGTCATAAAATTTTATTGGAGTATTTATTTCATTTTTTCTAGCTAGTAATTCATGTCTTAAACTATGTCCATAAGTTTTATTTAGCTTACCACATAAATGAGCAATTTTAAATTCTTTTTTATAATCCTTATTATATTGTTCAGGAAAAAACCATGTGTGACCAAAAGGTAATAACATAGCATTTTCACATTGATTTAAAATTTTTTCATCCCAAGTTAAAATAGCATGAAATTGAGATTGGTTTTGTATAGCCCAATCATGTAAACCAAAATATTCATTAGGTTCTTGAAGTACTAAAATATTAATATCCGAAAGATCTTCATATGATGAAGGGATGTCATCTATAAAAAGACTAAAATTTATATCTTTAAAGGGTTCAAAAATTTTTTGAAAAACCTTCTCATCAAAATGTTTAATTTTTAACTTCATAATTTATTCCACCAATAACCTATCATTTCATCCATCATACTTTCAAAAGTATATTTTGGTTCCCAACCTAATTTTCTCAATTTAGTAGAATCACCTTTTAGATCTGTTAATTCTTCAGGCCTTAAATATTTCTCATCTACTTTTACATACTTTTCCCAATCTAATTCTAATTTACCAAAAGTATATTTTACTAAATCTAATACTGAATGAGATATACCAGTAGCACAAACATAATCATCTGATGTATCCTGTTGTAATATTAACCACATTGCTTCTACATAATCCTTTGCATGCCCCCAATCTCTAGTGGCATTTAAATTACCTAATTTAAGTTCATTACTTAAACCTTTATGAATTTTGACTGCCTCTTTAGCTACTTTATTTGTAACAAAATTTGTTCCTCGTCTTGGTGATTCATGGTTGAATAAAATACCATTTGAAACAAATAAACCATAAGAATTTCTATAATTACGAGTTATATTATAACCATATACTTTAGCACATCCATAAGGTGAAACTGGGTTCATTGGTGTAGTTTCTCTTTGAAAACCATCTTCATCAATTGAATTACCAAACATTTCAGATGAACTAGCTTGATATATTTTAGCTTCGGGTTTAGTTAATCTAACAGCTTCTAATAAATTTAAAACCCCAACTCCTGTAGCTTGTGTTGTATAGATTGGTTGATCAAAAGAAATTCTAACATGAGATTGTGCAGCTAAATTATAAATTTCATCTGGTTGACATTTTTGTATTAATGCTATTAATGATGCTAAATCTGTTAAATCGGCATATTGTAATTTACCCAAAAGTTGAGGGTATATATCATCTAATCTAGCAGTTTGATTTTCAGCTACGGAGTTTCTTTTAATAGCACCCCAAACCTCATATCCTTTTTTTAATAAAAATTCTGCTAAATAAGATCCATCTTGTCCATTAATACCTGTGATTAATGCAATTTTATTTTCTTGCTGTTTCATAATTTTCTATAAACCAATTAACTGTTTCTTTAATTCCTTGTTCAAATGGAGTATATTTAAAATCCGGGATTAATTCTTTAATTTTTGAATTATCTGAGGGTTTTCTATACTGCCCATCTGGTTTTGTGGAATCAAATATTACATTACCTTTAAAATTAAATTCTTGGACTAGTAAATCAACTAAATCCTTAATACTAACTTCTTCATCTCCACTTATTATTAATGGATCTGTACCTTCATAGTTTTCTAAAACCCATTCAGATATTTTAGCTATATCTTTGGAATATATGAATTCTCTTAATGGTTTCCCACTACCCCATACAGTAAAGTCTGTATTGTTTTTCTTAGCTAGATATAACTTATGAATTAACATAGGCATTACATGACCATGATCTAAATTAAAGTTATCATTTGGACCA
>MDTC01176313.1_pt1 | contig 24980 bp, 46 predicted proteins | sample 811181 | NCBI WGS metagenome assembly MDTC01 (sample SAMN05326644, study PRJNA326480) | marine metagenome | isolation source: seawater | place: Pacific Ocean: North | collected 2011
CCGAGCTGGCCGAGTCTAACGGGCACGGTGTTCCCGAAGTTGCCATCGCTCGTATGCGGTCTAACTGGGACGCCGACTGGCGAGCGGCGCAGGACCGCAACCCGATGCCTCCCTGGCTGCGAAGCCAGGACTAATACCCCCCCGGTAGGCTCCAGCCTACCGGGGCTTGCTCGCATGTGTATGTAAAGTTTTTGCCCAGGATATTATCTAAAGATAATATCCGACCAAAGGTCGGGCAAAAGATTTTCATTTACACCTGTGCAGGCGTATGGGCAAAAGGTTTACATATTTTCCCTCTGGGGATCTGATCTCGGTTATAAAGGAGTGTGAGGGAGGCAGGGTGCCAAACCTCACTTGACTTAGAGTCCCATAGGGAGTCCTCATGTTCAACGCCGAGTTCGCGAAGACCAACACCGATTTCATCAACGCCTGCGAGGCTGCGGGTATCCCCGCGACCGCACGCCAGGCGGGCAAGTTCAGACGAGGCGATGGCGTTGCCTACCGCCTGTCCACCAGCAGCCGGAAGGCCAAGGTTGCCGCTGCCGAGGCCCGCACCGCTGCCGAGGCCATGACCTGCAAGGCCTTGCGGGCGGCGCTGGGTCTGAAGGCCTCCAACCGGGCCCGCAAGGCGGAACTGGTCGCCGCCTACCTCGCCCGGTAGGGAAGCCGGTTGAGTCCCGTTGGGTGGCGGGACTCCCGGCGGGAACCCTGGTCTTTGGAGAAGGGACCAGGGTTCCCATTTATCTTCTATGTAAAGTTTTTGCCCAGAAAACATCTACAAGATGTTTTCCCTAACGGGCAAAAAGTTAACAATGCATCACTAGTCTTCATCTACTTTTCCCCGGCAAGCCTTTGCGCTCGCTTCCTTGCGACCATCAGACTCCACCCATGCGCGTCCGCACCTTCCGAGAATCATCCCCAAGGTGTTAAGGTCGCGCCGCTTGGGTTGGGCAAAAGATTTGCCATTCTCCATGGCCCGCTGGCGCTTGCGAGCCTTGCGAGCCTTCCGACGCTGTTTTGCTGACCGAGACATAGACCCCCTCCTTACACTTCTCTATAACCCAGATCAGATCCATGCAGAGAAAGTTAAACTGATTCTTGGGCAAAAGAGTTACAAATTTTCTCTGTAGACATCTGATCTGCGTTATAAAGAGATGTAACCACCAATGTAGGAGAAGTAACATGGCGGCTACTTTTGAGGAAACCGACGCCCGCATCGCAGAGCAATTGATTGCTTCGATGGACGATGCACTTGCTCGCGGCGTGAAGTGGGTTGCTGGGTGGGACCGTACCAGCGGCTTCCCTGTGAATCCGACCACGGGTCGCACCTATGGCGGCTCGTACAACGGTGTCATCCTTCTGATGGCCGCTGCCCAGTTCGGCGATAGCCGTTTCGCTGGCTACGGTCAGTGGAAAAAGGCAGGAAACAAGGTCAATGCTGGTGAGAAGGGGATTGCAATTTTTTTCCCCAAGTTCAAGTGCTCGGCGTGCTCGAAGCCCGCTGGCTACTCGAAGGTCTGCGGTGGCAAGGGAGGCTGCGGAGCAGACCTCGCGAAGCGTGGAGCGAAGCGGATGGCAGGCTTCGGCCACTCCACCGTCTTCAACAACCAACAGGGTGAAAATCCGATGCCGTCCGTCGAGCGGGCCGATGTTGACCCAGCGGTTGGCTACGAGGCTGCAGCGGCAATCGTCGCCAAGGCTGGCGCGGACGTGCGCCATGAGGGTGCCCGCTGCTACTACTCCCCGACCGGAGATTTTGTCGGCATGGCCCCTGCCGCCACTTTCACCACGATGGAAGATTACTGGAGCACTCTGCTTCACGAACACGCTCACTGGACGGGCGCGGCTTCGCGGCTCAACCGTCCAGGTATCACGAACTTCTCTGGGTTCGGTTCGGAGGCTTACGCTTATGAGGAGCTTGTTGCAGAGATTTCCGCATCATTCCTCTGTAAGCATGCAGGTGTAAGCAGGGATGGCCTGGATGACCAGCATGCGGCTTACCTCGCAAGTTGGCGGAAGGCTCTATCGGATGATCCGGCTATCATTCGGCGAGCGGTGGGCGAGGCTGGTAAGGTGCTCCGTTACCTGACAAAGTAAGGGAGCCGGCCCGGAGGGTTAACCCTCCGGGCCCGCTCGTATGTGTATGTCAACTTTTTGCCCGAATAACATCTGAAAGATGTTATTCCTAAGATGGGCAAAAGTTTAACTATTTTTCTCTGTAAGGATCTGATCTGCGTTATAAAGAGATGTAAGGAGGAAGAGTGAATATTTCAGTCACCCAGTTCGCAATCGAGCGTCACTTCAAAAATCCGGAGTTTTCTGGAACCAAGATTAACTCACACACGCCCGAGTCTTTTGTGGAGGAGTTTCTTACGTGCGGCTCTATTCAGAAGCCGGGATATGCGCCCTTTTGTCGGCACATCTTTGTGCCCAACTTTACGGATGCTCTCATGGGCGTGCATGAGATCTCTACAGAGAATAAAAATCTCCTTAAAAGTGGATACAAGGCTCGTCGTGAAGGCGAGCTGCCTATTCTCACCCGATGGTTTGATGGCAAAGATATTTCTCCTGCTGCCTGTCGCTGGCTAGATGTGATTGTCTACAGTAAAGGGCAGATGGAAAAAGAGGGAAAGCCCATCGATACTGATTGGGGGATTGTTACCATTCTTTCGGCAGTCACTCACGAAGAAGCTCCCATGCCGCCCATTACCATGATGCGAAATGCACTCGGTAAAGCTGAAGGCGGATCTGGTGTGCCGATTGATCGTGAGTACTATGCGCGTGCGGTTGAATACTGGTCACGATGGGCAACTATCAAGTGAGCATTAAGGAGCCCGGGGTAACTCCCGGGCTTACTCGCATGTGTATGTCAAATTTTTGACCGGATAATATCTAAAAGATATTATCCTTAAGGGGCAAAAACTTTACATTCTGCCAGACAAAAAAGCGCCGCCAGGGAGGGTTTCGACTTCAGCTCGCCGAAACTTGTCTCCCTGGCGGGTTCCTCTGCACAGGCTGGGGCTTTAGTCTTCCGTCACAGTGCAGCGTGACTTCCGATATTATCCCCTCTTTCTTAAACGCTTATAAGTTGGTTAGAGTCAGGTTGGCGCAGCGTTCTGGGCTAAAGGGAGGGGCGGGGTCCAGCTCTTTACCTCGCCACTATGCGCACTTGTGGGTCTTAACACCTTGTTAGATGCGGGTGTGATGGCCCTGCCCTCCCGTCGTTGCCTTGCTTTCCGTCCGCTCTCCTTCTTACACTACCTTATAACACAGATCAGATCTCCGCAGAGAAATTTCGTTAAACTTTTGCCCAGAAATGATTTGTAAATCATTTTCCTTTGGGCAAAAAATTAACTTGACCAAGGTTGAAGAGCGAGTATAATGGGCAAAAGAATTACAGATTTTCTTTGCAGACATCTGATCTGCGTTATAAGGTAGTGTAAGAGGGAGCCGTTATGATTCGCATTCCACCTGTCATCCAATCTTTAGTTCTTCGTATCGAGTCTGCCGGTGGTTCGGCACGACTTGTCGGCGGAGCTGTGATTGACGCACTTCACGATCGTCAACCCAAAGACTGGGACTTGGAGGTTTTCGGACTTTCCTTTGACCGTCTTTCCGGTATGTTTGCCGACAAGGGGGCTAACCTTGTCGGAGCACAGTTTGGAGTTATCAAGCTGTCTGCTTCGCAGTGTGATGGACTTGATATTGATATCAATGTTCCGAGGCGGGATAACCATATCGGCAAGGGTCACAAAGACTTGCTGACAGAGTTTGATCCCGGCATGTCTGTTGAAGAGGCGGCGCGTCGTCGTGACTTCACAATCAACTCTATGGCGTTTGACTTGAATACAGGAAAGATCCTTGACCCATTCGGTGGACAGTCGGATTTGTCAAATGGTATTCTTAGAGCTACAGATGAGGATCTGTTTGTTCAGGATCCCCTTCGTGCTTTGCGTGCTATGCAGTTGCTTGCTCGCAAGTGTTCGCACGGTCACGTTGACCCGAGCACCATGAACCTTATCCGAGGTATGTCTAACTCCTTTCCTCACCTAGCTAAAGAGCGTGTTTGGGAAGAGTTTAAGAAGCTTCTTATGAAGGCTGAGCGCCCGAGCATTGGGCTGGAGTTTCTTCGCGATTCCGGTTGGATTGTTCACTTTCCAGAATTGGCAGACTTGATTGGTTGTGAGCAGCACCCCGAATGGCATCCCGAAGGAGATGTGTGGGTACACTCTTTGCACACGGTTGACTCTGCCGCGTGGGTGCGTGATAATGTGGAGCTTCCTGCTGGCTGGGAAGAAGCCTTTATGGTTGGTACCTTGTGTCACGATGTGGGTAAGCCAAACACAACCATTACTCCTCGAATGATTGCCGAGGGTAAGGCTCCGAAAGAGCGACTGTTTACAGCTTGGGGGCATGACCGTGCAGGAGAGCCTATCGTGGATACCTTTCTCCGTCGCATGACTAATGAGAAGGCTCTCATCGAGAAGGCTACTTCGATTGTAGGCGAACATATGCAGCCTTACAATCTCATGCAAGGTGAGGCTCGTACACCTGCATGGAAGCGTTTGCACAATAGGCTTCGTCTCGATGTACTTGGCTGGATGTCAAAGTGTGACTCATGTGGGTGTCCGCATAAGCACATTGGTGATCCTGACTTGGAGCATAAAACAAGCCAGCTATGCTTTGACCACTTCTCCGACCTTGGAGCTAACCCGGTGAAGCCAATTCTTATGGGTCGCCATCTGATTGAGGCTGGAATCAAGCCGGGGCGTCAATTCAAGGCTATGCTTGACCGTGCCTTTGAAGCACAGATTGATAACCCAGACTTTGCAGCTGAAGACCTTCTGAAAGTTGCAATCGGAGAGTAGCCGAGTTAGGGGCGTGCGCTTAGGCGTGCGTCTTTAAGGGCAAAAACTTTACATTTAGGGTAAGGCGAAAGAGCAGGGTTTTTACCCTGCTCTTTCGCGAGACTTTAGGCCAGCACGACCACCTCCGGTGGAGCGGTCCTAAGATCCTGATCAAGGTTTTCTCCCAAGATATCGAATGCATCCTGAATATCTTGGGGAACAGGAAGCCCGATCTGCCGAAAGGCAGTCAAAGCCTCGTTTGTTTCGGACCAAGTAATAGCCTTTTGGGTGAAAGTCGTCAGGGCGATAAGAGTCTCGAAGTTCATACTACCTCCTACACCTCCTTATAACGCAGGTCAGATCCAATCTGACTTTTTCTGTTATATTTTTGCCCAGAAAGAACATCTAAAAGATGTTCTTTGAGCTTAAAGCTGGGCAAAAGTTTAACTATTTTTCTCTGCAGACATCTGATCTGCGTTATAAGGAGGTGTGAGGGAAACAACCAACCCCCTCGCAGGAGGTAACAAATGGGTAACAGCATTTTCCAGAACGAGTCCGAGGAGTCCGCAGTCCAGACCATCAAGCAGACCATGCAAGTTTTTGCCGATGATGGCGTAGCGTATGTGTCGTTCGCTACGAACAAGGGGAAGGGTTCGGGAGCCCAGGTAATTCCTGTATCGGAGTTCGCAGAGTGTGTCGAGGCTCTGTCGGAGATTGTCGAGAATGGAATTTCCGAGGAGGAGGAGCATATCTCGACTCCAGAGTCCATCCGGCGAACCGCATCTCTCTCGGACGGTACCATTTCGTTCCGGGTGCGGAGTGGCAAGGGAGCCAAGCCCGCCAAGGTGTCGGCTGGCGAGTTGGCCGATGTAGTCAAGCTTTTCAAGGGGTGCATGAAGGCCGTGGAATCCGCTGCTAAAGACCTGTAAAGGTTCGGCGGCGAAAGCCTACCCCGCTGGATTTCTCCAGCGGGGTCACCTCTGTTGTAAATGTAAAGTTTTTGCCCATTTATTAACTGAAAGTTAATAAACCCTTTCGGGCAAAAGATTCACATGTGTGTATATGTTTGGGCAAAAGTTTGACTATTTTTCTCCGTATACATCTGATCTGTGTTATAAGATAGCGTAAGGAGGGAAGAGATGAGCAAACTGGCAAATGCACCCAAGGAAGTTCTGAAGGTTCACAATCTGCTTGTGGAAAACGCGACAGAGGCCTTTGGCGACAAGAAGTTTGGTAAGGACGCTGTGTTTACTCGCGCTGACGAGGATGGTAGTTGGATCGTAGGTCCAAATTTCGAGAACTACGGAAACTCTATGATCTACAAGCCAGAAGGCTGGTTCTATCGGGAGAGCTGGTCTGGCGCTGACAAGGCGATGCGGGGCGGTTACGAGGAAGCCAAAGGCAACGCCCGGTGTTTCTTCACCGGGTAAGGAGGAGAGGTGGCACGTCGATTATTTGATGATACAGAGTGGACCCCAGAGGCTCTGCTACTGTTAATAGATATTCGGGGTATAATTGATAAAACCCTTAGAAAGCACGAAGCCTCAGGGTCATTAGACCTGAGAGACTTTCATTATGTGGTTTCTTCAGCAGTTTCAGAGGTTGTAGCAGAAACCTCTATTCGTAGGCGGCTGAGCGATGAGCTTGACCGGTGATGATGAAACATGGGTTTATCAAAGACGGACGGGTGAATGCCCGTCCGTCTTCGTGTGTGCATAAATGTAAAGTTTTTGCCCAAGAGATATTATCTCTAAGATAATATCGGGCAAAAGTTTAACTATTTTTCTCTGCAGAGATCTGATCTGCGTTATAAAGAGATGCAGGGAGGAAACATGAGGCCACGTAAATCGGGATGGTTCTGGTATTTTACGGATAAAGACGGATGGGAGCCTGTCAGGGTTTACGAGGAAAATGGTTTCCTGCTTGTAAAGAGGTTAAACGGAAATATTCAGTCGGGCATAACGCTGGGTTGTCTTCCTGGAGTCTGGGGAAAAGAGCTCGAACGACCACAGGGCAGGCCAGAAGTTTTTCGGTTTGGAAATGTAAAAGTCGATTTTAGAAATTAGGATGTCTATAGTCAGAAAAACTGGCGAGATGATTCTTAAGCTGTTAGATTACATTCGGGAAAAAAAAGACAGAGGTAGTCATGCTTCAAAATAAACTGGTGGACTTCTTTGGAGAGTACCCCAACGCCGTCCACCCTGTCTGGATAGCCCTCTTCAGGCTTTGTTGGGTTGCAATACCCTTCTGTGTTGCAGCGGCAGTGAACCCCGAATCTGCTGCCGATGAGATCATTCCCGATGATTCCGACCAAGATATTATCCCTGAGAGGCTCAAGGGCGGAAAGTGGCACGATGTTGATGAGAATATTATCTGCTACTACTTAAAACCTCATTCTCATAGTTATATAACCGATATCTCATGTGTACGCGGATTAGAGTGGGAGAAATAATGTCAAATGAAAAAATTGCTCAAAATAAATTTGCTGGCGAGAATCTTGATTTCCGTGCTTTAATGGGGATTCTTGGTATATGGTCAGTTGATTCATCCTCTGAAGAATATCATTATGAATTGATGACCGAGTGGCGTGGTCAGCGTGTCCATATTTGGGTAAGAAACAATGGAAATGGCACTTACGATTTTAGGGGACACACCTTTGAGCGTGCCGGAGCGCGTGATGTACACGACACATAAACGCATCTTGCTTCGGAACATTTCAAGGCTGCGCTCTGAAGACTCATAAGTAATTGCTACTTTTAGCCGCCTGGATTTATTCCGGCGGTTTTTCTGCGCTTAATGAATGAGGGATTACTTGGCCAAGTAATCCCTCTGGGCAAAAACTTAACTTATTCTTTACACATTCTGGGCAAAAGGTTTTCATCTTCTTGGGCAAAAACTTAACTTGTATTGTGCAAAAACTTTACATTTAGTTTACAATGCCCATTACATAGCTGTGTAATAAATTGGTTAATTATTTATTTATTATTTAAATACTTTTTAAATTGAATCCAGCCAGATTTTGTTAACTCTATATCTCCAATCTTAACTGGCTTAAAGCCAATAATATCTCTGCCTTTACGTCTATCATTCTTTAAAAGCCATTTAATTAATCCCATAGCGGTTTCAAACATTGGGTTGTTCTTATTATTAACCGCTAAGTTTCTAGAAAGCCAACGAATATCGGATTTATTTAATTCCCTCCTAGACTTTGGAATATCAAATTGTTGGAGTAAAGTCTTAAGTGCCGATTGCTTTCGGGCAAAAGTTTCACCGTCCATTTTAAGCTTTCCTTATTTATTTTGTTATTATGCTTATAGTATAGGCACTCCCCCTGCGCGGAGGGTGCTTGTATCCCGTGCGTGTGTGCGATTGTGCGCATACGAAAGAGCGCTTAATTTATCACTTATCCTTTTTAAAGAACCTGTTAATGCTTTGGCTCCTTGTTAAGTACATATTGTCACGATTTTTTCTTTGTCAACTTTATTTTTTCAGGTAAGAAAAATATTCAGCTTCTCTTAGATCTAATACCCATTTAAAAGTGATGTTGTCCAAAACCATACAACAAACAAAAGGCAGAAGTAACCCGTTGTTAAAGCGATATGATAAGCTAGGTATGTTGCAAATTTCATTTATTCCCCCTCGAAACAATATAACCGGTGGGCGGCACCGACGCCACCAACAAACCGGAGTCCTCTTGGGCAAAAAATTAGCAGATTTTCTCTGTAAGGATCTGATCTGCGTTATAGAGTAGTGTAAGGAGGTAGAGAATGGAAATCACGCGAACTTCTGGTCTTACTGGAGAGATTCATACTCGGTTTATTCCAGGTCTTACCCAGGATGCTATCAAGGCTTGGGAGGATGGTGCCTTGATTCAAGACGCCATGCCTAACGTCTCTGTTGATGATAGAGAGTTTATTATGTCGGGTATCACCCCAGAGGAGTGGTCGGCTATCATCGGAGATGAAGAATAATGTATACTTACCTCACCCTGTCTGACCGCTCCACTTTTGACTCGGACGGCTTTATTGCAATCCTAACAGAGCTCGGCAATGATGAGCTAGCAGAATCTATGGACTTTAAGCATGTTTCAGAAACTGAAATCATTACAGAGGTTTCTATGGACGATCTTATTAAAGCCTATAATAAAGTTCATGGTACCAGCTACTAAAAAGGAGATGTGATGACTAAAACAGAAGCCGTAATCATTGGGTTCTACATAAGCATTATTACTGCAGGACTTCTGTTGTTTATAACGGTTATTAAGTTTCTCTGGGTCTTGTCTTCTTGAGATCATGAGGTTACAATGTATAGAGTTGGCGATATTGTTGAGGTCAGGATCAAACACTATGGGGAAAAGACTGGAGTAGTAATCGAGAGCTACCCTAACAAAGAGGCCCCTCAAAAGGGTGAATGCCTTATTAGGTCAAAAGAACACTCTCGCGACATACGAGCTTCTTTTGTTGATCTTAAAAAGATTTATTAATCAGTTGCGGGCGAAGCACTTCGCCTGCCGGGCAAAAACTTTACAAATATAACACAAGACTTTACCCCTGACTCTATTAGTTCTCGGGGTAATAGAGTTTTAGAGCAGGGTTTTAACCCTGCTTTGTAATCTCTCCAGAAAACATTCCGTGAACGACTTCTAGAAGATTTGACCTTCCAAGTGATTCTGGATCAACATAACTTCCCCATGCCTTTTTAGATGTAGTCCAGACTCCGTTCCACTCTGGATCACCTGTAATCATTACAGTCTGCTCATGACCCTTTGGTACAGTGACCAGGGTACCCTCCCTTCCGTAGGAGGTTCCCATTCGGGTCATTTGAAGGTTTGATTTCGAGAAGCCCAGCTTTTTCATCTGGGCAAAGAACGAGCGACGGTTCATGCTACCTCCTATGCTTCTCTATAACACAGATCAGATCCCTACGAAGAAAATGCATTGAGCCCTTATCACGTTTCGGGCAAAAGATTTGCAGGTTTTCTCCGCAACGATCTGATCTGCGTTATAAGGTAGTGTGAGAGGGACGAGGCGAAAAAGGAAAAAAAGCCTTGCCCTTCCACATCCGATCCGTTAAACTACCGCAGGAGGTCCACCATGGCCAACATCTTTGAAACTGAGCACGACGAGTCTCCACTAACTGTTATCCGTCAGACCATGAGCGTTTCGCTCACTGACGAAGGAGCCCCCGTCGTGTCTTTTGCTACCAACAAGGGGAAGGGTTCTGGCGCGCAGACGATGCCCATCGACCAGTTCGATGATTACGTCGCTACTCTCGAAGGCTATGTCGCGGATGGTATCCCGGAGGGAACCCCGGAGGAGAATCTGACGGCTGCGGAGTCTGTTCAGCGGACTATCAAGTCTAGTGACGGGATTATCTCATTCCGTGTCCGCTCGGGTAAGGGCTCAAAGCCTGCAAAGCTCCCTGCTGCTGACTTTGCGGAGACTGTCAAGTTGCTTCGCTCCACTGTCGCAGCGGTTGTTCAGGCCGGTGAGTCTCTGACTGGCAGCGAAGAGTAAAGGCTCGCGCACCCCTGACACACGGGTTAAAGTGTGTCACTCATATTTCTGTTCTCCGGGAGGGTGCGTCTATACGCACCCTCCTTTTTTGCGTTTGAATTTACTTATTTGTCACATTTGTTATATTTTTGCCCAAGCCTAAAATGAATTTCAATTCATTTTTTTGGGCAAAAAACTTACATAAGCGCGTGCAAAAAATTCACAAATTATGGGCAAAAACTTAACTAATTACAATTGATAATCATTATCAATTAGACGAATAAGTATATTAGATATACTATCTAATAGTAATATTCATAACCTACAATAGTTTAATTAACAATCGCTTGCTATGTAAATAATATTATGCATAATATTGTTTATTGTACTCTGTATGATATTTTGCAAAATATTGAAACAAAATACCGTGATAATTTTTTTATGTAGCGATCGGATCTGTGTTATAAGTAGGCGAGGGGAGCGGTTGTCGCAAACCCCTCGTTGCTAAAGAATAAGGAAAGACATAATGTCCAAGACTCCTAACGACCTTTCTTCCGTCGAAGCCATGGCTCTTGCGCAGGCTGTTAAGATTTCGCAGTGTAATGATGATTCTGCTCTACCAGAGCAGACTACTGAAGCTGTTGATTTTACCGTTCATATCAAGGGCGAAGTTGCCCGTGGCAAGGGCAGTAGTAGGCGTGGAACCAATCGCGCGCGCACAAGCGCAAGCATGATAATGTTACTTGTTTCAAGCGGTGTAACTCGCAATTATTCTCCCGATAAGATTATTGAAAAGTGGAGCCAGATTGGCTCCCTTGATAAGGCTGCTTTTACACAGTTTTACAATAACCTTTCCAACGAGGATAAAACACTTTATAATGAGTGCATCTCGCTCTTTGAAGAGAAGATTGTCGATAACCTTCCTGTTATCCCATCAAAAGGTGGTGTAAAGTTTAAGGGAAGCGTAACTAAGTCATAGGTACGCTCTGCTTTATCAACAGATAGTGGGGGTGGCGATATTCCCCATGAAGAAGCGGTGTGATTACCGCAACAAAAGCCCCTAATCTCGGAGAGGTCGGAGCTGATACTGCCCGTTAATCAACTAGTGGAGCGATGAAGCTGCGGTAGCGCCAGCATATAGTCTGGAGAGGCCCCCGTATGTGGAGCTATGAAGCGATGTTGATACCGTATCCCCTTTCGCCCAAATGGGCGAAAGGCTGGGCAAAAGGTTTACATTTTTTCTTCGCAGGGATCTGATCTGCGTTATAGGTAGGTGCAGGGAGATGAAACATGAAGCTCAAAGAAGCCAAAGCCATTACTGGGCATAAGTCGGGGCTCGGCAAGCCGAGCAAAATGCCTGGTTACTCTACTTCTATTAGCGCCTACCGATGCAAGGTAGGCTCTAAGCTGGCGAAAGTAAAAGGTTCTGTTTGCTCAAAGTGTTATGCTTTCAGAAACAACTATCAATACCCGGTTGTAAAGGAGGCGCATGAAGCGCGCTTCCAAGCTCTTTCTCACCCACAGTGGGTCGAAGCTATGACTCTGCTTATAGGTCATTATACGGATAAGAATGATCCTTTCTTTCGGGTTCATGACTCTGGCGACTTGCAGGGTATGTTTCATCTGAAGCTTTGGATTCAAGTCGCCAGAAACCTTCCCTGGGTTTACTTCTGGGTTCCCTCTAAAGAAACCCGCCTTATAAAGAAGGCTATGGCCACCATTGAGGACTGGCCAGAAAACCTTGTTATTCGCCTTTCTGCTCCAATGATTGAGCAGAAACCTCCCGCTTCTATGGCTGGGTATCTTACTTCGACTGTTCAGGCCGGATTGGGTGAGGAATGCCGCGCTTACACTCGTGGTAATAGGTGCGGACCTTGCCGAGCGTGTTGGGATAAGAAGGTATCTAACATAGACTATCACGCGCAGTAGTGGGGGTGGCATGCGTAACTTTCAAAAGCTAAAGTCCATGAGTGACTTTAGCCATATTGATTCTCCTCATCTTATTTGTGCTGATAATATCTCTCAGCCATCTCGGCGTCATATACCGGATGACAAACAAATGATTCTAAGGATGCTTGTAAGACCTAAGTATGGTGGCTTTCATATTCCGTCAAGACTATCGTGGTTGAAGAAACAGATTCTTCAAGCAAGTATCGTGGATTATAAGCTCTCTGGAATCAAGGATTCTTGGTGCTATGTTACTGTTAGGCATGGCTTGTGTGAAACAAAGACAGATGATGAATGGCATTTTGATGGTGCTAGTTTTCGCACAGAGTTAATTCCTGAAAGAAACTATGTTTGGGTAAGTCATACTGGCCCACAGTACAAAACTGGTCACATTGATTGGCCGGAAGACTTTAACCCAAGGGTTCATAATCTTTTCTCTTTTGCAGAGAAAGCCTTATCTGATTCGAAGATTGAAACAGCACCAGAAAGAGAGTGGCTTCTCTTTACTCCGTTTTCTTTGCATCGTCGCAATCCGGCCTCAAATGGCAAGCAAAGAACTTTTATTAGAATTGGCTTTACTGACATTGAGGGCAGAGATATAAACAATACAGAGAACAGACTTCTTCCAACACCGTTTTATGGGAGAGATCCTGTTAGGAGCTTTAGAGACAAACTTATAAATTATTAAGACTGGAGGTGATGATGGCTCGTCGTAATCGAATATACGTAACAATACATGCCGCCAGAAGGATAGAGGAGCGCCTCGGTGTCTATGGCTCTATCCAACATTTATCAATTACTAAAAGAGTCTGGTCATATGGCCCTCAAACAGGCAATCACAAGCCACAAGAGCACCCAGGCCAACACATTAGGTTGCATCTTGATCATAAGTGGGTTTTTAAGCTAAAAGGGGAAAGGATAGCTACGCTAATCACCGTAGTTCCTCTTGAAGACCTAGAAGAAAGATATGAAAAAACACAGAAAATAAAAGATAAAAGATACAAGAAGAAAAGAGAAAAAATGGACAAAAAAATAGAAGAAGATAAAAGAAATAAATACGCAAAGTAAATGAAAAGAAAAACTAGAGGTAACAATGGCGTTTAAAACTCATAATGATGATATGAGCATTTCGGCTGGAGGCACTTGTGGACAGGGTTTTGTAGCAAGTGATTACGCAAACATTGTTCGCGTATTCGGGAAGCCTATTGTTTGTAGAGGTTACAAAACAGACGCAGAGTGGATTATTCTCTTTGATGATGGGAAGATTGCTTCCATCTATAACTATAAGACTGGAAAGAATTATTTGGGACCAGATGGCCTTGATGTAGAGGATATTACATATTGGCACATTGGAGGTAGTTGCCGCAGTGTTAAGGAGCGTATTCTTCTGCTTTTAAGTGATGACTGGGGCGCCTTTGAATCTATCAGACAAAGCGCTGTTTTATCGCTATAACAACCTCATAGGGGCAAAAAATTTACATGGCCAAACACAAGAAGGCCGGGGAGCTGTTAACTCCCCGACCTAAGTGCAGGAGGTAGGGCTTTTATTATAGAGTGTTTCCCGAGCACTCTAAGGGACGATCGGTTCCGCCCTCACCTGCTTATAACACAGATCGGATCAGGTATAAATAAATCGAAACTCCCCAGGGCTATCCGGGCAAAAATATTACAAACAGGTCTAGGCGATCTTCTTTATTTTTTTAAAGAGAATCCGATCTGCGTTATAGAGTAGCGTGAGAACAGTCAGGCGGCCAAGCAAAGCAGGAGGTGCATCTTGATTAGAATCCTTTTCGGTGGTGACTACTATCAGTTTACCAGTGGAGATTGGTATGGTGTTTCGAGAGGTAAGAGGTCGGAGTATTCGAGGTATTTCCCCGGCTCTCATACTCGCGCTCCGCTCTGCATCTATCCAGACCTTCTTTCGGCAGCTTTGACCCAAGGCCATGATAGGGCCGCTTTCTTTAGTAAGAAGCAAGAAGATGAGTTTGATGATATTACAGAGGAGACTGAAAAGCCTCGCCGTAAGTCGCGAGCAAAGAAGAAGAAGTCTAACTCTATCTCTATCTTTTAATTAGGAGGACACTATGAGGGGGAACTTGACTAGAGAAGAACAAGAGGCGTCGATTCAGGCTTTCTTGGCTAACGGAGGCGAGGTTATTCGTCTTCGTGAAGCGACAAAGAAGGATCAAATGAAGGCCAGTCGTCGCGCCTACCATGAGGAAAAGGCTCTTTGTGGTTCGGAGCGTAGTAAGAAGATTCTGGAGCAGGAAAAGAATAAGGAAGCCAGCTTTATCTTTTCTCGCACTGAACGAAACAAGGCAAGGTGAATCATGCCTAATTGGTGCTCAAATGTTATAGAGGTATCTGGTCCGGCAGATAAGATTGCGAAATTCCGCAAGAAAGCGCACGGACACACATCCTCTTACAATAACCTGTCAGCCCACCAGGACTCTTGGGAAGTTTTTGATGACATTAGAAGGAAGGCGATTATTCTTTCTATGCCAGAGCCGGGAGAGGTTTCTAAACTTTCTTTTCACGCACTATGTCCGGTACCGGACATGATTAGAAAACTTGGGTTTGATAATGGAAATGCAAAAGAAGCAGCGGAACTAATTGGGGTTGAATACCCTGGTTATGGAGGGTATACTTGGCAGGTTGATAACTGGGGAACAAAGTGGGAGCCTGATGTTTCCCGTATTTATGCAGAGGATAATTACTTGAAGTATGAGTTCTATACTGCTTGGTCGCCTCCGATTGCTCTTTTGAAACATCTAACTGCTGAATGGCCCGAACTTACATTTGAGATTGAATATCGAGAAGAAGGTATGGCCTTTGAGGGCGGAACCACCTATAGTAACGGTGTATGTTTAGACCAATGGGAAGGCGATATTGAGCGTGAAGATGAAGATGAAGATGAAGATGAGGAGGAATAATGGATGAACCAACCTTTGAGGAGTTTATCAACAAAAAGATTGAAGAAGAACCTCATTTAGCAGAGCAGAATCGCGCTCTACTAGACATGTATGAAAAGGATCTTATTAAAGTTGTTTACGACAGTAGCATTAGAGACTTTAACATTCAAGCCAGTGTTGCGGGTAAGCAGTGGTATTACACAAGCCTTGCTGGCGCATTTGTTCCGGCAGAAGCATAAATATACACAAGCAGGAGATAGTTATGCAGAAGTTTATTGATTCCCTTTGTCATCATGCAGAGATTATGGAGGCAGCAAGAGAAGTAACTCTTTTGCCCGAGAATCAGTATAGTGCCTCTAATCGTTCAATTTGCTTTTTCTATCATCGGACAAAGCGTTATAATGTAACGATTGCTTATCAACGAAGAGGGGACAACTCTGTTGTTTATGGTGCTGCCTTCTGTCGCCCAGGTGACCAGTTTATTAAGCGGCGAGGCCGAGATATTGCTCTTGGACGCATGGACGCATACGATCGTAGTGTTTTGAACCCTGGCGGAACCCGCTGGGAGGTTCACGAGTCTATTTTAAATCGCCTTACTCAATACGACTCACCCCCTTATGTTCCAGGAAACTTTCGACCTTAAAATTTCTTTGAGAAAAATGTAGACGGGAAGTAATATCCTGGCTATATAGAATGGTAGATAAGCACCCGTAGCTCAGCTGGATAGAGCAACGGACTTCTAATCCGTAGGCCGTAGGTTCGAATCCTACCGGGTGCGCCATTTTACATACAAAGATACACTCACACATAGGATTTTCAAATGAGAATCTTTGCAGATGAAAGTAGGCCAAACATCACTCGTATGTTTGGAGAGCTAAATGAACTTCATTTTAACTCAGAGATCCCTGCAATCCCTGTTGTGTGGAATAGTCGCATGACTACAACAGCTGGATACTGCCGCTACCGCAGGTGTAGTATCGGGAATCTTGCCCCTTATAAGATTGATTTGAGTCTTAGACTTTTTGAGTCTAATGGATTTCAGATAGAAGAAGTTAAGGCTACTCTTACTCACGAAATGGTACACGCTTACCTTGCACATAAGCATAATGTGCGTGGACACGGACCTATGTTTCAGCGAGAGATGACTCGCATTACTGGCATCAGAAAGAATCACCGATGTCACAACTATGATACATCAGCTGTCGCTCGGAAGGTACGATATACAGCTGTTTGTGTTAAGTGCGGATACACATACGGATATAAGCGCAAGCCAAAGTATTCTTCTTACATCCACAGAGGGTGCGGTGGAAAGATGACCATTAAGGCTGGCGATGTTCCCACAGAGGAAAAGAGCCGCATTAAAATCTTCTAAAGTTTTTGCCCGGAGTTAATCATGCTAAGAAAACCTATCATAATGGGTGTTCTCCTAAACATTGCACTATCTGTTGTTCAGGATATTTTCGTATCTCAATCAACAGAGAATCAGGTGATCTCAGATTTTGTTGCGACATCTCCAATGTGGATGCTTGCGATCTTCTGGACGCTAATTGTTGTGGTCATCCCAGTTTGTGAGGAGTTGATCTTTCGTGGATTGCTTTGGAAGGTTAGCTCGTTTGTATTCTCCTCTTTGTTTACGGGGATTTTGATTGCCATAGTGTTTTCCGTACTTCACGCCCCTGAGTCTGCCCTGTTCCTTCTTCCCTTTGCCTTGTATCTTAGTTGGCTAAGAGTAAAAGAGAACAAGATCATACCCGGCATGTGGGCGCACGTTGCCTTTAATCTAACGGGTGTTTTAACTCCCTTTGTTCTTTCTAAACTGCCACTATAGGAGGCGCACATGGGCGCGCAATCATACACGGTTACTTATAGCTTTTCCGATAAAGAAAAGGTTTCTCAGGCCTGGAAATCTCTTTGTGAGAATGACGCTCACGAATCTGGTTCTGGCGCTTACGCTGGAAACTCCACCACTATGGGTGGTCACGTAAACTTTTATAATAAGCTCTTTTCTTCTGAAGAAGAGGCTTATGAGTGGGTGCTTGATAATCACCAAAAGTGGGGAGATCCATACGCTTGCTCTTTTTATATTCCCAAGACTCCTGGAGAGCGGGCCGAGAAGAAGAGCGAACGTGCTAAAGAGAAGTTGGTGCAGGAGGAAAGGAAAAAGATAGATTGGATGAATAATGAGGTTCAGACATTCTTGGGAAGAAAGTCAGAGTTTGCAAGCTGTAAGTGCTGTGGTTCCAAGTTAAACAGAAAGCACCTTGCTGACGCTCGATTCACCTCCCTTGGATCACATCTCACTTATATGAATCAGTTTGGTCCTGGACCTGTCTATGGAAAACTTCCCAAGTGTCCTCTTTGCTCCTACTCTCTTATTTCAGATACAGCACAAAAAAAGTATAAAAGGTTAACCGAAAGAGTCTCTAAGGCTAAGAAAGATTGGGAAGAATCTCTTAAGCCCTCTCCATCTAAAAAGGTTGGCTGGGTTGTTGGCGGCTGGGCAGCTTGTTAGGAGGCAAAATGCGTGTTACAATTGAGCTAGAATTTATTGAAAAGTATGATTCAGGAGAGCTAGAAGAAGTTATTGCAGCTTATGTTCAAGAGCTTGTTCAGGATGGTTCTTTGAGTTACACTATACATGTAGAGGACAGTGGTGAGCTATCTTAGGCGGCGGCAGGAAAAAAGGACTGCGCGACTTAACGCCAAGGCTGGAAAGCGGGTATGGACACGAATATTAGTTCATCGTGAATATCACCCCGATGGGTCCATGACTAAGCGTGTTTTCTTGGGAATGTATCCTAAGCCCGCCTTCCGATGCATATTTGTTTCTGAAGATGGGGATAAGCATCTCAATGTTATTGGTCCCGACGGAAAAGAGTACACCGTACACAAGTGCTACGCAGGTAAGAATCCTGCTGTTACAGTCTCTTTCGATGGCTTTTACACGCCAGCACTACCCTGGTACCCTGATACCCATAAGTCTATAGCGCCTGCCGCCATGAGGCATGTCCCCGGATCATCAACGCCTGATAAAACTACTGAGTTTACCGATATGCAAATCACATACCCGAAGCATCCGAAGGGAGACTCATGACAAAAGAAGAGGTTAAGGAAAGGGTCTTGAAAATGAACAAGATGGATGACCTCGGATTTTCAAAGGAATTTTGGCGCCTCATAATTTATCTCAAAGACAGAGAAACAAGAATCTGGTTTGATGATACCTTTCGAGAAGAGGCTCAAAGATTTAGCGAATTCAACTTGAGTTTCTGGCCAAGCAATACGTCAGAGATTGTCACTTTGGTCAATGCTTGGGCAGCTGAATTTAGAGAAGAAGAGAAAGGCAGATAGAATGAAAAAATATAGTTTCCAGCTTACGCAAGAAGAACTACAGCATATTCTTCGCAGCTTATGCCGCGAAGCTCCTGCCGAGCCTATTCTGTATTTTGGTGACTGGCTTCCAAGAAAGTCGCGGGCTGGAGCTGTATCTCAAAAAGATACCGCTCTTCGCGAAAACCTGTTAAAGCAGGCGGAGTCTTTCCTGGAAGAAAAGGATATAGAGTTTGAGGTCGGAGGCTTGGTGTCAGTCAAAATGCTTCCCCTAAAAGGGAAAGAATTTGAGGTCCAGTCTCGCCATTGGGCAGCAGATATTGAGCAGTATGAATATGTTATTTGCAGTCATGATTCTCGTCGAGTTATGCGTTCTGCGTGGCTTGAGAAGCTCTAAAGGTGGAAGGTGAAGTGTGAGTAGGCCAAGCTGGGATTCTATTTGGATAGCTCTCGCAAAAGAGATATCCAAAAGGTCTTATGATCCAAGAAATAAAGTTGGCGCCGTTATTGTAACTGCGGATAACACCCAAGTTCTTGGAATTGGTTATAATGGAGATTGGGCTGGCGGACCAAATAAAGTAAAATCTATAGTGCCTGGTAAGTCAGGTTTTATTCATGCCGAGGTTAACGCCTTGATTAAAATGAATTTTTCTTGCCATAAGGAGAAAAAGATTTATGTTACTTTATCGCCATGCTCCGTTTGTGCTAAGGCTATCATTAACGGGGGAATATCTGAGCTTATTTATCTAGATGATTATCGAGACTGTTCGGGTTTAGATATCTTAGATGAAGCTGGCGTAAAGATAAAGAAGTACAAGGGTGAATAATGAAAAAGCTGCCAATGAAAATTTTAATAGCACAAGATGCTATTAAATCTGACAAGATCTCAGAAAAAGCTAAAGATGAATACAGAGGCCTGATTGATGGATTCTTTGATCAGCATTCAAAAGGCTTAGAGATTTTAAGTGAATCTGAAGAATATACTGATGGAGTCTGGGAGGGTATGTTTTTAAAGCACCGTTCCTGAACGGGCAAAAATATCACAATTAAGTATAATTAAGCATTAAAAATTATTTCACAACCATCGGATCTGCGTTATAGGTAGGTGTGAGGGAGGCGATGGTTAAGCCGGAATGGTGGAACGGTATACACATCAGACTTAAAATCTGACGCCTCAAGGGCTTGCGGGTTCGAATCCCGCTTCCGGTACTCTTTAGAAAAAAGTTTAAAATCAATCGGATCTGTGTTATAGGGTATTGCAAGGAGCGGAGCTTGTGAAGCTAAACACCAACTTTGTTGAACTTGCTATTATGCAGGCTAGAAAATCCCCAATGCAATATAGACATGGGGCGGTACTCTGGAAGGATAACAAAATCCTTCAAACAGGATATAACTTTCCGGTTCACATGCCAGTGGAAGATACAAAGCAGTTCTCGATTCATGCAGAGAGAGATTGCCTAAAGGGTCTAAGGTCAGACCAAATTTATGGCTCATCACTTCTTTCTGTGAGAATTACAAATAAAATAGAAAACCTTACATCTTCAAAACCATGCAGAGGCTGCATGGCTCTCCTAAGAAGAAAAAAGGTAAAGAGAGTATTTTGGTTTGATTCAGATGGCGATTTACACAGACTTTACTTGGGATATTAAAAATCTTGTTGACGCAACCCGCCCAGGTGGTTAGGTTGTGGGGGAGGAAGAAATCCTCTCACTCTTTTGAAACTTATAGGGCTATAGCTCAATCAGGTTAGAGCGTCCGTCTCATACACGGCAGGTTCTCGGTTCGAGTCCGAGTAGCCCTACCATTTTGGCGCAGAAAAGGCTGACCCCTACCTCCATGCTTTCCATTTCCGGGGTCGCCTTTTCTGTGCCAATCACTCCTACTATTTTAGTGTAGAAAAGGTTGTCAACGGCAGGCAGTTGGATTAAATAGCTCCAGTTAACGCTTGGGGTTGCCTTTTCTCACTAATCACTTTGGGTGCTAACAGCAGTTTTTTACTATCCACATAAAGTAAAATGCACCCTGTTTAACTGGGAAACTAACAGCAAACAACTTTTCATACCAATAACAATGATACGTAGCATTGCGGAATGCGTTAGGTGGTGAGCCTAAAGAAGTTGGTTCAACTCCAACCGTAAAATGTTTCCCGCAGTTATTCCTTGCTCTTTTGGGAGCTAACAGCAGTTTACACTAATCATCAAAAATTAAGTAAAATGCTCCCAGTGTTATATACTCTTTAGGGTAGTCACAGCAACTCACAAATAATGCATGGATACGCTCGTTCGCGTGTGTATCAGCTCTCGCAGGAAGGCATAAGAGAGTTAAATATAACAGATGCCTAACCTACCCTGTTCTTAATTTTACTTAGGATGCTAACAGCAATCCTTTACTACCTTGTTAATAGTAAATGCATCCAGAGAGGAAACCCATGAACCCGCTTGTCCAGTCTATGACTAACGCTTCCACCACCCTCAATGGTGGTGCCACTAACGCATCTTCTCTCAACCCTGTTGTTGATCTGTTCTTCCAGATTGGCGCTATGCGCGGGTGGGAAGAGTCCAATATTGTGAGCACGTTTGTGTCCGCATTTGAGCACAATCCAGAGCAAGCTCTTAAGGTTCTTTTTTGGGCTCGCGATATTCGCCAGGGTACGGGTGAGCGTCGTACTTTTCGCACCATTTGTGAGCACCTTGCTCATGCTCGCCCAGAGGTTATGTCTCGCCTCATTCATCTTATTCCAGAATACGGTCGCTGGGATGATCTCTTGGTCTTTATCAGTGCAGACAGGGTGATTGCCCCCTGTGAGCCTGCCGCTCTTTATGTAATCTCTTCTGCTCTGCGTTCGTGCGACCCTCTTTGTGCAAAGTGGATGCCGCGTGAAAAGTCTTCTAAGGGTGCAATTGCGCGTAAGATCCGCAAGAGCATGGATCTTTCACCTAAGGCTTATCGCAAGCTGCTGTCTGGACTTACAAAGGTTGTTGAAAGCCAGATGTGCTCTGGCGATTGGGAGGGTATTGAGTACGGTCATGTTCCCTCGCAGGCTATGCGTATCTACAAGGATGCCTTTAAGCGCCACACCAAGGAGCGTTGGTCCTCTTATGAGGAAGGACTCGCCGCAGGAACCCAGAAGGTTAATGCCGGTGCAATTTATCCTCACGAGATTATTGGAAGCTACATTTCCGAGCACTCTACGGAGGTAATTCCTCCTGTCTCCGAGGCACAGTGGAACGCTCTGCCTAACTGGCTTATGAATAATCCTTACCGCATTCTTCCGGTCGTTGATACCTCTGGCTCTATGTACGGTGGTTATGGGGCAGATACAGCTGTTAGACCTATTCAGGTTTCGGTTTCTCTTGGGCTTTACATTGCAGAGCGTAACAACGGTCCTTTCAAAGACTGCTTTGTTACTTTCTCGGAACGACCCAAAATGCAGATTGTTACAGGTCAGACCCTTTCGCAGCGTGTTCACTCTATTTCTTCTGCGGAATGGGGAATGTCCACAAATCTCAACGGCACCTTTAACATGATTCTTAGTCATGCAAGGCGCAACCGTATCATGCAGGATGATATGCCGAATGTTATTCTTATTCTTTCGGATATGGAATTCAATCAGGGTGTAACTCTTAGCGCCACTTCAATGGAGCATATCCGCTCTGCTTATGGCAAGGCCGGATACGAAGTTCCTAAGGTTGTTTTTTGGAACCTTAATGCTCGCACTGGTAATGTTCCGGTTACCCTCCGAGAGGATGGAACTGCGCTTGTCTCTGGGTTCTCTCCCTCGATTATGAAGTCACTCCTTTCTGGAGAGGACTTCACCCCGGAGGGAATTATGATGGAAACTGTTGGCGGAGAGCGTTACACTGCCATTAGCGATGCTATCGCAGCGTAACTAATTTTTCCAAAACCATCTGATCTGGGTTATAGGTATGCAGGAGAAGGCATGGACGTTTCGGGAGCCAACAGAGCTTTGGATATATTTGGAATTGTGTTGTGGGCTGGAATAGGATTCCTAATAGGTATTGTTTTCGGATCGCTAATAGCTGAGTCACAAAGAGATTACATGTGGGTTAAACATGCGGAAGACAAGTGTTATCCATTAGCCGTTGATCATGCTAGTCCATACTTGTTTGATTTCCGATGTGCGGAATCTGAAAATATCAGAGATTGACACAGGCGAACTTGTTGGCGAGTTAATTGAGGTTAATCTTTCTGACGCATTTTTTAAGGGTCGCTAGCTCAATTTGGTTAGAGCAAAAGTCTTTTAAACTTTAGGTTCTGGGTTCAAGTCCCAGGCGACCCACTTTTTAAACAGGTCCCATCTTAAATTTTTGCCCAAAGTGGGCTTTACGATAAACAATGGAAAATAAAATGATTAAATTTAACAAACCCCTCTTCTCTCTTAAATCACTCTCTATCTTTGGGGCGATTGTAATTGTCGCACTTCTTACTCTTGGATTCTTCTTTAGCACCGATGCTGATGGAGCAGAGGAGAATGTGCAGTATATCGACTTTCCTCCATTGCTCGTTAAAGCAAAGCCAATTATAGAGCTTCCTCCAATTCACATTATTGCATCGCCTTCTGCGGATTAACACTTTATTTTGCCGTAAAGATCACTTTACAGGACGATGTAGTTTGTTTGTGTAAAGCCTTTATGAAATGTTGAAAAAGCATTTTGTTTAACTTGTATGGCCGTCTGCAAGAAACTGACAGCTTGTTTGAGTAGATAGTCGCAATACCGCTGGCACACCGGTTAAAGTGTGCTATATGCTCACCACCAACATAGGGTCCGAAAAACCTCTTTACAGCTCCGAGAGGAGTGTCTTCGTCCGAAATTGTATAAGTACTTTCTGCTTGTAGGGTAAAATGTTAATTTATATAATTGAGAAGTGCGCGTACAGTGGATTATGAGAATATCACCCGTGAGCGGGATCGTAGCTAATGATGTTGGGAACAACTACCTTTGTCATCACGCAGAGGCCTAATGAAGTTTGCAAACTTCGGGATAGATTGAATAGTTGGAGCCGCTGGCACACCGGTTAAAGTGTGCTAACCTATATGTCTGTGGAGCTTGGGGCAGATTGTGACGGTAGCGTTCGGTTCGATTCCGATTTTGCTTGGGGCAGCTTACGGCAGCGCAGTTAGCGGTTCGATTCCGCTGGAGTTTCTTGGGTTCGAATCCCAACACAGACACTTAAAAAGAATTTGGATTTAGTATATCTGTGAACCGGTAGGTGAAGCGAGAAATCTCCTCTTCGTCCGAATTAAAAAGCGGCAAGACTAAGGGGTAGGCCACCCCAGATGAGTGTAGCGAACCGAGGTTGCAATGAAGCACGTTAACCGAAAAGTCTCGGTACCGGAAACTGCCGGTTGCGTGTGAATAGCTTAATGCGCCGTCTCGCGGAGAGGTGGAGAGCCCGCGAAGGGAATCCAAACCATATATTAATATAGGATTTTCAAATGAGAACATATGAAAAAAAGACCATTATACTTTCCTTAGAAGAAGCTGAGCGGGCTATTTTAAACGCATATTCACCAGGCGGAGGGATTGTGCAGTTTAGATTAGAGGATGTCTCTGAGGGTGAAGAAGATTATTCAAGGTTCAAGATGACAAGTGTCGAGATTACTATAGTTAAACCAGTTAAAGTGAGCTAACTCTACTTGCTGGAACTGGCATACAGAGGAGTGGACATAAGCCAATATGGATGGGAAGTAAAGCGTGAGTCTACTTCTCCTTGCTCAAGGCAAAACCCGCCAGTAACACACGAGCAAGACCGAAGTGTTACATTAGGGGTTCGAATCCCTTAGTAGAGTAACCGCTGGCACACCGGTTAAAGTGTGCTGCTTTTAAAAACGAGTGTATTCAGTGAATAAAATTCGGAAACTTGAAGTTGTGCCTTTGGGAACGATTGTGCAGTCAAGTTACAGGGCAAGGTTCTTCGGTAAACTTGTGCGAGTTATTCCAAGAAAAGGCGGAATACCCTTGTGGGTGGTTGAATCTGTCTGCACTTTTGATGGTCGCCCTTATAGGAAGAGCTTCACAAAGACTTATTCAGCGTTTTGGTTTGAGATTGCAACGCTTCCTTCTCGCTGGCACACTTTTACCGGGCGAAGCTCCCAAATCTATAATTTTTAAAGGAAGAAATATGAATGGAGAAACAGATCTAATGAGGCAATGCCGCGCTCTACGGGATAAAGGCAGACAGTTTGAGGTCGGAGATCACTGTTGGCTTGACCCTGACACGATTAACAAGGATGGAGAAAGACCCGGAGCTACTGTGGGCTGGATTGTCGGTCGGGGGCCAGAATGGGTGGTGCGAGAAGTTTATAGGGATGGTGTTTATGCATCTTACAAGATAAGCCACGCACCAGACTTCTTTGAATTGGATCAGCTGATTCCATTATGCCGTGAGCAAGAAGCCAAAGGGTGAGTAACAGAGCTAGCGATGCTATC
>MDTC01207028.1_pt1 | contig 24980 bp, 27 predicted proteins | sample 811181 | NCBI WGS metagenome assembly MDTC01 (sample SAMN05326644, study PRJNA326480) | marine metagenome | isolation source: seawater | place: Pacific Ocean: North | collected 2011
AATTATCTAGTAATAAAGAAATAAATAGTTATATTGAAACTGTAACACATCGTTTAAGTCGCTATTTACCGAATATTATTAGTAAGATTATTTATTTATCTGAAGAATTTGAAAAGGATTTTTGTGGAGAAATATCAAATAATACAAAATTATTAAAAGAACTTTATTCAAGAGTTTTTAAACATAAATTTATTATTAATTTTCCGGATTTTGGTATTCCTGATATGATTAATGATATTTCACAATATTGGATTGGTCAAATGGTTTTATTATTAATATTTACTTATTTATTTACACAAATATTACAATTATTTCGTTTTAATTATACAATGAAATCTGATTAGAAATTATATTGATAACCATTTTCTTCATAATATTTCTTCTTAAGATGATCTAATTGTTTTTTAAAATCTTTATTTTTATTATAATTATTAATTATATAATATGATAATTGAATATCTTCATTTTTATCATTATTAATATAAATAATACCATCTTTTCTAAATTTTTTTTTTAACATGTTATAATATATATATATTATGAATGAATTTTATAAATATTTAATAATTTTTATTATTATTTATTTTTTATATTTTAGAAAAGATATAAAATATGAAAATTTTAAGAATATTCAATTGGAAGATATTCAATATGATACAACTTTAGCGGGAGGTATTGATGATTTAATTCATCCTAATTTTAATCAATCAGAATTAAATTCAGAATTATTAAGATATGAATTAGAAAAACAAAAAGGAAAATTAAAATCAAGAGAATTAAAAGAACCAAAATCAAGTGATAATTATGATTATTATCCTTATGAAGTTAGATTATCAAAACAATCACAAGTTCCAAAAATAAGAAATATTCAATTAAAACCATTATTTCCATATGAAAAGGATAATCAATCAGAAATTGATTTTAAAACAGATCTTTTTATACCTAATAGTTCAAAGGATTGTCAAGGTGTTTTTTCTGAATGGGATAACACAGAATGTAAAAATTTAGATGATTTCCCATGTTCTTTAAAATCCAAAGTTTTTGAAGTATTAAAAAAAGCAGAAGAAGGTGGGAAAGAATGTACTTATAAAGGTAAAGTAATAAGAGATGGTGATATTGTTTTTGATTATTGTAAAGAAGGGACACATCTATCTAGATGTGGAGATAAAAAAAATAGATGTAAATGTGATATTGAAAAATCAATGGATTGTATTCCTGAAGATGTTTCATATAAAAAATGTAATTGTAAAATAAACTTAAAAAATGAAAAAGAATTAGGAAGAGGAAAATGTGAAAAAATAAATATTGATAATGATAAAGATTTTAATCAAACAATTATAAAAGGATTTATAAATAATTTTTATACATCATTATCTTTACTTGATGAACCTGATAAATATTAAATTATATTTAGAAAGATAATGTTTAATAATATTGTTAATAATTTAAATTATGATTTCAAAACAAAATATTGATAAAACACAATTATCAATATTTATCAGGGATTTATCTGAAAATATAAATTTTAATTTAAAACATCTTATAGAGGATTATTTTATTAATAATAAAATTAATGATAAAAATAATAAGAATCATAAAAATAATAAAAAAATAATAATAAAGAAAAAAGATATTATTATTCAAGAACAAATTAAAAAAAAAAAAAAATTTCAAATTGATGAAGATAATAAGAAAATTGATTATTATTTAAAAAATTTAAATGAAACATCTCCATTTATCAATTTAAAAAATCTACAGACAGATGAAGGAATTATAAGATTTAAATTTAAATTATTGAATCATTTTATAAAACATAAGAAACGGGATCAATATATTCAATTTATTTTTTTATTATATTTTGAATTAAAAGATTATGATTATATTAATGAAGATGAAAAAAAATTAATAATGAAAATACAAAAAACATTATTAAAATATGATTATAAATTATTTATGATGGAAAAAATGTCATATCTTTTACCACCATTAAATAATTTTAAGAAATTCAATAAGTTTGATCAATGGCAAATTGATACAATTAATCTTATAAAGAATAAAGAAAGTGTAATTGTGAGAGCTCCAACATCTTCTGGGAAATCATTTATTGCAATGTCAACTGGTATATTTCATAAAAAGATATTATATATTTGTCCTGCAAAACCTGTTGCATATCAAGTTGGATCTCATTTTATAAATATGGGATATAAGGTTCATTTTTTAGTTGAAAATATTTCTCATTATTCTTATGATAAAGATACAAATATATTTATTGGAACACCTTATGAAATAGAAAATGAGTTTTATAAAATCAAGAATGATTTTGATTATGTTGTATTTGATGAGATTCATAATTTAAATAAAGAGGATGATGGTAATATTTATGAAAATTTAATAAAATTAATTGATTGTAATTTTTTGGCATTATCTGCAACAATTAAAAATATTGAATTTTTAAAAGAAATATTTCAAAAAAATTTTAAAGATCATAAAATAAATTATATTGAATATAATAAAAAATTTATTAATCATCAAAAATGGTATTGGAATAATTCAGAATTAATAAAATTACATCCAATGTGTGCATTTCAAAAGATAAATGATCATTTTTTAAAAAATGATTTATCATTTACACCAAATGATTGTGCAGATTTATGGAATAAAATAGAAGATGAATTTGATGATTTAGAAGATGAAATTGATGGATTATCACCCGATGAATATTTTAATGAAGAAAGATTATTAACATTAGATGATTGTTCTAAATATGAATATATTTTAAAAAATAAATTATTTGAATTAAATAAAAATTATCCAAATAAAATTCAAAATATTTTTACTACATATTATTCAAAAAATAATAGAAAAATAAAAAAAAATCAAGATGATATTATATTATTTTTAAAAAAATGTAAAAAAAATGATATGTTTCCAATGATTATGTTTCATACAAATGAAAATAGTTGTAAGAATTTATTTATTCAAATTTTTGATTATCTTGATAAGAAAGAATTGGAAGAATATCCTTATCATTATAAAATATTAGAAAAGAAAAATGATATTTATCAAAGATATTTGGATAAAAGGGAAGAATATATATCATCAATTAAGATAAAAACAAAAAATTCTCAATTTGAATTAAATGATAAAATAAAGAATTTTGAAATGAAAGAAAAAAATAATTTTATTAATTTAATTATTGAATTTTATCATAAAAAAATAAAATTTTTAGAAAATAATAATGATAATCATGATCATTTAATTCAAAATCAAATTCAAAATTTAAAAGATGAATTAAATGAATTTATAAAAAATCCAGATTTTATAAAACAAGATATTTTTAAAAAACATAAAGATTTTGTTTTTACAAATACACCTATGTCTGAAAATATAATTAGAAATATTAGAAGAGAAATTTATAAAACATTAAATATTAGAATTCCTTATGAAAGTATATTATTTCAAATGTTAAAAAGAGGTATTGGAATTTATAGTGAAAATATGCCTGAAGAATATAATTGGATTTTACAGAAATTATTATCTAAAAGATTAATCTCAATAATTATTTCAGATAAAACATTATGTCTTGGTATTGATTTACCAATTAGGACAACTTGTTTTCTTGGTATTGACAATGTTCAATTTACAAAAGATGAATATATTCAAATGTCTGGAAGAGCTGGAAGAAGAGGATTAGATAATCGTGGAAATATTATTTTTTATGATAATATTAATTATTTAGAATTAATGGATGGTAATTTACCTGATATTATTGGAAATCCTAAACCTATTTATTCAAATTATAAAATTTTAGAAATATTAAATACATCAATTAAATCAGAGAAATTATTTCATAATTTTATTCATAAAGATCGTAAATTAATTAAAATTCAATATAATCAACATAAAGTTGAATTTAATAAAAAATTATTTTGGTATTTAAGAAATTATAAAAATAGTTCAATATTTATAGAAAATTTATTTGAAATTGAAAAAGATTTATATGGAAAAGATATTCATAATAAAAATTTAATATTATTAAATGAAATATTTAATTTTACATCATTCAATAATAAAGATATTTTAAAAATTTATAATAATAAAAAAATAGAAAATTTTAATATTATTAATGAAATTAAATTATTAATTAATATTCTAATAAATATTCATAATAATATTCATTTTCAAAAATATAAGGATATTTATAATACATCAAAAATATTATTTCATATTTTTAATATTACTCTATTTAATTATTCAATTCATTTTACGAATTAAATTAAAATTATTTTATTCTATATATTAAAATGAAAGCAGTTGGATCAAGAGCTGAAGTTTGGCATGGTGTAGCAAAACATACAAAAGGTGGATTAACAAAAGCACATTTATTTCAAGGTAAAAATGGTCGTATTAAATCAAGAAGGGCAAGCTCATTAGCGAAAAGAAAACAAAATCTTAAAAGACATGGTTGGGGATTTGTAAAAGGTAAGTTTGGTGCTGTTAGATTAGAAGATGTTAAAAGAACTAGAAGATCCGGAAGAAGATCCGGAAGAAGATCAGGAAGAAGGACAGCTGGAAGAAGATCTGGAAGAAGGACAGCTGGAATAAGATCTGGAAGAAGGACAGCTGGAAGAAGAAGTCGTGGAAGAAGATAATTTAATTTTCTTCTTCTTCACTAGAAGATGAATAATTATTTTTATCATAATCTAATATTTCATCATAACTATCATCTGTTCCATCTGTTTCATTATCTTCAATAAATGAATGATTTGATTCTTCATCTGTATCTAATTCATCAGATAAATCATCTTCTGAAGAACAATCATCAAAACCATCATATAATTCTTCATATAACATACCATAATCTGAAACAGAAAAATTAATAATTTCATTTTTATTATTAAAACATACGATAAAAATATCACCAAATAATAAAATTTCAGATGATTCTTCTTCTAAAAATGTTGAATTACCATTTGGTAACAAATCATGTTTATTTTCAAAACCTGCATCTCCTTCATAATAACCATAACATTTTATTAAATGACTATTATTTTTCCAATAATATAATTCTTTTATTTTTTCATCATTAATATTTGATAATTTATTTAATTTTAAGATAATATTTTGACTTGATGGTTTATTTATTTTTAAATCATTCATACTACCATTATTATTAATCCTTACAATATTCATTTTTTTTTTAATTTATTATTGAATAATTAGAAAATTAAACTTTTAAATAAAATATATTCAATATAATAAATGAGTATTTTTAAATCAAAAAATAATTTTGAAAAAAGATATAATGAATCATCAAATATCTTAAAAAAATATCCAGATAGAATACCAATCATTGTTGAGAAATATATAAAATCTAAAATAAATGATATTGATAAAAGTAAATATTTAGTTCCAAAAGATATGACAATTGGTCAATTTATTTATGTTATTAGAAAAAGGATTAATCTTAATCCAGAACAAGCATTATTTATTACAATTAATAATCAATTACCAGCATCTGGTAAATTAATTTCATATTTATATGAGGAATCAAGGGATGAAGATGGATTTTTATATGTTGTTTATACAAATGAAAATACATTTGGTTAAATTGAATAATTATTATCAATTTTAAAATCATCTAAATTTAATTCATTGGATTCCATAGTTGTATTACCAACTAAATTACCAAAATTTCCACCATTCATTATTTTTTCATCATTATAATCCCATGATTGATAATTATTTCCACTAATATTTAGAATTTCTGTTGATACTTTGTTTTTATAAATATTTTCATTACCAATATTATTAATTAATTGATTATCAGATGTAATTAATTTTGGTGGAATATTTGTTAATTTATTATTAAAATCACAAATAACATCACCATTATCATCATATTGACATCTATCAGGTAAATGATTTTCTGAATATGGTGATGTTTTATCATGAAATTGATTAAATTTAAAAAATTCATCAACTTTTGTTAATTCATTTCCAAAATTCTTTGTATAATATTTAGGATGTTGTGATACTTCATCTTGACTCCATGCATTCATATTATCCTCATTTACAAATCTTAATTCGGTTGAACCAATTGGATTTGGTGAAATAATATCATGATCTAAATATTGTTTATCAGTATTTTGATTTAAATTACGAATATAATTAATTGGATCATTATTTTTCATTTCATATTGATCTAGTGGTTTAATATTCCCTTTTGATAATTTTAAAGATACATTTGTTGGTTTAGGAATGTCAACTGTTGTATTTGATTTATATATTTTATTGAAACTTGGAATCGTTAATTTATTTTGACTTAAATATTGATGACATAAAAAAATTAATATTAAAATTACAATAACAATTTTTGTTAAATATTTCATTATTTATTATATTAATATATAATAAAATATTATTAAAATTAATTAAATTTCAAAATCTTTAATCATGAAATCATTCAATTCAATTGTAAAATAAGTATTATATTCATAAATTAAAAATTTATTATCTTTATCACAAAATAAATTATATTCATCAATATGATCAACATCATGAAAATTAAATGGTTCACATTGATTTATTTCATATTCTGTTATTAAATAAGGTTCAATATATTTTATATTTAATTCATGAATATAATTAAAATTAAGATTACCTTTCTCTGATATATTTATTAATAAATTATTAATCCAATAATCTTTATATTTACCTTTATTTATTAAATTATATTTTATAATTAGATTATTTAATTTATCTTTTTTAATTTTTTCATCATAAATATATGAATTAATTTTTTTACAATAATTAAATTTTTTCATTATCATTTATTATATCTTTATTATTTTTTAAATAAATACATTTATAATTAATTGGTATTTCATATTTATGACACCATTGAATTGCATTATTTATTTGTTCTTTTGAAGGATGATATATAATTCTATTATTTTTAATATTTTCAATAATATTATTAATTTCTTTACATTGATTTAATACATAAATATTATTATATTCATTTATTTTATTAATAAAATCTAATGGAACATCTAAAAATATTTCTTTATAATTATTAAAATTATCTTTTAAAATGTTTAAATTTTCTTTAGATATTCCATGGAAATTACGAAATATAATATATTTCTCAGAATTTGATATACGACTAAATGATGGTTTAAAAATAATAATATCTGAATAACATTTTGATAATAAATAAATTAATTGAATCGTAGAATAATTAAATAAATCAAAAAATTTAATAATAAAATTACCACCAATTCTCTGAATATTTAAATTAATATAAATTTCACAAAATAATAATTGATATGATGATATCTCCTGATTATTATAATTTTCAGAATAATCAAATCCACCATCAGATGTTACTAAATGAATTCCATCTTTATTATTTTTTAAAATATAATTAATAAATTCATGAATTGTATCATAATTATAAATATCAGATTTACCATCAGAACTAATAAATATATTATTTTTTAAATTATTAATAATCCTATTATGCCAATAAGGTATATTAACATTATCCTTATTAATTAATGTAATACCATAAATATTATTTATTTTATAATTATCATTAATACATTGTATAAATCCACCAGGTCCTTCACAAATACAACATATTAATGATTCATTTTCCAATTTTATTTCTATATCTTTTAATATTTCATATAATTTAAAAAATGAACGACTAATCGGATTTATATTTGAAATGTTTTTTGAATTATTTGATGATGTATATATATATTCAAACTTATGAATATTTTTTTTTGATTGATTCCATTTTTTATTTTCATAATTATCAATCTCTGTTTTCGCTTTTGTTAAATTATCTTTATTAAAAATATTAAAAAAATTATTATTATTTTTTCTTATCTCTATATTTACATTAAAATCTTGATTATCATCAACTAAATAAAAAATTTTCATAAAATTAACAATAATTATCTTTCTAAATATAAAATTTATTTCTTTATCTTTTGAAAGATAAAATAATTATTCAAAGAACTTAATAATTTTAATTCAGTATTTAATACCATTTCATTTGCTTCTGAATATCTTTTATGAAACATAGTATCACTTTGATTAATTTCAGGAATTTTTTCAATAATTCTTTCAAATGATCCTAAACCATCTTTTGTAAAATAATCAGATCTAAATAGATTACTATATTCTTTTTTAATATTTGGGATTTTTTGAACTAATTTAAAATTATTCTCCTCCATTACTTCTATAAAATATTCAAAATTTACTAAATATTCAGTAATTGTTTGACCAATTGATTCCATATAAACATCAATTTTATTTCCAAATAATTTATCATTGGAAATTAAATAATCTTTATCAAATTGTTCTAAATCATATTTTTTTGAAATCATATAAATTAAATTTCCAAAATCATCAATATATTTTATATCTTCATTATTATTTTTTAATAATTCATTAAATACTCTTAAACCATTATAACATTCACCTATAAAATATCCACCATTAATTATATTATCATTTAAATTCTTAATAAATCCATGAAATGTATCTTTATTTTTAAAATAATAATGCATCGCAAAATGTGAATTAATCACATGGAATTTTTCATTCGCTAATCCACGATACTGTTCATATGTTTTAGTTGTATCATTTTTATTATATAATATAGATATCATTTCACGACTAAAATCTAAATAATTATCATTAGAATCATCTATCTCTGTAGATTCTCCATTTTTAATATTTTTACTTGTATCAGATCTAATAATTACACATTTATTTTTCATTTTATCTTGAATATCATAATATCTTCGGGATGCTTCATTTATATTTGTTGATATATCCAATCCAAATAAGAAACGAATATTAAAATCTTTATAATGATTATCCATATATTTATGAATATCACCACCCTGACCTATTGATAAATCCATTACATTAATCTTTTTACTAAATGATGTATTTAAACCTCTAATAAGTTTTGTTTTAATATAATTATGTAATTTTCTTAATGGAACACCCAACCGAAAGTTTGAAAATTCATCATTAACATAATAATTTGATTCATTAGTTAGTAAATCTTCCATCTCTGGTATCTTTGATTGAAGTATCATATCAGTTGTAATTGGATTTTCAATCGTATCCCAAATTTTTAATGAAATATCAAAATTTTGTCCTCTCATCTTATCCATTCTAACCCTTAATGGTTCCCAATAATTATTTAATCCTTGATTAACATCATTATTATATTTCATTTCAACAATCATACCATCCAAAATTTCATCCCCATTTTTACAATATATCTTACCATCTGATGATACTTTTATTCCAGTTTTATTATGTGTAGGAATTTGAAATAAAATTTCTTTTTGTTTCCTTTTATCTTTTTGATAATTATTATCTAAAATAGCTCTGAAAAATTCATTTGATAAATCATTATTATATTGATAATTAACTAATAATCCAATTTTATTATATTCACATATTATTCCATCATTATCTTCATATTTATAAAATTTATTCTTTCTATTTTCATCTTTATCAATAAAAATCTTAAAATCAATTGTATTTTCTTCAGGTGGTTTCCATTTATAATTATATTTCCATCTCCCATTATAATTAATAACAGGTGAACCCTCATATTCAGATCCAACTGATAATCTAGTTGGTAAATAAATTAAACCATCAATATGATAATTAAATGTTGATTTCATATTCCATATCTTAGATGATTCATTAAATATTTTTAAATAATCAATATCCTCATATTTAATTTCCTCAATATTATCACTCTGATATCCAAAATAATATTCTTTTATACTAATATCAATACATCTATTATCATCTAAATGATTATTTTCATCAAAATTAAATGTATGTAACCGTTGAAACCTATCATCAAAATCACCATCCAAATAAAATGGTAATTGATATACACTCTCACCATTATGATAATAAATATCAAATATCATATATTTCTTAATAGAATTACCATCATAATCTCTTGTAATATATTCACCATCATATACACTACCATTAATACCATTAAATTCTAAATTTGTATCAATGATTAAATTACGATCAATCGTAACAAAATCACGGTCATTCCTAATATAAATTAATGGACTAATTAAATATCCACGATTTTCACAAATATATAATAAATATCTTTCACCATCAGCCTTTTCAGTAACACAATAATTAATTAATATTGAATCTTTACTATTATTCATTTGTAAATTATCAGATTTCAATGTAATTAAATCAGGTTTATAAATCTTACGATTATGTTTAGTATCTGATAATTCATAATAACTATTAAGAACCATCTTCATCTCATTTGTAAGAATAACACGGTTAATTTGAAACATATATTCATTAAGATCATTAAATATTTGGAGAAATTGTATCTTAATATTCGCAGATAAAGAATTTAATATCTGTAAATTAGTTTTATCATATTCTAAACGAGTATCCAATATAGATATATGATATAAATATTCTTTTGGTACATCCATTTCTGATATATCATTAATAGAAGGCTGAATTGATATTTTTATTATATCATCCACACTACTAATAATATATCCAATGGGAATATTATCCTTATAATATCCTTGTAATTGTAAATACATATCACCATATTGAGTATTTTCATTAAAATATTCCTCCTTAATACGAACATATTTCCCAATAATTGATTGGTTCCTATCAATTGTTGCAAGATTATTACCATCATTCAATCTAGGTGAATAAATATCATCATATTCCATTTCATCACTATCATCATGATCCATTTTTGAAATATTTAGAGGATTATAAATACCACCATCTGTATCTTTATAATTAATCAAATCATTAGTAATAATTGAATGGTAAATAAAATCAATATTATCATTCTGATTACCAATAAATTCAACTTCAATCTCATATTTTTCACTCTTCTCCAAAACATGTGATGATTTAAATGTTTTATAAAATTTTTTATATCCTGATCCCTTTAAAACAGTCAAATCAATACGAAATAATTTATTTTTTGTTAAAAAACTATATCTTCTTTTATAACGAAATGATTTCTCTAAACTTTCATATTTTTCATTTAATACTTGAATCATTTCCTCAGGTATATCTTTTTTCTCCTGTTTTAAATTAAATCGTAAATTATATTCATTCTCAAATATTGGTGGAAATTCATTAATTCGTGATTTTAAAATCATTGAATAATGTTCCGGTGATATATTACGATAATTATCCTCTTTACAATATTTCATAATATTATTAATATCATTAATGGTTAATCGTAAATCACGGAAATCTTGAGAATTAAATGTAATATCTAATGTATTTGTTATTTCATAATCATTAAATAATTCCTTATATTTATTCATTAATCTTAAAAATTGTTCCCTTTTTATCTTAATTGAATTATTAATACCATAAATCATCTCTAATTCATAATCTTTATCATGAATTGTTTTAATAATATATTTATTTAATTCCTCTTTATCAAAGACAGAAACCATTTATATTTATATTATGTATAAATATAAAATATTCAAATTTATAAATAAAAAAAATAATTTAATAATAATAATATTTCATCTATTTTTAAGATTCATTTAATTTAATAATATTTATTTCATCATATAATTCTTTTTTAATTTTTTTCTTATTACCTCTCATAATATTAATATTTAATCCTTTACAAATATCAATTAAATCATTCATTTTATAATTTGAAATTGATTTCAAATATAATTTATAAATATGATTAGTCTCTATATCAAATGTTATAATATTATTTAATTCATTAATATCATTGAATTTCTCAATATTATTATTATTATTATTATTATATTGAAACCATTTTTTATTATCATAATTACAAAATATAATATCTTTATCTCTAATACCAGTTTTATAATATCTATTTAATCCTTTATTATAAATCACTAAATTACAATTAAAATAATCATTAAAATATAAAATTGAACTTAATAAATTTTTCTGTTGTAATCCATTTGAAATAATATTCTTATTTATCTTACGATTATAATTAAATTCCATAATATTTGATGCCATTTCAATTTTTTTCTTAATTAAATAATTTTCTTTTTCATTTTCATCCAAAATTTGATAATTAATATCATATTCTAATAAATATATCTCAAAAATATCATCAAATCCATTATTTTTTTTCCCTTTATGATTATCTAAATTCTCAATATATTTTGAATCATTTATTTTTTTACTATATTCATCTTTTTTATATTTATATTTATCAATAAATTCCATTATAATGTTATAATTTTAATATAATATTTAAATATTTATTATCAAATTTTAATTATTATGAAATTAATTAAAAGAAATTCATTTCAATTTATACAAAGTTCATATCATTTTAATAAAAGGAATTTAAATGATTTTAAAAAAACATTTAATTATCTAAAAATTGATAATTATCATAAAGAAAATGAAAATAATAATTATCCAACTCGTTTAAGGAAATATAGAAATTATGATATAAAAATCCATAATAATTTTTTAGAAATAAATAAAAATAATACAAATTGTTTTCAACAAAATGTTAATGATAAAAGAAAAAATAAAAGATTTTTTCCTTTAATTGAATATTATTATCATCCAATAATAATTGATTTATTAAATTTAGGAATTAATCATACTTTATCATTTAAACCAAATATAAAAAATATAAATATATCTGTTCATCAAATTAGACAAATTACATATCCTAATATATCTTCACATAATTCATTGGAAGGTATTCATAAAGATGGTTGTGATTTTATTATATCTGCATTTATAATTAATAAATATAATATTGATAATGGAATAAGTTCTATTTATGATAATCAAAAAAATATTATTTTTAAAAAAAAATTAGAAGAAAATGAATATATATTCCAAAATGATAAAAATTTATTTCATTATGTAAATCCTATCTATTTTAATAATAATGATAATAATAATGATAATTTTGGTTATCGTGATATAATTGGTCTTGATATGGAATTATTATAAATATTTTTTTGATAATTTTATTAAACCTTGTTGTGATTTAGTAAATTCATCAATATATATTTTATTTATAATAATTTTATTAATTTCATTAATTTTATTATTTTTTTTATTATTAATATTATTATTATAATCGGTTATATTTAATTTTTTTTCATAATTTAATTTTTTCATACTTTCAATATTATTTTTTATAATATTTTTTAAGAAATCTATTTTATCATCTGAAAATGAATTCAAATCAAAAAAAATACCATTCTTATTTTGAGTATAAATGATATCATTTGTTTTAACGAAATTTATAATTAAATCATAATCAATATTCTTTATATAATCTCTAATAAATAATTTATCATTTATATTATTCATTATTTATAATACTATAATAATAAATTATTCATTTTTTAATTCACCAACAATTTGAATTTTATCTGAATTTAATTTTACTCTTCTTCCTAATATCCTAATTTTTAATTTATCATTTATATTAATATCTTTAATATCTTTTTTTATATATTCTAATGGAATTATTACAATTAAAGGACTATTTTCTGAATTATTGATATTATATTTACTTATTTTAATATATCCAATAATTCCCATTTTATTAATATTATTAACATAAATATCAATCTCTTCACCATCACTTGGTGATATAATATCAGCTTTAAAAGTTATATTAAATTTAATAATACTTTTATTATTATAAGTTTCTATTTTACCAATATTCCTTTTAATTAATTGAATTGTATCATTAATAATAATACCATCTTTATAACATAATCCTTCAAACTTTTGTTTTAATCTTAATAAAATAATATTATCAATATTCCGATTAAGATCAAATGGTTCTAAATATAAAACAGTATTAATAAGTTGTTCTGTTATAAATGAATATTTCATATTATAATTAATTTTATTTTTTATTTATTTAAATATTTATTTATTATTTATCAAATTTAAATAAATAAAAATCATAAGGAATAAATTTATCATTTGATCTTAATATAAAATTAATTAATAATATTAATTCCTTCTTTGTTATTTCATTATATTTCATAAATTTATTCTCCATATACAATTCTAAATATATTTTCAAAAATATTTCATAATTAAATTTATTAATACCAATTTCATTCATTGTTTCTAAACACTTTTTTAATAAATGATGTGATATATCTCTATTAAATTTTTTTTTAAATTTTTGATCCCAAAATTTAAGATATTTTTCATTTTCATCTTTAATAATTCTATATAAATTTTGAATATCTTTATCTTTATCAAAACTATAAATTAAATAATCCCTTATAATATTATTTCTCTCTATATTATCAATTACTAAATTTTTATCTTTTAAATTATCTAAAATAGTTCCAGGTGGGAAATTATGACTTCCAGATTTCTTATTAAAATATTTAATTTGATTTTCATTATTCCTTCTTAAATTCATCTTACTTTTATTATTTATATCATCATTATAATATTTATTATATTTCTTTTGTGTATATCCATAATATTCATGATTATTATTTAATATTATTTCATTAATATTTCCTTTATTATTCATTAAATATTGAATAATATCTTCATTCTTAGAAAAATTATCATTCCTTAATCTTTTTGATTCAATATCATATAAATAAATATCTATAAAATCCTTTTTAGAATTATTCTTATTACAAACAAAATATCCAATACATAAATCACTCTTTTTTTGTGATTTAATTGAATATTTATTTTCATCTATTTCATAAATAAAATTATGAATTATATTCTTAAAAAAATATTTTTCATCTTTATTTAATTCATCTTTATTAATGAAATTTTTATAATATAAATGATATAATAATGATACCTTTTCATGAATAATCATAAAATCATAAATATATTCATAAATTATTTTATCATCATCAATTAATTTATATTCATTTAATATTTTCTCATTTTTTAATTCATCATATTTATTATGAATCATATGATAAATATCACTTAATTTAATCATATCTAATTCAATACTTTTATCATCAGATCTCTCAATATTAATAAATTGTTTTAATTCTAATTTAATTTCATGATTACGATTCATAATACTTAAATTTTTATTACGATTAAAATATGGTTGAAATAAATAAAATTTATTATAATATTCAATTGTACCACATATACCATTATACCAAATTTTTGTTTTTTCTTTTATCATCTTATTTAATGTATAATAAAGTATGATTTTATCATTTTTAAAATCAATACCTAATCCTAAATTTTCTTTTTTTATTCTTTTCTTAATAATTTGTTTATATAACAATTCCTCAATTTCATCAAGTGTATAAATCATTTTAATCTCAAAAATATATCTTATATATTTAATGATATTATCAAATATATATTTTTTTTTATCATCAAAATAAAATGTATCATAATTAATATCTAATTTTTTTGATATATTTGTATCACAATTAATATGACATTCTTTCATAAAAGAACATATTTTTGAATATGATTTATCACTAACATCATAATCTTTTAATTTTATATTATTATTACTCATAATTAAATCTTTTTTAAAAATATTATTTGATGTAATATAATTAATTTCACGATTTAAATCACAATCTATCGCATTATTTTTCATAATCATCTCTATTTCACCAATATTAATTGCTTTTCTTTCAGCCTCACGATAAATATATTCATCAATACATTCTTTTTTCTTAAAATCCCTTGTTTTATTCTTTGAAACATGTAAATAAATAGTAACATTTCTATATTCTTCATCCAATGAATGATGTGAACATCTACGAATAGCTCTCCCAATAATTTGTTCTATCTTAAATAAATGATACCAAGGTTCCATTACATGAACCTCACGAATATTACGAAAATCTAATCCCTCAGATGTAACATCGGATCCTATAATTATTTTAATCTTATTACCTTCTTTATTTTCATCACTATTAATAATATTAATCATCTTTGATATCTTTTTCTTATTCACAGATCCCTCCATAACAACATAATTAAATCCATTCTTCTTTTCCTTACCATCATAAGAAAATATATCATTATTATAATTACTATATCCATTCTGTTCTAAAAAAATACAAAGTGGATAAATACATCCTAAAATATATTGTGAATAAATAAATATAATACCATCTGATTTCTTAATTATATTTAATAATGAATGGAATTTTGTTGAATATTTAATAATCTCATTCTTATGGAAAATATTACCATATTTCTCTAATTTGGATTTTTTAAACTTAAATTCAGTTTTAGATTTTGTATATGTCATAATTTGTGATAATCCATTCTCACCATAACTCTTATTAATATCTTTACTCCCCGGAAATACAAAATTTAATATCTGAATACCACTTGATCCATCATCAAGTCCCATTTTTGTACCATCATTTAATCGTAATTCACAAAATTGATTATATATATCCGTCTGAATATATTTAGGTTCATCATTTTTATCATTACTTTTTAATTCACTATAATATAAATTTAAAAATTTTATTCTTTCATTTTTAACTATCTTATTACCATAAATATCAAACTTATATGATTTAATTTTACCATCTTCATAATTTGTATTCTTAATAAGTTTCTTATTATCCTTAGGATGTAATCTTATCGGAAAACTAATGGGATTCTCACCTCGTAAATATGAAACATATCCTCGTAATTTTTGAGTTAATATTTTATGACCCTCATCAGTAACCTTTTCACCATTAAAAATATCCCGTTCATTTATCAATGGTCTATTATCATTCATTAACATAATATTTAATAATGATATAATCTCAGTTGATTTATTATATAATGGTGTAGCAGACATTAAAATTAATCGTAAATTATGACTATATTTTACAATCTTCTTAAAATATAATATAGCATCACGCTCATTACCCTTTAATGATTCCCTTTCCTCCCTTAAATTATGGACCTCATCAACAATCATTAAACGATCTGAAAACTTTTGTGAAATATATTCTTTCTCAACTTTAATAATATCATTAATAGTTACATTATATCTATCTAATAATTCATTTAATTTATCTTGATTATCATTATTTGAAATATATGTAAGTATCTTTAATGCATCAATGATATTTATTTTATCATATTTCTTATTAATATGAAAACTAACTTCCTTCTTAATATCATTTGAAAACTTCTGATATCCATAAAATTCATAATATTTCCTTATATTCCTCTTAATCCTATTCTCAATAACATCAGAATTCTCATCATATAATACATCCTCATTCTTCTCTATCATATTATGGAAAAAATCACCCGAACATTGATTAGATCCCATCTTAATATTATATAAATTCTTAAACCACCCAGGTTGAATTGTACCACTCACAATAACTATAATCTTATTCTCTAATGTCCTAAAATTATTACTAATTGTTATTGCAGAACATGTCTTACCAGTACCAACACCATGAAATACTAATAAACTACGATAAGGTGTATCACAATTCATAAAATTCCCAAGGAATTTCTGATGATTATCTAATTCAAAATTATCATCACTATTAAGACACTTCTCCTCCATATTAACAATATCCAAATTATTACGATAATTTATAAATTCTAAATTAGAACTTATTTTATCATTAAAATCATTATTATGATATTCAGGATACATATTAAATTCATCTTCATAATTTATTTTATCAATTTCATTTCGTAATTGTTCTATTAATAAATTATTTTTATTAATATCAATATCATCCATAATTTCATTCATATATTCATTATATTTATCATAAAGTTTATTTCTCCCTATAAAATTATCATCTTTAAGTTCTTCTTCATCTTTAAAGCGAATATGTTGATTTTTTTTTATCATTTTTTCACTTGAATTTAATTCACTTAATTCAACAACAGGATTCCAATCATCCTCATCAATTAATAACCCCTTACGATATGCTTCACTTAAATTTTGAATTGGATCTTCCTCTATCATCCCTTCATCTAAATAATCTTCCTTATTTGAATTATTATTACTCATTTCTTTCTTATTTTGTTCAACTCTTTTAACCTCACTAATTCCCCCATCACTATTAAATATAATATGCTTTCCTTTCCATTCATTCCTTATTTTAATATCTTTAGGTCCTGATTCCATTATTATATCAATTATAATATTATTTATATTATTTTACCAAAATTTTTATATTTGTTTTTCCATTCAAAAAATTTTTTAATAATTCCTAATTTATGATCATCATAATCACGGATTTTATGAATACATTCATCCTCACGAAACCATTGAATATTCTTAATTTCACAATATTGATTCATATTTTCCTTATTAATAGATAACTCTTTTTTATCATCCTTTAATTTAGCAATATAATATGTATGACAATAATTAATTTTATTGGATCCAATATAATTCTCAATTATTGGAACAATATTATCAATTAAAAAATAATCATCATTTTTTAAATTAGTCTCCTCATTAAATTCGCGAATCGCACATTCACGATTACTCTCATAATTCTCACGACGACCTTTTGGTATCTCCCATTCATTATTTAAATATTGTGTTTTTGATTTTTCTATTAATCCTCGTAAATTAATGAAATCATCCTTATGATAAAATCCATTCTTTAATTTAGTAAATAATCTATAACTATTATTATATTCAGATTTAATACGAGAATTTATATTCTCCATATTTATCCATAACATTTTCCATAATTCATCAAATGAATATTTTAATATTTTATCCTTCTCATCTACAGAAAAACGATCAATTAATAATTTAATATATTCAATATTTCCCAATTTATAATATTTACCCCTCATAAATTCAATATATGATAAAGTATCCTTTCTCTCAATCATTATTATTTCTTCATTATCATTATATAATATAATCCCATAACTCATTATAGGTTTATAACATTCACGATAAAAATGACCCTTATTACCACAATTACGACAATATTTTTCCATATCCATTGTAAATAAAATATATTTAAATATATATATATCTAAAAATGAATTCATCTTATTGGGGTCCACATTCTTGGTATTTCCTTCATTTTGTTTCTTTTCATTACCCAATTAATCCATCCAATCAAGATAAACAAAATTATGGAAAATTTTATGATTCAATTCAATATATATTACCCTGTCAAAAATGTAATCTTCATTATTCAGAATTATTAAAAAAATTCCCAATTCAATTAAATACAAGATTAGATCTCGTAAAATGGGTAATTAATATTCATAATGAAGTTAATAAATCAATTCATAAAAAAATATTATCATTTAATGAAGTTGAAAATATTTATCGTAATCAATTTAATTATTCAATCAAAAATAATGAATTAATAAATAATCAAAAATTATCATCATTCTTATTATTAATTATCCTAATTATATTATTATTAATCTATCTAAAATACTAAATCTAATTCATAATTAAAATTTTCCCTCAAAAATCGTCGTAAATTTTGAGGATTCTTACCACCAGAATGAATTGTATAAATCATTCTAGGTTTTGTATCATGAAATACCTGAAATTTATTCTTATTTTTTCCAGGGTATTTAATTGAAAATCCATCCTGAATTAATTGTTTGATTATCTTCTGATTATATTTAAGATTATAATGCTTCATTTTATTCTATTTTTATTTACAAAATCAAAAATCAAATTTTAATATTTTTTTTATCGTTTTATTCTTCTTTTTTTTTCTTTTTAATTATAAATGGGAAGACCAAAGAAATTAATTACAAAAAAATTCATCTCAGATAATGATATGAAAAAATTAGAAGGTTCATGGATTGATGAATCTTATATGAAATACCCCGTTATAAAAGAAAATACTGATGTTTATTATCTTGATGATAATAATCAAGAAAAATTATTATTGAAATTTAGAAAAAAATGTATCCCAAATAATCTTATTAGAACAGGTTGGAATAATTATAAAGATTTAGCAAAACCATCCAGAGGAAGAGGTGCCTCAGCAGGTTTCATTAATGAAAATTCAACCTATTGGAAAAAAAGAACCCTTGTTAATACAAGTAAATGGTCCACCTGTTATCTAAATCCAAAAGGTAACGAATTAAAAAATGATCTTGATAATAAAAATATTAATGATCTAATTGATATTTATAAACAATTAGATACAAAATTTAATAATTATGATAATATTGATAAAAATGACCTCATCTTTAAAATTATAAAAAAAAATAATGGTTTCTCAAAAATGAAAGTTAATAATCAAGTAGCATCAAATCCAATCGGATTTTATGAAGAAAATAAAAATTTAGGAACTCATTTACCCTGTAGATTAACACACTTCACAAGGACAAACTTTGAAAAATATAATGATGGTTTACCATTCATTCAAAAAATTAATGGAATGTTTAAAAAATTAATACCAGATTCCTATGAAAAACAATTATCACAAGCAAATAAACAACCCCATTTTAAAATAAAAAATACATGCTTCTCAACAATCACAATTAATCGTAATTTTAGAACAGCACTCCACAGAGATGCAGGTGACTTTAAAGAAGGTTTTGGTAACTTAACTGTAATTGAAAGAGGTAAATATCATGGTGGTTATACAATATTACCACAATTTGGTATCGCAGTTGATGTAAGGACAAATGACTTCTTAGCAATGGACGTTCACCAATGGCACTCAAATACACCCATCTATGAAACACCCAATGATAAAAAATTTAATGATAATCTTGATAAAGTTTTTAAAGATAATCCAGATATAGGAACAGAAGGTATCTATGAAAATTATACAAGATTAACCTTCGTATGCTACCTAAGAGAAAAAATTTTAAATTGTCCTAACAAAATTGATGAAAGATTCCTAACTAAATCAGGTCACTCCAAAATTAATTATGTTTCTCCTTAATCCTATCTACCAATTTAACATTCTCATCAATTAACCGATTAATCTCCTTTCGCAATTCATTATTATCAAATCGTAAATTATTAACTATATTACGATATTTTATCTGTTGTTTCTTTAATATTTCATTATCCTTCCTTATAATTGATATATCATCACATTTATCATCATTTGATTCAACATATAATGATGGTATATCATTCCTCTCCATTATTAATTTAATTTATTATTCATTATAAATTATTTATCAAATTTTATAAAGTCCAAGACCACTCAAATTTCATAAAATTACTATTCTCATTTTTATTAATATTAATCTTATCCTTATTTATCTTAATTTTTTTAACCTTCATTTCCCTTTTAACCTCATCCTTTTTCATATTCTCAATATCAAAATTTTTTTTCATTTGAATTAAATTATATCCAAAACTCATACCACCCATTTATATATTATAAATATTTAAAATATCAAATTTATATTTAATATATATATCATATGAAAAAATATAAAAAAAAAAATATTCCAAAAGCAATCAGAGAACAAGTTTGGATTGAATCATTTGGAGAATCATTCAAACATAAATGTTATATTGATTGGTGTAAAAATGAAATTAATGTCTTTGATTTTCACGTAGGTCACGATACACCAGAAAGTAAAGGTGGTACTCTTGACATCAATAATCTAAAACCAATCTGTGCTAGATGTAATCTATCTATGAATGATAATTTCACAATTGAAGAATGGAATCATCTCACCAAAAAAAAGAAAAAATGTTGGTGTTGTAATTATGATGATAATAATAATGATGATAATGATGATAATGATTATTTACCAAAAAAAAATTATAAAAAAGCAAGGGGTTATGTTTAACAAATTTGATAAATTATATTCAATATAAATAAATAAATAAACATATATTATGTCGGGTTTCTTTGAAAATTTAGCTAATAAATGTATGAATTCACAAAAACAATATGTCACAGGGTCTGATTATGAAATTATTATTAATGAAAATAAATCACTCCAAACAGAAAATGAAAAATTCAAAAATTTAATCAATCTTTATCAAAGAGAAATTGAAATTCTAAAAATTCAAAATAATAAAATTAAAAATGAAAATAAAAAATTAAAAGAAGATAACACAATCAGTATTTAAATTAATTTTTCTGACCATAAAAAATTACGTTACACATAAAAAACAAAAAGAAGATAAAGCGTGATTTTAAATATAAAGTCAATATAAATAATGTTTGGAAGGTCAAGTTTATCAGAGGCAGATAAGTCACGGATATCGCTCGCAAGACGGCAATTTGCTTTTAGTCAAACAGCAGACAGCACACCACTGATGACAGCGTTAAGGGGAACAGGACAACAGTTAGGTGCGATAAAGTTAGCACAAGCAGAAGGTCTGTCCCCTGATATTGCGTCAAGAATTCAGATGGAGCTAGCAAAAAAACAAGTTGAAGACCGACGTGTCAACCCAGTGGGAAGAACGAGGGATTTTGTGGTAGACGTTAATACAAACCCACCGCTTCGGCAAGGTGATGCGAGAACACAAGAACAACAAGGGTTAAGAACACCATTCGGCGCGGTTATGGAGACTAATCCTGCTCCTGCTCCTGCTCCTGCTCCTGAATCCTGGCATATTCCCCCACAAATAAAACAAGGTGGTTCAAGAAAAAAAACAAGGAGAAAAAAGAAACATTCTAAAAAAAAGAAACATTCTAAAAAAAAGAAACATTCTAAAAAAAGAAAACATTCTAAAAGAGAACGTTTAAAAAGAAATAAATCCAGAAAAAATAAATATAAAAGAAGATAACACAATATATTATATATTAAATAATATTATAATTTGAGTTTAAATATAAATTATCTTACCATTCCATCCTTTATAAATATCTTTTATTTCATTTATTTTGATATCATCTTTTAATATCTTACCACAAAGTATTAATCGTCCATCCATCTCACATTTTTTATATATTTCTTTTTTTAATTCTGAAACAGTTATCTCATCATTCTCATTTAAATGATCCAATATCATTGTTTTATTATTCCTCAAATTTTTAATAAATATCATCAAATTTCTTTTTTTATTTCATCTTATTTTTTTTTTCAAATTTATTTCAAATAATGAACTATTGTATGAGATAAAATAATACCACATAATAATTTCTTATATATTAAATTATGACCGGGATAAATACCACTCATCTCTATAATTTCATAAATAAGTTGTAATAATTGATCCCAAGAATAAATAATATAATATGTTATTAGTAATAAAATTATCTTAATTAAATTTATATCTGTGAAATAATAAAAATGTATTGGAATATGAATCATTGACATATATCCAAGAATTATCTTCTGAGATATTTTACTTTCTAAATCCTTATAATACATTAAAATTAACAATGATAAATAAATTATAATTCGTGATATCCCAATTGGTAAAAATAAAATTAAATCCCCCGAAAAATGAAAAAATGTTGATATCAAAATAAAAAAATTAATTACATAATAATCTAAAAAAGGTGTAATCATAAAAAAAAAACAATATATTGGAAACCATAACATAATTGGATAAAATATATCCGTAATACCATGGAATGATATCCAAGATATTATTAATTTTTCAAATAAATTCATAAATATATTTAATTTTTATTTTTTAAATGAAAATGATGTTCCACATCCACAAGTACTCATCATCGTCTTATCAACATTAAAAATAAATTTATTCTCAAATATGTTTTTTCCATAATCTTCTGAAATATAATCAATACTCGTTCCTAATAAATACATCTCACCAATAGGATCAATATATAATTTTGTATCTTTATTTTCTAAAATTGTTAAATATTTATTTTTATTAATTTTTTCATAATATTCTTTATCCAGTAAATTTAATTCAAAATTAAATCCATTACATCCACCAGATGATAAAGAATATAAAAATCCATATTTATTATTAGATTGTTTTATAATTTCATTCATCTTATTCCAAGCATTACGACTAACATTAATATTCATAATTATTTATAATAATATTTATTATTATAAATAATATTATGTCAAATATTCCAGAAGAATTTTCAAAATTGTTTATTCAAGAAAATTCAAATAATAATTCAATGTATCATCAATTTAATTCATCAAATAATTTAAATAAAAGTCTTAAACAACAAAGTTTATTATTCAAAATTAATGAAAATTCAAAAAATGGTTTAAGTAATGATCCATCTCATTATTATAATACACAAAATAATGAATTGTATTGGTCTGATAAAAATTTACCAAAATCATCAAAAAATATTAATATTCTTCGTAAGGATTTAGAAGATTTTGGTTATGCATTAATTGATGAAGGTCTCTCAAAAAATCAATTAAACATAATAAAAAAAAGAACAATAAAACAATCAATTGGAGAACAAGAACAAGGGATCGCATTATGGTTAAATTCTAGTTCTGAAGGTAGTACAACACAATTTGTAACAACATTATTAAATAAAGGAAAATGTTTTAAAAATATTCTTGAATTTGATCCAAAGATTATTCAATCAGGTATTCTACTTGAAACTTTAATTTCAGAATGTGTTGGTGATGATTTTCTAATTAATTCATTCCAAGCAATTATATCTCATCAATATAATTATCCACAAGCTTTACATCAAGATTCAAATGGTTCCTATCCATTTCAAACACCAGATGCTCCTTTATTGGTAACTGCAATGTTTATGTTAGATGATGTAAATCATTTAAATGGTGGAACTTTAGTGATTCCAACAAGTCATAAATTAGTATCAAATCATAATTTTGATTCATTACCACCACCAATTAATATTAATTGTAAAGCGGGGACAATTATGTTATTTGATTCAAGATTATTACATGGAACTGGTGTTAATTGGTCTCAAAATCCAAGACATATTCTTATTGCGGGATTTCATAGATCTTGGATGAGAACACAAGAAGCTTGGTTATTATCTGCATCTCCTGAAGTTTTAGAA
>MDTC01132969.1_pt1 | contig 24978 bp, 20 predicted proteins | sample 811181 | NCBI WGS metagenome assembly MDTC01 (sample SAMN05326644, study PRJNA326480) | marine metagenome | isolation source: seawater | place: Pacific Ocean: North | collected 2011
AAGAAAATGCTTGCAACAAGCTAAAACCTTATTTATTCAATTACATCATGAAAACTATTCAACACTTTGTTAATGGAAAGTCATTTAGCGGTGATTCAAAAAAAATTGGAAAAATTTTTAATCCTGCTACAGGTGAACAAAGTGCACAGGTAAAATTAGCTACCTCAAAAGATATTAATGAAGCAGTTACAAATGCTAAAAAAGCATTTGATTCTTGGAGCAACACTCCTCCGCTTCAAAGAGCTAGAGTAATGTTTAAATTTAAAGAGCTAATTGAAAAAAATTCGGATGAACTTACAAAAATAATAGTAGCTGAGCACGGAAAAGTTTATGAAGATGCTAAAGGATCACTAACTAGAGGGCTAGAAGTTGTAGAGTATGCGTGCGGTATACCTCAAATGCTAAAGGGTGAGTTCACTGAGAATGTAGGAACAAATGTTGATAGTTGGTCTATAAGACAGCCTCTAGGTGTATGTGCGGGTATTACTCCTTTTAATTTTCCAGCGATGGTTCCTATGTGGATGTTTCCTATGGCAATAGCTTGTGGAAATACTTTTGTGTTAAAACCCTCTGAAAAAGATCCTTCTTGTTCAATGAGATTAGCTGAACTTTTAAAAGACGCTGGCTTGCCCGATGGTGTTTTTAATGTAGTGAATGGTGATAAAGAAGCAGTGGACGCTTTGATTGAGAACAAAGATGTAGTAGCTATGAGTTTTGTTGGTTCAACCCCAATTGCAAAATATATTTACGAAAATTGTGCTAGGAATGAGAAAAGAGTTCAAGCTTTAGGAGGTGCCAAAAATCATTGTGTAGTAATGCCAGACTGTGATTTAGACCAAGCAGTTAATGGTTTAATGGGAGCTGCTTACGGTTCTGCCGGTGAAAGATGTATGGCACAGTCTGTAGCAGTAGCAGTAGGTGATATTGGAGATAAATTAGTAAATTTATTATCAAAAAAAGTTGAAGCATTAAAAGTTGGACCTGGTATGGATAAGCAATCAGAAATGGGTCCATTGGTTACAAAAAGTCATTTAGATAAAGTAAGAGGTTATGTAGATATTGGTGAAAAAGAAGGAGCAAAATTAGTAGTAGATGGAAGAAATTTAAAACTACAAGGATATGAAAAAGGATATTACATTGGAGGATGTTTATTTGACCATGTAACTAAGGATATGCGAATCTATAAAGAAGAAATATTTGGGCCAGTATTATCAGTCATTAGAGCAAAAAATTTTGATGAGGCTTTAAAACTAGTAAATGATCATGAGTTTGGAAACGGTGTAAGTATATTTACTAGAGATGGAGACACTGGAAGAACTTTTTCAAGCAAAGCTAAAATAGGAATGATAGGTATTAATATACCAATTCCAGTTCCAATGGCATTCCATAGTTTTGGTGGATGGAAAAGATCTTTATTTGGAGATCAACATATGCATGGTCCTGAAGGTGTAAGATTTTATACTAAATTAAAAACTATAACTTCAAGGTGGCCATCAGGTTTAAGATCTGACCCCGAGTTTGTTATGCCGATAATGAAATAGAGATAAAAAGAAAAAATGAAAAAAAAAATTACTTTAATAGGTGCTGGTCAAATTGGCGGAACACTTGCTCATTTAATAGCATTAAAAGAACTAGGAGATATAGTTCTATTTGACGTAGCAGCTGGAGTTGCCAAAGGAAAAGCATTAGATATCGCTCAGTCCTCTCCAGTAAATGGATTTAATATAAGTTTATCAGGTACAGATAATTACGAAGATACCAAAAATTCAGATGTGATAATAATTACCGCTGGCGTTCCTAGAAAACCAGGAATGACAAGAGATGATTTATTAGGAATAAATTTAAAGATTATTAAACAAGTTGGAGAAGGAATTAAGAAATCTTCTCCTAATGCTTTTGTTATATGTATCACTAATCCACTTGATGTAATTGTAATGGCTTTACAGAAATATTCTGGCTTACCTAGAAATAAAATAGTTGGCATGGCTGGTATTTTAGACTCTTCAAGGTTCATTTACTTTTTATCTCAAGAATTAAATGTTCCAGTTAAACAAATTAAGTCGTTTGTATTAGGAGGACATGGCGACAGCATGGTTGCTATGATTGGTTTAACCGAAGTAAACGGTAGACCAATAAATACTTTAATAAAAGAAGGAAAAATCTCAAAAGAGCGATTAGATGAAATAGTAAACAGAACAAAAAAAGGTGGAGCAGAAATAGTTAAAAATTTGGGTACTGGTTCAGCTTTTTATGCCCCTGCTGCTTCCGGTGTGGAAATGGCAGAAAGCTACTTAAAAGATTTAAAAAAACAATTACCTTGTGCAGTACATCTTAATGGAGAATATGGTGTAAAAGATATATATGCAGGAGTTCCAGTTATTATAGGAAATAAAGGAGTTGAAAAAATTGTAGAACTTAAACTAACCAATGAAGAAAAAAGTGATTTTAATAAATCAATCAAAGCAGTAAAAGATTTATTTGAGGCAGCGAAAAAAATTGACCCATCATTATAAGAATTATATTTATTTAATTTTATTATTTGTATTTTCATTTCAAATAAATTTTTACTATGGCCATTTAGGACTAAATCCTATGGACAATCTTGTTTTATATAATGGAGGTTATAGAATTTTAAACGGCTATATTCCATTTAATGATTATTGGTTAGTTACAGGACCATTAATGGATTATTTGAATGGATTATTTTTTTATTTTCTCGGAGTTAATTGGACCTCTTTTTTAATTCATTCTTCAATTTTTAATGTTTTAATAACTATTTCAACCTTTTTTTTATTTTTAAAAATAGGACTAAATAAAAATTTAAGTTTTTTTTATTCAATTTTATTCTCAATATTAATGTATCCAAGTGTCGGAACTCCTTTTGTTGATCATCACTCAACAATCTTTATTATGCTAGCTTTCTATTGTTTTATAATAGGTGTTATTCAAAAAAAATATTTTTTATTTACACTTATTCCCTTATTATCTACATTTTCTTTTTTTTCAAAACAAACACCAGCAACTTATGGAATTATTTCTTTATTTTTTTTAATTGTATTTTTCATAATCTATAAAAAGGATTTTTCTAAAAAAATTTTTTTTATAATTCTCAATGGAAGTGTATTTTCTTTAATATTAATATTATTTTTTTTTTTAATTACAAAAATAAATATAAATAATTTTTTTGAACAATATATTCTTTACGCAAAAACTATTGGTAGTAATAGAGTTGATATTACAGGATTTAATTTTTTAAATCTATTAATCGAATTTAAATTTATTTTTGCATTATTAATTCCATTATTTTTTTTAATTCCTTTTTTAATAAAAAGAAAAATAGATACAGATCACTATTTTGTTATTGCATCGATTACAACTTTTTCTATTATGATGGTTTTTCATCAAAAATTAACTTTTAATCAAAATTACATTTTTTTTCTGATCCCTTTGTTAGCAGGTTTTCTTCATTTTTATTTAAAATTACTTTATTCAAAAAAAAATATAATATTCATTTTTATTATTTTTTTATGCTCTTTATCTGTTCTTAAATATCATCTTAGATTTAACGAACATAGAAAGTTTAATGAGCTTGAGAAAGTAAATATAAAAAAAGCTATTGACGCAAAAGAAATTCACAAAAGTTTGAAGGGACTAAAATGGATAACAGCAAATTATCCTAACAATCCTCAAAATGAAATAAACGATCTAACTGAGGCTATGAACATAATTAAATTAGATGGTCAAAAAAAAAGTATTTTAACAAATTATCAATTTATAGCTCCTGCCTTGTTAATTTATGATTTTTCACCAAATCAATGGCATCATCCTACTGTAAGCTTCCCTATTGAAGGTCAAAAATATTTTGAAAAATATAAAAATTTTTTTATAAATAATATAATTAAAAATGAAATCCAAATTATATATACTGTTGGTATTGGAGAAAAAAATTTAGTTGAATTAATTTTAGATAACACATGCTTTCAAAAAAAGAAAAAAGGAAATATAATATTTGCTCACAAGTTAATAAAAAATTGCAAAGATTTTAAATGAAGTTATTAAAATGTATCGCAATTTATTTTTTTGATTTAATTGATAAATATTTTCATCAAAAAAGAATAATTAAATCGTTAAAAAAAAATAAAATTGCTATATCAACTTTTATAGATGTAGGCGCTCACAAAGGTCTTTATACCGATCTAATAAATAAAAATTTTAAACTTAAAAAAATTTTTATGTTTGAACCTCAGGCAAATATATATAAATTTTTAAAAAATAAATATAAAAAAAATAAAAAAATATCAATATTTAATAATGCTCTTTCTAATAAAAAATCTATTAATAAATTAAATATAAATTATCATGATTTAACATCCTCCCTTTCAGAGCTTGACGAAAATAATTTATATTTAAAGCTGAAATCAAAACTTTTTGGAACAACCTCAAAAAATATTGTTTATAAGAAAGAAAAAGTAAAAACTTTCAAATTAGATGATATTATTTTAAAGAAAAAAATAAATAAAATAGATTTAATTAAAATTGATACCGAAGGACACGAAATGCAAGTTTTAGAGGGTCTGAAAAAAAAGATTAAAACTGTAAGATGTTTACTTATAGAATTTCATAACGATACAATTTATTTAAAATACAAGCCAAAAAAAATACATTCGTACTTGATTAAAAATAATTTTATATTACAAGAAAGACTTAAATTTCCTTTTACTACTTGGGAAGACAGAATTTATTTGAATAAAAACTATAAATGAATATACACGAATATCAGGCTAAACAAATACTAAAAGAATATAATGCTCCAATTTCAAACGGAGTAGTAATATTTGCTTTAGATGAAATTGATAAAAAAATAAAAAATCTGAAATCAAAAAAATTTGTACTTAAAGCTCAAATACATGCCGGAGGCAGAGGTAAAGCCGGAGGAGTAAAACTTGTAAATAATTTAGCTGAACTAAAAAAAGAAGCATCGAAAATATTTGGTAAAAAATTGATAACTCATCAAACTGGTCCTTCAGGCAAAGAAGTTAAAAAACTTTATATTGAAGAGGCTTCTGATATATCAAAAGAATTTTATCTTTCTTGTTTAATTGATAGAGAAAGTTCAAAAATAGCATTTATAAGTAGTACTGAGGGAGGAATGGATATTGAGAAAGTTGCTATAGAAAGCCCAAATAAAATTATAACAACTAAAATAGATCTCAAATCAAAAATTGAGGAAAAAGAAGTAGATGTCATTATTTCAAAGTTTAATTTTAATAATGAGCAAAGAAAAGAAGCAGGATTATTGATACAGTCAATGTATCAAATTCTAAAAGAAAAAGATGCTAATTTGATCGAGATCAACCCTTTAGTGGTTACAAAAAATGGTAAAATCATTTGCTTGGACGCTAAAATGAATTTTGATGATAATGCAATTTTTAGAAGGCCAGAGATTTTAAAATTAAGAGATCTAAATGAGGAAGATCCTGCTGAAATTGAAGCTAGCAAATTTGGTTTAGCTTATATTAAATTGAATGGTTCAATAGGGTGTATGGTTAATGGTGCTGGACTAGCAATGGCTACGATGGATATAATTAAACTTTATGGAGAAGAACCGGCAAATTTTTTAGATGTAGGAGGGGGTGCAAGCAAAGAAAAAGTATCCGCGGCATTTAAATTAATTTTATCTGACAAGAATGTGAAAGGAATTTTAATAAATATTTTTGGAGGAATTATGAGATGTGATGTTTTAGCTCAAGGATTAGTTGATGCAGCTAAAGAAACTAAATTAAACATTCCGTTAGTTGTAAGGTTAGCAGGCACAAATTTTGAGGAAGGAAAAGAAATTTTAGATCTATCTAATATAAAAATTTTATCTGCTACAAATCTTAATGATGCAGCAAGCAAAATTGTAAAGGCTATTAAATAAATGTCCATTCTAGTTGATAAAAATACAAAGTTAATATGCCAAGGTTTTACTGGCAAGCATGGTACTTTCCATTCTGAACAAGCTATAAAGTATGGAACTCAGTTGGTAGGTGGAGTGACACCAAAAAAAGGAGGTCAAAAACATCTTGGCCTTCCAGTGTTTGAGACAGTACAAGATGCAAAAAAAAATACTGAAGCTAATGCTACTATGATTTATGTTCCGCCTAACTTCGCAGCTTCAGCTATAATCGAAGCAATAGATGCAAAAATTGATTTAATAGTTTGCATAACCGAGGGAATTCCGGTTATAGACATGATTAAAGTTAAGCAAGAGCTCACTAAAAGTTCAAGCAGACTTATAGGACCTAATTGTCCAGGAATAATAACTCCTGAGGAATGCAAAATAGGTATAATGCCAGGAAATATTCATAAAAAGGGATCTGTGGGTATAGTTTCAAGATCTGGAACTTTAACTTACGAGGCAGTTGCTCAAACAACTTCTACAGGCCTCGGTCAATCTACGTGTATTGGAATTGGGGGAGATCCAATTAATGGAACAAATTTTATTGATTGTTTAGACTTATTTTTAAAAGACGAAGAAACAAAATCAATAGTAATGATCGGAGAAATAGGTGGATCCGCAGAAGAGGAAGCAGCAGAATTTTTAAAAAAATCTAAGATTAAAAAACCTATGGTAGGATTTATAGCCGGACTAACTGCTCCTCCAGGAAGACAAATGGGTCATGCCGGAGCTATTATTTCGGGTGGTAAAGGTGGAGCTGAAGAAAAAATTGAAACAATGATTTCTGCTGGAATTAAGATTTCTGAATCGCCAGCAGATATTGGTAAAACTTTATATGAAAAACTTAAAGCTTGATTTCTTATTATTTATGTTAAAATAATAAATTAAAATAATGTCTTCTTTTAAAAATAATAACACCTATAAAAGCACATCATTTCTTGCAGGCAATAATTCAGAATTTATAGATGATTTTTATTCTACATATTTAAAAAATCCAAACTCATTACCTAAAAGTTGGAAACTATTTTTTGATGGTCTGAAAGATAGTCAGGAGGTAGTTATTAAAAATTTAAAAGGTCCTAGTTGGGCTCCTGTAAAAAAATCTCTTGTAGAGTTAGAGAAAGTTGATGAAACTAATAAAATTGAAGAAAATTCTATTACAACAGAACAATCCACTAAAGACTCTGTAAGAGCTATAATGTTAATTAGAGCTTTTCGAATAAGAGGGCATTTAATTGCCAACCTAGATCCATTAGGTATTCAAAAAAGAGAAGAGCATCAGGAGTTAAAGCCTGAGTCATATGGATTTAAAAAAGATGATTTTAATAGGATGATTTATTTAGATGGAGTTTTAGGACTACAACATGCAACTTTAAGTGAAATAATTAAAATTTTAAAAAAAACCTACTCCTCAAATATAGGATATGAATTCATGCATATGGGAGATCCTGAAGAGAAATCTTGGATTAGAGATAGAGTTGAAGGCAGAGAAAAAAATATTTATTTCACTGATAACGGTAAAAAAGCAATACTTAATAAAATTGTTCAAGCTGAAGGTTTTGAAAAATATTTACACGTTAAATTTGTAGGAACGAAAAGATTTGGTCTAGATGGAGGTGAGTCATTAATTCCTGCTCTAGAGCAAATTATTAAAAAAGGTGGGAACTTAGGAGCAAAAGAAATAAAAATTGGAATGCCTCATAGAGGAAGATTAAATGTTCTGGCTAATGTCATGGGTAAATCTTATAAAGCAATTTTTAGTGAATTTTTTGGTAAAACTGTTTCATCAAAAAAAGATTTTGAAGGAGATGTAAAGTATCATCTTGGAGCTTCTTCAGACAGAGAGTTTGATGGAAATTCGGTACATATAAGTTTAACGGATAATCCTTCCCACTTAGAAGCTGTAAATCCTGTAGTATTAGGACAAGTAAGAGCAAAACAATTTTTTCATAAAGATCCTGAAAGAAAAAAAGTTATTCCTGTATTGATGCATGGAGATGCTGCTTTTGCTGGCCAAGGGGTAGTAGCAGAATGTTTTGCAATGTCAGGTTTACCAGGACACAATATAGGAGGAACAATTCATATTATTGTAAACAACCAAATAGGTTTTACTACTGCTCCTAGATTTGCAAGATCATCTCCTTATCCATCCGAAGTAGCTAAAACTGCTCAAGCTCCTATATTTCATGTTAACGGAGATGATCCCGAGGCAGTAGTTCATTGTGCAAAAATAGCTACAGAATTTAGACAAAAATTTAATAGAGATGTAGTAATCGATATGGTTTGTTATCGAAGGTTTGGACATAATGAAGGAGATGAACCATCTTTTACTCAGCCTCTAATGTATAAAAAGATTAAAACACAACCAACTACTCTTGATAGATACAGCAAGGTAATTGCAAATGAAGGATTATTTTCCTTAGAAGAAATTAAAAAACAAAAAGATTATTTTAAAAAATATTTAGAGGACGAGTTTGAAGCCTCTAAAAATTATAAATCAGAATTAAAATGGTATTCAGGGACTTGGTCAAGATACAAACCTGTATTAGGTAAAGACAAACGAGGAATTACTGGGGTGAACAAAGATAAAGTTGTAGAAATAGGAAAAAAAATCACCACTATTCCTAAAAACTTTATAATTCATAAAACTTTAAAGAAAATTTTTAACAATAAAAATGAAATGATCAATAAAAATAAGCCTATTGATTGGTCTATGGCTGAAACTTTAGCTTTTGCAACACTTTTAGAGGAAGGATTTTCTGTAAGATTATCTGGGCAAGACTCTGGTAGAGGAACTTTTAGTCAAAGACACTCTGTTTTGAGAAATCAAGATAGTCATGAAAGATATATTCCTCTTAATAATATTTCAAATAAGCAACAAAAATTTGAAATAATAGACTCACTTTTATCTGAGCTAGCTGTTCTGGGATTTGAATTTGGTTATTCTTTATCAGAGCCAGAAACACTTGTGGTTTGGGAGGCTCAATTTGGAGATTTTGCTAATGGTGCTCAAGTAATAATTGATCAATTTATAACTTCTAGTGAATCTAAGTGGGGAAGAGCAAGTGGGTTAGTAATGTTGCTCCCTCATGGTTACGAGGGTCAAGGACCAGAACATTCTTCAGCTAGATTAGAAAGATTTTTACAAATGTGTGCAGGTGAAAATATACAAGTAGTAAACTGCACTACTCCTGCGAATTATTTTCATGTTTTAAGAAGGCAAATGCATAGAGATTTTAGAAAACCACTCATTCTAATGACTCCTAAATCTCTATTAAGACACAAAAGATGTGTATCAGAGCTTAAAGATTTTACAAAAAATAATTCATTTCATAGAATATTAACTGATCACGCATATATAAAGAATAGTAATTTATTAAAATTAACAAAAGATAATAAAATCGAAAAAGTGATAATGTGTTCAGGAAAAATATATTTCGATTTGATTGAAGCTAGAGAAAAAGTAAAAAACGATAAAACTGTATTCATAAGGTTAGAACAGCTTTATCCTTTTCCGGCAAAAAACTTAGCTTTAGAACTTAAAAGGTATAAAAACGCTAAATTTTATTGGTGTCAAGAAGAGCCTAAAAATATGGGTGCTTGGAATACAATGAGAAATTACATAGAGAGAACACTAGAAATAATTCAATCAAAAATTGATAAAGTTATCTATATTGGCAGAAGTCCATCTGCATCAACTGCGACTGGAAATCTAAATAAACATCTTGCACAACAAAAAGAAATATTAGAAAAGGTAGTTGGGAAAATTAATTAATGTCAGAAAAAATACTAGTACCAGCTTTAGGAGAATCAGTTACTGAAGCAACTGTTTCGAAATGGCTTAAGAGCCAAGGTGAAAAAGTTATTGTTGATGAGCCTTTGGTTGAGTTAGAAACTGATAAAGTAAATATTGAAGTCCCGGCACCATCTAATGGGATACTACAAAATATTTCTGCTAAAGAAGGTGATACCGTAAACGTAGGGTCCTTGTTAGGTTTAGTGGACTCAAAAAATTCTGCAGCAGAAAAAGTAAGTAATGAAAATATTTCGTATACACCTCCTCCAAAAAAAAAAGTATCTTTAGAAAAGAAAGATAAACCAGAGAAACCAAATGACCAAATCACTCCCCTTATCTTAAGCGATGAAAGTGTAGAAGAGCCATTAATTTTAAGCAGTGAAAATAAACAAAAAGAGTCAGTAAAAGTCGAAAAAAATATTTCACCCGCAGCAAGAAAAATTGCTGCTGAGTCAAAAATTAATACAGATAATATTAAAGGCTCAGGAAAAAATGGAATTATATTAAAAGAAGATCTTATGAATTTAATGGGAGTCAAACCAGAACCTTCAGAGAGAAAAATTGCCCATGGCCCTGAAGAGAGAATTAAAATGACAAGGTTAAGACAAACAATTGCTAAGAGATTAAAAGAAGCACAGGAAAACGCTGCAATGTTAACTACATTTAATGAAATTGATATGCATGAAATAATTTCAATGAGAAATAATTACAAAGAAGAATTTCAAAAACAATACTCAGTAAAATTAGGTTTCATGTCTTTTTTTGTAAAAGCTTGTGTAATAGGACTTAAACATTTCCCTGTAATAAATGCTGAAATTCAAGGAGATGAAATAGTTTATAAGAACTATTACAATATAAGTGTCGCTGTAGGCACCGATAAAGGACTTGTAGTTCCAGTCATAAAAAATACTGATGAGATGTCATTCGCAGATATAGAGAATAATATTGCAAATTTAAGCAAAAAAGCCAAGGATGGAAAAATCACTATAGATGATTTACAGGGCGGCACATTTACGATTTCTAATGGAGGTATTTATGGTTCAATGTTATCTACGCCAATATTAAACCCTCCTCAATCTGCTGTTTTAGGAATGCATAATATTATTGAAAGACCAGTTGTTATTAACGGAAATATTTCTATAAGACCAATAATGTATCTAGCTTTATCTTACGATCATAGAATTGTTGATGGTAAAGAGGCAGTTTCATTTTTAAAGATAGTCAAAGAAAGCTTAGAACAACCAAAAAGATTATTTTTGGACTTATAATATGGAAGATAATTTTGATGTAATTATTATTGGAGGTGGCCCCGGCGGTTATGTATGCGCAATAAGATCAGCTCAGCTTGGATTAAAGACAGCTTGCATTGAATCTAGGGGAGCATTAGGAGGAACTTGTCTTAATGTAGGATGCATCCCATCAAAAAGTTTATTAAATTTATCAGAAAATTACCATAAAGCTAAAAAAGATTTTACAAATCAAGGAATAGAAATATCTGATTTAAAGCTGAATATAGAAAAAATGATGAATAATAAAAATAAGTCAGTTCAGATACTAACTAAAGGAGTTGAATTTTTATTTAAAAAAAATAAGGTAAATTATATTAAGGGAAAAGGAGTTTTATTTTCAAAAAATGACGTAGTAGTTTATAATAATGGACAAAAAAATTCTTACAAGGCAAAAAATATAGTTATAGCTACTGGATCTGCCCCTACTTCTTTATCGAATATTGAAATTGACGAAAAAAATATTGTTTCATCTACTGGAGCTCTTTCTTTTAAAAAAGTACCTAAAGAACTTATTATAATAGGTGGGGGTTATATAGGATTGGAAATGGGATCTGTCTGGTCAAGATTAGGATCTAAAGTAACAGTAGTAGAATATTTAGATCATATTACACCTGGCATGGACAAAGAGATTTCAAAAGAATTTCAAAAAATATTAACAAAACAAGGAATATCTTTTAAACTAAATTCTAAAGTAACTTCGGTAACACATAAAAATAATATAGTAAGTGTAAATTACTCTGATAAAAATGGTTCAAAAAATGAGTCAATCGAAGCAGAAAAAGTTTTAGTTTCGGTTGGAAGGAAACCTTATACCGAAGGTTTAAATTTAACTAAATTAGGTATTACAAAAAACAAAAATGGTATAATTGAAGTTAATTCCAGATTACAAACATCAATTAAGAATATTTACGCTATAGGAGATGTGATAAAGGGACCAATGTTAGCGCATAAAGCGGAAGAAGAAGGAATAGCAGTTGCAGAGATTATTGCAGGACAAGCCGGACATGTTAATTATGATGTTATTCCTGGCGTGATATATACTTCTCCTGAAGTAGCAAGTGTTGGAAAAACTGAGGAACAACTGAAGGAACTTAAAGTAAATTATAAGATAGGAAAATTTCCTTTCATTGCTAATTCTAGAGCAAAAGTAAACAATGAGACTGATGGATTTGTTAAAATTTTAGCAGATTCAAAAACTGATAAAGTGCTAGGTGTACATATTATTGGTCCGCATTGTGGAGATATGATTGCTGAAATGGCTTTAGCAATGGAATTTGGAGCAAGTGCCGAAGATATTGCTAGAACTTGCCATGCTCATCCAACACACACAGAAGCAATTAAAGAGGCCGCTTTAGCTGTTGATAAAAGACCTATTCATTTTTAATTATTAAAATATAAATTAAAATCTTGTAATGAAAGTACCAATACTTATACCTAAATTATTTGATTATCCTTTCACTTATAACTCTGGGTCAATGTCTTCTTTGAAACCAGGTGATTTTGTTATTGTACCATTTGGCACACAAAAAGAAGTTGGTATCGTTTGGAATAAGATTCAACCTTTAAAAAAAAAAATAAAATTAAAAAATATTGAAAAGAAAATTAATAACTTTTCAATTAATATTAATCTGATTAAATATATAAATTGGTTTTCAATGTACAACTTAGTATCTAAAGGAAAAATTTTAAAAATGTGCATTGGTAACAAAGATAATATTTTAAAAATTGAAGGTTATAAAAATAGAAAATTAAGTTTAGGGAGAAAAATATTTAAGTTAAGCAAAGAACAAAAAAATTCTCTGAATAAATTACTTCAACATAATAAAAAATTTAACGTTTCAGTATTACAAGGTGTTACTGGTTCAGGAAAAACTATTATTTACTTCGAAGTAATTAAAAAAATTTTAAAAAAAAATCAACAAGTGCTAATTTTATTACCTGAAATTTTTTTAACCCGACAATTTGAAGAACGTTTTATTGAGTACTTTAATGTTAAACCTGCTATATGGCATTCAAAAATTACTCCAAAAAATAAAAGAGAAATTTGGCAAGGTATAATTAACAATAAGATTAAAATAGTCATAGGAGTTAGGTCCTCTTTATTTTTACCATTTAAAGATCTTGGAATTATTATTGTAGATGAAGAACATGATCCTTCATACAAACAAGATGAAGGCCTAACCTATCATGCAAGAGATATGGCTATTTCAAGAGCTTTTTTTGAAAACATCCCAATCAATTTAGTAACATCGGTTCCTTCGTTAGAAACTTTTAAAAATATAAAAAATAAAAAATATAATTTATCAAAAATTAATAATAGATTTAAACTTTATCCTTTACCAAAGACAAAAATTATAGATTTAAAAATATCTGCTCTAAGTAAAGATGAACATATTGCTGATCAAACAATAGATTTAGTAAAAAAATTTTTGAATAAAAATGATCAAGTTTTATTTTTTTTGAACAGAAGAGGTTATGCGCCCCTTTTAATTTGTAAGAATTGTGGTTTTAAGCATGCATGTCCGAATTGTTCACTTTACCTTACTTACCATAAATCAAAAGATAGATTGATTTGCCATCAATGTGGCTTAAAAATTAAAAAGGAAAAAAAATGTATTAAAAAAGATTTCTGTAATTTTAAAATGTACGGTCCGGGAGTCGAAAAAGTCTTTGAAGAGCTTAAAAAAAAATTCCCACAAAAAAAGATAAAAATTTTTTCAAGCGATTTTTTAAATAAAAAAAAAGAAAATGAAAATTTACTTAAAGAAATAAAAGAAAATAAAATAAATATTTTAGTAGGAACACAAATGATATCTAAAGGATTTAATTTTCCAAAATTAAATTGTATTGTTGTAGTTGATGCTGATTTTTCAGGTAAAGGATATGATTTAAGAACAACTGAAAAAAATATTCAACTTTACAATCAACTTTCAGGAAGAGCAGGAAGATTTTCAAATAATTCATTAATTATTTATCAAACTATTTTTCCTTTGGATGAAACTTTAAAAGATATTCTAGCAAATGATCCAGAAAAATTTTTATCTAATGAGCTAAAAATTCGTAAAAAAAATAAATTACCTCCATTTTACAGATTAATAGCCTTGATAATATCTTCTAATTTTGAAAATGATAGTCTTAGAGGCGCACAAGAGATTAAGAGGAAATTATTAAAAATTGATAATTTTGAAGTTTTAGGGCCTGTCAGCTCTCCAGTTTTTAAGGTAAAAAACAAGTATAGAACTAGACTTTTAATTAGATGTAATTATGACAACTTGATACAAAAAAAAGTAGGGAAAATTTTAGAAAATCTTAAAATATCTAAAAGAATTAAACTTACGGTTGATGTTGATCCAATAAATTTTAATTAAAATTAGCAAATCAACTTGAAGAGAAGAAATTCTTATGATACGAGAATTCATTAATTTCTTAATTATTGTCTAATATTACAAATGAGTCAAAATAAATCTTTTTCTACTGAAACCTCAGAAAGGTACGCTAAGGCAATTTTTGAATTAGCGCAAGAAAGCTCCTCTCTTGAAAAACTTGAAAACAACGTTCAAGTTCTTTTAAAAGTCTGTGAAACATGTAAGGACTTTGAGCTTTTTATAAAAGATCCAACAATATCTTTTGAAACTCAAAAAGAAATTATAAAAAAAATGTCACAATTAATGAATTTTACTAAACAGTTTGAAGATTTTTTATTAGTACTATCTATAAATAAAAGGATTTTTTTTTTAAAACAGATAATGATAAGTTTTTTACGACTTTCTTCGGAAAAAAAAGGAGAGTTAAAAGCTCGTTTAATTTCCTCAAAAAATTTGACTGAAAAAGAGGTAAAAGATATAAGCGTAGAATTATCAAAATCTATTGGTTCTAAAATTAAATTTCAATTAAGCGTTGATAAAGACTTAATTGGTGGTTTTAAAATGCAACTCGGTAGTTTAATGATAGATACTTCTATTAAAAATAGATTAAAAAAATATGAAAAATTAATGCTTAGAAACTAAAATGCAAATCAATCCTTCAGAAATAACAAAATTACTTAAAGAACAAATAAAAAATTTTGGAGAAAAAGCTGAAATCTCAGAAATTGGAAAAGTTTTATCAGTTGGTGATGGAATAGCTAGGGTTTATGGCTTAGATAATGTAGAAGCCGGAGAAATGGTTGAATTTGAAGATAATTCTAAAGGAATGGCCTTAAACCTTGAAAGTGATAACGTAGGTGTTGTAATTTTTGGAGATGATAGAAAAATTAAAGAAGGAAGCACAGTAAAAAGAACCGGATCAATTGTTGATGTGCCAGTAGGCAAAGAATTACTTGGAAGGGTAGTTGATGGTCTTGGAAATCCTATTGATGGTAAAGGAAATTTAAGTGACAAAATAAAAAGACAACGAGTTGAAGTTAAAGCGCCCGGTATAATTCCAAGACAATCTGTAAGTGAGCCTATGCAAACTGGACTAAAAGCTATTGATACACTTATTCCAGTAGGAAGAGGTCAAAGAGAACTTATAATTGGAGATAGGCAAACAGGCAAAACAGCTGTTGCAATCGATGCAATAATAAATCAAAAATCTATCAATGAGTCTGAAGATGAAAGTAAAAAACTTTATTGTATTTATGTTGCCATTGGGCAAAAAAGATCCACTGTTGCTCAAATAGTTAAGACCTTAGACGATGCTGGGGCAATGAGTTATACTACTGTAGTTTCAGCTACAGCTTCTGACGCTGCACCTTTACAATTTTTAGCTCCTTACACGGGCTGCACAATTGGTGAATATTTTAGAGACAATGGAATGCATGCACTGATCATTTATGATGATCTGTCTAAACAAGCCGTAGCCTATAGACAAATGTCTCTTCTATTAAGAAGACCTCCAGGTAGAGAAGCTTATCCTGGTGACGTATTTTATTTACATAGTAGACTTCTTGAAAGAGCTGCAAAATTAAATGAAAAAAATGGAGGAGGGTCTCTTACCGCATTGCCAATCATAGAAACGCAAGCAGGTGATGTTTCTGCGTATATTCCAACTAATGTGATTTCAATTACTGATGGTCAAATATTTTTGGAAACAGAGCTATTTAATCAAGGGATTAGACCTGCGGTAAACGTTGGATTATCTGTTTCAAGAGTTGGATCAGCGGCTCAAACCAAAGCAATGAAAAAAGTTGCAGGTTCTATAAAGTTAGAACTTGCACAATATAGGGAGATGGCAGCTTTTGCTCAGTTTGGTTCTGATTTAGATGAATCAACACAAAAACTTTTAAATCGCGGATCTAAACTGACGGAATTATTAAAACAATATCAATATTCTCCTATGACTGTGGCAGAACAGGTAATCTCAGTATTTACTGGGGTTAAAGGATATTTAGATGATGTTGAACTAGATAAAATTAAATCTTTTGAAAATAATATTATTGAAAAAATAAAAAATGAAAATCCAAATATAATAGACGCAATCCAATCTTCTGGAAAACTTGATAAAGAAATTGAAGATTCTTTAATTCAAATTATCGAAAATTATAAAAAAAATGCCTAGTTTAGATGATTTAAAAAAAAGAATAGTAAGTGTAAAGTCTACTCAAAAAATAACTAAAGCTATGAAAATGGTCGCTGCAGCAAAATTAAAAAAAGCACAAGAAAACGCTGAAAAAGGTAGACCATATAGTGAAAAAATGAAAAATATAATTTTAAATTTATCTAACTCAATAAATGATCCACAAAATGCTCCTAAATTGTTAGTTGGATCAGGGAAAGACCAAGTTCATTTATGTGTAGTGATGACTGCTGATAAAGGGTTATGCGGAGGATTTAATTCAAATATTTGTAAATTAGCAAAAAATTACTTTGAAAAAATTTTAAGTGAAAAAAAAGAATTAAAAATTATTACAGTAGGCTCTAAGGGATTGGATCAAATAAAAAGAATTTATGGAAAATATATTATAAAGAGAATAAGCTTCAAGGATAAAAAGAAAATTTCATTTACTGAAGCTGGTTTAGTGAGTAAAGAGATACTAGATTTGTTTGAAAAAAAAGAATTTGATAAGTGTCTCTTATTTTACAATAAATTCAAGAACGTTATTACTCAAATTCCTCAATCGCAGCAAATAATTCCAGCTGAAAAAAATATAAATGAAAACTCAGAAAAAAATATCTTTTATGAATTCGAGCCTGAGGAGGATGAAATTTTAGAAGATCTTCTTCCTCAAAATATTACAACTCAAATTTTTAAAGCTTTTTTAGAAAATGCTGCAAGTGAACAAGGGTCTAGAATGACAGCTATGGATAATGCAACTAGAAATGCTGGAGATTTAGTAGATAAATTAACAATAAATTATAATAGAAGTAGACAAGCAGCTATTACTAAAGAACTTATAGAAATAATATCAGGGGCAGAAAGTTTATAAATGAGCAAAAAAGGAAAAATTACTCAACTTATCGGAGCAGTGGTAGATGTAAATTTTAGCGATGAACTTCCTGAAATTTACACAGCTTTAGAAGTTGACAACAAAGGAAGTAAACTAATACTCGAAGTAGCTCAGCACCTGGGGGAAAGCAGTGTAAGAACAATAGCTATGGATTCTACTGAAGGCTTAAAAAGAGGAGATTTAGTTACCGACACTGGAGCGCCTATAAGTGTACCAGTTGGTCCGGAAACTTTGGGTAGAATTATAAATGTTATTGGTCAACCCATTGATGAAAAAGGCGATGTAAAAACAAAAGAAAACTGGCCCATACACAGACAAGCTCCAAAATTTACTGAACAATCAACAGAAACAGAGATGCTAGTAACCGGTATTAAAGTTGTGGATCTTTTAGCACCATATGCAAAAGGTGGAAAAATTGGATTATTTGGGGGAGCTGGAGTTGGAAAAACTGTAACAATAATGGAACTAATTAATAATATAGCTAAAGCACATGGTGGCTTCTCAGTTTTTGCAGGAGTGGGTGAAAGAACTAGGGAAGGAAATGATTTGTACCATGAAATGATTGAGTCAGGAGTAATAAAAAAAGATGGAAAAGGTTCAAAAGCAGCTTTAGTTTATGGACAAATGAACGAACCCCCTGGAGCAAGAGCAAGAGTAGCATTGACTGGATTAACAGTTGCAGAATATTTTAGAGATAAAGAAGGTCAAGATGTTTTATTTTTTATTGATAATATTTTTCGATTTACTCAAGCTGGATCCGAGGTCTCTGCTTTATTAGGTAGAATACCCTCAGCTGTTGGGTATCAACCGACATTAGCAACAGATATGGGGAACTTGCAGGAAAGAATTACTTCTACAGAAAAAGGTTCAATTACTTCAGTTCAAGCTATATATGTACCAGCAGATGATTTAACAGATCCAGCACCAGCAACTTCATTTGCTCATTTAGACGCTACTACTGTTTTATCTAGACAAATAGCTGAATTAGGTATTTACCCTGCAGTTGATCCTTTGGACTCAACTTCAAGAATATTAGATCCAAGAATAGTTGGAGATGAGCATTACAGAGTAGCAAGAGAAGTACAAAGAATTCTACAAGCTTACAAATCTTTACAAGACATTATTGCAATTCTTGGAATGGATGAATTATCAGAAGAAGATAAACTTACTGTAGCTAGAGCTAGAAAAATACAAAGATTTCTGTCACAACCTTTTTTTGTAGCTGAAGTGTTTACTGGTTCTCCAGGAAAACTAGTGGAACTAGACTCTACAATAAAGGGATTTGATGCAATTTGTAAAGGAGAATATGATCATCTTCCCGAATCAGCTTTTTATATGGTAGGATCTATAGAAGAAGCAGTGGAAAAAGCAGAAAAAATGGCCAAAGATAATACAGCTTAATGACAAATACTTTTAATATAGAAATAATTAGCCCAGATAAAACTATTTTAAGCGCAGAAACTAGCCAAGTAACAATACCTGCTTTTGAGGGTTTAATGACAATATTAAAGGACCATATTTCGCTTATTACTTTTTTAAGACCTGGATTTTTAGAAATTCTTACAACTAGTAAAACTTTGTCTTATTATATTGAGGAAGGAACAGTAGAGTTTTACAAAAATAAACTATTAATTTTATCCTCTACTGTGAAAAATAAAAAAAATTTTTCCTCTAATGAGATAACTAAAAAATTAGAAGAAGCTCAAAAGATTGAAAATAATGATGCATTGAGTGATAAAGAAAAGTATAAATTGTCTTATAAAATAGACACACTAAAAAAAATTAAATAATTATTTCTTTTAATTCTATTAATAATTTTTCGTAAATATGTTTTTTAAAGTTAACAATTACTTTAGGTAAATCATGTATATCTATCCATTTCCAATCAATAAATTCTGGATTTTTCGTTTTAATATCAATTTCATTTTCTGTACCTAAAAATTTTACAATAAACCATTTTTGTTTTTGCCCCCTATACTTCCCTTTCCAAATTATGCCAAGCAAGTTATTCGGCAAATTATATTCTAACCAATAATCTAATTCCTTAATAACTTCGATATTTGTAATACTAGTTTCTTCTAATAATTCCCTTCGCATTGCATCGTTTAGACTTTCCCCAGGATTGACACCACCTTGAGGCATTTGCCATTTATCTGTGGGGTTGTCTCTTCTTTTTGCAACAAAAACTTCATTTTTTTGATTAAGAACTATTACACCTACACCTGTTCTCAAAGGTAGAATATTTTTTTGACTCATTACGAACTAAATAGATCTACAGCATACTTAAGCTGATTATCAGTATCTGTATTAATTTTAAAATTATTACCTTCTTCTTCAACTAAAATATCTGGTGTAACTCCAATTTCTGAAATAGATTTACCTGAAGGAAGGTAATATTTAGAAACTGTTAATCGAATTCCCCCACCGTTATTTAAAGGAATTATAGATTGAACTGAACCTTTACCATAAGTTTTTTCTCCTAAAATTATTGCTCTTTTATGATCTTTTAATGCTCCAGCAAGGATTTCAGAAGCTGAGGCAGATCCATTATTAACTATGACAATAATTGGTTTACCATTTATCCCATCCCCTTTTTTTGCAAAAAATTTTCTTGTTTCTGTTAGTTTTCTACCTTTTGTAGAAACAATTTCACCATCATTAAGAAAAAAATCTGTAATATTAATTGCTTGAGTTAGTAAACCTCCCGGATTATTTCGTAAGTCAATAATGTATCCAACGGGGGTATTTTTCTTTTCAAAATTTTTTATTTTCTTAAAGAATTGTTCATCACTATTTTCATTAAATGATTTAAGTTTTATATATGCAACATCATTTTGACTTCCTAATATTTTAGCGTCAATTGATTGCACCTCGATAATTTTTCTTGTCACGTTAAACTTCAAAGCTTTCTTTACTCCTTTGCGTCTAACTGTTAAATCTATACTAGTTCCAACTGGCCCTCTCATTAGTTCTACAGCTTCCATTAAAGATTTTCCCTGAACCTGAGTATTATTTATTTTGACAATATAATCACCAGCTTTTATACCTGCTTGAGATGCAGGAGTTCCATCAATTGGAGCAATAACTTTAACAACTCCTGACTCCATTCCAATCTCTATTCCTAATCCGCCAAATTCACCTTTAGTCTCCGTTCTCATACTCTTAAATAATTCTGGACTCATATAAGCAGAATAAGGATCAAGAGATTGTAGCAAACCATTAATAGCTGAGTCCATCACATTAGCTTGATCTACCTCTTCTACATATTCTTTCTTAATTTTTTCAAGAACTTCGCTAAATAAGTCAATCTTTTTAAATAATTCTTCTGAATTTTTTGAATGCGCTTGATTTAAGGTAAATATAAAAATTAAAACTAAGATAATTTTTTTTTTTAATCATATTATTGCATTTTCTTTTGGAATTGGTTCGAGCCACATTTTTTCAAGAGAGTAAAAATCTCTTTTCTCAGGATGAAAAATATGTACAATTATATCAATAGCATCTACTAATTTCCAGTCACTACTATCTCTTCCCTCGATTCTACAATTTGTCATTCCTGATTTTTTAAGTTCAGTTACTAAAATTTCTGAAAGAGACTGTAAATGTCTAGACGATGTTCCAGAAGCAATTATCATATAATCAGCTATATAGGACTTATTTTTTAAATCTATAGAAATAATATTTTGAGCTTTATTTTTATCCAGTGTTTTCTCTATGAATTTTTTCATTGTTATTATTTTCATAAACTCTTTCATTTTAAATAAATTTTTCTTAATTTTGAAGAAGAAATATCAATTTTACTATTTTTAATATGTATAATTTTTGATTTATCTGAAAAAATGGATTTTATAGCTTTATTTGCTTTTTTATCAAATCCAGTTCGCTTAAAAACCACTATTCTACATAAAGAAATAATTTTTTTATAATTTTTCCATTTATGGAAATTAATTAAATTGTCTGAGCCAATTATTAAAAAAATTTTGATATTATTATTTTTTTTAAATAGGTATTTAACGACATCTATTATTCTAGATGAGTTTACTTTTCTTTCTAAGTATTGAATCTTTATTTTTTTATTTTTTTTTGTAATTTTTTTACATTTATTTATTCTTTCATTTAGAGAAAATAAAGATTTTTTTTTAAAAGGATTTTTTTTTGTAATTAACCAAATTAATTTTTTTAACTTTAATCTTTTTATACTTATATTACTTATTTTCAAATGCCCAATATGTGGAGGGTCAAAACTTCCACCAAGTATACCAATTAAATTATTTTCTAATTTAACCATTTTTTAAGATCTTATTATTCCTTTTCCAGAGAGAACGTATTTATAGGATGTCAATTGATTTATTCCTACAGGTCCTCTAGGCGGAAGTTTGTTAGTAGAAATACCAATCTCTCCACCAAAACCAAATTCCCCTCCATCAGCAAATTGCGTTGAAACATTATGAGTTGCTATGGAACTATTTATTCTGGATAAGAATATGTTTGCTGTTTTAGAATTATTAGTGATAATTCCGTCTGTGTGCATTGTTCCATATTTAAGAATATGCTCAATAGCTTGATTTACATTTGCTACAGATTTGATAGAAATAACTGGGGCGAGGTATTCAGTTTTCCAATCATTTTCTTTTGCATATTTAAATTTATTATTAAATAATTTGTTAATTTTCCTATCTAATCTTACTTCACATCCTGTTGAAATTAATTTATTTATGATTGGTATTCCGTGAGATTTAAGTACTTTTTTATTTATTAAAAGTGTTTCAACTGCACCACAAATACTTGTTCTTCTCATCTTAGCATTGATTACTATTTTTGTTGCCATATTAATGTTTGAGTTATTATCGACATATAAATGACATAAGCCTTCGAGATGCCCAATCACAGGAACTTTTGAGTATGTTTGAACTTTTTTTACAAGACCCTTACCTCCCCTTGGAACAATTACATCTATATAACTAGTCATATTTGATAATAAATATTTTACTAATATTCTATTTTTATTATTCACAAATTGAACACAGTTTTTATCAATATTATTTTTTTGCAAAGCTTCTCTAAAAAGACTCACGAGTATTTTATTTGTATTGAAAGCTTCAGAGCCACCTCTTAAAATTGCACAATTTCCAGATTTTAAGCACAGAGCGGCAACATCAGCTGTAACATTTGGTCTACTTTCATATATAATTCCTATTACACCAATAGATGTTGAGATTTTTTTTATTCTTAATCCTCCTGGGCGATTCCACTGACTCAAAATTTTTCCTATTGGACTCTTAAATTTTATTATTTCATTTATAGAATATCTAATAGCTTCTATTCTTTTTTCATTTATTATCAATCTGTCTATTAAATTTTTTCTTTTAGCCTTTTTTACATCTTTTATATTTTCTTTTATTATTAAATTTTTATCAATTTTAAGTAATCGATTATAATTTTTTAAGACAGATGTAATTTTACTTTCTTTAACTTTGCTTAATTTTTTAAAAGCAACTTTTGATCTAATTCCAATTTCTTTTAAGTACTTCATTTATAGTCCCACCATATCATCTTTATGCACTATCTCAGATTTACTAGAATAACCTAAAATATTTTTAATTTGATTGCTTTGCAAACCCTTAATTTTATTAATTTCCTCTGATGAAAAAGAGGAAAGACCTCTCGCTAAACTTTTTTCATTTTCGTCAACAATAAGAATATTTTCCCCTTTTGAAAATTTTCCAATTACTTCAGTTATTCCAGCTGCTAATAAACTTTTACCGTTTAATAAGGCTTTTGCTGCTCCATTATCAATAAATAATTTTCCATTTGAATTTAATGAACTTATTATCCATTTTTTTCTTGCATGGAGTGTTGAAATTTTTGGCTTAAAACAGGTATAAATTTTATTTTTAATCATCCTGCTAATTGGAAATTTATTTTTACCGTTAGCAATATACATGTAGCATCCTGAGTTTACACATATTCTTGCTGCATCCAACTTAGTAGCCATTCCACCAGAACCATAAAGATTCAAATTTTTGTCAACAAGATTGTAAATTTTATTATCTATATTTTCTACAACATTAATAAGCTTTTTTTTATTTTTTGTTTTATCGTATAAACCATCAGTGTCAGAAAGAATAATCAATGTATCTGCTCCTATAATTTGAGCCACTCTTGCAGCTAGTCTATCATTATCTCCATATTTAATTTCTGATGTTGCAGTTGTATCATTTTCATTTACTATAGGAATAGCTTTTAACTTAAATAAATTTTCAAACGTTCTCCTCACATTTAGAGCTCTTCTTCTTTGTTCTGTATCATCAGGTGTTATTAATATTTGTCCTGTTTTAAAATTATTTTTATTAAATATTTTTCTAAATTCACCTATTAAATTTATTTGTCCAACAGATGCAATTGCTTGACTCATTTCAAGTTTAATCTTTTTTTTTTTATTTTTAAAAAGTTTTGTCCTATAGCAATTGCTCCAGAAGAAACTATAACGATATTGTTATTTTTTTTATATTTTTTTATATCTTTTATTAAACTGTTCACCCATTCTGTTTTAAATTTACCTTTGTTATCTACAACAGTCGAGGAGCCTAGTTTTATAACAGTAGTTTTTGATTTATTTATAAGCATTCTTTAGTAAAATTTTTTTTGTTTTAAGCAAATCTTTTTTAGAAAAAATTGAAATCACTTCAAAGCTTTTCTTTATTTTATTTTTAAATACCTTTAATTTTTTGTCTATATCTTTTTTATCCAACAAATCAGATTTATTGAAAAAAATAATTTCTTTTTTCTTATAAATTAAATTATTATATTTGGATAGTTCGTTTCTTATTTTAACATAATTATCTATTAAATTTTCTTCTGATAAGTCAATAAGATGAAGTAAAGTTTTACATCTTTCAATATGTCTTAAAAATTTATCTCCTAAACCAATTCCTTTATGTGCACCTTCCACTAATCCTGGTATATCTGCCAAAGTAATTTCTTTATTATCATAAAAAGATACTCCTAAGTTAGGATTAATTGTTGTAAATGGGTAGCTTGCAACTTTTGGTCTAGCTTTTGTTATAGCGGCTAGCAAGCTAGATTTTCCTGAATTAGGCATGCCAATTATTCCAACATCGGCAATGACTTTTAACTGCAACCAAATCCAAAACTCTTCTCCATTTTTTCCTGAAGTTTTTTTCTTAGGAGCCCTATTAGTCGAACTTTTAAATCTTACATTGCCTAAACCATGCTTTCCACCATGAGCTACTAAGTACTTCTCTTTATTTTTGGTAAAGTCGTAAATGAGAGTATTATTATCCTCCTCATACAACTGAGTTCCTACTGGAACTTTAATAATTAAGTCTTCTCCATTTGCGCCCGTTCTTTTTCTTTTTGCTCCGGCGCCTCCATCTCCAGCTTTAAAATGCTGAGTATACCTAAAGTCAATTAAAGTATTTAAATTTCTTTCTGACTCAAAAATAATAGACCCACCATCGCCACCATCACCACCATCAGGACCACCATATTCTATAAATTTTTC
>MDTC01216271.1_pt1 | contig 24976 bp, 24 predicted proteins | sample 811181 | NCBI WGS metagenome assembly MDTC01 (sample SAMN05326644, study PRJNA326480) | marine metagenome | isolation source: seawater | place: Pacific Ocean: North | collected 2011
GTTTCTGCTGTTACGGCATTACTAATAGTATATGTTAGTGTATACGTCATTGTAAGAAGATGCGTTTCACCTGATTTTGAAACGTAAGGTATACTTACTGTCTTCTCACCAAACTCATCCGGACGTATGCTGTATTTCTTGTTCTCACTAGTTCTGTACCATAACCTGTATGTACCAGAAGGTGTATTTGCAAAAATGTTATCACCAAACTTTAATTGTATACCACCATTTGCTAAAGTATCAACTTCATAAATTGTTCTTGTGCTACTGTCAATGTCATTAAAAATAATATTGTTTCCACTAACGTTAGAAACTTTTTCCCATTGACCTCTAACAGAACCTTCTCCGTCGATCTCTTGAAAGTAAACATCAAGGTCGTTAATATTGTCATCCAAAACACTAATCACTCTGTTAGGTAAAGGATTGTCAATTTGAAAATCTTCGTTTTTTAACGTACCTTGTTTTGTATAAAAGAAGAATCCAGTATTGTCACTGCTATTACCTAAACCATCATTCATGTAAATTAATTTAAATGCTGATTCTGGATTTGGTTTTTCTTCGTATATGTATTGTCCGTCTATGAAATTAGGATTCACTAATTCCATTTCCACTGTATCATTACTAATTGGTGTAGTATACGGGTATACAACATTCAATCTTGTAACATTATCTAGCGGATATAATTCTGTTTTGATTCCACTTACACTGCCTTTCTTAAAAGGTGTACCAAATTGGTTTTGACTTGTAAAGGCGGCATTTAAAACTGTAAGGAATTGTTCTTGGTAATCTTCGTTACTTGGATCGTCCCAAATAATTGGAATGTTTGACAAGTCATTACCTAAACTATCTTTTACGTTTTCGTTTGTTTGTACACTTAAAATTTTAAGTGTACCTGTGCCTGGTAAGTTTCTTTTGATCTTATAGTTTAATTGTTTTGCAATTCTTAGAACACTTTCTTTTCTTTCTGCTGTGTCTAAAAAGTTTTCTCTAGCATTTAAGTCTGCTCTAAAACTAACAAGTTGTCCTAGGTATGCTAATAGTTCTACGATTGCTATAAATTCTGAACTTTCAATATAGTCATTAAATTCTTCTGGAAAGTTATTGCTCAAGTATGTGAGCATTGACTCTTTGATAGTGTTAAAGTCATATGATGTAAAGTTGATTTCGGAAAAACTTCTTACAATAACGTCAATATCTTCTGCCGCAAATAAATTATTTTGTCTTACAGACTGTGCCATCTTAACTCTCCGCCGTTATTCCAAAGTTTTCATACAATAAGTCAATTGTTTTTTCTTCTTGTGTAGGAACATACATTGCACTAATTCTTATAGATACTGCCTGTTCCACTTGTTCAACTTGTACATTATTAATATTCAATCTTGGGTCTTCTTGTGCTATTTCTAATACTTCTGATTTAATCTGCTCTACAAGATCAGATGTAAATGGTTCCATTACTAATTCAGGTAGTATACTACCGAATTCTGGCAACATGACTCTTGAGCCTTTTCTAGTTTCAAGGTGATTTACAAAATCAGCAATACTAAGTTCCACATCACGTAACGTGAATGGTCCTTTTAGTTTATCTTTACTACTATATCCTACAAATGACGTCATTATATGCCTCTATATTTATTTATCGCCTGTATTAAAGTAGTTTTTTATTCTGTACTAGAAAGTTTAGTAAACAGATCTACTTCTGCTCTTCTACGATTAACAAGTCCTTTCACTACTTGACGCTGTCCATTTATAGTTGCTTTTGTCCACATCATGAATGCATCAGGCACATTTGGAAAATCGTCACTATTAATACGTTTTACAACACTACTTTTCTTAAATCCACCTACACCAATGTTAAATGATAAACTAACACACGCATCAAATTGGTTTTGCGTAAGTTCTACTTTACAAGCCTCTTGCACAGATTTTATAAATCTAACAAGATCTTGTCTTAACAGTTGCATAACTTGATCGTCTGTTAGTGGTGGTTTAATAAATGTGCCGCCTATGTTGATCGCACCTCTTTGATTTTCTTCTGGCAACAATAAGTGTCCTACGCCAATAGTAGGTAGTAATGCGACATCTTTGTAAATATTCTTTTTAAAGCCTTCATGATGCATAACAAATTTTAGTCCATTATCACTTATTGTCATACCGTTAACTTCAAAACGTGATTGTGGTTTATTTTGTGCAGTTGCATCAGTTTCGTTCAATGAATCTTCAATTTTTTCATACTGTGGATTGCCTGCACTGTCATAACCTGTTCCGACAAATTTACCTTCTGCGTTTTCATAGTCTAATGGTTTGTTTGCTACAGAGCTAATTGCGCCAGTTTTAGCAGGAGCATTACCTTCGATTGAAGTTTCTGCTCTATCACTTGTGTTCTCTTGTATCGGGTTACCCGCCGCGGCACTGTTTGTGAAACTGTAACTTGATGTAGAAGTTTTGTGTCCTACCCATGGTTCCATAGTTGGTAATGTAGTTGCTGGTGAAGTTTTGTTGTTAGAATGTTTGCCTGGTTCTAATGCTTCTAATGCGTCTTTAACGTTCTTGTGTCTTTTTAAACTTACCTTACTTGCTTCTGCAGGAGCATCAGCAGTTGCAGGAGCACTTGGTGTACCTGCTGGATTTAGATGAACGTTAGCACTTGATTTTGCTATGAAGTCACTAGCACTAATTGCTGACCATTCTCCACCTAGTGCTTGATTTCTAATATTAGTTCCTGCCTTGACATTGTATTGTGTACCTGTATTCAAAGTTGTTTCTAGTCCTACAGTCAAATCATAATCTGCTTCAAATTTTTCTTTTACTGCACCTGTGATAGTTGTATCTTTTGTACTTGCAAAAGTTTCTTGTATGGCTCCACCAATTCTATGATCCACAGAACCACTTTGATTTATTCTAGTATTTCCGCCAACGTTGACATTTAAGTTTCCATCAACACCAATATTTAAATTCTTATCTGTGTGCAAGTTCATGTTACCTTCACTTCTAACACTGAATTCACCTTTGCCGTAAATGCTTATGTTGCCTCTATTATCAAGTTCAACCCATGCAGTTGATTCTTTATTTGAAATGTAAATTACTTCTGCACTATCATGAAGAAGTATTTGATGACCACCTCTAGTTTTAAGTCTAACTAATTCTGATGTACCTCTTACGTCACCATCATCTAAAACAAGACTATGTCCGCCGTGTCTCTTTTTGACTAACTCTGCATTAGGTATTGTTGGATCTATTGGACCTGGAGTATTAACACCAAACACTTGACTAGGTGTTTCTCTTTGTGCATTACTGGTTGTTGGACCTCTTACAAAATCTCTAATTAATCCTGACGTAACTAGATGGTTAAATCTTGGTGTATGTTCTGGTCTTCCTTTTGCAGGATTGTGCGGATTAACAACAGCCTCATGTTTGTTGTATTCTGTTACAGGTCTTTCTGTAGGATGGCCTGGCTTATTGGATTTTCCAAAAGCAATATCAGGCATACTATGATTCATGTAACTTTCTTGTAAAGCACCAAACCAGATACCTCTATTTTCATCTCCATCTAAAAATGCAACAACAATTCTGTTTCCTTCATCTGGTGGAACAAACCACATACCGTATGCGACAGGAGTTCCTTCAAATGTAGTACCTTGTATGAACTCAGGTTTTGCTGGACTTTGTCCTGCAAACGGACTTGCATAACTAAATGACTTCCAATAAGATTCGTTATCTTCTTGTCCTCCCAAGTCAGGTACCCATGCTAATAGTCTACCCATTTTTTGTGGATCATAGGATTTTTTAACAATAGCAATATAAATTCCATTGTGTCTACTAGCATTACCACCTTTATATTGTGCAGGAGTATTTTTATATGCTTTATTAGTTGTAATATATTTTCTTTTTGTCATTTAAAATCCTAACTAGATCTAAAAGTAAGGCCATGTAAATCCGTGCCTAACTCTCTACGCAATCCTAATGTTATAACATACTGGCCATCATCTTGCCATCTATGATTTGCTTCAATAACCATGTACAAACCGTTCAATGCATTTTTTCTATTAATCCTCATGAATCCATCTTTATTATATTCACTTACTTGATTGCTAGTAATAATAATCATTAAAGGTTTACTAATTTGTATATTTCTATTTTGTGATGAATTCCTTGACAGATCAGGCAAGTAAAATAAATCGCCTTTGATTGTCATCTCCACATTCATCATATCACCTGTGCTACCTACGTTTTTAGCATTGTTAAAATATTGTGCTAATAACCCTCCGCCTGGTGTAGTATCACCTTCAACGCCTGTTTGTGTTACTTTACCTGTTTCATAAAACATAACTGGCAAAGGTTTTTCTTTGTAGTATTCAACAAAGGCCTGTCTTGATACGTCTCCTGCAAAAATAGTGTTGGCTCCTGTATTTGGATTTACTTTACCAGCAACAGTAATATTACCGCCGTTTGATCTTATATTTGTATTATTCTTTCTATTGTTAATTGCTTGACCTACATTGCTATTTGCTTTAACATTTTCGTTTTCAGTAGAAACACCACTGCCACCTGTAGCGTTGTCTATAGATTTTTCAGTTGCGTTTTGATATTCTCTTAATTCTTTGCTTCCTTGATAAACTGCTTCTTCACTTTTTTCTAATGTTTTTACAACTAAACTATCAAAAGTAACAGTTGGGTCATATTCGGCGGCCACCATCCTATTTCTTAGATCAGGATCGTTTTCAATTAGTTGTTGTTGTATTTTTAATCTTTCCTTGGCATCTTCTTTGTTATTTTTATCTAACTTGCTATACTTGGTATACAATTTTAAATTGTTACTTGCAATTCTAGCCTCATCTAATTTTTTCCTTAGACCTTCGTCGTATCTCACTCCAGGCTCAAATTTAAAACTGTCAATAATTTCTGACTGAGCACCGATTGCAACATAAAACATATTATCAAAGTTGTAATTCATTTCTATGATTTGATCATTCTTTCCTGTGTACATATAATGATAAAGTTTTCTAATACCTAACTTATCTCTTATTTCAGTAAGTCTATCTACATTTTGTTTTTTATCAGTTGATACATCTGTTTGTGCTACATAACCAAACGGTGTGTCGTACATACTGATTCTGTATTCATATTTTTTTGCATAATCTCTTCTCAAAAAATCATAACCTAAATATGTAACTTGTGTATCAAAATTATAAAATTGTTTTATGTTTACTTTTTTAGCAGAACTTGCTTTTCCGTCTGCTTTTAGTTGCTCTGCAAATTTTTTATTTTTTTCTTCGTACTCTGTAACTTTCTTTTTAAGCACAGGTGAGTTTGTAATAATGTTTTCTATAATTGTAGTAACACCGGTTCCTTTTTCATAATCAACAGAAACTTTGTTTGATGGAGTATGATTTGGATTTTCTGTTGCTGTAGTCTTTTCTTCTTTTTCTTTATTTTTCGGAGTGCTTCTTGTTGGTGCAACAAATGCATCTGGCTTGATAACTTCGTTTGCTATCTGTGTTGCATTATCTTCAAATACAAAACTGTATTGATCAGCAACATCTTTTCTAACTGAGATAGCACCTTCTTCTCTGTCTAATAATTTTTTACCTAGGTCTTCTAACAATTCTTTTGGATTTGTACCTTGCAAATTTATCTGTTCATTTAAGTTTTCTGCTACGTCACCTCTTGGTAAATCGTTTACTGATGATGCATCTACACTGTATCTTGCACCTTCTTCATTTAAACTAAAACTCATGCCTTTAATAAAAATTGCAAAACTTCTAGTCGTTAAATGTTTTGACATTCCTGTTTTTGGATCTCTGCCTTTTACATTAAGTTCTAACATCAATGGTGCTTTGGAATAATTGTTTATTCCTAGTAATGCGGCCGATGTTAACATCTTGTCGATTAAATCTGAACTATAAGGAGTTGTAATATCAAATGTTACATTAGTATTAACTCCAGGTAGCATACCAATTTTACTATCTATATTTAAATTGCTAATCGTAAATTCGTCAGTACGTCCTGATGCCGCTATTAAAACTTTCCTATTATTGCTTGATAGTTTAATACTGTTAAGATCTCTGTTACCTAAAAAAGATTCTTCACTAATCATATACAAAGACCATAAACAAGTTGGCAAGTCAATACTGTCTAAGGTGTTTTCATCTATGTTTCCTAATTGTATAGTTTGACCAGATGGTGAATTACTAGTTGATGACATATCGGCAGTTTTGTTTTCAACAGGTTTTGCATCAGAACTAAAATTGTTCTGTACTTTACCCATTACTTCTTCGTATTCTTGTTTTGAAACAGGTCTGCCGTTGATCTCGTAGGATTTTGCCATTACAATAATTCCCCAAATACTCTATCAGCAGTAGGTACTTTGATTACTAAACCTTCAACTAGGTCATTCTGCGGATCAACAAGTTTGTCCATGTTCAGTAACTGAAATACCCACCAGAGATTTGGGTTATTGTATAACTCAAATGCCAATAGATCTGGTCTATTAGCAAATTTAGGTGGTACAGTATAATCTTGATCTGATACATCTGGTAGTAATGGTCTTATTCTTGCAATGTCTAAATAAGAATTATCTACCAAAGGCGTATCATAATACTGTGATGATTCTTTGTGATTCTGAGCCATTATTGATATCCGCCACTAATAAGTTTGCCATTAGCATAATCTGCTGTACTAAATTTTTTACGATTTTCTTTTGGATTATATGCTGGTTGTAATTGTATAATCATTGTCCATTCAACAGGAACATAAACTTCTGTCTTACGGCCTCCCTCGTCAATTACGTTTATCATAATTTTATCATTTTCCATAGTAAAGTTATAACTTGTAATTACTACGGGTACGTCTTTATACATTTGATCTCCATAAGCACTAAACTTTAGTACTGGTGGTGGAGAACCTGTTTTGTCTGCTGTACTAAAATCTTTACTTCCTGATTGTACCATCTTTGTACAAGTTCTAAGGAAGTGATGACAAGCAAGTGTATACCTTGCTTCTTTTTGTGTGTTAGATGTTAAAACAAAACTTGCTGAAAAAGCCGCAAATGCACTATTCTGATAGAATGGATATTGAAAGTTACTATGCAATGGTTGTTGTGTACTGTAGTTTGCATCATATTGAATATTAAGCAAAGGATTGTAAGGCATAACTATTCCATTAAATTCACGTAATGGTTTTACAATATCAGCATCTCCAAAAATTTCAGTGAATGCTGATGCAGTTTTTGTTGTTAGTTTTCCTTTGGCATTTATGCTGTATGTGTTTTCCATTATTTTCTGCCCAACTTCTTATCCATGATATTTTGTACTTCTACATCATGTTTGCCAAATAAATCTTCTATAAATTTAATTGCAGATGCATCATCTAACGTTGCATATTGTTTTCTTAATTCTGTTGCACTAGTAGCAGGTTGTCCTAAAACTGAAAATGTTTGTGTAGGTACTACTTCTAAGTAACCGTGTTCGTCATGTGTTCTTTTATCATCTGTGTTGTTTTGATAATATGTAGGTTCGCCGTTTTTCTTTAATCCAATCTTAAATCTTGGACTATCGCCTTCCATATCCTTTTTACCAACACCAAATACTACACCAGTGTCTTTTGGATCTAATCTACTTACAATATTTGAAGCAATATATGGTTGTCTTTCGTTTACAATCTTATCTGCAGGAACACCGGTTAAAATCATCATTTTCTTCTTATCTTCAAACGAAAATGGTGAACCTTCTTCCTGTTTATCGCTGGTTGCTATGTAAACAGTGCCATATTTCTTAGATAAATAGTCATATACAAACTTATGACCCTTATGAAAAGGATGGAACCTACCCGGATATATAGCGACAGTTTTAGTTGCTTTTGCTTCAAAAAGTAACTGATGCATTCTCATGATAATAACTCCTGTTAAAGTATTTATCATGTTGTTATCTGGGTATTTTTTACTTGACAAACAGGGTAGAATAAGTTATATTATTAAACAACTAGGCAAATCCTAGGTGAACATAGGAAATGAATTATGGCGAGAAGAGTAAATTATTTAAATAATAAAGACTTATTAAAAGAAATTGCCAAAAGCAAGAATACTTATAGTTACTATTTAGATGAGAGTTATGAAATTTTTGATTTGATTGTACCAACTGTCGAAGATATACCTAAACGTATTGATGAAGCAAAGGCGGCTAGAGCAAAAAGAATCAAAGACCAGATGGTTGAAAAACTTAAATCTGAAGGTAAGTCAACTAGAGGCAAGGATGCAGTTCATGTAGATCCTAACTCAATTGATGAAAGTGAACTTGTTTTTAGGGTGATGACATTTGAGCATATACCTGATAGAGAAGAAGCAAAGAAAAATCCAAAGAAAGAAGCAGACTATAAAGAGAAAGTAAACTTTCCTCCTTACAAGCATTATGCTTATGTAGATGATAAAATTAAGGAAGTAGGCAGAAGTCATTGGAAAGGCGGACTTGATAACGGATACTTTAGCACTGACCATGGAAAGATCAATAACAAGTTAGCATTTATGTATTTGAAACTTGTTGAAAGATACAGTACAAGAAGTAACTGGCGTGGTTATACATATGTAGATGAAATGCGTGGACAAGCATTGATGCAGTTGAGTCAAATTGGTTTACAGTTTGATGAAAGTAAAGGTTCAAATCCTTTTGCATATTACACAGCCGCTATTACAAATAGTTTTACAAGAGTTCTAAATATTGAAAAGAAAAATCAAAACATTAGAGATGATATTTTGCAAGACAAAGGTGTGATGCCAAGTTTTACGAGACAACTTGAGCATGAAATGAATATGAAAAAACTTTTGGAAGAGCAAAAAATTAATACTTATAGCGATTTCAACGAAAAGGACTAACCTTGAAAACTAGCGAGCCTTTATTTGACAAGGTTATTGCTTTTACAGATATCCATTTTGGAATGAAGAACAATGCTAAGGCACATAACTTAGATTGTTTGAACTTTATAGATTGGATGATTGAAAAAGCAAAAGACCAAAATATTAAAACTTGTATATTTGGTGGAGACTGGCATCATCAACGTGCTTCAGTAAACGTTAGTACTCTCAATTACACATTAAAAGGGTTACAAAAACTAAACGATTACTTTGATAACGTTTATATGATTCCAGGTAACCACGATGAATACTACAAAGATACTAGAGAAATGAATAGTATCCAGTTTGCAGAACTATATCCAAATATACAAATTTTAAATGAACCTATAGTTAAAGGCAACGTAGGTTTTGTTCCGTGGCTAGTTGGCGACGAATGGAAACAAGTTCCAAAAATCAAATGCAAATATATGTTTGGGCATTTTGAGTTACCACACTTTTATATGAACCAAATGGTACAAATGCCAGACCATGGACAGATTAGTGATTCGCATTTCAAACATCCTGAACTAGTATTCAGTGGACACTTTCACAAGCGACAAGCAAAAGGTAAAATTGTATACATGGGTAATCCTTTCCCTCACAATTATGCTGATGCTTGGGACGATGAAAGAGGTTGTATGACACTAACTTGGGGTGAAGATCCTGTGTTCCATGACTGGGAAGATGCACCTAAGTATAGAACTATAAGTCTTGCAAAATTAATGAGAGATCCTGATAGGGTTTTATCACCTAATGTTCATGCAAGAGTAACCATTGATAAAGAAATAACTTATGAAGAAGCAAACTTTATCAAAGATACTTTTATGCATCATTACAAGTTAAGAGAACTAACACTTATACCAGAAAAAAATACTGAACATGAAGAACTAGAAGGCGCAGATATAGAGTTTCAAAGTGTTGACCAGATTGTAATACAACAATTACAGGCTGTTGAAAGTGACACATTTGATAACAATGTATTAATAGCGATTTATAATTCACTATGATAAAATTTAAAAACTTAACAATTAAAAACTTTATGAGTGTAGGTGCAGTTACACAGGCAGTTAATCTTGACAGAGGCGGACTTGTTCTTGTGTTAGGTAATAACTTGGACTTAGGCGGTGATGGTTCACGTAATGGTACAGGTAAGACTACAATAATCAATGCGTTAAGTTATGCGTTGTATGGTAATGCACTTACAAATATTAAAAGAGATAATTTAATTAATAAAATTAACGGCAAGAATATGCTGGTTAGTTTAGAGTTCACAAAAGGTACAACAACTTATAAAATTGAAAGAGGTCGAAGACCCAACGTAATGAAGTTGTTTGTAAATGATACAGAAGATACTGATGGAAGTGTAGATGAAGCACAAGGTGAAAATAGAAACACACAACACAAACTAGATGAAATAATTGGAATGAGTCATACAATGTTCAAGCATATTTGCGCCTTGAACACTTACACTGAACCATTCCTTGCTATGAAGTCAAATGAACAACGTGATTTTATTGAAGAACTTTTAGGAATTACACAATTAAGTACTAAAGCAGAAGTACTTAAAGAAAATAACAGAGCAGTAAAAGATCAAATCAAAGAAGAAGAATACAGAATCCGTAGTATCAAGGATAGTAACAATAGGATACAAAACAGTATTGATGATGCTATTGGTAGGAGTAAACTATGGGTGAGTAAACATGAAGGTAAAAAAGAACAACTTACTGAAGCACTCACAGAACTTACTAAGATTGATATTGATGCAGAAATAAAAAATCATGCACTACTAGTTGACTACAATGATAAAAAATCTAAACTAGATGAAGCAAATAGATGGATATCAAGTATTGAATCAGATAATACTAAACAACAAAAAGCGATTGATAAACTTGTAAAAGAAATTACAATGTTACAAGAACATAAATGTTATGCTTGTGGACAAGAATTACATGATACTAAACAAGAAGAAATACTTGCTGACAAAGAAAAACAAAAACAAGAAGCACAACAGCATATAGTTGATAATAATACAGAGTTGGAAGGCTATAAAAAGACAATTACAGAAATTGGTGAAGTAGGAGATAAACCTGTAACAGTTTATCCTAATTTAAATGAAGCATACGAGCACCAAGGTAAAATTAATACACTAGCAGAAACATTAGAAACAGAATTAGAAGCAGTTGATCCTTATACTGATCAAATTGAAACATTAAAAGCAGAAGGATTGCAAACTGTTGACTATGAGCATCTTAACGAAATAAATCTTTTAAAAGAACATCAAGAGTTCCTTTTGAGATTGCTCACAGACAAAGGTAGTTTTATTCGTAAGAGAATTATTGATCAAAATCTAAACTATCTTAACAAAAGACTTGAATACTATCTAGATAAAACTGGATTACCACATGAAGTAAAATTCTTAAATGACCTAACAGTTGAAATTACAGAACTTGGCAAAGACTTAGATTTTGATAATCTAAGTAGAGGTGAACGTAATAGACTAATACTGGGTCTAAGTTGGTCGTTCCGTGATGTGTACGAAAGTCTAAATGTTCCATTGGACTTGATGTTTATTGATGAACTTATTGATAACGGTACAGATCCAAATGGTGTTGAGGCTTGTTTGAGCATTCTTAAAAAGACAACCAGAGAACGCAACAAAAACATTTTCTTAATTTCACACAGAGAAGAACTAGTAGGTCGTGTTAATAACATACTACAAGTTATCAAAGAAAATGGATTCACAAACTTCTCATACGGAGAAGACTAGCAAGGGGAACAAATGTTTCTATTTTTCAAAACCAGGAAATGGCTCCTGTGGAGTTGGCTTGGCAGTATTGCCATTCTATCTTCACTATGGGTACAGGTCCAAATTGACGTAAAGATCAACGAGTGGTTCGGTGAATTTTACGACATGATTCAAAAAGCACTAGGTAGTCCAAATGCAATCACTATTGGTGAGTATTGGGCTAGTCTATTAAGTTTCATAACACTAGCAGGTATCTATGTAGGTGTTGCAGTTTTAATCAGTTTCTTCACTGCACACTATCTATTTAGATGGCGTACTGCAATGGTTGAATGGTATCACAGTGTATATGAAAAAGCAAGAACCATTGAAGGTGCAAGTCAACGTGTACAAGAAGATACAATTAAATTTACACGAATAATGGAAGGACTAGGCACTAGTTTTATTGAAGCGATTATGGTACTAGTACAATTTACTCCTATACTAATAGGTTTAAGTGTTGGTATTCCAATTTTCTTTTTTGGAGATTGGGAATATGGGTTAGTCACTGGTGCTTTAGTTTGGAGTATTGGTGGTACACTATTTCTTATTGGACTAGGTTGGCTACTAAGACTTGTAGGCGTAGAATACGACTTGCAGAAAAAAGAAGCCGCATATCGTAAAATACTTGTTATTGCAGAAGATGACGGTAATGTAAGACCTAAAACTATAGATGAACTTTTTGAAGGTGTAAGAAGTATTCACTTTTTAAGTTATCTTAGATACCTATATTTTAATATTGGTCGAATTGCTTATCTACAAGCAAATGTTTTAAGTGCATATGTATTCTTAGCACCTGCTATTGTAGCAGGAGCAGTAACACTAGGTGTTATGCAACAAATAATCAGGGCATTTGGAAGGGTAGAAGGCAGTATGCAATATCTACTCAAAGCATGGCCTACAATTATTGAATTAGCAAGTGTGTATAAACGTCTTAGAGAATTTGAGCGTCAAATACAACAATAAATAAGTGCATGAAGCATTTACTAACAATAGGGTGCAGTTTTACTGCACTCTATTATCATCCCAATCCTAAATGGAGTTACACATATCTCCTTAAAGAAAAACTAGGTTTTGATAAACTCATAAACCTTGGTTCAGGAGGATTGAGTCCTGATGGTACTTTTAGATTACTAAAAAATTATTTAGAAAACCCAGTAGTGGGTAAACCAGACTTTATTTTTATACAATATCCAAGTGCAACTAGATGTGAAGTAAGAGCCGAACCGGCACTAATAACCTCTAAGATCAATGAGGAAAATTGGCATCTTGTATCTAGAACAGCATTTAGGGAAGGTACCGATCTATTAAGAGATTATGAAAAAGGAAAACGTTGGACAAATCCAAATTGGACTGATGAAACATTTGAACTTACAGAAAAAGACTTTGAAGATATAACTTTAATTACACAAGAAGTAAGACCTTTTGAAGATAAAAGAAACAGGGCAATGTATATTTGTCCAGAAGTCGTATTAAAATGTTTTCCAAGTGCTTCACAAGAATTTTGGGACACCATGAAAGACGACCATAGATTTGGTTTTGATCCTGAAGTTTATTTCAAAATATTAAGTGATCCAAGACACTCAGCAGTAAATTATGCTAAGAATCTCAATCTTATAGAATCATTATGCGAAGCACATAATATTGATTATGCATATATAGATACTGATTACAGTTTCATTGATGCTGATATTGAATTATCAAAAGAAACTTATGACTTCTTTAGCAAACCTAAAAAATCATTTTCTGTTATGGAAAATATTTTAAGGAAGACTTGGGACGATAAAAAAGCAAGTCTAAAAAAAGTTGACAAGATACTTGAATATTGTAATAGTTTGTTTACAAGAAAGAACTTTATACATGGATATAGTGTAGGTACTTTAAGTCCTACACACATTGATACATATCCAGATTTACATCCTGGAAAAGAAAGTCATAGATTGTTCGCAGAAAAAATTGCAGGTATTTTAAAATGAAAACTTTAATGACATTAGGTTGCAGTTACAGTCAGATATATTACCATCCAGATCCGAGATGGAGTTACACATGGTTATTAAAAGAAGCACTAGGTGCAGAAAATTTAATCAATTTATCCTTTGGTGGCAATTCTCCTTCTGGTTGTACAAGAACACTTGAATGGTATCTAAGAAATCCTCTCAAGGGTATGCCTGATTTTATATATGTACAAATGCCCCAGGGACAAAGAGAAGAGTATTATTTGAGCGATCCTTCAATGGAACTGTTTGATGAGGTTACATTCGTTGTAACAAACAAAAATAATTATGAAACTATGTTGGGTTATGGTACATGGCACGCCTTGAGACAGCCTGAGTCTTTTCCAGACTATCATAGATTTAAGAGACCAGAAGATAAAGATTTTAAAAACGATCAAGAACTGATTGATGATATGCCTTGGGAAAAGTTACTTGCAAACGCAGGTACAATATGGAACGAAAAATTAAGTTTTGACAACAAATGGTATGAAGAAAATTTGTTTACTAAAAACAAAGATGATTTTTATATCATGTCAAGAAAATCTTTTAATGTACAACCAAGTTGGGCAGAAGCAAGAATTGCTGACAACAAAGATAGAGCCAAGGACATTACAGGTTTTCATAAATTATGGGCAAACTATAAAAGAACAAGACCAGAAATGGTTCACACTGTCAGGAGAGAAATGGTTTTGATGCAGAATCTTGCTAAACGTCATAATATTCCTATAGCATTCAATACCACAGATAATGTAATAGTACCTGAAACTGGAGAATTTGAAAGTTGGGACGATCGCACTTCAATTTTTGATAGCATGATCAATTGGGATAACTTTTTAAAATACGAAGGTATTAACAATGGTTCCAGAACGTTTGTAGATGAGTACTGGGACGGCCATCCAGGAAGAGTAAGCCATGAAAGATATGCTGAAAAGGTTATTCCTTTTGTAAAAAGTTTACTTCCTTAAATGTTTGAGGTGTGCTTTGCGTACTTTTACCATAATCCAATCATTGTAGTAATTTTCATCTAGTAAAACGTTTCGATCAATCTGTTCTAACAACTCGTAGTATGCACATTCTGCTTTGGTACTACATATACGAATAATACGTCTTTCAAACTTTTCAGGTCCAAGTTCTTCAACATCTTTAAGCAGTTTCACGTTAGAACCAAAGTAATCTTGCCAATCGCTTGGCACTTTACTACGTCTTTTGTTTTTTCTACCTTTTAACGGAGGTCTTGTTTTTGCTGACCAAAAGAATTTTTTACCAATGTACTTTTTTTGGTTGACAAGATTGGTAATTTCGTATATAAATCCATATGTAGACTTTGGATCTAGATCAGTTGGTTCGAACTTTTTTCCTTCAAAGAGCCACATAGTTACGATTTTCCAGGGTTTAAATTTGATATATATTTTTGTTGGCACATAATTATATTTACACTTAATTAGGCACCTTTTTAGGCAATTCTTTAAAACAATATAGTAGCATTGTTTGGTCGGGGTTACTCGACCCGTCTTGAGGACGCTTGGCGGCGTTCAGATTCTGACGAGTTACAGGTATAGGCTAACCCCAGGCTAAACGATTGTGGCACTGTAAAAAACAACCACACACTTTGTTTGATATTGGTAAGATAGTACAGACAAGGTCCCGTTGCTGAAGCCGGAGGTAGGGAGTACAGGGCAACCGCTTCCATTTTGCATTGCAAAAATCCTCTAATCTTACACGTGGTGATGGCTAACTATAGAAAGTTAATCAAACCTGCTTCACCCTAGGACGGGTGAAGTATGGCTCGACTACCTATAGTACTAAAATGTTAATAACGAAAATTGAATATGAACGTAGTGAATATGAAATTGAGTTATTAGGTCTTTAGACCTTATATGGTTAACTAAAACATTCCTTAATTTGCTTTGCTATATCAAAACCATATGTTAAGTCATTGCAATTAATAAATCCTAATCTAAAACTTTTAGGTGGATTGAAATAATCTGACTTCTTTAGTTTTGCATCATAGTCTAAATGTATTTCTGATACTCCGTGTGTTTTGTCACGTAGTATAATATCTAGTTTCTCTTGGTCAACTTCAAACTTCTTGTAACCATCTAACCACATGGGTACACTGTATCCTTCTGCTTGGTTGAAACTTTGGAATGGTGGTTTAGTCCATTGCTTTTCTTCGTAGAGTTTGATCATATTCCTTACTATCTTCTCTCCATATAGACTTAGGAACTGCCAACTCATTCTAAATTGTACTTCTATGATTTTATCTCCGATTACTTCAAAGTTTATTACACCGTTGTAGTCGGATTGTATATTCTTCTCTAGGAAGTGTAAAATTTGTTTGTGTAAACTAAAAAATTTTGTGTCGTAGTTTTGCTGGTTCTGTAAGTTACAGTGCCAGTACTTGAAACGGAAGTGTTCACAAGGCATACCTTCAGATGTTAAAAACATTTTTGGGTGGTGCCCACCTTCTACTACTACGTCTATGCTGTAGTGAGGTCCTTCTATCTCTTCAAACCATGCACTACCGGGTCTGTAGTGTTCTCTTAGTTCTTTTTCATTTTTAATGAGGTAAGTTTCCATAGCCATACCCTCTAAATTGACTATAGGTTTTAGTACCACTGGATAGCTCTCTGGAAACGTTCCAGCGTAACCCCATTTAATATTCGATTCGGTAGCGACTACTGTTTTGTCAAACCATTTACGATATTGCGGATATAACTCATAGCAATGTCTATCGCAGATTGGTATGTACACATCATCTGCTACCTCAAATTTGCTCAGCCAGCCTAAATCACTCTCAGCGTCTTGAACATGATCTTGATCAATCATTATTGGCATAGTCGAATATTTATAGTATAAATTGGAATTATTTAAAACTTTAGATAATTGGAAAGCCTGCTTTTTTGCTTTTTTCCATGTTTGATTCTATTATCTCGCCGATGATCTCTCTATCTTCGCTAGACAGTTGCCATGCTTGATCCAGATTGATACCGCCTCTCATGTACCAAACTATTTCTAAGACATTTTTGCGAATTTTATAAGCATCAGCACGTTGGCTCTCTAAGAATTTAGGAATCTCTTCCTTAGGGAGTGTTAGGAGCCTGTTCCGAAAAAATTTGCTACGTTGAATTCAATACTAGTTTGGAATTTATTTCCACACTCTTCACAAACAACACTGTAAGAATGTTCAAAACCTTCTTTGTTCATGTCGTCTAGTTTTGCTTGAATCTTTTTAGCATCTGTACTTGACATTCCTTTTACCCACTCCCCGATAAATTTCTTGTCAGTTACAACATCAACTTCTTCGCCACCTTCTTTTGGAACTACAACACTTTCGATAGCATCGATCATAATATCAACTGCTAAATCTGCAATCGCTTCAAAACTTTTATTGAACACTTGTATACGTTCTGTTTGAGGAAGTTTTGCATCGTTGATAGTTTGTAATGTTGTTGCTTCTTGGAAAGCATTCAAAGATACTCTTTGTGCATTTTTGAAAGACATTGGTCTTAGATTTACTTTCAATCCATTGTCCAAAGTAGTTGCATATGTCTTGTTCATTTCTTCGACACTGTCTAAGATACGTTCTAAGTCAACAGCAACCCTATTAACGTGTCCGTCTTTTGGACAAGTTGCTTCTATCTCCATTTCATTTCCACTAGTTGCATATCTAATCGCAACCAATAAAAATTCAACGTCATTGTTAGTTAGATCGTAAACATTTTCAATACCTGTACAACTTTTCAAAACAGAGGCAACACTTTCTCCATTGAGTAGAGCATCAGGATTTTTAATCATTACTTCGTCTTTACTGGTCATAGGATACACAGGTATCTCTCCAGTAATCTTAGAAGCAGTTTCTGTATCACCCCATTTGCCTCTACTTGGTAATAGTACCTGTAGTTTTGGAGCTCTTACATAACCTTTAAGCGGATTATTACTCATTTTACCTCCTAGTAAAATCTTTTGTTAACAATATTTATCGTATTAAAGTGGGTGTTTTTCTGAAGATAAATATTATTATAAAGGATTTCTGCTATGGCAAATGAAGAAGTAACTCTCCAATCCAGTGAAGGCGTTGAATTTAATTACAATGGTCCTGCCTGGGCAAAAGAGGATACACTACAAAAATTACTCGCATTAAGCACAAGTGCGGCCAGAACAGCGGCTAGTAATAATAAGAACGTAACAGATATTCTAAAAAAGGAGATGAAACTCCTTGAAAAAGAACAAAAAGCATCTGACGATGCGGCAAAATTTCAAAAAGAACTTAACACTGCTATAGCGGCTAGGAACAAAGAAGCCAAAGAAGCAGAAAGACAAGCAAATAATTTTTACGATAGACTAGTTAATATAAACAACGACATGGCTGATGCTGTTGCAGGCCTGGACTTTGACACCAGCATGGCTAGAATGGGTAATATACTAGGTGAGGATGTCAGAGGCGGAATAGGAACAACTATTAAAAAAGGATTTATGGGTCCTTTTAACTTTGCTTTAGAAACTACAGGTACTGCACTTGGTGTACTAGAAGATGGTGCTAAAGCATTAGGTAGTGCATTCATGAGTGTAGCAAGTATAGCACTTACAGCATTTTCAACTGCACTTGGTTTTACAGTAGGTAGATTATTTTCTTATGCTGATTCATTTAGGACACTAAATGATGTAGGTATGAACTTTGCTAGTCAGAGTGAAGCAGGTGCCAACAGTATGGTTGAACTTGCTAGACAAGCAAGTAACGCCAATCTAAGTATTGATCAGTTTACAAAAGCATTAAGTGAAAACACTGCCGTTGCTATTGCAATTGGTACAGAGTCATTTGCACAGATTAGTAAAAACGTGAGAATGGCGGCTATGCAATTTGGTCAATATGGAATGACTATTGATCAGTTAAATGAATTCACCGGTGACTACTTAGATATGCAACGTGTTACTGGTACACTTCAAGCAATGTCTGAAGCAGAAAGAACCAAACGTTCAAACGATTACTTACAAAGTTTAACAAACTTAACAAGGGTAACTGGATTAAGTAGAAAACAAATTGCAGATAGTTTAAAACAACAAAAAGATGAAGCAACACTTAAATCATTCTTGCTAACACTTGACGCAGAGGCTCGTAAGAGTTTAACTGAGGTCACTGATAGTGTACAAACTGTATTCGCGGCTATTCCAGGCGGCGAGCAAGTTGGTGAAGCATTTGGTCAGATAGTTGCAGGACTTCCGGCGGCAGGTACAGAGTTTGGACAAACACTTGCTCGAGCAGGTGCTCATTCAGAAATGGCGGCACTTGAGGACTTAGGTAGACAAGTTAGAGCAGGTGAGATCAGTAAGGAAGAAGCACAACAAAGATCAATGGATCTTTTAAGAAGTTTACAAGGCAATGAACAGTTTAGAAAACAACTTGCAACAATGACACTTGCTGGAGATGAAAATGCAAAAGCAATGACTGGCTTTATTGGTAACTTACAAGGTGCTGATCTTGCCATGGTAAGAAATCAAATTTCACAAGATGGCACTACTAAAGCATTCAACAACATGGGTGAAATTTTTAACAAGTTTGGCACAATTTTTGATCAACTTATTTCAGGTATATTAAGTGATCCAACTATTGGTAAAGCAATAAATGATATGTTCCAAGCAATACAAGGTGCTGGTGATGGATTAGCAAATACACTTAAATCAGATGTTATTCCTAAGTTTATTGATGGTATTACTAATTTAATTAAAGGTGATACACTAGGTAAACTTGCATCAGGATTTGGTAATATGGTTGATAAAGTCATGAACTTTATTAAGAACTTAGGTGACTTTGATATTTCTACAGCATTATTTGGTGGTACAGGAAAAACTATCGATGCAGATGGTAATGAAATTGAAACAGAAGTAAAAGGATTATTTGACGGTGTTAATCTTGGAGAAATGTTTAGCAATATGATTGGTAAAGCATTTGATGGTGTTGTTAGTGGCTTTATGTCATTGTTAACAAATCCACTTGTTATTGGTGGACTAATTGCAGTATTTGCAGGACCAAAGATTATTGGTGCTATTGCAAGTGGTGCAGGTTCATTGATGGCTAATATGACATCTGGTATACTTGGCAAGATTCCAGGCATGGGTGCTAAAGGCGGAGCACCTAAGATGGGTGGCAAAGGCGGAGGCGGTATGGCCGGTGCTGGTAAAGGACTAGGTGGTTTCATTGGTGGCCTAGGCGAAGGCGTAATGAAAGGTGCGGCGGCAGGTTTAAGTGCGTTTGGTAAAGGTAGTGTAACTATTCTACTAGGTGCGGCAACAGTTGCTGGTGTTATTACTGCTATTGGTGCAGGTATAGCGGCCGCGGCTTGGTTAACAGGTAAAGCATTACCAAGTTTTGTATCAGGAATAAAAGAATTTGAAGCACTAGATGGAACTAAGTTAGCAGATGCGGCTTCAGGTATGTTGGCAATATCAGGTGCTATGGCGGCATTTGGTGCTGGTACGGCAGTTGCAGGATTAGGTTCATTAGTTGGTGGTATTACAAGTGGACTATCAAGTTTATTTGGTGGTGAAACAGATCCACTAGCACAAATGAAAAAGTTCAGCGATGCAAATATTGATGGTGCTAAAGTAGAAGCAAACGCAAAAGCACTAGTTGCGTTTAATGAAGCACTAGCAGGTGCAGGTGTTGCAAATGCGTCAGCAGGTGCAGGTAGTCTGTTAAGCAGTATTGCAGGTTTCTTTGGTGGTGATACACCATTTGAAAAGATGATGGCTGATATTAAAACATTCGGTGATGCACAAATTAATGCTTCAAGTGTTGAAGCAAATGCTACAGCAATGGCGGCATTTTCAAATGCATTATCAGGACTATCAGGTTCCGGTATATCAGAAATACAAATACCTAAAAACTTAGATGATAGATTAATAGATTTAGCAAATGTTCCGAGTCTATCTCATATAGCAGAAGGAATGACTGCTATATCACAAGTAAGCGGATTAGAGTCAAATGTTAACACGTTAAACAGTTTAGACGCCAATAACTTAAACAACTTTGCAGAAGCAATGGAGAACTTAGTAGACGTATTAGGCAAGTTAAATGAAGAGTTAGCAGAAGATAATAAAGGGTTCTTTGGCGGCGGAACTGGTACATCTGCCAGTGATGTTATATCACAAATGGGCGGAAATAGTCAAATGTCGCTTAAAAAATTGGAAAGAATCGTTGCTGAACTCCAAGAGATTAAAAAGATTCATAAAGACAACGCCGCTGTATCATAAATACAATAACACACAATAGAACGGATAACATTATTAATGTCTTGGAAAAAACACTTTACAGTATATCAGGGTACTACAGACAATAGTAGCCGTCAACCGGCTAGTTCTGCTAGTCAAAATAAATTCGCAAGTTGGTTGCCTGAAATTTATGCAGGTGCTCCTAATAGACATGAAAGATATCTCCAATATGATCAAATGGATCAAGACAGTGAGATCAATGCCGCTCTAGATATTATTGCTGAATTCTGTACACAATCAGAAGACGGCTTACCATTTAAAATTAATTACAACGAAACTCCAAGCGAAAGCGAAGTTGCTATTTTAGAAAAAACATTGCAACAGTGGATCAATCTTAATGACATGGACACTAGAGCATGGAGATTATTTAGAAGTATTTTAAAATACGGAGATCAGTTTTTAATAAGAGATCCTAAGACATGGAAATTGTTTTGGGTAAATCCTGCAAACGTTGACAAGATTATTGTTAATGAAGCAACAGGTAAAGAAATTGAACTGTACTTCATTAAGAACTTAGAATTTAACTTTGAAACGTTGGTTGCATCTAATATTAATATTGACAATTATTACAGAGGTGCATATCAAGGTCCTAATACATTAAGAAATGCAGTTGGTTCAGTTGCACCTAATCCTGGTGCAGTTGGCACTGGTGATGCAAAACCAATTCCATCTCATCATATTTTACAGTTGAGTTTAACTGAGGGTCTAGACGGTGTTTGGCCTTTTGGATTTAGTATTTTAGAGAGTGTATTCAAAACTTTCAAACAAAAAGAAATGCTTGAAGATAGTATTCTAATATATAGAGTACAAAGAGCACCAGAGCGTAGAGTATTCTACATTGACGTTGGTGATATGCCACGTCCTAGAGCGATGGCGTTCTTAGAACAAGTTAAAAATGAAATACAACAAAAACGAATTCCTAACAAATCAGGCGGTGGTAGTGCTATAACAGATAGTACATACAATCCGATGAGCATGATGGAAGATTATTTCTTTGCACAAACTGCTGAAGGCAGAGGTAGCAGAGTTGAAACATTACCTGGTGGTGAAAACTTGGGTCAGATTGATGACTTAAGATATTTCCAAAACAAAATGTTGCGTGGCCTGAGAGTGCCAAGTAGTTACTTGCCAAGCGGTCCGGAGGAAGGCACTGCAACATATAACGACGGTAGAGTTGGTACAGCGTTTATACAAGAATTTAGATTTACACAATATTGTCAAAGACTACAAAACTTAGTTGCACCTGTTCTTGATAAAGAATTCAAAATGTTCTTAAAGAATAGAGGTGTTACTATCGAAAGTAATTTCTTCAATATCAGTTTTAATAGTCCTATGAACTTTAGCCGATATAGACAAATGGAACTAGATGCTAATGCACTTAATACTTTTGCTAATGCCGCTAATATTCCTTATATTAGTAAACGTTTTGCATTAGAAAGATTCTTAGGTTTAACTGAAGATGAGATTATTAAAAATGAAGAAATGTTAGCAGAAGAACTTGGACAGTCACAAGCCGCTACAGCAGATGTTGGCTTGAGTGACGTCAATATTAGTGCTGGTGCTCCACCTGACATGGGTGGTGCTGATTTAGGAGGCGGTGCAGAGGCCGCTCCTGCTCCTGACGTATCTGTAGATGGTGCTTCACCAATAGCAGGCGATGAAGGTGGTGGCGAACTTGGAGCATAAGTTAGCCAATGAGAGAGATAGTCGCTACACAAGATTTAAATCCAAAAAAAGACGAATGGTTTAGAGTAGAATGGAACATCGGTAAAAGATGTAACTTTGATTGCAGTTATTGCGGTTCTAGTGTCCATGATAATTTTTCTAAACATATGCCTTATGAAAAAATTATAGAATCTATTGATACTATAAGAGCATCCACAGATAAAAAAATTAAAATAGGTTGGACAGGTGGCGAACCATTTGTTCACCCAAAGTTTATTGATATTTTAAAATATGCTAAAGAACAAGCAAATGTTTTCAGACAAACAGTAGTAACAAATGTCACAGTTCCTTTTAAAACATATGCTAAGGCTTTGCCTTATCTAGATCAAGTTTCTTTTTCTTATCACTTCGAACATACTATACATGATAAGATTATAAACAATATAGAAAATGTTTTTGACTACTATAAAAGTACTGACAGAGAAGATGAAATAAAAGTACACATGATGATGTTGCCTGGCACTTTTGAAAAAGCAACAGAAATAATTACATACTTGAGATCAAAAGGTATTGAAGTAATAGCAAGAAGAATACGACCTCAATCTAATATAGATGGAGGATTAGTTAAGCCATGGGAATCTGGAATGACAGCCACAGGATTGTGGGACGGTAAATATTACAGTAATGAAGAATTACAATGGCTTGAGGCAGGCGTATGAAAATAGCAACCTTTAATAATGTAGAATGTCACTATGATGATGGTTCAATCGAAGATGTGAATCAAAATGATCTATTGGCAACAAACAACAATAAGTTTAAAGGTTGGATATGCTGGGCAGGTTTACAAGAAATATATATTGAACCAAATGGTACAGTTTGGAGATGTGTAAAACGTGCTGGTACTCCACTTGGTAGCATACAAGGTGGATTTAAATTATTAGAAAAACCAATGCCTTGTAATAAGAAAGATTGTACTTGTGGTGCTGACCTATTGATCAGTAAAGCAAAGAATGGCCATTTAGATAAACTAAGAGTTGGTAAGGATAGGCTCAAAAAATGACAGAAGTAGGTTGGTGGTATACAGCAACATTTTTTATAATAGTCATAGCCTTCTATGGTATTGGTTTTTGGGCAGGAAGGAATTGGGAACGTTCTACGTTAGAAGAAAAACAAGGCAAGAAAAAATGAGAAAATACTTAGAAGCAACACACGGTAAAAAACCGGAGGGGTTTGAAGAACGTATTGTTTATAGTAATTCAAACAGAGTATGGTGCATGGGCGAAAATATGGATCATCCAAAAGTTTATTATACAATACCTGATGATGGCGAAGCAGTATGTGGTTATTGTGATACTATCTTTAGAAAGAAAGAGGAAGAATGATAATACTTTTTACTATTACACTATTTGTAGCATTTACTATACAGTTGTTTTTTCTAGTATATTTGTTTATGGAGGACTATGAGCCACCAAAAGTACAACACTTTGAATATTATAATGATGATAAATTAGATGAATGGAAATCTAAAACTGCAAAGGTATGGCAGTAAAGATAAATAAAATTATGAAAGCAAAAGAAATATTTAACGAAAACTATTTTCCAAGAGATGACAATTATTCTAAAGCCGAAGGACATGGCGATAGAAAGCCACACCTCACACTTTCACATTTAAATAGATTGCGTAAAGTTAAAGAGAAAAAGACAGAAGATAACAAGATCAGAATGCAATCTATACAAACTTTATATAATCCTCCACAGGCTGAAGGTTAATCTCAAAAAAAGTTTAAATCTTCCCATTAAAGCGTATTTTAATTGATAAAAAACTGAAGTAAATACACTATATTAAACATTTCGCCTGAAAACGGCCTCTAAATCGTACCTTTTCGGTACATCTTACCGATACATCTTGTAAATACACTTGTCAAGTAGTACATCTGAGGAGGTTCGATTATGTCTACACGTGAAAAACTAGAAAAAGTACTTGAGCATCTTCTAGCAGAAGAAGAAACTCAAGCTCGTGACCTTTTACATGATGTCTTTGTTGAAATTGCACAAAAAACTCATTCCGATTTGATCGAGAATGACTCAGCAGAAGTCGAAGAAGACTTAGATGAGTCATCTGAAGATGATAAAGAGGAAGCCGTTGAAGAGGCTGTAGCAGACGAAGTATCTGATGCTGATGCGAAAATTGAAGAAATTGAGCAAGAAGTTGAAGATGAAGAAACAATGGAAGCCCCTGAAGAAGACGGTGAAATGAGCATGGATGATGCTGAGGAAGAGCTAGACGATATGGATGGCGACGACGAAGGCAAAGATGACGTGGAAGATCGCGTTGATGATTTAGAGTCAGCACTAGACGAACTTAAAAAAGAGTTCGACGAGTTA
>MDTC01215344.1_pt1 | contig 24965 bp, 21 predicted proteins | sample 811181 | NCBI WGS metagenome assembly MDTC01 (sample SAMN05326644, study PRJNA326480) | marine metagenome | isolation source: seawater | place: Pacific Ocean: North | collected 2011
CATAACATCCCATGGATGAATAAAAATTGCAGCACCTAAATTATCAGCTGCTTCAAAAATAGAGAATAACGATTCATCACTTAAATTTTTTCCATTTACATTAGAACCAATTTGAATACCAAGCAGGTTTAGATCATTAACACATCGTTCTAATTCTAGAATAGCCAGTTTAGGGTCTTGTAAGGGAATAGTTCCTAAACCTAAAAAACGTTTTGGAAATTGATCTACTAAACTCGAAATATGATCATTTAATATTTGCGCTAGAATTAATGTATCCTTGGGCTCTGCCCAGTAACTAAACATTACTGGAATCGTAGACAGAACCTGGATATCAACACCATGCCGATCACAATCATTTAGCCTAATCTCAGGATCCCAACAATTAGATTCTATAGTCCGAAAGATTTTATTGCCTTTTATCATATCTGCTTTCTCATGATTATGATGGTCTAAAAAAATCCAGTCTCCATAACCAAACTGTTTTCTCAAGTTTGGTAAATCTTTAGGTATAATATGATTATGGATATCAATTTTCATTGCAAGTAATTTAATTATTCATAAACTCTAAAAATTTATATTAAGGCTCTTGCTGAACAGAACCACAAGATTCACATGTCCTAGCATCTATAGAATCCCAATAAGCTTGAAATAGAGGAGGTAATTGAGTAACTATATTTTCTAAATCTAGAGAAACTTCATGCAAAATTTTATTACATTCATCACAATACCATTGAAAAGTATCTAAAGCACCATCTTCACGTTTATATTCAACAACAAGGCCGACTGTATTTTGAAACCTCTGAGGAGAGTGGGGTATATTTTTGGGTAGTAAAAATATTTCACCTTCTTTAATTGGAATATCTACAATTTTTCCATTATTCATAATTTTTAATAACATATCCCCTTTAATTTGATAAAAAAATTCTTCTACGGGATCAACATGATAATCTTTCCTCGTATTAGGGCCGCCAACAATCATGATCATAAAATCATTATCTTCATAAACAATCTTATTACCTACTGGAGGTTTTAAAAGATGGCTATTCTCTTTTATCCAGTTGTTTAAATTAATTGGTAACCTTATTGACATAATTTAATCTTAATCAATAGTTGCAATACATTTTAATTCAATCGCAATCGGAGTAGGCAAAGATGAAATCTCTACAGTGGTCCTACAGGGTTGATTCTGAGAAAAATAATCCGCATAAATTTTATTATATGTATCAAAGTCTCTTTTCATATCCGTTAAAAAAACTGTTATATCAATAAGATTATCCCACGAAGTTCCAGATTCTTCTAAGATATTTCTAATATTCTCAAATACAGAATGACATTGGATCTCTATATCATGCCCAACAGCATTTCCTTGCCCATCGACAATTACTCCCGGTATAACCTTAGTACCTGGTTTTCTAGGACCAACACCAGATAAAAATAATAAATTCCCAACTCTCCGAGCATGTGGATATAAACCAACAGGTTCTGGTGCTTTTGAAGTATGTATTTTCTCATTCATTTTATTGATCTCCTGATACTATCTAATTCTTCCCATGTTTTTTCATTTGCGATTAATCGATCAACAACATCATCATTTAATATTGATACTGAAAATATTTCTTCAATATCTTCAATTTTTACACGAGTATACCAAATATTATTAGGATAAATTACAACTACAGCACCCAATTCACATACATCAAGACACCCAGTCTTATTTGCCCTTACTTTACCTTTTAAGCCATATTGATTGATTAGCTGTACAAATTTTGTACGAATCTCTTTTCCACCACAGCGACTACAATCACCTCTAGGACTATCCTGATTTCGTTCATTAATACATACAAAAATATGTTTTTGAAATCTTGGAGTCATATATAAAATCTCTGAAGCATTAATCTAACATACAAATATTTTTAGTTTCTGTAAAAAATAGGAGTACATCTTCTCCGCCTTCTCTTCCTAAACCTGACTGTTTCATACCTCCAAAAGGTGTTCTCAAATCTCTTATTAACCAAGAATTTATCCAGATAATACCTGCATCAATTTGATCTGCAACTCTATTGGCTTTTATTTTATCTTTAGACCAAATCGTAGCAGAAAGGCCATAATCTGTTTCATTAGCTAAATTTATGGCTTCTTCTTCAGTTGTAAATTTTTGAAGAGTTACAACAGGACCAAAAATCTCATCTTTATTTATTTTATTAAGATTTGATAAACCTTCTATAATTGTAGGTTCAATAAACCAACCTCCATCGCACCGGCCATCTATTTTTACTGAATTACCTCCAATCAATACAGTACCTGAACTTTTTTTAGCTAAGCTAATATAATTCATAATCTTATCAAAATGCTCTAATGAAGAGATTGCTCCATATTCTGTATCAAAATTATTTGGATCACCAATTCTAAGATTTTTAACCTTTTCAATAAAATCAATTTTAAATTGATCATACATACTTTTTTCTATTAATAAACGAGAGCTACATAAGCAAATTTGTCCTTGATTAGAAAAAGATGATTTAACCATCGTCTCTAGCATTTTATCATAATTATAATTATCAAAAACTATTGCGGGATTCTTTCCACCCATTTCAAGAGATATTTTCTTAAATGAAGATGATGATTGATTCGCAATTAATTTTCCAGTCTTAGTTCCACCTGTAAATGAGATTGCTTTAATACTAGGATGAGTAACTATACTATCTCCAACAGTTTCCCCTCTACCATGAATAATATTTAAGACTCCCGGAGGCAATTCTATTTTTTTACATATCTCGCCCAACTTATATGCTGAATAAGGCGTTAGCTCTGAAGGTTTTGCCAATACAGTATTACCAACAATTAATGCTGGTGCAATTTTCCACGTAAATAAATACAAGGGTAAATTCCATGGCGAAATACACCCTACAACTCCTAAAGGATAGCGAACAACTCTATTCTTTGATTGGTCACTATTTAGATAATATTCAGATTGAAAAGATAAACCAAAATTTGCAAAAAAACGAAAATTTGAGATAGCTCTCGGTATATCTATAGAGCGAGCTAAAGAAATAGGCTTACCAGTGTCTCTTGATTCATACTCAGCAAATTCATCAAGCCTATTCTCAATTTCATTTGAAATATTAATTAAATAATTACTCCTTTTTTCAATTGAAAGATTGGACCATCTATCAAAAGCACTTTGAGCAGATTTAACGGCATAGAGAATATCATCAGAATTTGAATCAGTAACTTTTGCATAGACCTGACCAGTGGCAGGCTCGAAAACATCTAAATAATTATTTGAATTAGCTGGATAAAATTCACCATTGATAAAATTATGAATTTTCTCCACTAGTTAATCTCCAATTTAATATCTACGGGTAAAGCATGTGCTGTAATTGCACTCATAGATACACCATCAATCCCTGTCCAAGCATAAGACTCTAATGTTTCATAGTTTATACCGCCACTAGCTTCAACAAAAATTGATTCTCCATCTATAGATTCTCGAATAATTTGGACGGCTTTCTTAACTTGATTAGGGCTCATATTATCTAAAAGAAATCCATCGATATTCATTGCCAATCCTTCTTGTAGTTGATGTAATGTATCTACCTCTAATTCAATAGGTCTCTGCGTCTCATTATTTTCTCGAATTAATCTAATTGCAGATTTAACACTACCAGCTACTTGGATATGATTATCCTTTATTAGTATAGCTGAAGAAAGATCCAAACGGTGATTCCAACCCCCACCAACATGTACAGCATATTTTTCAAATAAGCGAAGACCAGGTGTAGTTTTCCTTGTATCCATAACTTTAAAAAATTTTGGTAATTTCAGATTACAATATCTTCTTGTTTCTGTAGCAATACCGCAAAGCCTCTGTATCAGATTTAACACAATACGCTCATAAGTTAAAATCGATCTAGTAGGACCTGAAATTTTGGCTATAATTGTTCCCTTATTAATTTCCTGCCCATCTTTGATTAGTTCACTTACTCTACAAGATTCAGGAAAACAAAATGGGATAACTTTCTCTCCGCAAAATATAAAATTATCAACTGATATTATTTCTGCAATCGTAGTGCTAGAAGTATTAATAATAGTCTCTGTCGTATTATCACTATTTGGGCAATCTTCTAAAATAAATTTATTCATTTGAGTTTTAATCCATTCTGGTTCTATAGATGTTATTTGCTCAAATTGTATCTTCTTTTTCATCAAGCACCGAAGCGTCCGCCATCTACAGATAGATTATGGCCATTAATATAACTGGCTGCATCTGATGCTAAAAATGCAATCGCAGCAGCAATCTCTTCTGGCTTTCCTAATCGGCGAAGCGCTGTATTTTTTGCCCAACCTTCTTTAATCTGCTCTGGGCTTACTTCTAACATTTTTGATTTTAATTCAGCTAAATCTTGAAGTCTGGTTGTGGCTGTATATCCTGGTAATATATTATTTACTGTTATTCCATATTGACCTAATTCTAATGCGAGTGTCTTTGCCCATTGAGCAACCGCACCACGGATTGTATTAGACACGCCAAGACCAGGGATGACCTGTTTTACGGATGTTGAAATAATATTTAGAATTCTACCACTCTCTTTTTCGATCATACCAGGTACCACAGCTTGAGTTAAGATATGATTAGCAATAAGCAATCTCTCAAATGCAACTCTAAATTCACTCTCTTTAGCATTAATCAGATCTCCACCATGCGGACCACCAGAGTTATTAAGCAAAATATCTACTGTACGGATTTTTTTCTTTATATGTTCATTGATTTTTATCTTTAATTCTTCTGTATTATTAAAATCAACACAAAGAATAAAATGTTTTTGATTCTCTTTGGTTGAGAGTGTCGATAAGGTATTATTTAGCTTATCTTTATCACGTGCGACTAATGTAATAGATGCACCTCTTTCAGCCATAAGTAATGCACTTGCCCTTCCGATACCATCAGTAGAGCCACAAGCAACCACTTTTTTATTTAATAATGAAAGATTCATTATTTATAATAATAGCCCAGATTTCTTTTAATATTTTCAGGTAGTTCTGGCAATGAAGACCTTGGAATAAAGAATGTAGATAAATCAGCTAAATCTGTAAAGATTTTGTGCCCTTCCGATGTCTTATTTAGATAGGCATGCCCAGATGAGCCACCTGTACCAATTTTTGATCCAATCATTCTTCGAACCATGATAGCATGCCTCTGACGCCAAGTAGTAAATAGCTCATCCATATCCATTAAACGCGATAATAAGTTAAAGGGTGAATGTAAAATAGGTTCATCTCTATAGAGAAAGATTAAAAGCGCCGCTTGAGTAGCTTTATGAGATATCCTTTTTTTGTTTTTTGAGATTAATCCGTCATGCTTAGCTTTATCAATCATAGCATCAAAGGATTGACTAGCTTTTTGGTGTTCCTTCAGATGATAATCAATTTCATCCGCAGAATGATTCGGATTATTTTTGATTGATTCTTCTTCATTTTCTAGCATGTTACGAACAGCTAAACTGTATTTATTCCAAAAATTAAAACCTTTAAATGATAAAAAAGGAGTACGCTCTAACCAAATCTCTATTAAATCAAATAGTGACTTTTCTTGTTCAGATTTCTCAACTGAAGCTATATTATCTTTATGCAAAGCATGCTTATAATCTTGCTTACCATAATTAATCCTATGAGCAGTGCTTAACCCCAATTTATTTTCTAATTGTCGAAATTGTGCACTCTGAAAACCTGAAGATGGTATTAGATCATCTCTAAATTCTAAAAAATCCATCGCAGTCATTGTCTCTAAAACTCGCACTTGGTCTATCAATATTTTTTGAATTTCAATAATACGATCTAATCTAGTTACTACAATGCTTACATCTGATTCTTTTACATTGTTTTGATTGAGAATTTTTAGAATAGAATCTAATTCAAAAATAATTTGTTTAAACCAGAGCTCATAAACTTGATGTATAATAATAAACAACATCTCATCATGAGCCGGGAGTCCTCTTTCAGCGCTCTTTAAGTTCTGACTATTTAAGATTTTATCTAAATTAAGATAATCAGTGTAATTAAGTGGTTTTTTAGTTGACATACTCTAATCCCATTCAAATCCAGAAACACTATCTGACTTAGTACTAATCTCAATAGTATTGTAGTCTTGCATTTCTGATATAAAATAATATAAGAATTTCGTTGATTCACCATCATCAAGCCAAACAGAATCCGGTAGACCAAATGTATCTAAAACTTCATCTTCTGATGGCCCATCACGCAGAAATTCCCAAATCTCATAACCAGATATATATCCTAGAGATAATAAACTTTCTTTATTCAATTCAGGCTTTAATAATTTTGTTGGTGGCATCACAATAGGCTTTGGAGGTGGTGGTGCACTACAAGAAAATAATACTAATGATAATAATAGCTTTATGTACACGCTTGGAAGATACCTAAGATGAATTCTGTCAAACAACATCAACTTTTTAATCTTTTCATATTTAAAATAAAGATTGATAAGATAGGCTATCATCTTTCATATAAAATTTCAATACTAAACTTTTGTAAATTATTATCTATTATACAGAGAATTCATGATCATTACTTTGTAAAAGGACAATTATTATAATAATAATTATTTTTTCGAATTAAAAAATTGAAATACGATACATGATAAGAATAAGTATTGATTTATTTCAATTTTCAAAAATAAATGAGTATAAATTTAAATTATCTAAATAGACATAATCCAAAAACAATAATGAAAAAGACCCAGTTATTCATAAAATCTATTTTAACACTCCTAGCCTTAGTCTCAATATCTATATCACAGACTGAGCCTGTTAATGATCTTCATGTTAATCCTCCACGTGTTTGGGCTCTTACACATTCCATGATCCATACTGCTCCAGGTGATTTCATAAAAGATGGCACCATTATCATTCGAGATGGTAAAATAGAAAAAGTTGGTAGATATATCCAAATCCCTGCTGATGCTTTTGAAATTGATCTAGATGGAGCTAATGTTTATGCTGGGTTTATAGATGGTTGGCTAGAAATCAAAAAAGATGAAATAACAAAAAGTCCTGATAATCATTGGAATGGGAAAATGCGTCCAGAGTATCGAGCAAAAGATGATTTAAAAATTAAAGAAAAAGAGCTTAAAGCATTAAGATCAATAGGAATAACTGCTGCTCATATTGTTCCTGAAAAAGGAATCTTTAAAGGTAAATCTGAATTAATTATTTTGAATGATGGTAACGTTTCTATAACAAAAGACGTAGCACAAGTACTATCATTTAAAACAAGCGGATGGGATGACCCTTATCCTAATTCTCTTCTAGGTGTTATCGCATTTATGCGCCAATCTTTCTTTGATGCTGATTGGTATGGTAAATCTATTTCTATACTTGAAAAGCATCCTGATGAGAATGAACCAATCCCCTTAAACCCAGGATTAAAAGAATTAAATGAATTCAGAATAAACCATAAGCCAATGCTCTTTATGACTAATGAGGAACATGGAGTTTTAAGAGCTCTGAGATTAACTAGAGAGTTTAGTTTAAATCCTTGGATTTTAGGAAGCGGCTTTGAATATCGCAGACTAGATGAAATCGCAGAATCAAAACCATTTTTTATTTTCCCTCTAGAGTTCCCTGCAAAACCAAAAGTAAAAGATCCTAATACAGCACTCCAGTATTCTACCGATCAATTAAAACACTGGGATATGGCTCCTGATAATATTAAAAAAGTATATGATGCTGGAATGTCTTTTGCAATCACATCTAGCACATTAAAAAAGAAATCTGATTTTAGAAAAAATCTGCAAAAAATAATTGACCGTGGGCTATCTAAAGATATTGCATTAGCATCTCTTACAACTTTTCCAGCTAAAGCAATGGGCGCCGAAAAGAGTCTAGGGAAAATCCAACCTGGTTTTATTGCAAACCTTGTAATAACAGATGGTGACTATTTTGATCCAAAATCTAGGATATTGTCATTATGGCTTGAAGGAAATGAACATTTCATGGCACCAAGATATGAAGTAAAGCCAATGGGTAAATGGAAACTGACACTTCATAATAAAAGCTATGACCTAGAATTCAAGATTCCAAAAGCTAAGAAAGGTGCATCAATGCCAAAAGGTTCATCAGCTTCTGGTGCTAAATTAACAGGGACTATCAGCATTGGTGAAGAAAAAATAATAATCAACGAATTAGATATTTATGAAAATTCTATCAGTTTTACGATTGATGGAAAACCGCTTGGTTTCAAGGTTGCATTAGCTTTCAATGGTGAAATTAATAAAAATGATATTACAGGTTCTGCTCATGATGGTAGAGGTGAAAGCTATCCTTTTTCAGCAAAAAGGATAGAGATAAAACAACCTAAACCTCGATTGAAAGATGTTGCTAGTAGTACTGTACTTTTCTATCCAGAAGGTGCATACGGGTTATCCAACGATTTACTTTCACCAAATGCTATTTTGATTGATAATGCGACTATTTGGACCTGTGGCCCACAGGGTAAATTAGAAGATTGGGATATTCTATTTGTAGATGGTAAAATTGATAAAGTAGCTCCAGATGTAAGCGTCCCTCAGGGTAGCGCATTAGTGATTGATGGCACAGGTAAACATGTAACTCCTGGATTGATTGATTGCCATTCTCATTCTGCAGCATCTTCAATTAACGAAGGAGCGCAAAATGTAACTGCTGAAGTACGAATTAATGATGTTTTATATGCCGATGATATTAATATATATCGACAGTTAGGCGGTGGCCTTACAACAGCCAATGTTCTTCATGGTTCTGCTAATCCTATTGGTGGACAAAATGCAGTAATTAAATTACGTTGGGGTTCTGGCCCTGAAGCTCTAATCTTTAAAAACGCACCTCAGGGTATAAAGTTTGCACTAGGTGAAAATGTAAAACAAGCAAATTGGGGTGGCAATGGACGTTACCCACAAACCAGAATGGGAGTTGAGCAAGTTATCCGTGATGCATTTCGTGCTGCACAAGATTACCGCCATATACATCAGACATATAATCGTAACTCGAAAGCTCAACGTAAAAAAGCACCTCCAAGAAAAGATCTTGAATTAGAAGCGTTAGCAGAGATTCTTGAAGGCACTAGACTATTACATTGTCATTCTTATCGACAAGATGAAATATTAATGCTAACACGAATCGCTGAAGATTTTGGTTTTAAAATTGCTACGTTTCAACATGTTTTAGAAGGTTATAAAGTTGCTGAACGAATAGCAGAACATGGTGCAGGTGCATCCACATTTTCAGATTGGTGGCAATATAAATATGAGGTTATTGATGCTATACCATATAATGGAACACTTATGGCAAGAAATGATGTTCTTGTGTCATTTAATTCGGATGATGATGAACTTGCCCGTCGTATGAATACTGAAGCTGTAAAAGCAGTGAAATATGGAGGATTAAGTGATGAAGAAGCATTTAATTTTATTACTATTAACCCTGCAAAGCAGTTAAAAATAGATGAATGGGTTGGCTCATTAGAAGAAGGGAAAGATGCGGATTTTGTAATTTGGGATGGATCACCTCTTTCAATTTACTCTCATGTCCTTGAAACATGGATAGAAGGGAAACGATATTTTTCTGTAGACGAAAATACACAAAAAGAAGAACGAGATAAAAAATTAAGAGATGATTTAATACAAAAAATTCTTTTGAATACTACTTCCAACTCTGGCAAAGAAATGAAAAAAAATAGCCCTAAATCCAATCATCATAAATGCGATATTACTGATCAAGAGCTAACTGGGTGGGAAATTTATTAATGAGAAATCTAACTTATCTTCTTTTATTAACTTTTTTATATGCCAATGATCAAATTCCAGGTGATGTACAAAAAAGACCGATACTCTTAAAGGGTGGAAATCTTCATACAGTCTCTGGAGATATCTTAGAAGGATACGATCTCCTATTTGCAAATGGAATCATTGTAACAATTGATCAACAAATTCAGCCATCACCCGAGACAGATGTTTATGATATATATGGAAAACATGTTGTCCCAGGCTATATTGCAGGCTTTACCAGAATTGGGCTTACTGAAATCAGTGCTGTAAAACAAACAAATGATCATTCTGAAATAGGAGAATTCAATCCAAATGTACGAGCAAATGTTAGCTATAATCCAGATTCAGATTTAATTCCTGTTACAAGATCTAATGGTATTTTAATTGCTAATTCTGCACCATCATCAGGTAGAATTGCTGGACAATCATCCGTGATGATGCTAGATGGTTGGACATGGGAAAATGCAACTTTAAAACATCCTTCAGCTCTTAATCTAAACTGGCCAAATATGCAATTTAGTTTCAATAAAAATTCTAAATTAAAAGAAAAAGAGCAACGAGATAAATATCAAAATTCTATCAGAGAATTAGATAGACTTGTCAGAAATGTTAAAGCCTACCACCAAAGACGTTCAGTCAAGGAAAGAAAAGCAGACCAAAAACAAAAAACTGACTTACGATTAGAATCAATGGTCCCATTTATTATTTACAAAGAACCAATACACATAAAAGCAAATGATATTCAACAAATTGAAGCAGCAATAAAATGGTCGAACAAACATAGTTTTAATATTGTAATTGTTGGAGGAAGAGATGCTTGGCTTAACCCAGCATTACTCGTCAAGCATAACATACCGGTAATTCTTATGAGCGTTCAAACTACACCTCGCAGAAGATTTGAGCCAATACACACACCATACAAAGTTCCTGCAATGCTTCATAAAGCCGGTGTTAAGTTTTGTATTTCAATCGACCCTGGATACCCATTTGATGGACATATAAGAACATTACCTAATGAAGCCATGCGAGCAGCTGCATGGGGCCTTCCAAAGAATGAAGCATTACGGGCAATAACTTTGTCTACAGCTGAAATACTAGGAATCGATGAAAATGTTGGCTCTTTAGACATTGGAAAAGACGCTACATTTTTTATAGCTGATACAGATCCCCTCCTGCAAACAACTAATCCAATTAAAGCCTATATTCAAGGTCGGGAATTAGATTTAACAGACCGACAAAAAAATCTCTGGGAAAAATATAAAGAGAAATATCGCAGATTAGGAAGGCTAAAAGATTAACTATTTCAAATTTAAATACAATTCTCCAGGACTGGTAAAACATGAAAAATCATTCATTACCAGCCCTATAAAGAATTTAAGATATCTAATTGAACTTTAATGTAGGTTTAGCTTGTCTTGGATTTTGTGAACCATTCAAAAAAGATATCTAAATATCATCAATAATAATGATATTGAGACTAAATCTCAATAAAGCTTACAATAAGAATTATTATAGATCAATCTTTTTTTAATACTAAGTATCATAAATAATATGTCAAAAACTATTCAAAAAGTTGCAGTCTTAGGTTCTGGAGTTATGGGGGCTCAAATTGCAGGACTTCTCGCTAATCTAGGTATCCCCTCTTTATTATATGATCTCAATGATCAAATGGTTAATCATGGTAAAAATAATTTATTAAAACTCAAACCTCCGCCATTGATCAAGCCTGAAAATATAGATTTGATTTCTGCTCATACTTATGAAAAAGATATAAAAAATATACGTGATGTGGATTTAATTATTGAAGCTGTAGTAGAAGATGAAACAATAAAAAATAATGTTTATAAAACAATTTCGCCCTATATACAAAATAATGCAATCCTTACATCTAATACTTCAGGAATCTCTTTATCCAATCTAGAAAAATCTTTGCCCGATAATCTAAAAGAACGTTTTATGATAACCCATTTTTTTAATCCACCAAGATATATGCATCTTTTGGAATTAGTTCGTGGTAACTATACATCTAGTGAAACCTATAAAACTATATCAGAATTTGGTGAAAATGTTTTAGAGAAAGGTATTGTACACGCAAAAGATACCCCAAACTTTATTGGAAATCGAATTGGAGTGTATGTATTAATGGCAACTATGCACATAGCTAATAAACATGGATTAAATATTGAAGAGATAGATGCTCTGACTGGTGCCATCTCTGGAAGACCAAAGAGTGCTAGTTTTCGCACTTGTGATATTATTGGACTAGATACCTTAAAAAATGTAGCGATGACAAATTATCATAATGCTCCTAATGATGAAGGAAAAGAAATGTTCAAAATTCCTGCTATTATGGAAAAGCTGATTAATGCTGGAAGATTAGGACAAAAATCGAAGGCCGGTTTTTATAAAAAAAGTGAAGATGGATCTATATACTCTATTGATATCAAAACAGGTGAATATAAATCACAAAAAGAAAGCACATTTGATTGCTTACAAAGTGCTGAGAATTCTGAAAATCTTTCTGAAAGACTTAATTCACTTTGTTACGGAAATGACAAAGGAGCCAATTGTTTCTGGGAAATTATTTCAAGTACATTAATCTATAGTGCAAATCGTATACCCGAGATATCAGATAATGTTATAAATATTGATAATGCCATAAAATGGGGGTTTGGTTGGAAAAAAGGCCCCTTTGAAATTTGGGATGCTATTGGTGTTTATAAATCAGTTCAACGTATGAAACTAGAAAAAAAAATAGTGCCAAATTGGGTTTTAAAAATGATTCAAATGGGTAAAAATAGGTTTTACTCTTAAAACCATAAATATCCATCCTATCAAAGCACTAATTACAATCCTAAAAATGATATTCTAAACCAAATTTAAAATGAGAAAAATCTTCCATATTATGAAACTGTGTCCCTTTATCACCTAAAAATTTTGAAATAGAAAAATTTAACTTCCAATTATCAAATGGTGTGTATTTAAAAGATAGTCCCTGCATAGATTGTGAGTCTTCTAAATCAATAAAACTACTTCCCATTAATTCCAGAGAATTATCAAAGTAATTTGCTGAAACTGATAAGGCTAAACCTAAATCTGTAAATGAAGCAAAAGGTGTACCCATACCTGGTTGAAATTCATCTTCAGAGATTATACCATTTATTTCTAAAAGAGAACCACCAATAATCTGAAGAGAAAGAAAAATGTTATTTTGTGTGGCATATTCTAGTTGAGCAGCATATTGAATATAAGAAGCATCAAATAAATCTTTATTTGTGATTATGCTTTCATCAACATCATTTTTTGTTGAAAAAATTCCAAACTCAAACCTATTAGTGATATCACCAATAAATAATACCCAATCAAGTCCTACAACATTTGTTTTTCTATAAAGAAATCTGGGGGTTACACCTAATGAATCTTCTATTGTACCAGCATAACTAAATGATCTATCTCTACCTCTAAAATAAGATATACTAAAATCACTAGATCCTAAAGTTGATTGAACTCTAAAACCAAACTCGCTCTCTGAACCTTTTTCTAAAAGAAATTCTTCTGGATCATCAATTTTAATTGGGAATGATTCCTCTCCATAAGGGAAACGATTCTCTTTATGTTTTGGAACGAAAATACCTTCAATTTGAAACGTCTCACCATAATATTTCAATAATCCAAAAAGATTTCCAACCTTTCGTTCCGATCCAGAAAAAAACATATAATAATAGTCATATGGATTTAGGTTATCAGTTGGGTTATTACTATCTACTGATCCCCAAGCATGTATTTGTTTACCAACTTTCAATTCACCCCAGCTAGGGTACCACAATATATATGCTTCACGAAATTGAAATTTTGTCTCATTATTCAACCAACGATATTCTAATGCTGAATTAATCTTAAATTCAAAATCTCCTATTGAGTATCCTATTTCACCTTTGGTGATTCTAAATGGTAAGGAGATCTCAGATTTATCTGATAATCGATACATGTTTCCAGGACTTATTAACCCAGAATAATTGAATTGTGAAAAAAGGAATGTATATATATTAAATAGAAAAAAAATCGATAGATTAGATTTCATATCTAGTTGATGCGATGAAGACGCTTTAAATTTTTCTCCTGAAATAATTTTGAATCAATTCCTGTATCTACTTTAATATCAGAAAAAATAACTTCTGTCGAATGATTTTTCTGTATATCCTTAACAAAAACTCTCTTCATTAAGTAATATTCTTTCATCTTTTCAAACTCATATCGCTTTTCTTTTTTTAGTTCTTCTCTTTTATCATATGACTCTTCTTTGATAACCATAAAAGTTGATTTCTCAATCCATGAAATATGTTTTTTATATGAAGATTTTATCGATTTATTTGGTCGTACTTCTATCACATAACATTCTTTCCCATCAATGATTTCATCATCCAAGCGCTTATATTCATTCTCACTAATGATGCGATTCGTAAGATCTTCATAGCTTAAGTCTGAGCCCATAAATGCATCACCTTTTTTCTTGGATGAAATTCTACGGACTTTTTTAAATGCTGGGAGCCACATTCTCATTTCATCATCTTTCTTATCATGTTCAATTTTTAAAAAGGCTACGCCTTTTTCATCTTTTGGTTCTAAAAACCAAGTTATTTGTTTCTTATTTCCATCCATTGACATCGTTGCCATAGTCATAGATCTTGTTTTACCTTTTTTATTAATCAAAATCATTTTAGTCTGATTTGACATATCCTTCGGCTCTGGTAGATCATCTACCATTTTAGCAATTTCAAATCCAGTTTGTCCAAATCCAAAACAAAAAATAATTAATAACGATATTAAGGTTTTCATATTTTTTTACTTATTATTCTAATAATATATCAAAAATTTATAACTAGAAAATTATAATATTATTAATAAATCTAGACTACCAACGAATCGCAGCTGACGCCCATGTATAGCCAGCCCCAAATGCAGCAAGGATAATATAATCTCCTTTTTGAATTTTACCTTCATTATATGCTTCACAAAGAGCAATCGGGATCGATGCTGCTGTCGTATTACCATACTTTTGTATATTTGAATATATTTTTTCCATTGAAATATTCATCCGTTTAGCAATAGCTTGAATAATTCTCAAATTCGCCTGATGTGGGATGATTAATTTAATATCATCAATATTTAAATTATTTTTATCCATCGCTTCCTGTATAACTTCAGGAAAACGAGCGACAGCATTTTTAAAGACATCTCTTCCATTCATATATGGCTCATAACGTTCTGGATATTTCTGAATATTTTTTATATTAATTTGATTTGACGCAGAAGATCCAGGGGCTTCCATCCATAGGCTTTTCATATCAGTCCCATCACAATAAAGATGAGTCGAGAGTATACCACTATCACCTTGTTCAGCTTTTAAAATTGCTGCTCCACCACCATCACCAAATAATACCGCAATATCACGTCCACTAGTTGATTTATTCATAAACTTAGTCTGTGCTTCTGCACCAACAACTAGTACAGTTTTGTACATGCCAGAACGAATAAATTGGTCAGCAACAGACAGACTATATACAAACCCAGAACAAGCAGCCTTTAGGTCAAATGCCGCAACCTGTCTTAAACCTAATTCTACCTGGAGTTGTTGACTAACACCTGGGAAAAAATAGTCACTAGAAATCGTGGCAACTACCACTAAATCAATATCTTTTGGATCAATAGATGCCATATCTATTGCTTGCTTAGATGCTTTAATCGCTAAATGTGATGTTGCCTCATCTTTTTGAGTCCAACGTCGCTCTTCAATACCTGAACGTGCTTTAATCCAATCATCTGAAGTATCCATCAATGTTGACAAATCATCATTCGTAATTACTTGATCAGGGACATGATATCCAATCCCTTTAATAATACTTTTTATTTCCATAATTATTGTAGGCTATTACCTTTCAATTAATCTCTTTTTTAATAATTCTGCTGATGCAGTTAATAAAGTTAATGTGCCAAGCGATGTTGATATCATGGCAAAAACCATAAGTCCACCTATATATTGAATAGGCAAAAATGCAGAAAATAAAAGAGCACCAAAACCCATATTAGATGCAGCATCTAATATAATTGGGTATCCCACATCATCCAACACTTCTCTACTTAATTTATCATTCTTAACCGTTCTTGAGAGCCTTCTAAATTGCGAAATATAATGGATAGCAAAATCAACTCCAACACCAATAATAATTGACGATAAAATTGCGGTAACATGACTTAATTCTATACCAAAATATCCCATAAAACCAAAATTCATTATAACTGCTGCAAATAAAGGGACTACTGATAAAAATCCCCATAATATCCTTTTAAAAAATAAAGAAACAATAATGCCAATAATAATCAGTGAAAATGAAATGCTAAGAACAGCTGATTCAACAATCAAAATAACTAAATCACGAAAGACTACAATCATCCCTGTCACACTTAATTTTGCATTATTTTGAAATGTCTCATCAATATATAAATTCAAATTATTTACATAACTAAAAATCTCATCCGTTGACATAACCTGACTTAATGCAGTAATAAGACCAATTTTATAATCATAATCTACTAATCCTGAAAAATCGTCAGGATCGCCAGACATAGCATACATTGAAAAAAGATTATTAACCTTATCTCTTTCATTAGGTATGGTTTTAAATTTTGGATCATCGTCCATAATAGTCCTATGCATTTGCTCAACTACATCACCTATTGAATAACTCAGATTAACTTTATCATTATTTTCCATCTGATTTTGTAAACTTATCATACTTTGTAAAGTAGACGGATCTTTCAAATCACCTTCAATTCTAACACGAATATCCATGACACCATTTAATTCTTCATCCATAAAATCCATACTATCTCGAATTTCTGTTCCTGGTTCAAAAAAATTAATCATATTCACATCAACTGTAATTTTAAATAAACCAAACAGCCCTATAATTACAAAAATAGTACCTGATAACAATATATACTTCGGGTGTTTTAATACAAGCCTACCAAATTTGTCAATTAATCTTTCAAAAAAACTCTCTGTAGAAATAGCCTTAGAAGACATATCCCATTTTAATAGACTTGTGACTGACGGTAATAAAGTAGAGCTCAGTAACCAAGCCCAGATAATTCCTGAAGCAATAATAATACCATACCCTATAAGTGGTTCTAAAGGAGATGATATCATAGTTAGAAAAGCAGCTCCAGTGGTTATGCTTGTTAAAAATATTGGAATAAGTAATGAATCCATTGTTGATGCTACAGCTTTCTCTACATTTCCCACTTTTCTTAGATCTCTGAAAAATTTGGTTATAAAATGTACACCATCAGAATTTGCTATTGTTAGTAAAATAATAGGCATCGAAGTATTCGCTAAAGTAAATAAATATTTTTCAGATCCTGTAAAATAAAAGACCCAACCCATAAAACCCATCATAGCTATAAGAGATAATCCAATAACCATTAAAACTAATAATACTCCTTTAATGCTTCTAAGATTAACCAAAAGAATAATCATCATTATTATCAACCCAGCTTTCATTAGACTTTGGACATCAACTCGAATCATTTCTGGCATTGCACCTGTTACATAGGCATTGCCTCCATAATGAACTTCGTAATTAATCATCATAGCATTTACCAAGCTAACAACTTCAGCTTGAAAAATATCCAAACCAGTTGATGTGTATGGTTGTGCGAGAATAATAAAATAATCATCATTCTCACTTACAAATTGTTTCTTTATTGTAGGGTTTTTATCGAGATATTGATAGATATCATTAATTTCTTCATTAGATAAATCTCTATCTAATAATAGATCACCAACCTCCATAAAACCATCATAATTATCAATCCGTGTAGCAGTAGCTATACTTGTCACTTCTTGGACTGTCTCTAAAACTTTTAATGAATCTGTTAAGTCCCAAACTGTGGCAAAACCTTCGGGTGTAAAAATTGAATTATTTTTTTCCCCCACCACAATAAAAATTTCTTCTGTACTTCCGAATTCATCTTGAACGGAATCCCATGATGCTCGAGATTCCATATCACGGGGTAGCATTTTCATCATATCGTCATCAATTACGAAAAATTGAATTCCAATTCCCATAACAATGGTTAACAATGATGAAATGAATATTGTACGCCAGGGGTGCTTTATATTTTGAGAAATAATCCAGTGTCGAATTGGATGGTTAGCATAATCAATATCAATCATAATAATATCTAATATTGATCAAATCATTAATTATATAATATATATTGTAACACCTGTATAAAATCCGTCATTGTTACTTGACCATCATTATTATAATCTGCTGGTGGAGTCATGTCATATCCAAAACCAGATGCTATATCACTTATAAACAATAGATCCATTATATTAATATTCCCATCAAAATTAATATCTCCTAAAGTGTATTCAGGAAAACCTTCACCCGATAAATAATCCATTGGATATTTTTGAGCTCTAGCAATAAAGGTCTGTTGTCCACCATAATCATAATCCCATACAATTTCATAATCTAAAGTGACTTCAAACATTGCTGCATCATTACAGTCTGTAACTAAAGTATTACCATTAGGTAATCTGAATGCGCCACCCTGCATCTGAGTGTGAAAAGTACCCGCATAAAACCAAGTAGGTGCTTCTGGCCCAAAAGGTTGATTAGCTTGTATATCATATAATCCATTTTCATTAATGGGTGTTACAATTTCAAAAACAGCGGATGTATTATTAGAATAATTATTATTGAATAATATTAAGTTCCCTTCTCCAGGATAACCTTCAGGTATCCAATTTACTCCATGCTGATCAGATAACAAGTGATTAGAATTATTCCCACGTCCATAAGATTCTGGGTTCCCCCATCGAAATAAAAAGTCACCACCTTTACCAGAGAGTCCACCAGTGTGCCCGGCTGCTTCTTCCGTTGTTGTACTATGATCAATGATATAGATTTCATCATGGAATCTTGAAGAGAATACTATTTGATCCAACGATTCATTATAAGCTACTGCATTAACATGTTTCCAATCCCCATTTGCACCTCCAGGCCCTGAGTTTGTACCCGCATTCCCATAGTTTATATCCTGCAACTCAGGATGATCAGAAATAATACCATAATTTGGAAGTGCAGGGTCAAAATCCTGTATTAAATGATCCCAAATATGCCACTCCCATACAATATTGACATCATTAGTACCTACTGGCTCTATTTCTAAAATTGCTGTTGCCCACATTTCATTTAAACCATTATCTATAGACTCTCTTCCAGCAGCAAAAGCTTCAGCAGCAGTTTTCTTTTCCCAAACTATAATAAGAATATTACCATTTGGTAATGGCTCAACATCGTGATGATGTTGGTAAATGTCATTCGCAAATTCATAACTCCATAATAGATCTCCTTCCCAATTATAAAGAGATATTCCTCCACCAACACCACCAGCATTCATTGATGGGTTTGTGACTCTGTAAGGATAAACTAGTATACTATCTTTTCTAAGATAGGGCATGCTTGCAGCACCATTACTATGCGTCCATGAATTAATTTCATTTAAATCATTATCTATTAGATAAGAGTAGTTAGTACCACCTCCACCTCCTACCGTTGGAGAGAATAATGTCATTCCTTCAAATGCCTGACCCATTATAATCGTTAATAAAAAAAAGATTCTTATGATTTGATAAAAAAATTTCATGTTATTCCAAACTTAATAATATTGTGTAGACTATTTAACTTTTAGATTCACATAGGGTCTAAAGGTTAAATTATTTTTATTTAGACCTTATTATTCATCATTTTAAGATCAAATACAATTAAAATTAAATATAATGACACTAAAACGCATCCTAAGAGTATATCTAATTATTGGTAAAACGTTTAATGTATGGATTACACCTATTTTTACGGGATTATTGATTACATTATTGCGAATTATTGTTGGTATATCAAGAATACTTGATCACATAATTTTTCCTAAAATTGGTAATCATCTCAAAGAACCAATTATCATTGTCGGTAATCCTCGTTCTGGTACAACGTTTCTACACCGGTTTTTAATTAAACAAGGTTTTGGTGTTGGTAGTCAGCTTTGGCAAATGGTTTATCCTTCTGTAATCCTCCAAAAAATTCTTAAGCCAATTTTGCCTATTATGGAATTTATTAGCCCAGCCAGGCATCACTCTACCGAAGCTCATAAAACTAGTTTAACTTCAGTAGAAACCGATGATGTGTCTCTTTTATTTCGATATTTTGATGGATTTTTTCTTTATGGATTTTTTCTAACTTTTGATAAAGAAGATTTATTCCATTGGGTTGATCCAAAAATGCGAAATACATCTAAACGAGATTTCTCCTGGTTTGAGTCTCTTTGGCAAAGAAACTTAGTTGCAAATAAAGGAGAAAGATATATAGGAAAATTATTTAGCTTAAGTAGTAACTTACCCGAATTTCAAAAATATGCACCAGACGCAAAAATTATATATATGATTAGAGACCCTTTAAGTGTTATACCATCTGGATTAAGTTTGGTTACAAGTGTCTTAGATAAAAAATTTAACTTTTGGTCACTAGATGAATCAATTAGAACCCGATTCATAAACAGGCTTTATTGTGCATTAATTGAATTATTAAATCGATTTCATGAAGATTGGGTAAATAACAATATTGATAAGGAAAAAGTGCTTATTATTCGTTTTGATACTATGATGTCTAATTTTGAAACCGTAATGGATGATTTAACTTCATTTATACAAAAGAAACCAACTTCAAAACTTCAAAAGGCTATTAAAAAAACTGCTGATAATCAACGTGCCTTTAAAAGTAATCATAAATATGATTTAGAAAAATTTGGTTTAACAGAAAAACAGATTAAAAAAGATTGTGCAAAAATTTATAAGACCTTTCTATCATAATTAATGTTCAAAGCCATATTACATCTTTTATTTTTTAATTATCTATTATTTGGCTTAGAGCTTGATCATATTCAGTCTTTTAACAACTGGAATAATTTACAAACAGGTAAAATCTCAATCGATTGGTGCACCTATGAAAATTTCCCAATAAGTCGCGCAAAAACAATACTAGATCATCCAATTAATAATGTAGCAGGAGTAGTTCAAGATTTAGATAAATATCCTGAAATTTTTGAACGTGTAACTAAAACAATACGACTAGATGAAGATGTAGTCCAAATTGTATTAGATATGCCTTTTCCTTTTGATGGTCGTGATTATATAGTAAAATATAATATTGAAAATTTTTCTGACCGTTGGGTCTTTTCATTCTCATCAATAAATCATCCCCTAGCAAAATTAGATTCTGAACATGTAAGGCTTCCTAATGCTGCAGGAATCTGGATATTAAAAAAAATAAATGAAAAACAAACAGAAGTTATCTATGCCTGGAATGGTGAGTTATTAGGGAATTTTCCAGATATTGGTCTAACTAGAGCATGGGTAACTCAAGGTAATGAAGTATTAACTTGGTTAGATAAGGGATTGACAGAAAGGAGCGGTTTGTGAAAAGGTTTATCTTATTATATTATTTAACATTGTTATTCGCTGAGCAACCATCTTTCTCATATAATGGTTATGTTGATTTTGCAATGATACTTCAACAATCAGATTATACCCTATTAAATAGCAAAACTTATAAATTATCCAACTACTCTTTAATCGATATACCTTACCGTATGGGGTCTATCGATTTTTCTCATGAATCCAATAATATTTCACTTAATGGTAATCTTACTTTGGAATACCAATTGCAAAAAGATACTTATTTTCTGGGTTCAATAGACCCTCAGGATTTTAGATTAGATATGCGAGAAATATATGGTACCATATATGGAGATAATTATGAATTTCGATTCGGAAAACAAATTCACTCATGGGGTAGTGTAGATGAAAATAGCCCTGTAGATAATGCAAGTGCTTTTGATTATTATTATATTTTCTTTTTAGGTAGAGAACGAAAAATGGCGACCTTATCTGGCGCTTTAGATTTTTATTTAGGAGACTTTAAAATTAATTCTGTATTCTCTCCTATTCACACTACGAATAGACTACCACTCGGTAATGATGATTTCCCTATCACATTACCAATTTATCCTTCAGAAAACCAGATTTTTTCTATTTCTGGCCTCCCCTTTGAAGGTGGATTCCAAGGTACTTATTCTTTTGGGATTGGCGATCTATCCGCATCTTATTTCTCTGGTTTTGATCGAGTGTTCAATTTTTCAGGTGTAAATGTATATAGCACTGAAAGTCAAAGTAGTTTTTCCCCTCCAGATTTAGTCTTTGGTTATAGAAAAACTAATGTTTTTGGTTTTGGTGCTACACTATTGAATTCATATTTTATCCTTAGAGCAGACTATGCCAATTTTAGTACTAAAGATTTAAATAGCTCTATTGATCGTCCTTATTCTAATTCAAGTTTAGCTATAGTATATCCTACTCTCTACATTAGTTACCCACTAAAAGAAAAAGCTAACTACGAGCAGTATACATTACAAATTGAAACAGAACTACCATTCAAAATAAATTTTATTGGACAATATTTCTCACATAAAATAATTTCCTTCTCATCAGATACACTACCAGATGTTGAAATTAATATCCCAGGATTTGAATATGATCCGGAATCTATGACTCCTGAAAATTTGTTTATTCCTGGAATGGGTGTACCCCTTGCTATTATTACCAATAAAGCTGCGATTATCATTATGGATAAGACTTTTATGAATGAGCAATTAAAAATCTCTATGACATCAATGCTTGATCTAGAAACGTATGATAGGCCATCATATATCACCGGTATACCCGGTTCGCTAATAGAATATAAAATTGAGTATAATATAACTGAAGACCTATTAGGACTATTAGGTATTACATCAGTACAAAGTACAAACTACCACCCTGATGATCACAACTACCAATTTAAATCAATGGAAGATTTTTCTCATTTTAGATTTGAGTTAAAATATTTTCTCTAATTTCGTGATTACAATTGAAAGTTAAGATTACTGGAACTGGGTTATACATCCCTCCAAAAATACAAACAGCAATAGAACTTGCACCCAAATTAAATAAAACATCTCAATGGATTATCGAAAAATCTGGAGTTCATGAACGGCGTATATCTGATATTGATGTAGATAAAATGGGGGCTATCGCTGGTAGAGAAGCATTAAATGGTAATCGGCCTGATTTAATAATCAATGCATCAGGCGTACCTAAACAAACAATCCCTGATACATCTATTTTTTATCAAAGAGAGTTAGGTTTTGAAGGTATACCATCATTTAGTATCCATTCTACATGTCTTTCATTTATTACTGCATTCAATACTGCAGCATCATTAATTCATGCAAGTAATTTTAGAAAAATCTTAATAATATCTTCTGATAGAGGAACTAGAGGACGGAATTTTAATGAGCCTGAAAGTGCTTCTCTTCTTGGAGATGGTGCAGCTGCAATTGTATTGGAGCCTGCAAGAAATAGTGATTCTTCAGAACTATTATATTTTGATATGAAAACATTCCCCAAAAGTGCAAATCTAACTGAAGTACGAGGTGGTGGTACCAATAAACATCCTCAAGACCCTCAAACGACTGTAGAAGACAACTTATTTACAATGGATGGACCAGCAGTTTACAAAACTGCGAGAAAAGAGGTCTATCGAATAATGCTTAAAGCTTTAAAATCAACAGGGTCCAATCGCGAAGATATTGACTGGGTAATCCCTCACCAAGCATCAAAAAAAGCTATCGATGCTTATATCACAGCAGGTGGTTTCAAAAAAGAAAAAGTAATCAATATTATTTCAAAATTTGGAAATTGCGTTGCAGCATCAATTCCCATGGCTCTTGCTACAGCAGTGAAACAAGACCAAATTAAAAGAGGAGATAAAATATTATTTATAGGTACTGGGGCAGGATTATCTGTCGCCTGTGCTTTAGTAAATTATTGATTATTTCAATAATATTAGTTTTCTAATCTGAATATTCAACCCGTCATTGATTTTCATTAAATAAACTCCAGAAGGAAATTCTGATCCAGCCCAATGAATTTTATGACTCCCTGCTTTTATTATTTCATTATTATTTAATACTTCAATCTCAGAACCTAACAAATCATGAATACTAATCTTAACTTTTCTATCATATGGAATATTCAAATCCAATGTGGTACTTGGATTAAAAGGATTAGGGTACGGTTGGGATAACTTGAATTGATATGAATATTGATTTTCAATAAAAGATGATGCATCACAATCTTGAGGTGAATAAACGGGAAATGAATAATAAAATTGATCTAAACTCAATTCAAAATTATCACTTTGAACCACACAAGAATCAATTTCCTCACAAAGCATGTTTGCACCAATCGCAAAATATGGATATCCACCATTATCATCATCACTCCATTCAAGATTTAATTCGCAAAAACAATCCGGAAGAGATTCAATATTATTATTAAATAACCATAAATAATTTAAATTAGAAAGATTACAGATCGATTCTGGTATGCTGCCAATCTCGTTATATCCTAGATCTAAAAAATATAAATTTTGAAGGTTTCCAATACTGTCTGGTAACGATTCTAAAATATTATTATTAATATAAAATGATTGTAAACCTACCATATTACTAAATGATTCAGGTAATGTTGTGATTCTATTCCATTCTAAATACAAGCTTGCAACTTGATCCCAATTACCAAGATTCTCTGGTAGAGTATAGATAGTATCATTTACACCAGCGCTATTACCATAATTCCCAGCAACCATAAAACGTAATCTACCATTAAACCAAGTTTGAGTACCCAACTCTAAAAAAGAGTTGTATTCTAATTGGTTTAGATTAATAATCGAATCCATTACGGCAATATCACCATTATTTAAACAACTATCTCCCACAAGAATAGTTACATTTGAAGGTAAATCACTATAATAAGTATATGCACTATCGCATTGACCAAAAATTTTCATTGGATATATAAATAAAACAGTAACTATTATAAGAATATTTTTCATTATTGCATTAAAATTAATTTTTTAGTTATATAACTATCACCATAGTGTAACCTAGCCAAATAAATTCCTGAAGAATGATTTTCCGC
>MDTC01193211.1_pt1 | contig 24960 bp, 6 predicted proteins | sample 811181 | NCBI WGS metagenome assembly MDTC01 (sample SAMN05326644, study PRJNA326480) | marine metagenome | isolation source: seawater | place: Pacific Ocean: North | collected 2011
CATTCACCGAGTGAGCTGAATGTTCTTGGAACACAATCTGCGTCAAATGCAATTACGGTTAATAATACATCGAAGAATACTTCAGTATTTAAATTACCTGCAGAAGCAGTACAAAGAGTTAAAAGAGTTAAATACACTAAGTATAAAAAATTCGTGGTTACCACCCCTTCAGTGGTTGGAGCAACAGATGTAGGTCAAGGTACAACTGTTCAAGTAACATTAAATTCTATTTCTGCAGTCGGTGGATTGTTAAATGGAGAATCTCTTGTAGGTACAGCAAAAACCGATAAGTTTGATTATTTGGTTACACTTAAGACAACACGAACAAGTGAGGTTGATCTACATGGAGGTGCTCAACCTGGTATTGATGGTACATTTGAAAGATTGGTGAATCCAAGACATTTTGAAATTAAAGATGGCGCTACATCTTCCCAGGTTACATTAAAAGGTCTAGATGGTGATGATCACCACTTTGCATTTAAAGAAACCGATGAGGTTACAGTATGGGCTCCAGTTGAGGTTGAGGTTGGAGGCGATAGCGGAGGAGCAGTTGGTAGACAAAAAATAAAGACTAGCTATACTCAGAATTTAGGAAGTGTTACATATGCAGCTGGAACTATTATTGAATTGGAAAGAGCTGACGTTATAATTTCTTCTATTGGTGGTACTTTACTGACACCGGGCCAGAACTTTGAAGTAATCGATGACGGGTTGCAGGACCCTGAGTTTTATAGAAAACCAAAAATTAAACTAACTCAAAGTGTTAATTTTGATACAACCAGTTCGGGCACTAATGATGATCTTACTTTTGATTATTATAAACATGGTGAAGGGGATTTCTTCTGTGTTAATTCTTATGGAAACTATACATCTACTGGTACGCAATCAGTAAGGTATAACGATATACCTCAGTTTAATGGCCAACCTTTATCAGAGTTTCTTGATTTTAGAGTAAAAGATACTTTCTTAGCAGAAGACGCAAGAGAGGCTTCAGATTCTCTACAAGGGCCTGTGGCTTTAGTTCCAAATAGAACATGCCAAGTTGATATGGATTACTGGGTTGGACGATATGATAGATTGATTATCGGTGATAATGGTATATTGCAAATTGTAAAAGGAATACCTTCAGAAAATCCAATTATACCTTCTGAGCCAGAAAATTCAATGACCCTGTATACGATCTTTATGCCTCCATATACTAGGTCGGCTAAAACAATTAATACTCAATATACAGACAATCAGCGTTCAACGATGAAAGATATTACTCGGATTAAAAACCGTGTATCTTCCATTGAGTACTACTCAGCTCTTTCGGTTTTAGAAAATAGTGCATTACAAAAGAATTTAATTAATTCTGACGGGTCAAGCAGATTTAAAAATGGAATTGTAGTTGACAACTTTACACGAGATAAAACCGCAAATGCTAAAGACCCATTCTACCTGGCAGCCACGGATACTACTAATGGTATACTAAGACCATATTTTCATTCTAATCAATTTAGAATATTCTATAAGTTTCCAGCTGGGATAGCAACAAATCGATCAAGCGCAGCGAATTATGATGAGAAAAAATCATCTGAGGTAGAAGATTTTTATGTTAATAATGACGCAAATAAATTTAAGTTTAATGTGTTAACTCAGAAGGTAGACCCTAAGACTGGTCGACCGCAACAATTGAATGTTCAAGGTTTTACTATTAATACAGTAAATGACACTTCGACAAATGGTGTCTATACCTTATATAATCCAAACACAAATGGGTTCCCAGAGTATCGTTATGTTTCGGGTAGTGTTGCTTTATCAGAAGCTCCTCGTCGAATTGTAAAAGTAACAAGTATTGCTGGTGTAACTAGGTGGGAAATTCAATCAATAAAGTCAGATAAAACTGGCTATGAAACTTTATATTATTCTGAATTGCCAGGATTTGCAGGTGTTGGAGCTCCTCTGCCAAATTTAGTTGCAGGCGGATGGGTAAATGTTAATATAGAATCTATGCCACTAGTAAAAATTACTTTGGTTCTAGAAGATCGAATTGAAGAAGAAACATTGCCAGAATCTGACACAGCGAAAGAAGTCGATAGAATTATTCGAACCGGTCAGAATAACAGAGAGGTATTAAGTCTTTGGAATGGAACAACAGAAACGTTATTCGATCAACCTAATGCATCAAGAACTGTATCTGTGCAACCTTATGAGGTAACTCAATACGAAGGTATTGTAAAACTCTCACCATCAGGTGATGAGTGGGTTGATACTGAAAGACGTCCAGCTCAAATAATCCAAGATAATACTGCAATGGAAGTATTAACATTCTTAAATCAAACAACAGACATATTTGAAGGCGTATTAGGAACTCAATGGAATAATGTGGAAATACTTTCACAGGGAGTAGTTGCAACTTCAGATCAGAGTATTGTGCAAACCGGCGCATTCGTGACGGATACTATTGCAATAGAGGAACTCGCAACTGGGGTTTCAACTACTTTAGAGTCAAATACTACAATTGAAGAATCTCAAGGAGATAAGGTTGTAAATATTAATATTGTACCATTTGTTCGTTCTCGCGATGTTTCAATTTATTGTAGTGGTCTTAAACCTAACACAAGACTATATTTCTTCTTTGATGGAAAAGACGTTACTAGGTACGTAGCTGCAACAGAAAACTTCCACGAATATTCAGTTCATGAGCAGGTCAAAAATTATAATTCTGATTATGAGCCAAACTCTACAGAAGCTGGTGGACCCTTCCAAACTACTGATGTCAATCATTATGATTTGCCATTGTTCTCTTTAGCAGAAACTGGAGAGTTTTTCGGTACACTTAGAATACCTAATAATGAAAACCTGAGATTTAGGACTGGGTTAAAACAATTTAAAGTTACTAGCTCAAGTGTTAATAATGAAGAAGATGCAGACACTATTGCAGAAACTACATATTCTGCTTTTGGATTAAACCAAACTGTTGAAGAAACAATTACTTCAACTCGAGTACCTGAAATTGTAACAACGCAACTATCTGAAAGAAGATCACGAACAATTCAACAAACAAGATGGTTATGGCGAAGAGACCCCATTGCTCAAACATTTACTATACCTGAAAGATATGGAGATGGGCTTTGTGTAACAGATATTGATATATTCTTTGCAGAAAAACCTGCTTTCCCAATAGATGCTCAAGTCTATTTGGTTCCTACGGAATCTGGTATACCAACTAATAAAGTTATACCTGGTACTAGAATATCATTACCAAACTCTCAAGTTAGGGTTCCAACAAATGGTAGAGATGAAACAGACCCAAGTAAAATTCTTCCAACCAATTTCAAATTTGATTATCCAGTTCACTTAAAAAGCGGCTGCGAATATGCGGTAATTGTATTCTCGCCATCACCAGACTATAGAGTATGGGTAGCTGAATTAGGTAGACCGAATATTATGAATGCTAATATTCCAATCACTACTAATTCTGATATTGGAGTATTGCTAAAATCACAAAATACCAAAACTTGGACAGCAGACCAGACTAAAGATATGATGTTCAGATTGAATAAGGGTGTTTTCAAACTAAGCCATACATTTGAATTTAATACTCGCGGGTCTAGCGCTTCAAGTAACAATCAGCAAGGAATCGGAGAATATAAAGCGGCTCTAGGTGAAAGAAATATTAGACTATCGGCATTTAATATTGCATCAGATAATATAAAAGTACCTGGTACAACTCTTACATATGATATCGACTTTACTACCTCAAGCGGCAATTTAGTTAAAGCACCCTATGGAGTACCTGATACTATTCTTCCTAAGAAGACATATGAGTTAACTTCTTCTATCGATACTTATAGTGAAAACGTTAATAATATTGTAGTAAAAGCAACTATGAGAGGTAAAGATAGAGGCGATGGATTTTCAGATGTAACTCCAATGATAGATTTGGACAGACACTCACTTATTACATTTGATAATGTTCTTGAGAAATCGGCTCAATATAAAGTTAACGATGGAACCTATTCTCATATTAATGATGCTCGAAAGGGTCAATACGGATTTATTACAAAAAATGTTAAATTAGCAAATCCGGCCGATGAGTTAAAAATCTTTATGAAAACAAATCGATTAGCCTCCAGCGGAAACTTAGAAGTCTATGCAAAAGTTAGGGGAGTTGGAGATGATTGCCCTTGGAGTGATAAACTTTGGGAAAAATGTTCTGTTGCAGATTTAAGTGGAAAAACAGAAATTGATGTTGGTGGATATTCGCCATCAATAGCCATCAATGGTAATATCAATACCTTTAGTGAGTCAGAGTTTATTTTAAATGCAGAGGATATTCCTTTAGATAATATCAACGAAATTGTCGAATACGCAATAAAAATCGGATTTGTTAATAATACTTCTGATACCGCTAAAACAGTTAAAGTGAAAGATTTACGAGTAATAGCGACTGCATAATATGGATATAAAAATTAAAGGACATAATGATTTTATTAGAGATGCTAATAGCGGCGCAGTGATAAATACTAATAAAGACGAGTTTACAAAATATAAAGAAAGAAGAAAGTTGGCCAAGGAAAAGGAACAAGAGTTTAAGTCTCTCACGCAAAAAGTGGAAAGATTAGAAAAGTTAGTAAATGAAATTACAAGACAACATACAGATTAAAGGGGAAGTAAGTTTTACTATTACCGACAAAGATGGTAAAGTAAGAACACACACCCAACCAAACCTGATTACCAATGAGGGAATGGAATATCTTGTTTCTAAGTTGTTAGGTAAAAATGAAAAGCTTTATGCTCAAATAGGTCAGCCCACCTGGTCAACTTTAGCGACTACCGCGGATAAAACAAATTATCATATACAAGAAATTGCAATTGGAACAGATATTACTATTGCAGCAAAAACCCAAACATGGGATACTTTAAAAAGTGTAGGCAAAAAGTTAAAAAAGTCAATTACTAATCTAGAAATGGATAATACTATAGCCGGTCTTGGCTCATGGTTTTATCAATGCACATTCGATTCTCAGGCCGCTGATACTTTAATTACTAATGGAAACGAAGAGGCAATAAAGGAGGTTATGCTTTTAGCTAAATATGGTGACTATGATTCACCACAAGAATCTGTGGTTGACTCTCGTATAATTATATCTAGAACCGTACTTCAACAACCATTTATAAAATATACAACCGACAAGGTTGCTATATCTTGGAAACTAAAACTTGGATGATTTAAAAATGTCTACTATATTACTTAGAAATCAACTTACAGGCACAAAAGATTATAAAGTTACTGATGTAGCTTTAACAGGTGTTTCTTTTGATGCAGCTCGAAATGAGACAACATTAGATATTCCGTCGACAGATAGCCGACATGATGCTATTTCTATTGGACAGCATATTATTCCTATGAGGCAGGGCAATCCTTTTTCAAATACTAGTGGTTATAATAGCTTAGATATTCTTCACCCTGAAGAATCTTTACGGGTCATTAATAAAATTACTGGTACAGCAGAAAGAAAGCTAGTTTTATATGGAGACCAAAGAGAAAAATTTCCTGGTGCAAATGGAAATGGGCAAACTGGAAATGGTTCACCTGATGCTTATAATTTAGCAATTAGTGTTTCTAAAATAAAAAGAAACCGAAAGTATCGTATTGTTGACCCCGGTGAAACTACTTGGAAGTATTTTGGAAATTTGCATAATAACTCAGCTGAGGCTTCTCGTGATAGTAGATTAGCTTCAGTTGGAACAACTTTTATTGCATCATCATCTGGTACATCTACAAATTCAGGTGATGCTGATTCTCCAATTTTTGATATTGGACCATATTTTGGTGGTGTTGGATCAACAGACCTTTCTTATACAATTAATTCTACAGGTATTACGGCTGGAAGAGAAACCGCTGATGTAATTGGAAGATACGATAAAGTAACTCCTTACTTATACCAAAATGAAACAAGTGATATAGTAATTCAAAAAATAGGTGCTACTGATAATAATGTAACAGGAAGGTGGACAATTTGGAATAGAAATACTGGAAAGATTTATTTTGAAGATAAGTTAGCTTCATCTTCCAGCTCTTATAGATTTGATTCACCTAGTTTAAATTCTGCAACTACTACTTCAACTGCCTTATCATATAGGCCGGGTATTGGAGATATACCATCTCAAGCTCCAGCTATTGTAGGAAGTGCTAACTCACCAAAAATTGAATGGAATGATAGAACAGTTAGTGTACCAACTCAATTTCAATATACAACTTTTCCTGAGTCGGCCGGCACAGTCGTTGAAGTAGCTCATGTTAGTTCTATGTTTGGACTAAATAGACCACTTTCTAATACTGATATTGATGGTAACTTTGTTCATTTAGAAAATAGTAAATTAGCCTCTGATGGTTCTCAACCTGTTGATGGTAACTTAATTGTAAATGGAAGTTTAAGTTCTCAATCTTTAGATGTGACAAATCAAATTGCTGTTGGTGGTGCAGAACCTTTTTCTTCAAATACTGGTCTTACATTAGGAGGTATGGACTTAGAAGTTAATAACATTAGACTTTCTGGTACTATTAATGACGATGCTCTATTTAAAACATATGGTATAATTGGATTCCCACATTCATTTATTGCCGATTATAATCCTAAGTATAGCGGAATTGAGCCAGTTACAATTTTATACTTTAGTAATGTTTCTGATATAGCTGCTGGTAATAATATTTCTACATTAGGAAATAGTAAAGCAGGAAGAGTACGAAGAGTTAATTCAGAATATAATTATGTTCAAGTGTCAGAAACTAATGCGACAAATAAATTTATTGTCGGTGATACGCTAACAGGTAAAGCTAGCTTAGGACCAATTTTAAGAGTTCTTAACCCTGAAGATTATTTAAAGGTTGGACAGAATTTGCGCATCTTTGGCCTTGGACAAAGAGGTGATCCATTAAAAACTTATACGGGTGATTCATCACCTAATCATCTTATCTTTAAGGCAAGTACGCCTTCAGCTCCTTCAGTAACAGGAAGATTTGATCAGCAAGGAAGTAGAACTTTTAGTTATAAGCTGGCATTATTTAATCAATTAACTGGTAAAATAACTGGATTATCATCTGCTTCAACCGTCTCAAATGCTCCAAACCTTTTAGATTTTGATAAAAGTAATTACGTTCAATTAACAAACATTTCAAGACCAGCTGCTCATTTCCTTGTATTAATTTATAGAAAATCAAATGATGAGGCAACTCATCACCTGATTGAGGTTTTAGGAAATGAAGATTTGGGAACACTTACTTCAAGTCTTACACACAATGACTATGGGGCATTTAATAAACCTCAATGGAGTAAATTAAATAACTCTGGATATTATTATACAGCGGATGCTGGAATGGTTTATGTACCACTAAACGAAGATGAAAGAAACACGGCAGGTGGTACAGTAGGTTCAAGTAAAACAACCATACCTTATATTGGAGAGCAAAACAAATATTCTAGAGGGTTTTTAGATACTAGAGTTTCTTCAACAATGATAAACCCCAAACTTAATTTAAGCGCAAGTCCTGCTTATTTTAGAATTACTGAAACCTCCCTTTGTAAAGGACCTAGTAATGGTTATTCATTAACTGAAAATAGACTACACGACTCACCAAATATTGAATTAAATTGGTATGATCTTGAAGACCAATTTCAAGGATTTAATAGTCCATTAGGTGATGATGGTAATCCCAATCCATTGGCTGGCTCTAATGGAACTGGGTATGGAAAAATGAATGAAATAGAGTTTTTCATTGATAACAGTCGAATAGTCGATGGCCCTGACTCAGGAATTACTGGTGGAATACAAAAGTTAATTCAAGACAAAATTTCGGCAGGTAGTAGAAGTGTTAGATTGCCAGGAGGTGTTTATTATTCAAAACTAATTACACTTCCTAGTGATTTTAAATTTCAAGGAGCATCTGATAGAAATACTACAATTAAATCAATTCCATGGCTTGACAACTCTTCAAACACCAAAACAGTTTATGGTGGTAATGTCTCTGAAATATATGGAAATTTTGCAACCAGCTCTGGTTCAATTAATGATCATGCCGGAGTACCAAAAACCTATCAAGCAAAGGCCGCATTGGAATTTTATCTTGAAACTACTACAGGTGAAGTTGGCACTTCTTCAACCCTATCTAGTGGAATTTCGAGATTCGGTAATTTCAATTCACAGACAACAAAACTAAGTTCATCTGCTGGAATATTTGAAAACGTATTTGCCGGTCAAAAGGCATATGCTCGAGCGGTATTAGAGTTTGATGGAAAAGATAATGTAGAAGTTTCTGATATACGACTTGATGGTAATGTTATAAATCAAAGTGTGGTTCAAATGGACTTAACTGGAAAAAGTAATTTTACAGTGTCAGGGCAATTAAGTAAAAACATTTCAATAAAAAATGTATCTATTGCGGATAATGTTCTTGGAGGTTTTTACGGAGAAGAAATTTCTGAAGGTATTATTGAAGGTAGTATTATTAAAGATGGCGGAATTGTATTAAGCACAAGCAATAAAGCAGCTGGATTATATATGCCTGGGTCTTCAAGAATGAGACTAACATCAAACTCAATAGAAAACTTTTCAAATGCAAATGATTTAACTTCAAATCAAAACACTACTTTGGTTGGCAATATCGTGCGAGACACCGGTTCTGGTATATTGGCATATGCTACTTCTAATTTTATTCACGAAGGAAACCTTATATTAGGTCCAGCCGATGAATATATACCAGTTGTTGATACACTAAACTCTGAGTATGATCAACTTAACATCAATCTTATTACAGAATCAGGTGCTGGAGTTGGAGATTTTATTTCTGACACAATACAATTTTTAAGAGACAACTCACCAATGGACTTAAGGCCTAATGATAATACTAAGCCTGATGTAATAGATCAGGTTGGGGTAGGATTAACAACTACTATTAGAACTATGGTCGGGTTAGGGACTCAAACATATTTCTTACCTGATGATATCAATGGAGTTGGATTTAATTACTCATTTGGTGACCCAACAAATACCTCAGCTAGTGGATATATAATTCAGCCTAATACTGAAGTTGAAGATGGAACTATCACTTTAGCAGCTGGTAACTTATCATATAAAATTCCGCAAGCAAAAATTCAAGAATTAAAAACTGCAGCTGGGTTTGATGTCTTAAGTACAAGGTATAGTTCATTACCTAGTCGACCGGTCGGTGAGCAATTAATTGGTTTAGTTTATGATGTTAATGGAATAGAATATCTCTACATGGAAAATGACGGTGATATAATTAAATGGAATAAGATCGAAGTTAATGATACTCTAGATGCTCAAACTATTAAGTTTACCATTGATGCAAATTTTGCTAACTTATTTGCAATAGGAGATAGAATAATCTTTACTTCAGGTGCACCATCATCATCAATAGGTAGAGCCGACAACTTCTCAACATCATTAATATCTCCAGTTAAAGATGCTAATAATAGAGATTTGTATCGATCATTACCAGTAAAAGGCAAAACAGTTAAAAATGCATCCTCGGCAGAGATTGTTGTTGGAATTAGTAATGACGACGGGTTTACATCAAATGATAGAGATGGTATTAGCAACCAACCATTTGATACTCGAGATTTAACTGCGACTAAACAAAATGAATGCAGACTTGGTATACAAAATACTTTTTCAATCACTCGAGGTAGAATAGTTATATAAATAACAACAGAGAAACGATATGGCAACTTATAAATCAGTAAATAAATCAACAAACATCGTATCGGTAGGAAGAACAGCTCCGGTAGGAAGAGGTCAAACTACCGCGGACAACTCACTTCCAGTGGTGTTAGCTAGTGATGCTGGAGCAATACCTGTAGCAGAAACGAACAAGATTGCTTCTGAAGTAGCTCTTTCTCTTTTGGGGATTCCTCGCTCTGAAGTTGCTCTTGGTATTTTTGCTGATGTTAATACTTATGATGTTAATCCATCAGAGTGGTCTATCAAACCTTTAGACAAAAGACAATTTACTGGAACATCTGAAGCTTCAAGTATCAGACCTTTCATATATCATAAAACGACAAATCAACCAGAGATCGATACAAACAATTATAACTGGGGACTTACTCACGTACCTGAAGAAGCAGGTGCAATGATCGAAGCACCTCCTGGTGAATCTGCTGTTCTTACCTCAAAGCGATTTTTTAGATATCAACCTGGTCGGGTATCTTCTGCTACATTTGGTATTAAGTCTTCCGCAATGAAAGATTTATTGCCTGACCCTGAAGCAAGAAACGTTGCTGTACGAAAATATGGAATTTATGATAAGTATGATGGTTATTATTGGGAAACTAGACAAACTGGTAGAGGCGATGAATTTGCTGTTTCGAGAAGAACCCAATCTATTATAGATTTTAGAAATAGGCATGAAGAGTTTACATCAGATGATGAATATCCTAACAACCAAACAGTTGACTATGGTATTGTAGGAAAAGGTAAAGAGATTACCGAAGTTCGTGAATCAATAATGAAACTAGCTACAGCATATACAAGTGGCAATTCTGAAATTATTATTGAAAACGCATATGTTGATAATTCTGTATCCGCAACTTTTAAAGATAGTGTTATACCTAGAGTAGGTATGACTATTAGAAACATTACTGTTAATTCACCACACACTCAATTGTTTGGTGATGACGAAAATGATTATGGATTTTATGTAGCTGATACAGATGCATCTCCATTATTTAGAGAAAGTACTGTTATTACATCAGTAACAAGAACAGGTGACAATCTTGTTCTTGGAATTAATAATAGGCCAGTGAGTGGTTCTGTTTCTAGCTTTACAGCAAATGTAAGTTCTTCTATCAATTCTGGAAATGAAACATCAAATGGAAGACTCGAACAAGATTTTGGAACATTCAGTTCAACTGGAGATGTGTTAACTGATGTTGACGGAACTCAAGTAGGCCACCGAAGAAAGAAATTAAAATTTTCTTTTGCTGGTGAAAATATTCTAATTCGTGATAATCTTCCATTATTACAGGCAGCAGTATATGACCCATCTTTAATGAAAGAAAGAACAGAATATAATATTCTAAAGGCTTCAACTACTGGTGAAATATATTTCAATTTACCAATTTCTGCTCAAGGGAATGAAGATGTTACCGATGCAGATACTAGAACTCGATTATCCACCACTGCAACTGCATTTGACGATTCACCTTTAGGACTATATGTTCATAATGTATTTAGCTTTGGTCAAATAGTTGAATATACGACTGATGCTACAGACCTATCTGACGCAGCCGGTTCTGCCTATCTTGGACAAGATGATAAAAACATTTTTATTATTGATAAAATTGATTGTGCAAAGAATAGTATTCGGTTAAAGCATTTACCAAGTCGAAGTAATGGCGGAGTAAGCGGCCCGGCGGCTGGGGTAGATTTATTTACAAATGCTAATGCAATGAGTGAGGCCAGTAATGGAGAAACATCTCATGACTCTGGAGGAATTAGAACTAAGCACTTTATTAAAACCCCAGTACCATTTATGTTTCCTGAGGTTGAGTATAATGATGTAAGTAATACTAATGTATCGGACTTAATGTTTCCATATACAAGAGACTTTACAGTATTTAGTGGAGATGCTAATCAACCTCAAACACAATTACAAACTACTCAAGGAACAAATACACATAGAAGTGATGGTCAGATTGGATGTTTAAATACAAATTTAGCTTCAGATACTGGTGGAGAGCTAGCCACTCTTAATGCGATTAAGTTCGAGACTTATAAGTCAGAAATTAATGATATTAATAATGGCCTAGCATGTGGCATGATGGGACAAGGTAGAACATTTAGACCGACAGAAAGTTTTTCTGATACATCTAGAAGTTATAAAGCTTCAGGTTGGAGATATTGGGTCGATGATAATGTAGACCCAGAGTATTGGGGTGTTTATGAATATAAAGTTCCTCGCTCAAGGTTTTCTTTTGAAAGTTTAAATGGCAATGGCGCTGAAAACAATTTTTATTCAGATGTTGTTAAAGATGGAGGTATATTTAAATACCCGGGTCAACAATTTGGAACTACTAATAATCGCGACTCCGTTTGGGATATTGATTTTGCAAATGTTATAATGAAAAAAATTGAGTTCTCTTGGTATGGTGCTGTTGGAGCTCTCTTCTTAGCATATGTACCATCGAGCGTTGGTGAAGCAAGATGGGTTCGAGTTCATCACCTAAGATGCTCTAACCAATTGAAAACCGCGTCTCTTGGTAATGCAACATTACCACTAACATACACAGTGTTTGGTGGCGGTGTTCCAAAACAATATGGTTCTGGTAGTAGCTCATCTGGTGTAGCATCAATAAGAAATACCGGATATGCTTCAGGGCTATCTGCTTCAGAATTTATTACCAAGTATGGTTCTTCTTATTATATTGATGGTGGTGACCGAGGTACAGTAAGATTGTTTAATTATGCTGAAAATGCACCCTCTCGAGTTTCTACATCTAGACTAAGTGATGAGAGAATCAAAACTGCAGGGGCCGATGTTGATATTTCGGCCGGAACTTCTCAACCAATCTCACTGGCCAGTGACGGTGGATCATACCAGTCAAATACATTTTCGTTAAGAGCACACACTATTGGAGGAGCTCATTCACGACAAGACCTTTATGTAGGATCAACTGTTACATTTGGAAATTCTCAAAATACAGCCAGAGTGGTTCATGTAGAAAGAGTTGGACCACGACCATTTGTTGGTGATGCTGGTATCAGAGCAAGGAGAGAAGATTCACCTGGTTTATGTACAGTTACTCTTGACAGAGTTATGACGATTGATTCGCCGGTGCACTTCTTAATTGATAATCCATATACAATCTTTGGAATAAAATCAAAAACAAGTATTCAGTCATCTCAAGATTTCTTAGTAAGAAATAGAGTACAAGTATATCCAACTAAAATTTCTGTAGGAATGCAAACACCAGGTGGACAAACAGGAACAACATCAATTACTTTACAAAAGAATGTTTTATTCCAATCAAATACTATATTTGATATATTTGATGCAGATGAAAACCCCACAGTGATAACAGGTAAAAAAAGATATAATGATATTAAATTTACTGGAACTTCAGATGAAGCTTTAAAGTTGGCCGGCTCAGGATTACCTACTAGACTTTCATTTAGTAATGTATCACCAAATAATAATAATCTTACAGGTACAATACTCCCAGGTGATACAAATGCAGGGCCATATTACGCAGGAGCTAAAGTTGGAGATAATTTTTATGGGTGGGCAAGAGTAACAAATAAAACTAGTGACTTTACCTTATTTGGAAAAATGGAGGTTGTAAAACTAGGGTCAACTAAAAACTCTCCCATATATGATTTCATACCATCTGATAGTTATACTGGAGACGCATTCTTTAAAGAGGGTAGTTACTTTACACATGCGTATCAATACTTTAATGAATTAGGAGCAGCAGAAGGTGAAACTGCAGGATTTGGATCGGGTATTAGTGGTCAGACTGCAGACGCAATTGACTCAAGCGAAAAAGGAAAAGTTAAATCTAAAGCAGCTGCTTCACTAATTGATGCAGATGTTACTCAGATTGAAAGACTAAGTTCTATACAAATTGTTAATGAAACTCGGAGGCCGATACCAGGTACAGGATCAAAGGTAGCTTCATTCTTCTTAAAAGATGGTAGTGATTATTTTGATTTACAACCTTACTTTGATTATAACAAAGACTATATTTCATTTCCATTAACAAATATACCTGATAACTTATTTATAGGTGCTCAATTCCAAGAGGCTCTACCTGGAGCCAATGGAGGAGCCTCACCTAGAGTTGCAGTGAGTTTGACATGGGAAGAACAATAATGACATGGAAACTTTATGGGACAATATATTTTCACACCAAATGCGGACGTTCTTGATAGAGATTCGAATGGCACCTACGGCAATAAGTTATATTTCAATGCGATTTCTAAAGATTATAACTATGCCCCGTTTGATGGCACCGAGTCTGTAGCAACTACATTAGATTCTGCAATAAAAGAGGGCGACTATATATATGCTCTCACTCGAGTTGGCTCTGAGTCAACCAATACCGATGACTTTTCTGAAAGAAAGTATCCTCTTTCTGATACAGACTTGGTAAAGGTAGAGTCTGTAAAAGTTGAAAATGATATTGTAGAAGTAACATTATCTTCAGCAATTAAATCAGTAGTATTTGGAGAAACTGGTTTAAATGCAGCCTTTGATTATTTTCTATTTGATAGGGAATATAATGCTATCAATAAAGTTAAGATTGGATTTGATAGAAAACCCGCGCAATTAGTAGAATCTACAGTTCCTTTGTTTGATACTGATAGCTCTCAAGAGTTACAAGACACTGCCTTTAATCCTCTATTCACTGAAGAAAAGACTTTTTTTGATGAAGCTCAATTGTCGGTTAATGCAACTTCAGTCGTAGTTAATAACGAAAAAGCTGTACCTATTACTGAACAATTTCCAGCAACATCAGCTGTATCAAATTCACTATTGGGTATACCAAGAGCCGAAGAGCAACTGTCGTTATTTTCTGATGTATCGACTTTAGGTCTTGACGAAAATACATGGGAATTTTATGAATTTCAAACTCAAAGAAATAGATATCAAGAATGGGAATACAGAGATTCTGATCAAGGCGAAAGATATTCTGCAAAAATAATAGAAAATATACCAGAGCAGGCAATCGAGCTATCAACTAATTCAGTTCCTTATGGATATCCGTTTAACGAATCTCAAAGCCAATTCTATGTAGCTAGTCAATATTTTAAATACAGAAACTTTATTATATTGGGAAATCTTTTATACCTATATGCTGAAAAATATCAGCCAGGAACGCAGTCTGGTTATTTGAATCCTGCAAACGTTCGGTGGGGTATAACCGGTGGTGGAACTATTGGTGGAATGGCTGAAGATTACTTTCAAACCCACTTTTTTGGAAATGGTATGTCTGAAGAATCTGCATTTCGGTACATTGATAAATGGACTGAAACCTGGATGTCTATAAAAAGAGATGAATTTACTCTTACAAAGGCGTTTATTGATCAGACACTTTTAAATGCAACAAGCCCCATCAATTCAGAATTAAAAAGTTTACTTTTCCAACGCTATAAAGATTTAAATACAGAACAACTTGGTACTGGAGATGTGGCTGCTGGTAAAATAAATACTATGGAGGCGGTGATTGTAAATCACTTTAACTCTTCAGGTTATGTTTTTGAAGAAACTGAAACTTTAGGTACTCAACCTGGCTATAATCAAAGAATAGTACAACAAGTGGTTTTGCAGACCAAAGAAGTTTATAGATATCAGCCAGGTCGTATATCAGGTTTTACATTCGGTACTAGGGTCGATATTGATCCTACAACTGAAGCAAATTACGCAGAATGGGGATGCGTTAACGAGTCAGATGAATATGTTTTTCAGTTGGCTGGTAAAAACATTAATATTATAAGACGCTCAACTGTTCCATTAACCCGACAATCATTAAGTCTATCTGGTGGGTTTACTGAAAATGATACAGAGTTTTATAACAAAATTGAAAATGAAGAACCTTTGGCCGGTGGAACCTCTAGACCAACATATTATGAATTGAAGGTTCCACAAAGTAGATGGAATGGTGATCAGCTTAATGGAAACGGACGAAGTGGATATGACATAGACCCTGAAAATGTTACTATGTGGAAGATTGAATTCTCTTGGTATGGTGCAATCGGTGTTCAGTTTTATGCGTATGTTCCTGTTGGCCAAGGAGAAGCTAGATGGGTTAAGCTTCATAGAATAGTTATTGAAAATTCTTTAACTCAAGCAAATCTTCAAGACCCATACTTTAGAATGCGTTATAATTTAGTAGTAGGTGATAGAACAGTCACGACTAACCCGCAATTTGTATATAAGTATGGCTCTTCTGTTTATATTGATGGTGGAGATTTAGGTACATCTACAGTTAAATCATTTTTATCACAACAAAAAATTGTCCCACAAGACAAAGATGCTCCACTAGGAACTAATAATGATCTTATAGCTGACGATGACTTTCAGCCAATGCTAGGTATAAAAAGTAAACGATTCATTGCTAATAGAGATGGTAAATTAAGACCAAGTAGGATGATTACCATTCCAACTTCACTTAATGTATCCGCGGATAATCTTGTTGAAGTCGATTTATTAGAAACTGAAGCTGGTAGAGGGTTTGGATTTTCTTATGATAATGGTTTACGATGGAATCCTAATGCAAGCCCCGCTATAAATGAACATAATCTTTTATTAACTGCAGGTAATGCAGATCCGTTTGAATTTTTTAATCAAGGAGGAAGCTCTTTAGCACCATATGCTCCAAAATTAATTGATTTTATATTTGACACTCAACAAGAAGGAATTGGGAATGATGTTACTACGTTATCAATAGTAAAACAAAAAGACGTAATTGAAATTGATAACACAAATCGAGATTCACTTGGAAGAGGTAAAGTAAAACATGCTCTTACTGGATCAGACGCATTACCAAGAGAATACATTAAATTAACACCTGGTACGGATTCTCCATTGATGATTGATGAAACATATGATGATGCAAAGGTGGATGTTGGTGGCTTAAACAATGTGTATGTCGATTGGGAAGAAACTTTACTTGATGATAATATAATAAAAGAAACAAGTAATATTACTAACAAGCCAATGGCTGCAAGATTTCGTATTAAAAGAAAAGCTAGGAGGGATTATGGTAATTCTACTAATTCTAAAGTTGCTTATAAGGAATCAGTATCTCCAGCCAATTCATTGTTTAGTTTAGCTACAAGTGCGTCATACTTTAAGCAAAGTAAATCTAATGTTACATATAACTGGTTCTCAGGTGGCAAAAGTTTAGCTTATCCGAGAATACCCGAATATAAATATTCTCAAGGTGCCCATGGTATAGGTATAGGAACTAAAACTCTTCCAGAGTTTTCACCTTCAGCTGCTAGTTTTGGTGGAGCTACCGGAATACCTGCCGAGTTTGTTAGAAACTTTGGTAAAGGTGAAAGGTATCCACTTGCCGGACCGTTTGAAACAAGCGGAACAGATATTGGCGATCCTAGTAGCAATTATTTTCCATTTAGAAGTTTTACTAATGGGTTACAAGAATATTATTATGTAAAAAGAGAAGCTTTTAAAGAATATGATAATGTTGGCGGTCTTTGTGTTCCATATTCATATGCGTTTGGTATGACTAAGTTACAAAGATGGGATAATGCAATGTGTACATCTGATATTCCGTTTGAAGGTACTGAGATTGAAATAAGATTTTTAAATCCTCAGGCTGGTGGAGTACCTCTTTATGATCATCCATTTACTGGTCAAAAGGTAAACTATCAGAAGTGGCCAGAATTTAGAATAGGTTTTACAAATAAGGTTCCAGCTAAAGTAATAATGGATGGTTCAGTTCAAGGGTTAAATGAAAACGAAAAATGGAATGGAACTTTTGAATCGGCTAATGATGACGGAAGTGCTGGTTTATTACAAAACAAAGATTATATTTTTACTGATTATGAGTGTAATCATCATCATACTTCTGTAAACACTGGTGAGTTTGCTTATGGAGAACGAAACTGGGATTATGCTCAGACAATGCAAGATGATTATCGAGTGAAAGGGATATTGAATGAAGGTAAAAGAGATTCAAATGGAGAACCTTTAGATTATAATATTGGTGGAATGCCATCATATGTAAAGTTAAAGGTGGCTGCAGATTTCTCAATATTTACAAATTTGACGTTTCACGACAAATTTAATGACTCGGATCAAAATGCTTTTATAAGAACATATAAACCTTCTGGTATAAATTTTGCTAATTCAGGCTATTCCATAGATGGTGTAAAAGCTGGTACAACTAGGCCTCTTCTTAAATTTGATGGTGTTCCTATGAGTGACATTTTTTATAGTGACAGTAATGTTAGTGATGGCGATGGAGATGAATACAACTGGAATGATAGAGGATTAAGTAAATTTGGTTTCACCAGTGATAACAATTTTATTGTGATAAGAGATAATGACGGAAGCTTTGAAAATGCTATTAATGGCGGGTTGTCAATAAAAGGAGGAGGGGTTTCTATTAGACACGTAACATCTGCTGGAGAAACTAAAGACTTTTTTGCTGGAGAAACTAATGACATTACCTTTTTAACGGAACCAGTTAAATTTGAATACTATGCTAAATCTGATGGAACTATAGATGTAGAGGCATACACAGGAGGAACAGGCAATATAAGAACCGGGTTCTTAATTCAGATTAGTGGAAAGTTAGTAGATACCGGTAATGTTGAAGGAGCCACAACGGCTCCAATGAATTTAACTACTATGGGTTCAGCTCTTCCCTTAACTACAACATCAAGTTTGATATTTAAGATCGTCAAATTACAATACCCATCTCAACCTAATGGTACAATACTTCGTGAAATTCAAAAAGTATTTGGAGATTCTTCTACGACTTTCTACCCTGTAATTAAATTAAGAGAAGACGCGCAAATAAACAATATTAACATAAAGGTTACTAAACCCGGTGAAGACCCTGTTGTAATATCACCTACGTGGAAATTATATGGAGCTTCACAATTAATTAAACCATTATGTGATAACTCACCGGGGTTTAATAGATTAAATAATTTAGATGGAGCCACAAATGGAGTATTAGGCGCAATAAATGAAAACTTCGTTTCAAGAAATAGACTTGATGGAATAGAAACCGATACTCAAATGAATAAAAGACTTAGAAAGTCTTTATCTAATATTGAATTTAAGGCTTTAAGTAATGACCCTCTTGCAAGGAGAACCTTACCTGGTACGACAAATACATTATATGATGTTAGAGGTAAAAAATCTGAAAGAAGTAAAAAGATTACATCTTATTATTTTGGTCAAGAAAAGGGGTCTGCTGTTGTAAATGAAGAAATTTCTTTAAAAAGTACTTTTGGTGAAGATAGAAATAGAATAATACCAGATCAGCTAGGAACTAAAGCATTGTTTATAAGAGCTCAAAAAGTAAATCTAGGAGAAGATGGGTTAACAGCTAAAGTTCAGATAGGGGTTAACGTTAGTGAGTTATAAATAGTTATATGGCTAATATTATATATGGAATAAATGCGGGTGGTGGGTTAAGTGAGCTGCCTAGTAAACTTAAAGCTCTAGAAACTTTAGGCCTTAAAGCCAGTGACTTAAATACAATTGGAAACACCGATGAAAGGACTGGAGCAAGCAGAATCACACTTGCAGCAAAACTTAATGTCAACCAGTTTCACCATTTAAGTATGGCTTCTGGTTCTCCTAGCCAAAAATTTCCTGAAAATATAATAGATAGAATAGATAGATATTCTAGAGCTACAGCTGGCATAAATAGAAAAATTGAAGAATTAGCCGGCCCGAAGTCACAATCTCAAAGTGGAATTGATACAGAATCAATTCAAGGCAATATTGCAGTTAATGGTCCTATAGGTGCGCCATCTATAAGATATTTTTCAACTGAACAATTAAATGCTAATGACGGTAGTTTTGAGCCATTAGATATATCTACATCTCGTGTTTCATCATGGTCTACATCAAAACCAACTTTAGCATTTGGTGGAGATGTTAGAATCTCGAGTCTAAGCCCTGCTCACGGAAGTGGTAATGCGCAATTAAATGCTCTTCCCAATTTAACCAAGCCTGAAGGCAATGAAACGCCTAAACTACATATTGGCAAAATTGTAATTGATGGAAGAGTTCAACAGGCTCCTATTACATCACGAGCTTTTGCGGCTGAGCAAGCCACACATAAGTTAAAGGTGAAAATTAATGGAGAAGAAATTTATTTATATGCAATGAAAAATATTCCAATGCAATTTCATGGCCTATTTAAAGGACCGGGTAATATCGCTGGGCGTGCAATTGTGAATGCGAATATAGCTGAAGGGCTACCTGATGGAACTAATCGAACAGATTACAGAATTTTCAACTCCAATCAACAAATCGAATTAGAAGTAAGAACAGCTGAAACTAATAACCCTGATGCGCTCTTTTTCTCAAACAACTCGACAAGGTCTCGTACTATTGAAGTTTATCAAGACCCCGCAAAAATTGGTTCACTAATGACTTCAGGTTCGTCACTTGTAAATGGCGGATTAAAAATTACAAATTTTCCAGCTGCTAATTTTTCTAGACTTAAAACTTTACTCTTTCCAGGTAATAATTTATCAACTATTCCAAATCTTGCAGAAACAACAAAGGACGCGTCGGGTGTTTCTAATTTAGAAATTTTGAATTTTAAAGGTAATAATTTTTATTCATCACCTGAAGGTAGCTTTTCCGATTTAAATAGAATTACAGGTGCGTCATTGAATAGATTTCCACCATCATTAAAATCTTTAAATATTTCCCATGCATTTGGGATTGGTGGTACTAGTGGAAATAAACTAAGCGCAATCAGTGAAAGCTTTAAAAGAAGATTTCCTATATTAGAAACACTTATTCTTGGTGACTCGGAGCCGAGTACTTTAAATAGCCCATGCATACCAGAAGTTGGAAGATCGGTTACAAAGTATGAATATAAGCGGCAAGATTTCACATTTACACCAGGAATGTCAGTTGTTCAAAGAATAACTCTGGATGAAGCTGGAGCAACAGATGAATTAGGAACTCCAACAACTCCGGCAGAAATAAAAATTAGAAGAGCTTTAAATTTCTTTAAGATTGAGATTACTAATGGCGGAGAAGGATATACAGATGGTGATGGACAAAAATTTAGCACTCATGCATTAACAAAAAGTGGAGGTGAATCGCCTGAAGGTATACCATTTGGTGATATTACTGTTAATGTTAGTGGTGGTGCAATAACAAGCGGCCATTTTGCTCCACATAAAGATCATATAACTTTTTCTTCCCAGCACATAACTGAAAGACCTAAACCAAATGGTGATGTTTTTGTACGAACTCCTCATGTAGCAGATAGTTCGTTTGATATGCCAGGTGGAACGGGGATGAATTTTTCTCCTTTAGGATACTATGTTGATTGCGGAATGTTTTCAAGTCCGATGTCTATCACTGGATATAATTTTGACCATTGTAACACAACGGTGCTAGATAAATACCACGCATACATGAATTCATTTTTTGATGCCACTTCAAAAACAGCTCTTGAATTTGGTAATGTAGATAGCGGAACTACTTTAACTGGTTCATCTGTGAATGGCACAAGTTTTCACGATGTTTATAAATCGACAGATGGGCTAAGAGTTATGAATACTCTTAGCACTGATCATAGTCATATGCCTATACCATTTCTTGTAGGGCATAACACCAGTAAAAGTATAACCAATGTTAATTTTAATAACACCTGGCCTGAATACCAGACTCGACTTACGAGTGTTATTAATAAGATAACTAATAGTGGAAATAAAGATTTTCCTGGGTTTAATATGGGGGTTGAGATGCCTGACTATTATAATTATATGCAATTGTTTACTTTATATGATAGTCCTCAATCTACATTAGATGGAACATATCAAACTGTAGGTGGAGTTGATATCAAAAGAGGAACAAATGGAGTTTATAAATTGCGAAATTGTAATCAGATAAAATCTCTTAATGTGTCAAGGTCACTAGGAGGTGGTACTCTTCCTAATTTTGATGGAAATACTTCTTTAGAAACGACTAACTTTATTAACTCTAATTTTAACAGATTTGAAAGGTCTTATGATGAAAGTAAAAATTGCCACATACCAATAAATATGTTTGCGTCATGCGCGAATAAACTAAAAACTCTTAAAATTACAAAAATTGAATCTCGCATGGTTAATACTCAAGGTAGAGACCAGACAGCATATGGAGAAGCTTCCGACTCTAATGGAAATAGAACCGGAAGAGTCGCCGGATATGAATCTTTACCAGCTGAAAGAATTGGAGCTACATATGGATATGGGAGTGTAGCTAGTAATTGGCCTTCGTCGTCTGGTTATGGAACCTCTGCAGAGATAACTGATGGTGATTTTTCAACTGACATTTTAGGCGGAGCTCTAACACACTTTCAACTGAGCTTGAGGTCTGATTTAGATGACAACCCAAATGATTCATCATTAGCCCCATTTAAATTAGGAACTTCTACAATATTAACTGATGATAATAGCGGAATACCTAAGTATGGTGGATTAACTGGACCTATTCCAACATTTAAAAATGCTATAACATTATCACAGTTGGACCTATCATATAATTCTTTAACCGGTAAACTTGATGAGTGGACTGCATCATATCAATCTGATACAATTTCAAAAATTAACTTAAATGATAACAGAATAAGAGGAAGCCTGAATTTTGATAAACTAGCAAATATTGGAGGAGCCTCTACGAAATCTCTAACAGCATTAACTGAACTTCAGGTATCTAATAATAATCTAGAAACCATTGAAAACTTTGGAACTGGAAGTGCGGTTTTGGGTGAATTAACAGAAATTAATGCTGAAGATGGATTTGATTGCCCAAGCTATTATAATCCAGCAATGCAAATAATATTAGAACCAAATGCAGCTACATCAACTTCTGCTGCTCGGTGGTTACTTGATAGAAGAAAAGATGGTACTGCAAATAAATATGAAAAGTCTATTCCTCATCTTAGTGGAGCAAGTGTCAGATTACCTAAACTAAACAAACTTGCTTTAGGGCGACTTCGTTCGCAGACCCAACAGAATGGGCCATTTACTAAGTTTGAGAATATTGATGATGATATGTTTTTAGGGGCTCCTAATATTAAAAATCTAGAGCTTTCAGGTAATGGGTTTACTAGAGAGGCTATAATGGATACGCTAAAAGCTATTAAGAAACTAGTTATATCCAATTCATCTGCTAGAAATATTACTCTTGATTTTTCTTGGCAAAGAGGTTGGAATAGTCCATCAGATGGTACTGGCATGCCAGGTCCAACAGGAAGTGGTGAAACAGATTTTAGAATATTAAGACCTGAGGATAATATTTCTAGTTTTAGTCAAGACTCGGTTTATAGAAAGGGACTTGCTCGAGTAGCAGACCCCAATGATCCTCTTCAAGCATCTGATTTGAAATATAATTCGTTAGATGATATTGATTTAATTATAGACTTAAAAGAAAATTACAATATAACAATTAATGGTATTAAGGCAGAGAAGGTTCCAAGTCTATCTGGCCCGCATTCTCTATTAGGGGCTCATTGGTTTTCCAATACACGTGCAAACCAATTGCAAGTAAGCAGATTTATGGGACCAGGAACTCGAGGCTGGGCTAGAGACCAGATTATTAATCTTTATAAATGGCAACCTGATTTTATTTTAGGGGTTTTTGACGCTAGAGGGTTTAACAGAAGGGTAACTAAAAGATTTGAAGTTGATATGGTAACCTGGGATAATAGAGTAATACCTATGGATGGCACAAATGGCAATCCTAATTGGACAGTTGCTCCAGGTGCAGGTTTATTTCCAGAGAAAATTCAAAAGACTTATAATCTAAATATAGGAAATTCTACAGATCCAATTTGGAGAGGAAACTCTGGAGCAACCAAGAATCTTAATACTGCATTAAGTGAATCAGACAATAACTTTGTTAATAATCAACAGACATTAAAATTTATAACAAAAATATATGGAGAAAGAGAATTGGCAAGTGGTATTCCACAAGTAAAAACTCGAACCTATACATTCAGAAATAGAATAACGACAAGAGAACCAACTGATCCATCTGATGCAAGTCATCCAATGGGTGAATGGAAAGATACAGTATACCCCGAGGAAAGTGAATAATGGCAAAGTTTGGATTTAGTAAAGAAGGCAATTTAAAAGAAATAAAGAGAGGTGACTCTGCTTTACGAACTTTGCTATTACCTGTAACTAAGTTTGGTTTTCAAGACTTATCTCTTTTTAAAAAGAATCTTCGGTATGATGTTGACCAAAGGTTAGACTTTATTCCAAATAACCACAAGTTTCTTGTAGCAATAAATTCTCCAAATGTAGGTCCTAAAAGCGCGACTATTGAAATTAGAAATATTAGCGATGTTTCACCTGATAGCATTGTTGGCACAAGAAACTTATCTATTGAACCTGGAGATGGAGTTTTATGTTCACCTAATTCTGATATTGTAACTGGTGGTAGCTTTTCTTTAAATAGAATCTTAAGTGTTACTAAACCTCAGAGCGGACTAGATGACATAGGAACTATATTGCTATCTTCTCAAATAAGAAATGGTGAAGGAGCTAGTGATGAAAGTGAATTTTATACAGATTCAAATAAACCTGGTGGTTATGTTGGCGGAGGTTTAATTAATTCGTTTAAAGAGCGAAGAAACGAAAATGAAAAAGTTGCAATTATAAAACAAAATAGTGCTACATATAATTCAACTTCTGGTAGATTTACATTTGGAACTGATATTGATCTTACATTCACTGAAGGTGATTTAGTATCTAAAGTTAATGTTAAAGGGCAACCTGAATTTAATATTGCAGGTGGAAGTACTTATTTTGATAAGAGAAATGGAGATGTTAAATATGGCTCTTCTTTCTATCCGTTAGTTGTTAGTGAATATGACATTAATGAGTTAGGTCAAACTTCATTTATCTTAAAAAGGCCTGAAACAAATAGCCCCGTTTTATTCAACAAAATAAAAGTTGGCCACGAAAACGTTTATGGTCATAATCTGGTTTTAGGAAAAGCTTTATTAGTAAATGAACTTCAAGGTGGCACGTTTAGTGCATCTGAGGAAAATGATAAAGAATTTGGTACTGGTATTTACCCGGCAATAAGCCAATCTTCAACTTATCCATTAACCACCACCGGAAGTGGAACTGGATTACAAATTTCTATTAAGACTCAAAATAAACGAGTTATAAAGGTTACTATTATTGATGGTGGAAGTGGCCACATACTTGGAGATGAGATTA
>MDTC01176522.1_pt1 | contig 24956 bp, 22 predicted proteins | sample 811181 | NCBI WGS metagenome assembly MDTC01 (sample SAMN05326644, study PRJNA326480) | marine metagenome | isolation source: seawater | place: Pacific Ocean: North | collected 2011
AAAACAACAGGTTAGACTCCAAGAGACTTTTATTGAGAAAGACCATAGAGATAGCTGATAAGTTTAAAGATGAAGATACGTTGTATATGGTGTATCAATTAGATTTTAGAGGCCGTATTTATGCTGTACCTAACTACTTGAATCCCCAAGGTCCAGATTTTGCTAAGGCACTGTTGACTTTTTCACAAGGTAAAGCAATAGATAGCGCAGGGGCTTGTCACTTAGCTATACACGGTGCTAATTGCTTTGGGTTTGATAAGGTAAACTTGCAAGATAGAGTAGATTGGGTAGAAGATAATGAAGAGCGTATATTGTCCTGTGCCTCTGACCCTTTAGCTGACTTGTGGTGGGCAAAGGAAGCCGCAAATCCTTTTCAGTTTCTTGCGTTTTGTAAAGAGTGGCAGGGCTGGTCTGATGAAGGCGAAGGTTTTGTATCGCACCTACCAGTTGCAGCTGATGGTTCATGTAATGGCTTACAGCATTTTGCAGCTATGTTGCGTTCGGCAACTACAGGCCGCGAGGTGAATCTTATACCTTCCGATGAACCGAACGACATATACCAGAAGGTAGCAGACAGGGTGACAGAGCGCCTTAAAGAAATGCCTGATAACCCTTTAGCTGTCAAATGGCTAGACTTTGGTGTTAAACGTGGCTGTACAAAGCGGCCCTGCATGGTCTTACCTTATGGTGGTCGTCAGTACAGTTTCTCTGATTTTGTTATGGACTACCTCACAGAAGAAAAAGAAAAAGGAAACATGCACCCTTTCGAAGAAGATGCGTTTAAAGCTTGTATACTTTTAGCAAAAGTCATATGGCAATCTATAGGTGAGGTTGTACATGCAGCTACAGATGCTATGGGATGGCTTCAGAAAGCCTCCAGGGTGGCTTCATCAGAGGGTCTACCTATTAGATGGGACACACCTGTAAACTTCCCTGTACTCCAAGCATACAAGGAAACTAAACCGTATCGCATAGAGACTAAGCTACTAGGCTCTACATTTAGACCTATGCTACATAAAGAAACAGGCAAGATAGATAAGAATAGGCAGGCTAATGGCATCTCTCCTAACTTTGTCCATAGTATTGATGCAGCACACATGATGCTTACCATTGATGTAGCTAAACAATGTGATATTCACTCATTTGCGATGGTCCATGATAGTTACGGCACTCATGCAGCAGATGCAGAGACATTATGGTGGTGTTTACGCAAAGCTTTTGTAGAAATGTATTCACAAACAGATGTGCTAGAAGATTTTAGAGTTGATTTATTAGATATTTTACCTGCTGGTAAACATAATCAAATACCTGATACACCTGAAAAGGGTAGTTTAGATATAGCTCAAGTTGAAGACAGTGAGTTTTTCTTTAATTAATACCCACCATATTAGACCAGCGGATTGTAATCCAAGGTCATAAAGTTTATTAACAACAAAAAGAGGAATGAAAACAATGGCTAAAGATTATATAGGAATTGTAACTCCAGAGGGTACAGCCATATACCCACATTTAATTAAACCTGACACTAAATTTAATGTCATGGGCGAATACAAGGTGAGCCTTTCTATCCCAGAAAAAGAAGCTGCACCTATGATTGTTAACTACAACAACGCTCAAAAAATTGCCAAGAGTATGATACCAAAAGGTAAAAACCCTAAAATGGCACAGTTGCCTTACTCTAATGAATTAGATGATGACGGCCAAGAAACTGGCAATGTTATATTTAAATTCAAAATGAAGGCTAAAGTAACTACGCTGGACGGTCGTAACATTGAGTTGAAACCTAAGCTTTTTGATGCAGCAGGCACACTGTTAAATGATGTTGATTCTATTTGGGGTGGCTCAAGACTGCGCGTATCTGCCGATTTAGTACCCTACCACGTTGCAGCTATAGGTGCAGGCGTTTCAGCGAGATTAAAAGCTGTGCAAATAATTGAACTCAAGACAGGTGGTGGCAGCAGTGCTGAAGCATTTGGTTTTGAGGCAACTGACGGCTTTACTACAGAGGAATCTTCAGCAGCAAAAGACGAAGGCTTTACAGATGAAGAAGACTTTTAGATATCGCAGTGGTTTAGAGAAAAAAGTGGCAAGCGAACTCTGTCAACTAGGAGTTTCTTTTCATTATGAACCACCTGGGTGGGTGTTCTATCAAAAACCAGCATCTAAATACAAGCCTGATTTTGTGTTGCCTAATGGTATTATTATTGAAACTAAAGGGCAGTTTCTAAGTTCAGACAGGTCTAAACATAAGCTTATCAAAGCCCAGAAACCTGAGCTTGACATAAGATTTGTATTTTCTAATTCTCGTACACGCATTGGTAAGAAATCTAAAACAACATATGGAATGTGGTGTGAACGCTTAGGTTTTAAGTATGCAGATAAATCCATACCAATTTCTTGGATACACGAAACACTCCCTAATAAAATTAAGGAGCTTACAGAGGATATTTTAAAATGCAAAAAAGAAAAGAAACTACAAAAATAATAGTACATTGTGCTGCTACAAAGCCAAGCATGGATGTAAATGCAAATGTAATTGATAGGTGGCATCGCGAGCGTGGCTGGCTAAAAATTGGATACCATTATGTTATCGGTAGAGAAGGTAATATTGAAATAGGTAGAAAAATTGATGTTGCAGGCGCTCATGTCAAGGGCCATAACAGAACTTCTATTGGTGTGTGTTTGGTCGGCGGTCTGTCAGAAGATAATCAACCAGAAAATAACTACACAGATGCGCAGTGGAATATGTTGTGGGTGTTAATCAAGGGGCTTGAAGCTATCTACCCTGATGCAAAAGTGATTGGACACAATGATGTCTCTTCAAAAACTTGCCCTAATTTTGACGTAGGAGAGTGGTATGAGGATGGATACAGAGTCCACTAGTACCTGTATCAACCATGAACCTTGCCCAGAGTGCGGGTCGAGAGATAATCTTGCCCGCTACTCTGATGGTCATGGATATTGTTTCGGTTGTGGTTACTACGAAAAAGGAGAAAATATGCAAGTACTAGAATATCCTTTTGCAAAAACAAATAAAGATACTTCTTTTATAGATAAGATTTATGGTGAAATTAAAGATTTACCAAAGCGCGGTATCACAGAAGATACGTGCAGAAAGTTTGACTACCGTGTTGCTAAACACGCAGAAAGAAACTGTCAGGTAGCTAACTTCTATAAAGACGGTAAAGTTATAGCACAAAAACTAAGGTATTCTGATAAAACATTTCATTGGTTAGGACTAGTCAAAGACTGTGGCCTATACGGACAACACCTATGTCGTGAAGGCGGTAAGCTCATAGTTGTAACAGAAGGAGAGTTAGATTGCCTGTCTATGTCTCAAGTAAACGGTAATAAATGGCCTGTAGTTTCTATAAAAAATGGCGCGCAAGGTGCAAAAAAAGATATACAGAAGTCTTTAGAGTTTCTTGAGAGTTATGAAACTGTTGTATTTATGTTTGATATGGACGAAGCAGGTCAAAAAGCAGCAAGAATATGTGCTGCAATATTGTCACCTGGCAAAGCTAAAATAGCCTCGTTACCTCTGAAGGATGCTAACGAAATGTTAGTCAATGGAAAGGGTAAAGAACTGATTGATAGCATGTGGAACGCTAAAACATTTCGTCCTGATGGTATTGTTTCTGGTGATGACCTTTGGACCGCAGTCTCTACTCAAGAAATAGTAGAGTCCGTAGAGTATCCTTACCCTGGACTTAATGAAAAAACTAGAGGCTTAAGAAAATCTGAAATAACAACTATTACAGCAGGTTCAGGCATTGGTAAATCAAATCTAGCTCGTGAAATAGGACACCACTTGATAGGTTTAGGCGAATGTGTGGGATTCATTATGCTTGAAGAGACTGTAAAGCGAACAGCTTTAGGACTGATGGGTTTACATTTAAACAAACCATTGCACTTAGGCTTGACTGACGCTACAGAAAAGGAGATGCGGGATGCTTATGAAACTGTTATTGGAAACGGTAATACTTACTTTTACGATTCTTTCGGTTCTACAGCTATTGATAATTTACTCAGCAGAATCAGGTTCTTGGCGCAAGGATGTGAGTGTTCATATATTATTCTTGACCACCTTAGCATTGTGGTTAGCGGGATTGGGGATGGAGATGAACGAAGGCTTATCGACAATGCTATGACTGCCTTAAGAACTCTCGTTCAAGAGACAGGGGTAGGTTTGATATTAGTTTCTCATTTGAAAAGACCTAGTGGCGACAAAGGACATGAAGAAGGAGCATTAACCAGCTTATCTCAACTAAGAGGTAGCCATGCCATTGCTCAATTATCAGATGTTGTCTTGTCGCTAGAGCGCGACCAACAAGGCGAGCAAGCAAACACTACAACTGTACGTGTTTTAAAAAATAGGTTTAGCGGAGAGACAGGTATTGCTTGTCACGTACAATATATGCCAGATACAGGACGTTTATTAGAGTGTAATCCAGACTTCAATGAGGTGAGCGATGAGTTTTAAATGTTATAAAGTTTATTTGCGTGTTTGGGCTGATAAAGAAGACGGCTTTCAAGGAACATCACCTTGCTTCCCATCAAAACAAAAGGCAAGAGATTGGGTATCGGTAAAACTAAAACAATACCAAGGCCAGCAACATGCCATCGTATATATTTGACTTAGAGACTGACGGCTTACTTGAGTGCAATCCAGAATTTAATGAGGTGACAGATGAGTTCTGAAGAAGATGAATATAAAACACTAATGAAAGCCGATGGTTTTGACTCAGCTATCATCGGTGTAGCGGAGCGTATCGGCATGAAGCCTTGCCTTGCCTACTCTTATTCTAAGTCCATTGAAATATTAATGGAACAATCAGAGATGACTGAAGAGGAAGCAGTTGAGTACATGGAGTTCAATGTGTGTGGTGCTTATGTAGGCGAACAAACACCAATCTTTATTCATAGCTGGGGAGCTTACGATGCCTAGATACATTTTCGACCTAGAGACTGACGGCTTACTTGACGGTGTCACCAAGATACACTGCTTGGTTATCAAGGACATTGACACTGGGAAAGCCTATGGTTATCACGGTAAAGAAGTGTGGACTGAAGGCATCCCTAAGTTAGAGAAGGCTGACATGATATGCGGCCACAACATCATCAAGTACGATATACCTGTATTAAAGAAGCTAGGGGCTTTTAATGCACAAGGCAAGGTAAGAGACACTTTGGTTTGTACAAGACTTATTTGGGCTGATGTAAAAAATCAGATGTACAAAAAACATACTGACTTTACAAGAAAAGATTTTCCTAAAAAATTAATTGGCAGCCATAGTTTACGTGCATGGGGTCACCGTATGGGAAATTACAAGGATGACTATGATGGTGGATGGGAAGAATATTCTGAAGATATGATGGAGTATTGTTTTCAAGATGTTGAAGTTACTTACAACCTTTGGCTAGAGATACTTGCAGAAAGTTTTTCTGAGCAAGCAATCGAACTAGAACATGAAGTGGCAGATATTATATACAGACAAGAAACTGTTGGATTTGCTTTTAATAAAGAAGATGCTGGTAAGTTATACGCGCAGCTATCAGGCCGTAAGCTAGAACTTTCTACACAGTTAAAAGAGGTGTTTCCTGATTGGGAAGTAAGGACTCCTTTTAAACCTAAAGTTAACAACAAAACTAGGGGATATATAAAAAACGTACCCACCTACAAAATTAAGACCATACAGTTTAACCCAGGTAGTCGTGACCATGTAGCTAACAGGCTTAAGACTTTACGTGGCTGGAAGCCAAAACATTTCACTAACGATGGTAAGCCTAAAGTTGATGAAAAAACTCTTTCTACCCTGCCTTATCCAGAGGCAAAACTTTTGGTTGAATACTACACGCTTATAAAACGCTTAGGACAACTTGGTGATGGAGCGCAGGCGTGGCTTAAAGTAGAACGAAACGGTCGTATACACAGAAGCTGTAATACAAATGGTGCAGTAACAGGTAGAGCAACACATGCTTATCCGAATGTAGCACAAGTTCCATCCTGCAGTGCGCCCTATGGGAAGGAGTGTCGTGAACTGTTCACAGTACCCAGAGGCAAGAAGCTAGTAGGTGTTGATGTGTCTGGCCTAGAGCTTAGATGCTTGGCTCACTACATGGCTAAGTATGATGGTGGAGCTTATGGTGACACTGTAGTTAACGGTGATATACACACAACAAATCAAAAAGCAGCGGGTTTAGATACACGCTCTCAAGCTAAGACTTTTATCTATGGTTTTCTCTATGGAGCAGGCGTAGGAAAGCTGGGTGAGATTGTAGGTAAAGGCGCTGGGCATGGTGCTAAGTTGAGAAAGAGGTTTTTAGCTAAGATACCTGCACTGGCAAAGCTGATTGATGCAGTACAGAAAGCAGCAGAGAGAGGATATTTGGTAGGACTAGATGGTAGAAAATTAAACGTCAGGTCACCACATGCTGCTCTAAATGTGTTACTTCAATCAGCAGGTGCATTGATATGTAAGCAATGGATGGTTGAGTTTGACAAAGCTTTGAATGATAGGGGTTTACAGGGTGCATGTAAGCAAGTTGCTTGGGTGCATGATGAAATACAATTAGAAACAGAGGAAGGTATGGCTAATGAAATCGGAGAACTCGCAGTTGACTGCATCAAACGAGCAGGAGCATACTTCAACATCAGGTGTAAACTTGACGGGGAATACAACATTGGAAACTCATGGGCTGAAACCCACTAAGAAAGATAGAAAGAAGTTTGATTTAGATTTAGCTTACGGCACTATGCACGAAGATAAAGTCCTTGCTATTTTAGAAAACAAAAAAATAGAAGTAAAAACAGAAAGAGGAATGTGGACAGAGACAGGCAATATTGCTATTGAGTTTGAATCTTACGGCAAACCTTCAGGCATCAATGCAACTGAAGCTGACTATTGGTTTCATAACTTAGCTGTTGGTGATGACGTATATTGTACGTTAATATTTGAAACAGAAAACTTAAGAAAGATAGTTAAAAAACTAGACACGCATAACATTGTAAGGGGTGGCGATAATCGAGCATCAAAAATGTATCTAGTAAACCTTTCTAAATTGTTTTCCACTGACACGTTAAAGGTTTATAAACAACTAGCCAATGAGGTGACAGATGAAAAGAACACTATTGATTGACGGTGATATAGTAGTTTACAGATATTCAACCACTGTTGAAAGAGAAGTAAATTGGGGCGATGATGTTTGGTCGCTTTGGTCTGATGCTAAAGAAGCAAAGCAGTTAATCCTACAATACATTGAACACTTAGTAGAAATGACAGAAGCTGATGATTTAATTTTCTGTTTCAGTGACAAGGATAACTTTAGGAAAAAAATACTTCCTACCTACAAATCTAATCGTAAAGGAAAACGTAAGCCTGTTTGTTATAAAGCCGTTAAAACTTGGATTGAATCTAAATATACTAGTATTAGTATTCCCTCTCTTGAGGGTGATGATGTTATGGGCATTCTTGCTACTAACGAAAGCATTGAAGGTGAAACTGTTATAGTATCAGAAGATAAAGATATGAAAACAATACCTTGTTTATTGTGGAGAAGTGCAGCCCTAGAAAAGATTACAAAAGAAGATGCTGATTATTTTCATTTGTATCAAACTTTAGTTGGAGATAATACTGACGGTTACCCAGGATTAAAAGGTGTTGGAGATAAAAGGGCTAAGGCTCTTTTGAAAAAACCTACATGGGATACTGTAGTAAATGCTTATAAAAAAGCAGGACAAACAGAGCAAGATGCTTTGGTTCAGGCTAGGGTAGCCAGAATACTCAGAGCATCAGATTATAACGAAGAAAAACAGGAAGTAATATTATGGAATCCGTAAAAGAAACCACTAAGCTACAAAATTTTTATAATCAAAGCAAGAGTTGGATAGAAGGTGTAAATGCGTCAAAAGCGCCCTCTAAAAAATGGAAAGACTCTAAAACGAAAAGTAACTTAAATACTTATCAACCTATTGTTTCTTTTAAGCTTCCAGTAAACCCTGAAGAACGTAAGGATATACCTATCTACACAGGTTTTATTAACTACTTTCCTAGAGCTATAGCAGAAGTATCTAAAGTTTCTTTGTCTGGCGGGCTTCAGCATGGGCAAACAAAAGATACGCTTCACTGGGATAGAGAAAAATCTGGTGATGAACTAGACGCAATGATGCGACATATAATAGATAAGGATTGGGCGCAAGTAGCTTGGAGAGCATTAGCTAACTTGGAAAAACATTTAGAAAAAAAGGAGTTGTAATGGAACAGTACCAAGAATTTATACACAAAAGCCGCTATGCTCGTTGGCTACCTGAAAAATTAAGAAGAGAAACTTGGGAAGAAACCGTACAACGCTATGTAGATTTTTGGCTAAATAGAAAACAGATTACAAAAAAAGAAAGCAAAAAGTTATTTACTGCTATACACAACATGGATGTAATGCCTAGTATGCGGTGCTTGATGACAGCAGGACAAGCACTAGATAAAGATAACGTGGCTGGTTTTAATTGCAGCTATCTTCACATTGATTCTCCCCGCAGTTTTGATGAACTTATGTATGTATTAATGTGTGGCACAGGCGTAGGATTTTCAGTGGAACGTAATTTTATAAATAAACTTCCCATAGTAGCTGAGTCTTTTCACCCAACAGATACAGTAATTGTTGTGTCTGACTCTAAGATAGGCTGGGCATCAGCTTTTCGTGAGCTTATAGCCATGCTTTACGCAGGTAAAATTCCTAAATGGGATACCACTAAAGTTAGAGCAGCAGGTGAAAGGCTTAAAACATTTGGCGGTAGGGCATCAGGACCACAACCTTTAATTGATTTATTTACTTTCTGTGTTGAAGTCTTTAAAAAAGCAGAGGGCCGTAGGCTAACCAGCATCGAGTGCCATGATATTGTGTGTAAGATTGCTGAGGTGGTAGTAGTAGGTGGCGTTAGACGTTCAGCCTTAATTAGCTTGTCTAACTTATCTGACCCTCGCATGGCTAAGGCTAAGTCTGGTGACTGGTGGAGAAATGAAGGACAACGTGCTTTGGCTAACAACTCTGTGGCTTACACTGAGAAGCCTGACTTTGAGTCATTCCTATCTGAGATGCACACCATGTATGATAGTAAGGCAGGTGAGCGCGGTATCTTCAGCCGTGTAGCTGCACAAAAATTAGCCAAGAGAAATGGAAGGCGTGACCATGAGCGTGACTTTGGAACTAACCCATGTTCTGAAATTATTTTACGAAGCAATCAATTCTGCAATCTATCTGAAATAGTTGTACGTCCCGAAGACACACTGGATACTTTAAAAGAAAAATGTGAAGTAGCAAGTATCATAGGAACTTTACAGGCCACCCTTACTGACTTTCGTTACTTAAGAAATATATGGAAGAAAAACACAGAAGAAGAAGCGTTACTAGGTGTAAGCCTTACAGGTATATGTGACCATTGGTTACTTGGTAACGATTCGCCTGATTTAGATAAATGGTTAGAGGAAATGAAAGATGTGGCTGTTAATACTAATAAGAAATGGGCTTATAAACTTGGCATTAGCCAGTCAACAGCAATTACATGTGTTAAGCCAAGCGGGACTGTTTCGCAACTTGTTGATAGTGCTTCTGGTATTCATCCTCGTTTTTCAAATTATTACATCCGAAGAGTGCGCTCGGATAAAAAAGACCCCCTTGCTAAATATATGTCAGCAACGGGTTTCCCTGTTGAACAAGACGTAATGAATGAATCAAGTTTAGTTTTTAGCTTTCCTATAAAATCACCTAAAGACAGTATTAAAGTTAATGATATCAACGCATTACAACAACTTAGATTATGGAAAAAATACCAAGACCATTGGTGTGAACATAAACCAAGCATTACTGTCTATTATACGGACGATGAATTTTTTGAGGTATGCCAATGGTTATGGACTAACTTTGATATGGTTAGTGGTATTAGTTTACTTCCTTATAGTGACCACGTATATCAACAAGCACCTTATGAAAACATTAATGAAGAAAAATTTAATGAGTTAAAAGAGGCAATGCCTACCGATATAAACTGGAAGGACCTAAATAATTTTGAACAAGAAGACAATACAACAGGTTCTCAGGAGTTAGCTTGTGTGGGCGGTGCATGTGAAGTTGTATAAAATATTAATACCCACCATATAAGAGGACTATTATGTCTAAGAACAAACAAATAGAAAGCTTACCCGTTAATGTTATGCAACTTATCGAAAGTCTTGACTTGGTTTTTCCAGAACAGTCTGCTATTTTGCAGTGGACCGATAGAGAAGTTTGGTTTAAAGCTGGTCAAAGGTCAGTTGTGCGTTGGTTATTAGAGTTAAAAAGACGGGAAGAAGACCCTAACTCAGAGGATTAATAAAATGTGTGGACCAACACTACAAGCTGCTTTAATTATGGCAGGAACAACCGCAGCATCTGCGGGCTATCAAGCAAGCCAAAATAGAAAAGCAGAGCGAAGAGCTAGAATGGAGCGAGAAGAAGCGCGTAAAAGCGAGGCTGCTCAACTGAACGCTCAAAAAGGAAACCAGTTAAACGAGGCTTCACCTTTATTAATTAAAAGTGCTGGTCAATCCGCTAACAGGGGATTAGACAAACTTAAAGTATCTGGAAGAACCCCTAGTGGTTATAGCTCTTTAGGAATGGGTGGTAACAGCAACACTGGACTAAACATCGCATAGGATATAAGTTATGTTAGAAGAAACTTCCTGCGCCAATCGTTACAATAAACTTGCAGCTGACAGGGAGATTTATCTTGATAGAGCTAGAGAGTGTGCTGAATTAACACTGCCAGCTTTGATAACTCCTGAAGGGTTTAGTGCATCCACTGATTTGTATCAGCCTTTTCAAAGCATTGGAGCTAGGGGTGTAAATAATTTAGCCTCTAAACTAATGTTATTATTACTGCCACCTAATTCACCTTTCTTTCGTCTTGCAATGGACACTAAAACTAAGCAAGAACTAGATGGCGACGGACAGCTTAGAGCTGAAATAGAACAGGGATTAGCGGGCATTGAGCGTGAGGTAATGGGCGAAATAGAAAGCCGAGCTTTGCGTGTTAATGTTTTTGAAGCATTAAAACACCTTATAGTTAGTGGTAATGTGTTAATACATCTACCAAAAAAAGGTGGCTTACGTGTATATCCTATGTCTAGTTTCGTTATAAAACGTGACCCTTCAGGTGCTTTGCTTGAAGCAATAGTTGAAGAGTCTGTATCACCTAAAGCATTGCCAGAAGGCATTGACAGTATTGATTATACAAGTGATAAAGATTTAAAAGTTTACACAAAAATTTATAGAGAGAACTCTGATTTTTATAGTGTCTACCAAGAAGTTGAGGGACAGATAATCCCAGGCTCTGAGGGGCGTTACAAAAAAGACTTAATACCTTGGATAGCACTAAGAATGGTACACCTTGACGGTGAAGACTATGGTCGCTCTTTCGTGGAAGAGTATCTTGGAGACTTAAAATCCCTTGAGGGATTGATGGAAGCATTAGTTAGCTCCGCAGCTGCTAGTGCTAAGTTGGTATTTATGGTGCGCCCTAATGCCAGCGTCCGAAGAACTGACCTAGCTAAATCACAAAACGGTGATGTCATCTTAGGTGACCCTAATGATGTCAAAGTTCTACAAACAGAAAAGTATCCTGATATGCGAGTTGTACTAGAAACCGTGCAGCGCATTGAAGATAGACTTTCTTATGCGTTTCTTTTAAACACAGCAATTCAGCGCAATGCTGATAGAGTCACTGCTGAAGAGATACGTTTTATGGCTCAAGAATTAGAAGCTGCCCTTGGTGGTGTCTATTCAATACTGAGTCAAGAAATGCAGCTACCTATAGTCAATATATTGATGAATAGAATGTCTGCTAGTAAGAAGATTCCTAAGCTGCCAAAAGGCACTGTTACGCCAGTAATTGTTACAGGTGTAGAAGCTTTAGGCCGTGGGAATGATTTAAATAAACTACGCACTTATATCCAAGACCTAGTACAATTAGCTCAGGCAAACCCTGAGACATTGCAGCGTATTGATTTCGGTGACCTTGTTGCACGACTCGCTACAGGACATGGTATTGATACAGTAGGTCTGATTAAGACTGAACAACAACTACAATCTGAGATGCAAGCACAGCAAGAAGCTCAACAGCAACAGATGGTGCAAGAAGCACTTAAAGACTCTGCCCCTGGAGCTATTAGAGAAGCTGTAAAAGCTAATCAGTCACAACAGGTACAATAAATAATGGCAAAAAAACCCAATATGACTTTGAAAAAAGATAACCCAAAGGTTACTTCAGTTAAGAAAAAATCTACAACTGAATACCCTTCGTGGCCTGGAGTTCAAACAGCTGAATTAGGTGTTAAGTATATTAACTCTAAAGGCAATATTATTCAGCGGGGTAAATAACCAATGGTTGAACAAGTACAGGTAGAAGGAAATGTCACAGGTAGTGAAGCACCAACTGAAGAAGCTACAGAAAATCGCCCTGAATGGTTACCAGAAAAGTTTAAGTCTCCTGAAGACCTTGCTAAAGGCTATAGTGAATTGGAAAAACAATTTACTCAGTCAAGGCAAGAGGCATCTGCAACTAAAGAAGAGACAGCTGAAGAAGAAACTAATTCTGATGCTAGAGAAACTGTAGAAAAGGCAGGCTTAGATTTTGATTCTATGCAACAAGAGTTTGCTGAAAAAGGTAACTTATCAGCAGAAACTTACAGTGAATTAGAATCTAAAGGTATACCAAAAGAAATGGTGGATGCTTATGTAGAAGGTCAACAGGCCAAAGCTGACGCTTACACCAATGAACTATATGAGTTTGCTGGCGGTGAAGAGCCTTATAAAGAAATGTCTCAATGGGCTTCTGAAAATTTAACCAACTCAGAGATTGATGCTTTTAATGATTCAATCAGTTCTGGTAACCAATCTCAGGCAAGACTAGCTATTGATGGAATAATAAGTCGCTATAGAGCTAATGGTGGTGCAGAGCCTACACTTGTAGGTGGCAAAGCCTCTTCCTCTGTAGATATTTATAATAGTTGGGCGCAAGTTACCAAAGATATGGCAACACCTGATTATAAGAAAGACCCTGCTTTTAGGGATGCTGTCCAAAAGAAGCTCTCAAGAAGCAACATTTAACCAGCCTATCTAGGCTGTTAACAAAATTCTATTATCCCCAAAAAAACAGTAAGGCTCTCTGAGGAGAACACCCCTACCAATAAAGTAAGGCTCTCTGGAGGAGAACACCCCTACCAATAAAGTAAGGATTAGCGAATTAAAATAAACTTAATTTACTAAATCAAACTAAAGGAATATCATAATGTCGAATGCGACTATATCCGACCTTGGTAAGGTAAACAACACAGGAACTGCTGACGCTCTTTTTCTTAAGCAGTTTAGTGGTGAAGTCCTTACATCGTTTGAGCAAGCTACAGTTACCGCTGACAAGCATATGATTCGTACTATTGCTAACGGTAAATCAGCACAGTTCCCTGTTATGGGGCGTTCTAGCGCAAGCTATCACACGCCTGGTAACGAGATTACTGGTACTGCTCTAAATCACGCAGAAAAAGTTATTACTATTAATGACCTTCTTATCTCTAACCACTTCATTGCTAACATTTCTGAAGCGAAAAACCATTACGATGTTCGTAGTGTTTATTCTACTGAAATGGGTCGTGCGCTTGCTTTCCAAATGGATAAGCACGTACTTCAAACAATGGTTCAAGCTGCTGCTGCATCTGCTAACGTAGGTGATACAAGTTACGCAGCTGGCACAATTATTACTGATGCAGACTCAAATACAAATGCCGATTCATTAATTGGTTCTATCTTTGATGCTGCTGAAGCTTTAGATGATGCCTATGTACCTGCTGAAGGCCGTTTCTGCTTCTTGAAGCCTGAGCAGTATTACTTACTTGCTAATGCTACAAACGCAGTAAACTTAGACTTTAGCGGTAGTGGTTCTATTGCTGATGGTTCAGTAACACAAGTTGCTGGTATTAACCTTATCAAAACTCCACATCTACCAACCAGTAATATAACTGGTACGGGTACTGATGCTGGTGGTGCAGGTGGCGCACAAGTTGTTAACGCTTCTAACACTACCGCTATTATTGCTCATACCTCTGCTGTAGGTACTGTGAAGCTAATGGACTTGGCTGTTGAGTCAGAATATGACATACGCAGACAAGGTACTTTAATGGTTGCTAAGTACGCAATGGGCCACGGTGTCCTACGTCCTGAAGCTGCCGTTCAAGTCCAAACAGCTTAAACCTCATAGCGGGAGTCCTTCATTGGGCTTCCGCTTTTTTTTATTTAAAAAGGAATTCTCGTGGCTATAATTACACCTACGTCAGAACTAGAAGCTGTAAATGTGATGTTATCAGCCATTGGCGAAGCGCCTGTATCTAGTTTAGATGACCCTTCTTTAGTTGATGCTGCATTAGCTCAGTCCATACTTGGAGAGACTTCTGTAGAGATTCAGACTAGAGGTCTTCACTCAAACACAGAAATAAATTACCCACTTGTGCCTACAGTTGATGGTGAAATTTTAGTGCCTTCCAACTGCGCTAGAATAGACACAACAGATTTATCTAGGGATATTGATGTTACACAGCGGGGTAACAAGTTATATGACCGTGGAGAAAGAAGTTACACATCTTTTACAGAAAAAATATTTGTAGATATGGTTTTATTGTTTAGTTTTGAAGAATTACCACAGCACGTAAAACGATATATTACTGTTAAAGCTGCAAGACGTTTTCAAGCTCGTCTTGTAGGTTCAGACCTTTTAGCTTCTTTTACTGCTTTAGACGAGCAAGAAGCACTAATAGAATTTGAAAGAGGCGAAGCTATAAATGAAGATAGCAATATTCTTACTGATAGCTTTGACACTTTTAAAATTATTTCCAGAGGTTCATCTCGAAGAACAATAAGGTAATGAGTTATGCCACTTGTAAGCGCCAGTATCCCCAACTTATTAAATGGGGTTAGTCAGCAGCCTTCATCGTTAAGGCAAATCACGCAGGGAGAAACTCAAACTAATGCGTTATCGTCAGTGATTGACGGGCTAATAAAAAGACCCCCAACAGAACATGTTGCAAAATTAATTAGCAGTTTTGGAGCAGGAACTACCGAAGCAGCCGTTCACTTAATAGACCGTGGTGAAAACAATAAACATATTGTAGTTATCACAGCAAGCGCAAGCGCGTCAAATTTATCAGTATTTGATATAAACGGTACTTTAATAAGTAATAGCACTAATGATGCTTATTTATATTGCACTGAACCATCTAAAGAATTAAAGTTTTTAACTGTTGCTGATTTTACTTTTATTGTTAACACAACAAAGACTACAGCAATGAATGCTGCCACAGTAGCAGGCTCTTTAATAACTAGCGAAAAATATCAAGGGTTTGAAGATTTACCTGTAGAAACTTCTACACACCATGTCGGTGACGGTACTACTACAAGATTTCCTGTAAGTTTTCGTTTTCACGACTCCGCTGATTTAACAGTAAAGAAAAGCGGTTTGACAATGACTTTAGATAGTGGATACTTTTTAGAGGACGATAATAAAACGATTAGATTTGCTGTTGCTCCTTTAAATAATGCCGCTGTAGTGTTTTCTTTAGACCCTACTGTAGGTGATATTTTTGAAGTTATAGGTGATTCTAATAATGCGTTTGATAGTTATTACGTTAAGTCAGTAGCTAAAAGTGCTTACGAAGAGACAGCAAAGCCAGGCATAACTTATCAATTAAATGCTAGTACAATGCCACATACTTTAGTTCCAAACGCTTCTTCAAGCCCCACGGCTTTTACATTAAGTGCAAGTACGTGGATAGAAAGAGAAGTAGGGGATTTAACTTCTGCTGCTAATCCGTCTTTTATTGGAAAAAGCATAAGTAATTTGTTTTTCTATAAAAATCGTTTAGGTTTCTTAAGCGAAGAGAATGTCATCTTTAGTGGTGCTGGAGATTATTTTAGATTCTTTCCTAAAACAGTAACTACCGTATTGGATGATGGGCCTATTGACGTAACAGCAACGCATACTAAAACTTCTCTTTTAAATCATGCAATACCCTTTAATGAATCGCTTACTTTGTTTTCTAATCAATCACAATTCAAAATAGAAAACTCTGGTAACTTAACGCCAAAAACAATTTCAATAATACCTAGCACTGAGTTTGAAAATGACTCTAATGTTGCTCCTGTAGGCGCAGGTAACTTTTTATACTTTGCATCTAAAAAAGGTGATTTCTCTAGTTTACGAGAATATTATATTGAAGCAGATACAATTATGTCGGATGCGTTAGAAGTAACAGCGCATGTTCCTAAATATGTGCCTACTAACTTAATTAAATTAGCTACTTCTAGTAACGAAGATATTTTAGTAGCACTTTCTTCTAATGCAAGAAATAAACTTTATGTTTACAAATGGTTTACTGACGGTGCTAAAAAACTCCAGTCTAGTTGGTCTACATGGGAATTTACTAGCGATACGTTTATATTTGATGTTGATATTGTTGAAAACACAGTCTACTTAGTTTTAAAACGTGACAGTGAATTGTTTTTAGAAAAAATGGATTTGCAATACTTAGATGATACTGGTTTAGATTTTTGTGTAAGAGCTGACCGTAAAACATCTTTAACAGGAAGTTACAATGCTGGAACTAACATAACAACATGGACACTGCCTTATGCTTATACGGGCGCTGTAAATGTTGTCAAATCAGGTTCATGGACTGCACGCAAAGGTGCAAACATAACTAGCACTAGGCCCACTACTACCACAGTAGCTGCAACAGGTGACTTTAGTTCACAAGCAGTTCTTATTGGAGTGCCTTATATAATGACTTACGAGTTTTCTACTCAGCATGTCAAAGAAAAAGGCAGCACACAATCTATACTATCTGGTAGGTTGCAATTAAGGACCATGCGTATTAACTATGAAAATACTGGTTATTTTAGGGTTGATGTTACTCCAGAAGCCAGAACTACTTATAATTACGAATTTACAGGTGTAGTATTAAACCAAGCAGGTTCTACTATAGGTGATGTTATCCTAGACGATGGTACTTTTAGATTTCCTATTCAATCTAGGAATGACCGAGTATCCATCAAAATAGTTTCTGACAGTTACTTACCTTGCGCTATTCAAAATGCAGAATGGGAAGGTTTCTACATGATAAGGTCCAAAAGGATATAATGTTAAAATTAATTAAAGCTGTTGAGCGTGATGCTATTAATTTAGCACCTCGTTTAAGAGCTATTGATGTACTAGAAGTAAAGGCTGTTGGAAGTACTCCTAAAAAAAGTTTACTAAAAAGCTTTAGTCTACCTAACACAAAAGTGTTTTCAGGAATAGACCTTAAAACAAATGAAGTGGTGTTAATGTATGGTGTGTGTGACTCTATAGATGACCCTAACACAGGTGTTATATGGATGTTAGCTTCCCCTTCTATACATAAACACAAAAAAGATGTATACAAATTATCTAAACCAACTATAGATGATTTATCTAAACCTTATAAAACTGTTTACAATTTTGTTCATAAGGATAACAAAACCAGCATTAGATGGCTAGAGTGGGCAGGTTTTACAGTAGATAAGTCTAAGGTTTTTGACCAAGGCGGGGAAGATTTTTATTTATTATTTAAGGAATCATAAAGATGTGTTCACCCGATGCAAGAGAGAATATACAACAAAGTTTAAAAGATAACGCAAGCTTTGGGATGGCAGGCGCTCAGTTTGGGTCATCACTACTTGCACAAAAAGGCCAGGCTGATTTACAAGAAGCTGCTAACGAAGCAGCAAAAGAATCGGCAAAAGAAGCACAGCAAGTTAATAACAGCATTCTTTTACGCAGAAGACAGGAAGAAGCTGATGCGTTTGCTCAAACTAATTTTGATAGGCAAAGAAGAGCTATGGAACTCCAAGCTCAAGCTAATGTTTCTGCTGGTGAGGCAGGTGTATCGGGAATATCTGTAGATAGAATTACTAGAGACATCGAAAGACAGTCTGGTGAAGTAGCGCAAAGAACCAGAAAGTCTTTTGAAAATAGACTAGCAGCTCTTGACGACCAACAAACTAAGTCTATTAGTGCAATGCGGGCAAGGATGGCAAATTTACCCCCTATTGTTCAGCCTAACTTATTGGCGACAGCAATGAACGCAACCGCAGGGCTTATAGAAAGTGGTGCTATTGACGACCTTATGAAAAGACAAAGAGAATATAATTCCGAAAAATCATCAACACCATTATCGACTGGGATTAACATTTCAAAAGTAGCACTATCATCAGAAAAAAACGCTTAATCAAAAAAAATACAAATAGGAAAAAGTATAATGGCTAGAAAACCTACAGATAACTTGCAGGGCTATGGTCAAACCAGCACACCCTCTGCTACTCCTATAGACACATTCATAGGCGCACCTAGAATACCTCAAGTTACCCCTGCTACACAGCTTGCTGATGCACTAGGAACTTTAAGTAGTTCTGTTGCTAAAGAAAAAAGCAGGAAAAAAGTAGAGCGCCAAGAGCTTGAAGCAAAAAAAGCTGAAGGATATGCAGCACGTTTTCAAGGGGAACAAGGAGAGTTTATAGACGCTGTAAGGCTAGGAAAGATTTATGCTGACCTTTCAGAGTCCTCGGTTGCAAACATTGTCCAGAACAAATACTTTAACGAATATTATTATTCTACTTTAGCAGAACTTAATGCGCTAGACGATGACATTAAAGTTGATGTAGTAGCCCTAGAAAAAATATTTGATGACAAAATTTCTACAATTAATGAAGCCACTGCAGGTATGGACTTTGTTAATGCAGGGGCTGTTACAGGGGCTAGGAACGCTATCACCGAGATAAGAAAGAGACACGCTGAGTTCCGTGATACAAGAACCAGAGATTTACATAAAGAAAACACAGAAGCTGATGTTTACCGAATACTTAGTAATGCTGCAGACACGGATGAAGGGATGGTGGCTGCTGTAAAGTCATTTAGTGATTTGTATCAAAAAAACTTTAAAACCTCTCCGTTAACAAAGGAACAAGATGAACAGCTGCTAGTAGATGCTGCTATTTCCTTCCAAAAGGAAAATCCCCAATTTGATTCAACTTTTTTAATAGAAAGTATTCCAGCCTTAATGACCGACGTGACTATGAAAAAGTTGGTGGAAGCTGTCCCCATTATAGGTGAAAAAAGCTTAAAACAAAAGGAGCAAGCAAACAGACAAAGGGAGTTATCATTACAAGATTACCAGATAACTAAGTCGGCTGAATGGAGTAATCTTATGATACAAAATCCAGAAGAGGGACGTAAGACACTTGAAAAGATTTTACACACACCACTACCAGAAGACGCTACTCTTTTAGAAAAAAGACAATATAGTTGGCAAATAACATACATTCCAAATATTTTAGACAAAAAGTATGTATCAGGAGGTGACAGTCAAGTAGAATTTAGTCGGTTCAAAACCAGTTTTAGTACGGCTGCTTATACAGGCAATTTTGAAGGCTTTTTTCCACATACAGGCCTTACCCTTAAAGATGGACAATTACCTACTATTGATGAGATAGCTTTAGAGCTTAGAGCCAATCCATATCTTAATCAAGAAGATACAGAAAACGCAATAAATAGTATTGGCACAGTGCTTGAAAGGTATTCCAATTACAATGAAGGCTCATTAAAAGATTATGCAATTAATCGATTTAAAGGCACACTTTCAAATGATGAGAAAAGTTTATTAAAATCCCGAGGAATACTAAATCCTCTAGAGGAAGTTGCAGAGGCTTATGCAAGCTCTTTTAAATTTTATCTTGATGAATTTGTAGAAGACTCTGGCAATATGCCTTTACTTCAGGAATTTGACCGTGCTGATGGCATCAGAACAAAAGCTTTAAATGAAGCTACATCAACTATGGAACAAATAAAACAGTTAGCTGTGGCCGCGGATGACGTTCAAACCATTGAACAATTAATCGATGATATTCAACTGCAAGTAGGCGACACCGTAGAATCAACAGATGCAGATGGAAACATAGCTACTTTTAGATACAACGGTGGCGGTGAGGGTGATAACAACAATTATACGCTAATATCTAGCGATAGTGATACTGATACAGGTTCACCTGAAGAAGAAGAAACGGATGTTGACCCTAAATATGCAGTTACCAAACCAGCAGAACAAAATGCTCAAAGGTTTGTTAGCGGTGTGCAAGGTGCAAATAGGGCGCGAATTCTAGAACGACAAGAAGAGGCAATAGAAAAAATATTTGATGAAGAAACAGCTACCTTAAATTTAGGCGATGATATGCTTTCTACTTTAAATAGTTTAGTAAAAAGACGCTATGAAAGGCGAGCTAGGCTGCCAAGAAAAAATAAAGGTCCTAAAATAACTGAAGATACAATTATAGATTTAGTTCTTGACGCGCTAGAAATCGCAGGGCTTGAAAACTTTAGCTACGGTGGCGCTGACACAGCAGATACAGCAGGTGAGATTGCTGTTAAGAAACTTGTTGATTCCTTAATGCAACAGTATGGGACAGATTAAGTTATGGGTACTATTAGTGATGGCATAATAAGAAGAAGGCGCTCTCAAAATAGAGGGAGTATTGCACAGGGGATAATAAGAAGACGGGGTCTACCTCAAAATACATCTTTTAATGCTGTTTTCCAAGATTCTGATGAAACACTATATGACTCAGATTTAAGAAATGATGTTAATTTTCAAAAAGCATCAGAAGTTATTTACAACATGAATAAAAGTGTAGATGCTGAGCGTTTAGAATCACCAGAAGATTACGCTAAGTATGGTATCGAGACAATGGGTTGGTTTAACTGGAATCTTGGTAAAATGACTTTAGATGCTAACCGTATCTCTGGTGCTACTGAGGAACAGAAAAAAGCTTTTCTTTACATGATGGAAGCTTATGACGAATTAGGCTTATCTTGGAATGGGACTAAGCGCCTTTTCAAAGGTATTTTATTAGACCCTACTACTTATGTTGGTTTAACTACATTTGGAATTGGACTAGCAGGTAAGGAGGCTACTAAACAAGTAGGAAAAGAAAGTTTTAAAGAATTGTTAAAAACATCTACAAGAGCAGGCGTTATTGCGTCAGTAGAATCTGGTGTATACACCTCAGTAGATGATATTAACAGGCAAGTGGTAGAAACCTCTGTGTCTGGAGAGGGAATAAACTTAGGTAGGGTTGCTAAATCAGCAGCAATAGGAGCAACTGTAGGGTTTGGTTTAGGAACTGGTATTGCCGCAGCATATAAAAAAGTAACAAATATTAGAAATAAAAATACTAAAGAAATAGCTAAAGAAGTTAATGAGCAAGAAATTGCTGATAAATTACCAACCATTGATGAAGGAAGACCAAAACAAACTGCACAAGAAACTCCTATAGATTTAATTAGAAGGGATTTTGATAGTGTAATACAGGCTATTAAGCGTACAGTCCCAACAGGTAAGACTGCATCTTTACGGCCTGACGGAACACAAGATTTAGATGACCTTGTACAATCTGTACAGCCAGTAAAAAAATTACTTATTAGAGCTGCTGGTGCTGTAGATGGTGTACGTACAAGAAACCCAGAAGACCTTGCTACTTATTTTGAGCAAATTGCAAAAACTGATGGTGAAGCGCAGTATCTTGAAGTAGCTACTAGCCAAGCTGTTTCTGCATTAAAAGTTAAAGTTTATAACTTAAGACTTAAACAAAAACAACTAAACGGTGATGAAGCTGACGATATTGGTAAACAGATTGACACTATAGAATCTGTGATTGCACCTTTAGATGAAGTTGATAAAGCAATGTCCACAGTTACAGGGAGGCGTTTACGCTCAAGACAAGCAAGCCTTAACACAGGAAAACTACGCGGAGAAACCATAACAGGTCTTGAGGCTAAGGGGATGACTCGCGTAGAAGCTGAACGCCATTGGGAAGCTATTATAGAAGAGAAACTTATGAAAAAAGAGTTTCGTAATTTGTCTCTTGATTTTGATAACAAAATAGAAGAAGCAAGAAAAAGTGGAGACATTGAAAGCTTTTTAAAATTAAAACATGAAAAGAAAATAAAAGTAGATGAATTAAAAGAACAGACTTTAAAAGAAGAAGGCTCTTCTATTTATAGAGCAATTAATAAACCTGTAAAACTTTTAAATGAAGTTATGATTAGTTTTGTGTTTTCACCTGCTACTATAATTGTAAACCTTGTACCCTCCCTTGTTAAAACTTTATACAAACCTTTACTTAACAATTTAGTTCAAGAAGGTTTATCAGCTACATCAAGAAAAAAAATAGCAGCAGAATATTCCTCAATGACATCTATGATTCCTAGCGCAGCTAAGATGGCTAAAGCTGCATGGCGTTACGAAAAGTCTATACTTACAGGCGACTCTGCTAGGTTCTTAGAAGATTATACTGTCATTCCTAAAAAATTCGGTGGTGGAGTGTTACGTTTTTTCCCTAGAGCTTTGCTTGCTACCGATGCGTTTTTTGAAAGCATCCATTATAGAGCTTACACAGTAGGTAACGCTACTGGTAAAGCTATGGAAGACGGTGTAGCTAAAGGTTTAAAAGGTAAGAAACTTGATGCTTTTGTTAAAAATGAAACTCAAAAATCTTTAGATAAAGCTTATGCCCCTGAAGAAAACGCTATTGAAATTTTAATGCAAGAGGGCATCTCAAGAGGAAAAAGCGGTAAAGAACTAGAAGATTTTATAAACCAGGAATTATTAAACAACACAGATGTTTTTACAAAAGCCACAGACCAAGACGGGCGTGACTATGTGCAAGACATTTTATTTAAAAGGGACTTTTCAGGAAAAAGCACTATTTCTGAATTAGCCAAGGGCTATGAGGGCTTTGTAAACAGAAACCCCGTTATGCGTATTATGGGTCAACTTTTCTTCCGTACACCTGTGCGGGTCTTTGAAGAAGGCATTAGATTAACTCCAGGTGTTAATTTAATTAGCCCGAGTTTTATAAAAGATTTGAGAGGCATTAATGGTCCTATTCGACAAGCTAGAGCGAATGGAGAGGCTTTACTGTCGTATTCAATAGGTGGCTCAATACTATCTATGTATGCTACTGGTAATGTCACAGGTGCAATGGGACAAGATTATAAACAAACTAGACAAGGCGTAAACGCAGGTGGGCAAGAACCTTACACAATTAAATTTAGTGATGGGAGTACTTTTAATTACCGTAACTTTGACCCTTTTTCTACTCCAATAAAAATTATTGTTAATGCTTTGGAGCGTGCAGAAACATTAGCATACAGGGCAGAACAAGGAGAAGCTTTAGATAAGACTGCAATGGATAAAGTACAAGCTAGTGTGTCTATAGCTATCGGCTCAATAGCTCAATCAATAAGAGATGCTAACTTAGCTTCTGGTGTAGATGCTGTAGCTGATTTTTGGGCTGACTTACAAGATGAAGAAGGCTCTGACCAGTTAATAAAATTTGTAGGAAAAAAGGTGCAATTATTTTTACCTAACACCTATTATAAATATCAATTACAAGATAATCCTTTTTTAAGCGACCCTGTTACTTTAGAACAGTTTTGGAGACAGCGTATTAATCCTGCTGACCCTCTTGTTCCTAAACGCTACACGGCACTAGGTAGACCAGTGACGCTTGCAAATCCACCTGCCGTTATGTATTACTTTAATACAGCAACGGTTGAAGAAAGAAAAAGAGGTAAACCGCAAAAAGAGCTAGAAGTCGAACAATTTTTATACGAGTTAGCACAAGTAGGTGATACACATTTTACTGCTCCTTATAAATATAAAAAGTATATGGGCGATATAGACCTTAGAACACAAGTAACTAAAGATGGAAAAGAATCATATTATGACAGATGGATGCGTTATACCTTTGAGTCAGGCCTTATTGAAGTTCTTTATAATTTAAAATCCTTACCTATGGGTACTGCTTCAAACCCTGGAATTGCTGAAATAGAGGCGAGAAAAACTATTAATTCGTTTAGAAAAAATGCGTTTTTAAAGCTGCTTTCTGAAGAGACTTTTATACAAAAAAAATATCAATCTCTTCTTCTAAACAAACTTTTAGATACATCAGGACAGCGTTCAATAGAAAACATACCACAAAACATAACAGGAACTAGATAATCATGTCTTATGCACTAACTAGACTTACTGGTGACGGTAGCACCACTACATTTACTATCGGCTTTACCTACAGGGACGAGGCAGATATAATAGTTAAGGTAGATGGAGTAACTAAAACCATTACTACTGACTATACTGTTGCGGCAGGTGGTACACAAATTACATTTACATCGCCACCAGCAGATACAACTGCAATTCTTTTTCAAAGAAGCACTAGTCAAACTACAAGATTAGTAGATTATACAGCAGGGGCTGTATTCAAAGAGTCAGACCTTGATACTGACAGTATACAAAGTTTTAATATGTCTCAGGAAGCTATAGACATAGCTAACGAATCAATGGTAGTTGACTCATCTAATAGATTTGATGCACTCAACAAACGTATAATAAAAGTTGCTGACCCTGTAGATAACACAGATGCTGTTAACAAGCAGTTTATATCTACTAATTTACCTAATATTACCACAGTAGCGGGTATATCCAGTGATGTTACAACTGTAGCTGGAATCTCTAGTAATGTTACAGCTGTTGCTGGGGATGCTACAGATATTGGTACAGTAGCAGGTATCTCTAGTAATGTCACGACTGTGGCTGGAATATCCAGTGATGTTACAGCTGTTGCCGCAGATGCTACAGATATTGGTACAGTAGCTACTAATATATCTGATGTTCAATCAGCTGCAAACTTACTTGCTGCTACAGTAGCAACAGGTTCTCCAGGCACTGACGTTACTTACAATGGAGCTACAGGTGTACTAACAGTACCTAGAGGTGCTACTGGTGCAACAGGAGCAACAGGACCTACAG
>MDTC01179256.1_pt1 | contig 24955 bp, 21 predicted proteins | sample 811181 | NCBI WGS metagenome assembly MDTC01 (sample SAMN05326644, study PRJNA326480) | marine metagenome | isolation source: seawater | place: Pacific Ocean: North | collected 2011
ACGTCTCTATCGTGCCCCTTGTCCCGAATTTTCGCAATCCTTTTGGAACGGCGCGAGTCCGGTAAATTTCCGGATGAACAAACGTGGCTGATCTTGAACTCCCGAGAAAAATCGGCCAAAACCTTTGCACATTGCCATTGTTTTTGTATAACAATGCCATTATTATTGAAAAAAGGGAGAGATAGATGGCCAGACCAAAGAACACGACCGAGACCGTTCAGATCACTCTATCGACCACGAAGCAGGTGAAGGAACTTCTCGAGGATCTGTCAAAATCCGGATTCTACGGAAAAAATGCTGCCGATACCGCGCATGCTCTTCTCAAAGAGAAGATTCGTGACCTTCAGAAGGATGGGCAGGCGCCTGGCCCCTCTTACCCCAAAAAGTAACGTCAAATAAAACGACCACTCCCAACAGGAGCTCCCGCCGCCTCTTCAACCATGTATCTCCCTAAATCGCCACTCAGCAGTAGCGCCCGTGCTCTCGACCTTCTTGAAAGCGCCGCTGCTGATCCCGTCACGTTCTCTCAGAAAGATCCAGAGATCCGCGCCGCCTTTAAAGACAGCGTTCGCGAACTCGCCAAGGAAATCGAGAAACACAATCCGAGCCTCGCTCATTTGCTTCTTGGAATGGACGGGTCTCTTTCTGCGGTTGTTCACGGCCAGAACTAATCCACCGACGGCAACAAAACCCTGCCGTTGGCCTACACCAAACATTGTGAGGACTATTCGGCTCAAGCTAAGTTGAGAGCTTCCGGCACAGGTCCAAAGGGCTTTTGTCTCGGTGGGAAAAAAGCGGCAAAAGCAGGTCTCAAATGGTGCGCGATGCTGGATTTGAACCAGCGACCCCCTGCGTGTGAAGCAGGTGCTCTACCCCTGAGCTAATCGCGCGAGGCCTATTCCACATGGGGCTGACGCTTGCTAGAAGCCATCAGGCTTAAGCTTATTGCATCAAAAGCATTTCCGATTTGCAGAAGAAGCTGGATATTACGAGGCGGCTTACTTTACTCAAGCTGTTTCTTTAATCTGCAGGTGTTAATCGTCTTTTTACCCTGTCGAATAAATGATCGAAAAACGGATTTTCGGAGACAAGATTTACTCAAACCCGTTTTTTCCCTTTCGCCTTTGCCAGGATCAGGCAAACTTCGGCCGCATCACGTGATAAGTCCGTTCCATGAAGATCATAGCCATAGCAAACCAGAAAGGAGGCGTCGGTAAGACGACGACCTCTGTCAACCTGGGTGCCTGCCTCGCCGAACGAGGAGTCCGGGTGATCGTCTTGGACATGGATCCTCAAGCCAACTCTACTAGTGCACTTGACTTTGTCCCGGGTGACCATCCAGGCGTCTACCAATCCTTGATGGGAGACACTCCCATGGCCGACCTGATTTTACCGACCAAATACGAGAATTTATCGCTGGGTCCATGTGACATGGATCTCGCCGGCTGCGAAATCGAGATGGCCCGGGAGGAAGATCACCTTATTCGACTTCGCCAGATTCTCTCCGAATTCAGACAGTCAGATCCAGCGGACTACTTGCTGATTGACTGCCCTCCGTCACTTGGCGTTTTGATGACGTCCTCTCTTGCCGCCGCAGACGAACTCATCGTTCCTCTCCAGTGCGAATATTTTGGCCTCGAGGGTCTCTCTAAAATTGTTGGTGTGCACCAACAGATTAAAGAGTCTGGTGCCAATCCCGATGTTGTTCTGGAAGGCATCATTATGACGATGGCAGACAGCCGAACCAATCTCACGTCCATGGTCATCAACGATGTGCGTGAGTATTTTCCTGAAGTGACTTATCAAACCATCATTCCCCGCAACATTCGTCTCGGAGAAGCGCCTTCTTACGGGCAGACTATCATCGACTACGCTCCCTCATCTTCCGGAGCAATCGCCTACCGAGCTCTGGCCGACGAATTCCTGCAGCGCCACGCGTGACCCCCCCCTACCAACATCGGCGACAACCCGGAAAATCGACTGAAATTCGGTGGAGATGATCTATACTCCCGCCTCCCCTTTTTTTCCTCCCCTCATTCAACATGCTTAAGTGGTTCCTAAAACTCATCGTTGGCAGCCGAAATCAGCGTGTGATCAAGCAGATCGCACCAATCGTAGACCGTATCAACGAGATTGAAAAACAGCTTCAGAACGAGCCGGAGCAGGTGCTGCGCGACAAAACTGCCTCGTGGAAAGAACATCTCGATCGCTACAACCTCGATATCGAGGGTTTCAGCGAACGCGTTCTTTTGAGTCGCGAAGGCGAGGAAAACCGCGAGACATTGATCGGGTGGGCTGACCGCTTTGATCGCATCTCAGAGGAATTTAAGAAGGCCGCAGATTTCATCAAACCCGCCGAAGTGGGTAGTCTCAACAATGATGAAATGGCAGCTAAAATTCTTGAGGCTCAACTCCTCTTTGCTGAACTCAAGGAAGAGTTTCCGGCAGCCCGAGCTGAATACCTCGAAGAAATCCTCCCAGAAGCCTATGCCGTTGTCAAAAATGCTGCCCGCAGACTTTGCGGCGAAGAATGGGATGTCTGTGACCATCCGACCAAATGGCAAATGGTTCACTTTGATGTCCAGCTGATTGGTGGCATCGGATTACATCGTGGTATGATTGCCGAGATGGCTACAGGAGAGGGAAAAACCCTCGTCGCGACCCTACCGGTCTTCCTCAATGCTTTGTCCGGGCTCGGGGTCCACCTTATCACCGTAAACGATTATCTCGCTCGCCGTGACTCTGAATGGATGGGTTATCTCTTTAAATGGCTTGGACTCACCGTGGGTTGCATCCAAAACGACCAACGTGGCGAGATCCGCAAAGAGCAATATCAGAAGGATATCACTTACGGTACCGCAAGCGAATTTGGCTTCGACTACCTCCGCGACAATGGAATGGCTCAAAGCGCCGAAGACCAAGTGCAACGTAATCACTACTTCGCCCTGATTGATGAGGTCGACTCTGTTCTTGTTGATGAAGCGAGGACACCCCTTATTATTTCCGGTCCGGTCACGCAGCGACAGGATCAACAGTTCGACACCTACAAGGGCGCGATTCAGAATCTTTATCGCAAGCAGACTAAGCTGGTCAACGATCTTGCCCAGGAAGGGAAAAAAGAGATGGAAGCCGGCAACGTGGCAGAGGCCGGTGAGATTTATTACAAGGTGAAGCTAGGCATGCCGCGGAACCGAGCGCTCCTTCGTGCCATGGAAGACGCCGAGGTGCGCCGCGCCATGGAGAAAGCCGAGCTCGAATTTTATCGCGATCCCCAAAAGACGGCACTTTTTGCCCTCAAAGAAGAGCTTTTTTTCACCCTTGATCCAAAGGCTCACGAAGCGGAACTCACGGAACAGGGGCGCCAGTTTTTAAGTCCCGACGATCCCGAAGCGTTCATCCTACCAGACCTGTCCGATACCTTCTCCATTATTGATGGTGACGACTCACTTTCCGATCGCAATAAAGCTGAAAAGAAAGGCGAACTGCAGCAGCAGATGTCGGCGCAAGCGGAAAAAATGCATACCATTTCTCAGTTAATGCGCGCCTACACGCTTTATGAGAAAGATGTTCACTACGTGGTCGAAGATAACCGCGTCATGATCGTTGACGAGAATACCGGACGAAAGATGGCAGGACGTCGCTGGTCTGACGGACTTCACCAGGCTGTCGAAGCAAAGGAAGGCGTTAAGATTGAGGGCGAGACACAAACCTACGCGACTATTACGATCCAGAATTTCTTCCGCCTTTATGAGAAGCTCGGCGGCATGACCGGTACTGCGGAAACTGAAGCAGCGGAATTCCGCGATATCTACAAGCTCGACGTCCTTGTTGTGCCAACAAACCGAGAAATCAATCGAGTCGATCTTAACGATAAGATCTTCAAGACACAGCGTGAGAAGTATAAAGCTGTCATCGATCTTGTTCGTGAATATCATACTGAAGGCCAGCCGATCCTTCTCGGAACGGCCAGTGTGGAATCATCAGAGATTCTGGCGCGCATGCTCAAGCGAGATAAAATCCCCCACTCCGTGTTGAACGCCAAGTTCCACGAGCAGGAAGCAGAAATCGTGGCTCGGGCCGGGCAGCCGGGAGCGGTAACCGTTGCCACAAACATGGCCGGTCGAGGCACAGATATTAAACTGGGTGAAGGCATTAACGAAAAAGGCGGTCTAATGGTCATCGCGACTGAGCGCCACCGTAGTCGCCGAGTGGACCGCCAGCTGCGGGGCCGCTGTTCCCGTCAGGGTGATAATGGTGCCTCTGTTTTTTACGTCAGCTTCGAAGACGAACTCATGATGCAGTTTGGCGCTGCCGAGCGCATGACTAAAATGATGGACCGTTTCGGCCTTGAAGAAGGTCAGGAATTGGAACACAGCTGGCTCAATAAGTCCGTCGAGAATGCTCAAAAGAAAGTTGAGCAGCGTGACTATCTCGCTCGAAAGCACATCCTCGAATATGACGACGTGATGAACAATCAGCGGAGCGTAGTTTATGGCTACCGCAACGATGTTCTCAATACAGAAAACCCACATGCCCTCGTCGTCGAAATTATCGAGGATGCACTTCCTGCGATGCTTCAAGACTGCTTCGATCCAGAAACCGGGGAACTCAACACCGATGCAGTAGTGAGCGAAGTGAACACCCACTTCCCCCTCGGACTAAATCAAGGCGACGCTGATTTTACTGACAAATCCCCTGACGAAGTTCTTGATTTCATTGTCGATCAAGTCAAAGGCGCTTACGAGGTGAAGACCGCTCACGAGGATCCTGAGCGTGTCGAGGGACTTGAACGTTGGGTCATCCTTAACAGCATTGACCAACTCTGGCAGGAACACCTTTACGAAATGGATAACCTCCGTGACTCGATTGGAAACTACCGTTATGCGCAAAAGGATCCCCTCGTCGAGTATAAGCACTCCGCCTACAAGCTCTTCGTAGGTTTGATGGATCGCATCAAGAGTGAGGTTCTCGGCAATCTTTTCCGCACAACAACAGTTCGCCCCGAAGACTACAATCGCGTTCTTCGGGGCATTCAGACAAGCCGGCCTGACGCTCTCGCAGGTTTAGAAGCTGACAAAGAAGCGACTGCGCCCCAGATTCAGATTCCCAAGACGGTAAAACGGGAAATGCCTAAAGTCGGCCGGAACGACCCCTGCCCGTGCGGAAGTGGAAAGAAATTTAAGCAATGTTGCGGCCGTAACGGCTAGAGTTTAACGAGCGAAACGATTACTATGGTTACCATTATCGTACTGAGCGCCGTTGGTATCCTCGCCGTCATTGCGGAACTCGTCCTCCCCGGAGGAATCCTCGGTATTGTCGGAATGCTATGCCTTTTCGGAGCGGTCGGCATGACCTTTGCCGAATACGGTATGACCGCCGGAACGATTGGTGTCGCCGCGCTTTTTGTTTTTGGTCTGGCAACACTAAACATCTGGATGAAATATTTCCATAAGCTTCCGCTCACCCGCAGCCTCATTCTCAATGACAAAACAGGTCGTGATGAAAACCGGGATTCACTTCAAAAAATGATGGGGCAGACCGGAACCACAGTGACCGACATCACTCCTTCTGGGCACGCCCTCTTCGATGGCGAAAAAATCGACGTAATGACGGAAGGCCCCTCGATTCCGAAAGGATCTCAAGTTGAAGTAACTGCTACCCGAGGGCCCTCAATCATCGTCCGGAAGCTTGACGCTTGATCAGACCACTGGCTATCGTCGAGGCATGAACCTCGCCGCGCCCGTTGTGACCCTTCTTATTGGAATAGCCCTTTTTTTCGTTCCCCTTGAGTCGATGAAAAACGTTCTCGCCATCTACCTCATGATTGTCGGGGCGCTGGGTATTCTGAAAAAGTAAACCCGTCGTGCATCTCTACGTTCACATACCATTCTGTCATCACATCTGCCCCTACTGCGGATTCTACAAACACACTCCGAGTCGACTGGCAAATCAGGATTTCGTTGAAGCCGTTCTCTCCGAAGCGGAGAAACGTCTACCCGACGTTTCCGGCAGAATTGAGACCGCCTTCCTCGGCGGAGGCACGCCCCCCCTGCTTTCTCGCTCTCATCTGACCCGCCTCTGCAAAGGCCTCACTAGCCTCTTTGATTTCTCGGACTGCCGCGAGTGGACCATCGAAGCGAATCCGGCCACCTTTGACCTGAAGAAAGCACAGCTGATACGAGAACTCGGTATTTCCCGTGTGAGCCTCGGCATACAATCCTTTACCCCTGAAACGCTCAAGACCCTCGATCGAGATCATACAAGGGAGAATGCTATCGAAGCTTTCAAAACCCTTCGCACGGCTAATTTTGATCAGGTCAGTCTCGATCTAATGTTTTCAATCCCCGGTCAGTCACTTGATCAATGGCGGGAGGATCTCGAGACCGCTGTTTCCCTCTCGCCTGATCATATCTCCGCTTACAACCTTACCTACGAAGAGGATACCGAATTCCTGAAACGCCACGAGACCGGGGAACTTGACACCGACGAAGATCGCGACGCCGACCAGTTTTACCTCGCCTTAGACTACCTCGAGAAGAACGGCTACCACCACTATGAGATTTCCAACTACGCCAGACCAGGCGGAGAATCCCAGCACAACCGAGCCTACTGGTTCGGCGCTGACTATCTCGGGCTTGGCCCCGGTGCCGTTACAACATTGAAAGGACAACGCTGGAAAACACTCCCTGACACTGCCGCTTACATCAAAGCCTCTGCTGCGGGACTGGATACCAGGACTCACATCGAAGTTCTCAGCGATGAAGACAAACGTCTCGAGGCGCTCGCGCTCCAACTGCGCACGAGGGAAGGAGTCCCACGCAGTCTCATCGCGGCCGCGGATCCGGTTGAAACACTAGCCAAGCAGGGTTTGCTCATAGAGAAGGGCGGTCGTTTGCTTCTAACTCGTCACGGCAAAGCTCTTGCCGACCCCATCGCAGCTGCCTTAGCCTAACGGTCTAACTCCGTTCTGCGTGATTGACCATCTGCCGATCTAGCTTAGCGCAGCAATACAGATACGGAATACTAACAACTAGCCCGCGCGAAACTGACCTAGGAAGCCCTCTAACTACTCGTGGAGGACTCCGATTGTATAAAACATCCGGCCGGCAAATCTGTGCGCGGTTGGCCGAAAGAGAACCTAATTGAATCGAGGTAGAGCAGGCTAAAACAGTAGGGTATTGCCCGCATGTTCAAAAACGGGGATATCTCCGGCGACTGCAAGGATCCCACCCGAACCCACTGTCTCTGCGAAGGCTTTGTCGTCGACACGACCGCCCGCGCCAGCCAGACCAACGACGACGATATGAAAATTACCGCCGGGTGACTAGTTATCCAGCGCGGCCATCGCCTCGGATTGGAGCGTGTCGCGGTCCAGCTTGCCAATTTCCGTACGAGGTAGCTTTTCCACCGAAACCGCCCGCCCAATACGTTCAATTGGATCAAGCTCCGCATTAATCCAGCTCAGCATCTCACGTCCTCCGGAGCGTGATGCCTCGACCACGAGGACGAGCGAGTTCTCGCGTCGCTCATCAGGCACGGCGACCACAGCCACGTCCATGCCATGATCGTGAGCAATCCGTCCCGCGAGGCTGTTTAGCCGCGATATGGAGACCAGTTCTCCTGACACTTTCACCAAGTCATCAACCCTTCCGCGAAACTGGAGAATCCCTTTCTCCAACACACACCGATCACCAGTAACGAACCAACCCTCCCCGTCTCTCGCTTCGTCAAAACGCCATCCAGCGGATTCCTTGATAGCATAACCAGCAAAAAGACTCTCCCCACGGATCGCCAACCTTTCCTCTCCGTCTGTCCTCAGTTCCCAACCCTCAAGGACAGGTAAGTGGTCAATCGATCCATCGGTGCTCGTCGCAATCTGAGAACAGGCCTCGGTCATCCCATAACTCGGCCAAACCGGCCACCCAAGTTGCCTCGCGCGATCGACCAGAATCGGTTCCATTTTTCCACCACCCAACAATAGCCCTCTTAATGACGATGGAGCCTTCATCCCGTGACTCACAAGATCATGCAAATGAGTCGGAGTCATCGAAGTCAATGTCGCACCGTTTTCCTCAATTACTGAAACCAAACGACGCCCATCACGCTCCCAATGTCCGGGAAAATCGACCAACCGGCTTCCTGCCATGTAAGCGCGGGCATAGATACCTAACCCGCCAACATGAAAGCCTGACAAACCAGCGAGCCAGACATCTTCTCCAGTCAGCCCGCAATGCCCAATGACGCGGCCAGCCGAGTTCAGCAGTGCCTTCTTAGGGAGCACGGCAAACTTAAATCCGCCCGAAGTGCCCGATGTTGCCATGACTACGGCAGCTTCTATCCCGCAATCTTCGGTGAGAAATTCATTCAACCCCGAGTCATCGATCGAGCGTTTTGGGTTTAATCGAATATCAACATCTGCTGACTCCCAGTAGTCAGCGCTGTTTAATCCAGCCTTTTCCATGGTAATCCCTCCAGTAAATCATCAAATCCAAGCCCCGTCCCACCGGGGGACTGAAGCCGACAGTCTTTGACAGACCAACGATCGAAAAAATCATCTGATTCAAAGCATCGATGGGTCAGAAGCCCCCCTTCCCTCATCTGCCTACCTCTTGATGAGGATGCCAATCTGGCAGCCTCTACCGCAGCCCATGCCTGTCCAACTCCATGATCCATGTATGAGGTCACAAAAAAAGTCTCACTCTCGGGAGGTATCCAGTTCGATACAGCAGGCTTTACCACCGCAGTATAACCCGATTCGAATCGCGTCCTCAAATCACGATCGACAGCCACGGGAATAGCTGACTCATGCAAAACAGACCACTGCTTACGATTCCATGGCGTGGGATCTTCAATGCAATCAATTGAAGTCTCGACCGCCCTGAGCGAGGCCCAAAATTCGAGGAAAGCAGGCATCGAAAGGCTTTCGTTGACGTCGAGGCGAATTCGAAAACCGCTACCAGCCCAAAGCATAACCCGCTCAACCACCTCAGCAAGCTCCTGACCAACCTTGATCTTAGCAATCGAAAACCCTTCTTTTCTTGCCTCATCAGGCTCATCACCCGGAAGAACAAGCCAATGGCTTTCTGGGACCGGGGCATCGAAGAGCGACCTTCCTGCACGTCTCGCTTCTCCGTCAATGGCAGCGCACCGCAGGGCCTGCGAAACCAAAGGCGACGAACCACCGTTTTTTAAGAGAAGTAGGTGGTCCGCCAAGGTCGGATCACCGAGTTCAGGCCACGGATGCAGGCAGGCAAACCCATCACCTACACGAATCAAGGCTCCGGGATGGTCCGACCGCATCGAAGCGGCATTTAAGCTCCCCCCGGACTTCAGCGTATAGTGCCAGACGTAAATGTCGCTCATTTCAACGCAAACATGATACTTGTTAGGGTGGCAAATAAAAGTAACTGTAACGCTGCCCAGGCGAGAAAAACGTTGTAAGCAGCCGAAGGCTCGGTCCGAAAAACTCGCCTCGATAGAGTTAGGTGAAACCCAGCAAGAAGGAGCGCAAAGGTAACAGCGAGTGGCGCACTACAGCCAGAAAGAAGGGCCACCGGAATCACGAGGATAGCAGCAAGCGTTCCCATCAAAACAATTTCGTAGCGGGCAAACTTCGTTCCAAATCTAACCGCAAGCGTTCGTTTTCCCGTTGTTTCGTCCTCGTCCCGGTCTCTCAAATTGTTGATTGCGATTAACACTGCAGAGTAAAGTCCACACTGAATCGCAAGCAGCCACATCTCTGTATTCCCCCATTTACCTGTCTGAACGAAATACGATCCGAGGACGGCGGCAAAGCCGAAAAAAAGAATAACAAAGAGCTCTCCTAAGCCCCTGTAAGCGAGCGGAAGAGGTCCACCCGTGTATCCATAAGAGAAAAACAGAGAAACGCTACCAATCACCACAATCAGCCAGCCGCGCTCTGCGATCATTGGGATAGCAATGATAGCTGCCAATCCACAGAAACTTAGGGCTCCACCGACGACGGCCTTGCGTGATAGCAAACCCGAAGCTGTGACCCGCTTGGGCCCGAGTCGCTCATTGGTATCAGCCCCCTTATCAAAATCAATTGCGTCATTGAATAGGTTGGTCGCGACCTGGATACAAAGGCAGCTGACAAGCGTTGATATGAAGAGAAGCCAAGAACCGGTTTGGGCAGTCCCGTCGATAAGGAACGGCATCGATCCAACCCAAACCGGAACGACCGCAGCGGGGAGCGTCTTGGGTCTGGCTGCGAGGATCCAGGCCTTCATCTTCGAGTGGACATCTCGCCTTACGGCAGTCTAGGAAACTTCGAGAAATCTGGCTTACGCTTCTCGACAAAGGCATTCTTACCCTCCTTTGCTTCCTCCGACATATAGTAGAGTAAGGTCGCGTTACCCGCCATATCCAATAGTCCCATTTGACCGTCACAGTCGGCATTCAGCGCCGTCTTGAGGCAGCGTAGGGCCATCGGTGAGTGATCCAGCATTTCGCGGCACCACTTGACTGTTTCTTCTTCCAACTGTTCTAAAGGGACCACCGTGTTGACCAACCCCATATCGAGAGCTTCCTGGGCATCATACTGGCGGCAAAGAAACCAAATTTCGCGGGCCTTCTTTTGTCCGACGATCCTCGCGAGATAACTCGATCCCAGTCCGCCGTCGAAAGATCCGACTTTCGGGCCGGTCTGACCGAATCGGGCGTTGTCGGCGGCAATCGATAGATCACAAACGACGTGAAGCACATGACCGCCACCAATAGCGTAACCCGCGACCATTGCCACCACGGGCTTGGGCAGAGAACGGATCTTCTTCTGAACTTCGAGAATATTAAGACGCGGGATACCATCGTCACCGACATAACCGGCGTGCCCTCGGACTTTTTGGTCACCCCCTGAACAAAAGGCCAGATCTCCCTCTCCTGTGAGAATGATCACTCCAACCTCGGGATCTTCCTGAGCTAGTTCAAAGGCCACCAGCATCTCACGGACTGTCAACGGGCGGAACGCATTGCGCACTTCGGGTCGATTGATCGTGATTTTGGCAATCTGACCATCCACCGATTTTTCGTAACGGAGGTCTTCGAAATCGTGAGCAGAGATCCAGTTCATAAGAGTCAAATCCTAGCGGGAAACACATCCCACGCAAAGAGTTTACGCTGCGATTTCAGAGATGGTCGAGCCAGTCTTGAATCTTGATAGCAGCAAGAGGGTCAAGAACTCGATGACCACGTTCCGGAAGACCCATGTGTTCAAACTTGGAAAAGACTTCCGACATCTCCTCTCCCAACTTATGAAATTTAACATCCCGAGCCCCAGTTATCCAAAGGACCGGGTGAGTAAACCGCTTTAAAGGTTCACGGAGATCGCTCTGAGTGCCCAGAGACCAACCGTGAAACGCCCTTGAAATTGCCGCTCGTCGACCTTCCAAACCCAACTGCTCTTCGCTAGACGGCGAACTTGCTAAAACAGGATGCGAATTCCACTCCTTGAGAAATTCGGGCCAAGGAATCACCTGCGCCTTTCGGGCCCAATTGTCGTCAATATCCAGTCGCTCCTCTCTTTCCTTATCACTCTGCAGTCCGGGATGAGCTGAAAGAATCACCGCCCCAGCCCAGGCCTCAGGGAATAACGCCATCGCCTGAAGCGCAAGGCGCCCCCCTAGAGAATAACCGGCTATCACCGGACGCTCGCCCTTGGGGCGAATTTCCTCGGTCAGGACCCGCGCGAACTCTTCGAGAGACATACCGGAAAATGACCAGAGATCCACCGCAACCATCCCCTCGATCTCCAACCGCTGCCAATCATTCGTCGATCCTAGGTTACCGTGCAGCGCAATGACAGTTGGAGCACTCATGCCATTTCTTTCCAGAATAATTCCGTCGCTGAATTATCCAACACTACTTCAACCACAACGTTATCTCCTTCGATCTCCGGCGCAGGTTTACCTGCCCGCCATTCCACATAATCCATTTTCCACATTTCGGCCCAGGCTTTGAATCGATGGCAATGGTGGTTTTCTGTCACTGATTTCACCTCAATATCAAGTTGTGACATTGCAGGCAGTCGGGAAAAGATCCGACCGCCGCCGTTGTTCATTACGACGAAACGTCGGCGCCCCTTTGGCAATTGTGAGAGAATTGCGGGTGCATTGAGATCATAGAGCGCCGTCAGATCCCCAAATATCCCCCATGAATCTTTTTCTCTATGGGACAATCCCAAAAAAGTGGCCACCTCCCCGTCGATCCCATTGGCACCGCGATTGGCGAAGCAATAGGGGTGTGGTGACATTGTGGCCGCCAGGTTCCACTCCCTGATCGGCATGCTGTTTCCAAGGAAAACCATCGCCTTCTCCGGAACAAGTTCGGATACCAACCTCATCATGGCCGGTTCGGAACAAGGAAATTTAGAGAGCGCCGCGTCCAGTTGCTTCGTTACTGGATCCACCTCCCGTTTCGCTCGAGGCACCCCGATCTCCGACGGAAAATCAGGCGATACAATTAACTCACTTCGGCGCGCCAAACCTGCAAAAGGATGCGGCGATATCGAGAGCACGTCGACTCCCCGTAGGGCTTCCAACTCACGCCAGAATCTCGCACTGGGCACCCCTCCGATTCGCAAGACAGCCCCCCTCTCGATCGATGCGATACCATTCTCTCGAACCACCTGCTGACCTCTTAACTCGTCACACTCTCGCAAACCGCTCGTCGCCTCCGCCCAGAAGGCAAGCCCTGACCGCTTTAAAAACTCTCTCACAGCTTTTCTCCATTTGTGAGGCAGAGCTCCGAGTAAGCAGACAGTTTCTGGATACACCCTGACAAACTCAGCAACGCGGCGAGGGATCACTTCATCATTTTCAGACTCTTGTTCGGGAATGATTACGCCCTCGAAGTCATCGATGTGATCATCAGCCTGCGGCTCTTCAAGGCAGATATTCAGGTGCAGAGGCGACCTCCGATCCCATCTCACCACCCAGTTTAAGTCTTCACAATTCTGGACGTCGACAGACAGCGGAGCGTAGATCCCAAAAAGCCCTCGCTGCTCAATGGCTTGCGGAGCGCCACTCCCCCGATAACACTCCGGCCGATCTGCGGTGACGAGGACTAGTGGCGTTCCAGTGTAGAAGCTTTCAATCGCAGCCGGCAATAGCTCCGCAGCAGCAGTTCCTGACGTGGTCAGGACCGCCACTGGTCCGTTTTCCGCCCTCGAAAGGCCCAATGCAAGGAAGGCTGCAGTTCTTTCATCAAAATGATGCCATATCTTGAGCCCCATCCGCGTTCTAGCGGCGATTAACGAAGTCACCAGCGGCGCATTGCGGGCACCGGCGCAGACCACGAACTGACTAATGCCCAAACCCGTGAGATGTCCTAAGGTAGCCGCGGCCAGTTTCGAATTTCCACTCATACGCCGAGCAGAGACTTTACGGAATTTCGCTTCAATGCCAACTCTCGCCATTCCCTATCAAATCGACTCCCCTCGACCAATCCAACCCCACTGGGCAGAGACACTGCCCTCCCGACCCAGGAAACGTTGCGTATGGCAACAAGACTCTGAAAATAACCTTCGTGCAGTGCTCCGAAAGGAGCACCAAAATCTTCGGGAACACCTAACCGCTCGCGATAAACATACAACTGGCGCAGGGCGCCTTCGCCGCGGGGGCAGGCTCCTAGGGCTGGAGTCGGATGCATCCGGCGAATCAACTCGTTTAAATCGCCCCTCCCGTTATCGAGCGCCACACTCAGACGAGTGATAAAGTGAACAATCGATCCCAAGTCAAGCAAACGGCGCTCATCCCGTTCAACACTGCCGAACGGGGCAAGAAGATCTTCAAGGTAGTCAGCCACCAACTCGTGTTCACGAATCTCCTTGGGATCATTGGGAAAGTCAGAGACTTCATGCCGAGGGGCTGTCCCCGCCAAAGCCATTGCTTCAAGCACTCCATCTTCAACGGTAAATAATTGCTCTGGTGTTGCGCCGATCATACCCTCAAATCCCTCCCGGTAGCCATATCCCCAGAGGTTATCGGGCGCACCAATAATCGCCTTCACGAGGGCTGCCGGTTCGCCTCGATGTAAAATTCCACGCTCAGTCAATACGGGCACTGATTTCTTCAGGACGCCCCGTTGAATCTGATCCAAGATTTCGTCGAACACCAAACGCACGTCAGCATCACCAAGACCAGACCAGGCGATCTCGGGCAGAGGTGTTGCGCCATTATCGGGAAGCAGCACCCTGAGGTCAGCCGTCTCGAATACCCTAGCGGGGATTTTCCAAGGCAATTCGTCGGACAGTTCGAAATTATTTCGGTAAAAAGCAGATTGTCCATCCTCTGGCGGCTTGTCCACAGACACAAACGGTCCCGCGCCGCAAAGGTAGCGGCTGGAATCCAGCTTGATGAACGCGAAATCTTCCATGGATCTTTGGTGTCGAACCAGTATCAATAGAATACGAAGTTGGCAAATGGTGAGATGTCACAGCATCAAAGGATTTCGCCCTCATTATCCTCGTTAGGAAATCCCATGCATTTCGTCGCGATTCGACTAACTTAGCCAAGGTGCTTTTTACCGCCTTGGCACCTTCGTTCGATGAATTTCAGCGACCTGAGAGCCATTCTTCAGTATGTCCCGCACTTTCGGGGGAGCACCTTTGTGGTCGCGCTTGACGGAGCGGTCGTCGATTCGCCTGATTTCTCGAACATCCTGCTCGATCTCGCTGTTCTGCGCTCTCTCAACATTAAAGTAGTGCTCGTCCACGGAGCCGCTTTTCAAATCGAGTCTTTGGGAAAGAAACGAGACGTCGAACTCTCTAATGTGGACGGCACCGGTATAACCGACGAATCAACTCTTGAAGTGAGTATCGATGCTATTTCACGATTGAGCAGTTCGGTCATGCAAAGCCTGACCACTGTAAAGTTGAAAGCAGCAACGGCTAACGCGATCCACGCTCATCCCGCCGGAATCATTAGAGGGATCGACGCCGGCCTTACCGGCACGATTGATCGCATTGATGCCGGCGTCTTACAGAGTTTTATCGACCAGGATATCCTACCGGTGGTTCCTCCTCTGGGGTTTGACGCGGACGGACAGACCCTGCGAGTCAATTCCGACGCCGTAGCACGCGAAGTGGCCACCGCGCTTGGTGCAGCAAAGATGCTTTTTATCTCAACGGAAAACCCTCGCATCCACATTACCGAGGAGCGCCAATTTTCCAGCGAGAGCGCCCTAACATTCATTAAGTCCGGATCCCTTCCTCCTGGGCTGGCATCCAAATTAAACCATGGAGCACATGCGACTCGAGACGGTGTCACCCGTGTCCACATGATCGGGTCTCGCAGCGATGATGCGTTGCTCGCCGAACTCTTCAGCAACGAAGGCGTCGGCGTCATGATCTATTCTGATGACTACCGGCAGATTCGAAAGGCCACCAGATCAGATGTCGACGAACTCTACCTGCTCATACACCGAGCCATGGAAGAGGACCAACTGGTCACGCGGACCCGAGCCGAAATCATCAGTCAAATCGATGACTACATCGTAATGGAAGTCGATGGCAACGTCGTTGGTTGTGTCGCCGTACATTTTTACCCGGAAGAGACTCAAGCAGAACTCGCCTGCTTATTTGTCAAAAAGGGGCACACCGACCAAGGCTATGGACGCGCCCTCGTCAGCGCGGCTATTCAGCATTCCGAAAACCTGAAAGCCGAACAGATCTTCGCCCTTTCGACTCAGGCAGCTGGCTTCCTCGAACGAGAGGGCTTTAAGAGAATCGATAATCTTGGTCAGCTGCCCCGAAGCCGTCGTAAAAAATGGGAAGAGAATGGACGCAATGCGCTTCTCCTTATTCGCACGGCTTCCGCCTAACCATTACTCAAACCACCTTCACCACGAATAGGGTGGTATCATCAAGCCCTGACTCCTCGAAAGACCAATCGAGCATTCGATGGGCAACTTCTTCGACCGAGTGACCGTTCTCATCGGCTTCCGCGAAGCAGCGTTCGATATTCTTATTCCAGAGCCCGTCGATAACACCGTCGGAGCAAATTAGGAACCAGTTTCCCGACTCTAGAGTGGAGGAATCAACCTGCGGACTGACAAACTGGCACCCCCCGCCGATAGCTTGATTGAGCACGTTCCGCCGTGGATGCATTCGCATCTCGCGCTCGTTTATTTTCCCCTGACGGAATTGGCTTCCCAAAAACGTATGATCGTGAGTCAACTGAGTCAGTTCACCCTTTCGATACTGGTAACAGCGGCTGTCTCCAACATGGGCAAAGTAAACCTTAGTCCGAAAAAATAGTCCGCACACCACAGTAGCGCCCATTCCACGGAGATCGTCATTATTGTCCCCCGTCCGAGTCACGAAATCGTGCAATGATCTGACTGATGCTTCCAAAACACTCTCGGGATCGGCCGCCCCGTGAAAATCCCCCATCATGGCGGGAAGGTATCGCCGCAGATCTCTTACGACTAGACTACTGGCTACGGCTCCACCAGCAGGCCCTCCCATGCCGTCACTAACCGCAAACACGAGACCGTTGTCGTCGATTGACTGGTCTCCGCAGAGCTCCGCAGAATCCGCCCATCCGCCGCTAGAAGAAAACACCGAAAGCGCATCCTGATTTTCTGGCTTCCGTCGACCCGATCGAGTCAAACCACACCAACCCAGCGTGCGATGAGCCTCTTCTTCTTCATGGAGTTGCTTCGGGTCAGCCTCCACTTCAGCCAGTTCGAAATCGATGATGCAGAACCGACCCATCCGCTGGTTGTAGGTGATATTGCGAGGAAAGGGATCATCATGAACCACACCGTATTCCGCTGCCAGTTCCTTAAAAAGGGCGTCAGCCTTCGACTTGCTGATGCTGTTTTCGGCGGGCGATCCAGCATTGGTCGTCACAATCGTGAGCGTCTGCGGGTCGCTGTCGAGCAACCGGGGAACATAATCACAATCCCGGGCCTCAAGCACCTTCAGCACCCTCACTTCATTCGCGAACCGCTGCTCCTTGTCGCTTCCCCGGAAAGTTTTATAGACACGACCGTCGTAACCCACTTTCACGATGGATCGAATACCGTCTTTTGCGATTTTCATGTAGGAATCTCAAAAAGCTCCAACTAAATTGGCCCCTCCGGAAGTCTGGTTGCTTTCCTCAAAAAAGCAAAGGCGATACACCCACTAAACAGATCTTTTATCGGCAAGAATTGTCCGCCGCTATTTACAGACCACGCGACCCATTTGCCACAGTTTCACCTGTTGCGACGGACTGACGACCGTGCTAACCATGACCCCCACAGACATGAAAGGGATCAGTGACATCCAGATAATTGGGAATGAGGTAGCCATCCGCTGGGCAGATGGCTCCGACAGTTTCTACAAGATGGACCGCCTCCGCGCCCTCTCCCCCAGCGCCGAAACTCAGGGGGAAAACGACCTCTTAGGTAAACCGATTTCAGATAACGAGAAGGGCAAGGATTTTTCTGGTGTCACTGTAACAGGATGGCAACCGGTGGGAGGGTATGCCCTTCAGTTCCACTTCTCCGACGGTCACAAAAGCGGAATTTACACTTACGACTATCTCCAGGAAATCGCCCCAGAAGCAAATTAACCCTATCAATCCTTCCAAATGATTCCGAACATCCTCGCCGAACGCTACGCCACCGCTGATATGAAAGCGGTGTGGTCACCCGAAGGCAAAGTCCGCCTCGAACGCGAGCTATGGATCGCTGTGATGAAAGGCCAGAAAGATCTTGGTCTCGATATCCCCAAGGAAGCTATTAATGCCTACGAGTCCGCCGTCGATCAGATCAATTTAGAATCTATCGATGCCCGCGAACGCGTTACCCGTCATGATGTAAAAGCCCGAATTGAAGAATTCTGCGATCTTGCTGGTCACGAACATATTCACAAGGGCATGACCTCGCGCGATCTCACCGAAAATGTCGAGCAGCTACAGGTATATCGGGCACTCGAAGTTACTCGATTCAAGACGGCAGCAGTTCTCCAGCGACTCTCTCGAAAAGCCGGTGATTTCCGTAACTTAGTGATCACGGCGAGAACTCACAATGTGGCTGCTCAGATCACCACTTTAGGCAAACGTCTCTCCATGTTCGGCGAAGAACTGATCGTCGCACAACGCCAGCTCAACACCCTCATCGAAGACTACCCTGTTCGCGGTCTCAAAGGAGCCGTCGGCACCCAACTCGACCAACTTAGCCTCTTTGAGGGTGACGCTGGTAAAGTCCTCGAACTCGAGTCCCGTGTTGCAAGACACCTCGGCATTTCCCGCATCCTCACGAATGTGGGACAGGTTTATCCACGCAGCCTCGATCTTCAGGTAATGTCTGCCCTGAACGGAGTTGCCTCTGGACCCTCTAGCTTCGCCAAAACAATACGGCTCATGGCCGGCCATGAACTTTCCAGCGAAGGCTTTGCTAAGGGTCAAGTGGGTTCTTCCGCAATGCCCCATAAAATGAACAGTCGAAGTTGTGAACGCATTAATGGATTTAAGACGATCCTTGGTGGTTACCTCGCCATGGCTTCGGCTCTCGCGGGAGACCAATGGAATGAAGGCGATGTCTCCTGCTCTGTTGTTCGTCGTGTCATGCTGCCCGACGCTTTTTTCGCCGTCGACGGACTCCTTGAGACCATGGTGACAATCCTTGACCAAATGGATGCTTACCCCGCCGTTATTGAGCGCGAAAATCAACATTACCTCCCTTTCCTACTCAGCACCACGATCATGATGACGGCCGTAAAAAACGGGATCGGTCGCGAAACGGCTCACGAAGTGATTAAAGAGCATGCCATTGCCGCAGCTCAAGCCTATCGAAACGGCGAATCAGATCGTAATGACATGGTGAAACGTCTCGCCGATGACGGCAGTCTGGGAATGAACGAAATTGAACTGCAGGCTTGCCTCGATGAGGGCAAAGCCAACGCTGGCGCGGTCCAAACGCAGATCGACGCTTTTATCCTTGAGGTCTCCGAAACCACTCAAATAGACGGTGCCGACACCTATCAGCCTGGCAGCATCCTCTAATTTTCTGAAAAATATGTCCCCGCAGCTTACCGAATTCTTCGAGTTCCTTCGCATTCCAAGCGTCTCTACCGACAGCAAATATCGTGACGATGTTCGCTCGTGTGCCGACTGGTTAATAAATAAATTCACCTCGATGGGGCTGACGCCGGAGATGCATGAAACTCCTGGCCATCCCGTCGTCATTGCGCGAAGTGAGACCAAGGCAGATCGACCCACTGTTCTCATCTACGGACACTACGACGTTCAGCCAGTTGATCCGGTCAACGAGTGGGAGACCGATCCGTTCGAGCCAACCCTCAAAGGGAACAAAATTTACTGCCGTGGCGCCACCGACAACAAGGGGCAGCATTTCGCTCACATGCTAGGAGTTGAAGAAACCCTCAAGGAACACGGGGACCTTCCGGTTAACGTGGTTTTTCTTCTCGAGGGAGAAGAGGAAATCGGCAGCCCGAATCTGGCTCCCTTCCTCGAACAGCACCGCGAATCACTTGCTTGCGATATCTGCGCGGTTTCAGACACTGGAATGATTGGCCCCGGCATACCCACCCTGACCTACGGACTGCGGGGTATTGCCTGTCTCGACTTCAAGATTCACGGCCCCTCTCTGGACCTCCACTCAGGAGTTTACGGTGGAGCGGTCCCAAACCCGGCCACGATTGTTTCTCGGATTATTTCCTCTCTTCACGACGAGAAAGAGATTATTCAGATTCCGGCATTTTATGATTCGGTCACTCCTCTCGAAACTTGGGAAAGAGACATGTGGGCATCCCTGCCCGACGGAAACGCGACAACGCTCAAGGAGACCGGTGCTGCCGGACTGCTTGGAGAGGCAGGCTACACCGCTCTTGAGCAGCGCTGGGGACGTCCAACCGCCGAGGTCAATGGTGTCGGTGGTGGCTACCAAGGAGAAGGTTCAAAAACCGTCATTCCTCGCGAAGCCATGGCCAAGCTCAGCTTCCGCCTCGTGCCAGAACAAGAACCTGAAGAGATTCTTGAGCTCGCCTCCACCCATCTTAAAAAGCACTGCCCAGATTCCTGCCGCATTGAGATCGAGTTGGGCCACCACGGTCCTGCTTATGTGATGGACCCCCATTCCAGCTACGGGCAAGCGGCTCAACGAGCCCTTGAGCGGGCCTTTTCCGACAAGCCGCGCTTGATCCGGGAAGGTGGGAGCATTCCGATCATACAATCAGTTAAGGATATCATTGGAGTGGATACTCTCCTGCTGGGTCTGGCTCTTCCGGATTGCCAGATTCATGCGCCTAACGAGAATTTCACGGTGACCAACTTCGAAGCTGGTATTCGTTTAAATCGAGCTCTCCTTGAAGAACTACGAAATTGAACAATGATCAATCTTCGCTGATCATTTCAACGAATTATGGGCGTTCAGTATCGCGACTATTACGAAATCCTCGCTGTTGATAAGTCTGCCTCGCAGGACGACATCAAGCGCGCCTTTAAGAAGCTGGCGCGTAAATACCACCCTGATGTCGCCACGGAAAAGGCTGACGCAGAAGAGAAGTTCAAGGAGGTCAACGAAGCCTACGAAGTTTTAGGCGATCCGGAAAAGCGAAAGAAATACGATACACTCGGCCCTAACTGGGATCAGAGTCAGGGGTTCCCGGGAGGTGGCTACAACGACTTTGGAGGAGGCGGTGGCTCTCACGAATATCACTTTGGTGGCAGCACCGGCTTCAGCGACTTCTTCGAAAGCATGTTCGGTGGGCGAGCCTCGAACGACCCTTTTGGTGCCTTCGGCGGTGGCGGGCGACGAGCCTCCAATCAACCTTTGGCGGGTCAGGATATCGAAGCTGATCTTCTCGTGAGGATTGAAGAGATCATGGAGGGATCAAGCCGTCAGATTCGACTCTCTCGCCCCGGCGCTGGCGGCGGCGCAACCAAAGAATCAACCATTCGCGTCAAAGTCCCCAAAGGAGTTGGTGAAGGACAGATGATCCGCTGCGCTGGTCTTGGTTATCCCGGCATAAACAGCGGGCCCAATGGGGACCTCTACCTCAAAGTCAGGCTGGAACGCCACCCCGATTACCAGGTTTCTGGCAGAGATCTCACAAACGAGCTTATTCTTGCTCCTTGGGAAGCTGTTCTTGGTACTTCGGTGACCATCCCGACGCCACATGGTAGCGTCAAGTTATCGATCAAATCGAACACTCAGCCGGGCACAACCATGCGCCTAAGGGGTAAAGGACTTCCCAAGGGGGAGGACGGATACGGGGATCTCTACGTGGAAATTGCTGTTGAGTTTCCCGAATTGCCCACTGACGAGGAAAAGGAGCTCTGGCAGAAACTTGCTGAAATCAGCGAATTTTCACCGCGAGACTAGATCAGAGGCTCACTGACCTCCTCGCCTCTTTTGTCTGAGGCCTCCCGCTGCACCGCCGCGGAGCCATCTCGTTGGCGGCAGATTCCAGAACTCAAACCATCCTAAGATTACCCACTGAATGGCCCAGTCAGTCGCTATTGCTTCTTCGCTGAGGCCTCCACAGAAAGCAAACCCCGGGAAAGATCATTCAAAGACAGTCTAACTGAGGATGGTTACTTTCTCGAAGCATTGAGCCTTTCCTCACCCCCCCCATTTAAAAAAATTTTGAAAAATTCACCAAGATTCGGAATTCAAAACGTCAAACAAGGAGAGAGACAATAACACCTCCCGAAAGCATGATTAACACGAAATCTTCCCTCTTGATTGCGATCGCAGTGGCAAGCGTTTTGTCCCTAAACATTCCAGCGACAGTGGCTGCACCGCGGTTTCACAAGGATTATCACAGCGGCGTTGCAGCAGCCCAGACCGGGAAGAAACCACTGGTTATCGTATTTTCAGCTGCTTGGTGTCGTCCCTGCCAGCAGATGAAGCAGTCCGTCTACCCAAGCCAACTTGTTGCCCCTTTCCACGATGACTTCGTCTGGATCTACCTCGATGTCGACAATCCTGACAACGCACCCGTCGTCAATCAGCATCGCGTCACTACGATCCCTCATATTGCGCTTAAGGACTGTAATGGGAAGTCTCTGAAAACGCTGCGAGGTCGGATGTCCGCGAATGAATTTGCGCGCATTCTCGAGAAAACAAAGCGATCCTAAGTCGGAACACTTTTTTCTTTTCTTTTCGCTTCTACCTGCAAAAATCCTGCGTCGGGGGGATAGCTAACGTTTGTCGAAATGTGTTAAGCGTCATCCTTTCAACACAGTCATACTAATGAACGAGCCCACCGCTTCCCGTTTCTGCCGCACCCAAACATTATTTCTGGTTTCCGTCTTCTTATCGCTGGCAACCCAAGCCGTCGCCCAGAGCGACACTTGGTCAGGAAATACATCGACTATCTGGACTGATTCAGGAAACTGGGCCGGCGGTAATCAACCAGGCACCGGCGACACCGCCACTTTCCTCGATGGAGGAAATGGCAACACCACGGTTGATTTGTCGACTGGCGTAGCCATCGGCGTCATTCAGTTCAACGCGGGTGCTGCGAGCTATACGCTTGGAGCGGGTGGAACCAGCGCCCAAACGCTGACGATCGATGACGGCGGTGATATAAACCTCGCCGCGGGAGTCGCCGCGAACCAGACCGTAGCCGCCTCGATCATCCTCGGCGACGGCACCGGAAACAACTCGATCATTCTGAAAAACGACAGCAGCAGCGATTTGCTGCTCTCCGGCAACATCGCCAGCGGCAGCGGAACCGCTCAGCAGATCTTGAGAGCCGAAGGAACCGGATTGATCGAACTGGCCGGAATCGTCACTGCAGGCGGCTCTCGACTAACACTAGAATCCCGGGGGGGAAACCTTACAATCAGCGGCAACGTGGTCGGAACCGGCAACACCCAGCGCACTGTTGTCCGGAACGGAGGAATCTTAACCACGACCGCGACAGGACTTGTTGGCCAAGGCAATCTCGACCTTCGCCACGGAACGGTTAATCTCAGCAACGCAACTAACGTTCAACTATTTGATGATGGAATCGTTCTCGGAGATACCACTCTTGGAGACGGAAACGCGACTCTCAATATCGGCTCGGGTGTCACTGTTGAGCTCGACTCGAGTATCACTTATCAAGCCGACGACAATACAGCGAACGTGGCCTCAATCATCGGAGGCACGATTGATCTGAGCCTTGGAACTAGATTCATCAACGTCGCCGACAACATCCTCGTGGACGGCAGTGAATTGATACTTGAGACCGACTTCAAGGATACTCTGGACACTAACGATTCAGCAGACCTCATCCTCACCGGAAGTGGCACGGTCACCTGGGGTAGCACGATCAATAAAGACTTGGCCACCGAAAAAGTTGACCTTCTCGACTTCAACACTCGCAAAGTTGTCATCGCGGAGAGCGGCAACGAGATTACCGGCTTGAGGCGAAACCTGCGGGTTCGACAGCGAAACAGCGCAACCACCGGAAACTGGGATGTTGAAATGGATATCAATGGCCAGACCTTACTTCTCGATGACGACCTTATCCTCGGAGCTTTCAACAATGCCGCCATCGCACCCGCCAACCTGTCGAACGTTTACGTGACCGATTCTGCGGATACTGACTCCAGCCTAATTCGGTTAACTGACGACAACGATATTTCCGTTCAGAACGGCAATTCGAGCGGCACCACTGGAGGAACGAATAAAACGGCGTTCATCGAGGCTGATATTCGGCCCGAGGGAGGCACAATGACATTGGCGGTGCAAGACGGCGCTGATGATGTCGACCTTGAGATTTCCGGAACGATTCGCGACGACAACAATGGGGGTAGAACCGTTCAGAAAACCGAAGAGGGAACCCTCAAACTTACGGCAACCAATAATCTCTTCAACTTTCTGCAAATTTACGAAGGAACAGCCCAAGTCGTGAGCGACGGTTCAGTCGGTGATAATGATATCCAACTCGGCAACAATGACACCCGAGGCCAGCTTGAATACATCGGGACTGGCGGCAGCATCAATAATCAATTCCGACTGGGAGACAATGATACAGGCACCACAGCGGGCAACATTATCAATTCCGGAACAGGCCTTCTAACCCTGAATTCCGGGACATTTCATGAGGCCCGGGCATCAGCAACCACCAACCGAGAGCTTCTTATCGGAGGCAGCAGCGACATTGAGATCACCGGAGTCATTGTCGATAACGTAGCTGGTGTGGCCAAGGTCGCCATCAACAAGTCCGGAAGCAACACCCTGACCCTGTCCGGAGACAGCACCTTTACCGGCAACACCACCGTTAGCGAAGGCGGACTCCGTCTTGATGGATCCTTAACCTCGAACGTCACCTTCGCGGACATGACAGCAGCGGGAGGCGACGGATCGACGACTGGGAACATTTCCTTCGCCGGGGCCAATATTACTCTGAATGTTGATGCATCAACGAACGCGGGCCTCACCACAGCCTCAGAACTAATTTCGACAGGCGGCAACGTCACGGTGGATTTTGGTGGCACGACCGGCAGCAATAATATCGTTATCGTCGACTACGGCACCTACACCGGAACAGTGGGATCCGAGTTTCAACTCGCGAGCGGCACAACAACCAGCGCACGGGGTGGCGCCGGGACCATCGTCGACGATACTCTCAACAGTCAGATCACGGTGAATCTTGGATTTCTTGAACTCACTTGGAACAACGCTTCCACCAATTCCCTATGGGATGGCAACACCTCAGCTAACTGGACAACCGGCCGCAGCGACACCACTTACTTCGACGGTGACTCCGTGACATTTTCCGATACAGGAAGCGGGACAGTTACTTTAAGTAATGGAGGCAGCACCATCGCCCCCGGAAAGGTCATTTTTGATAATGCCCTGACAAGCAGCTATTCTATCAATGCCAGCACCACGGAAACCCTGACAGTCGCACCAGGAGGTGGGCTTCAGATTTTGACCGACAACTCTTCTGCGGACATTACGATAAACGCCGAATTGGTTGGCAGCGGCG
>MDTC01226616.1_pt1 | contig 24953 bp, 23 predicted proteins | sample 811181 | NCBI WGS metagenome assembly MDTC01 (sample SAMN05326644, study PRJNA326480) | marine metagenome | isolation source: seawater | place: Pacific Ocean: North | collected 2011
TCGATGGGCATGTTGTGTTCACCTTTCCGCTAGGTCAGCTCGACGAATCTCTCGAGGTAGGGCCACGCGATCTCCGGAGGAATGCCTCCGCACAACGGTGAGAGGTTGAACATCTCGCCGGCGGCAATGCGCAGCCTCGCTTCCTCGACGGAGAGGATCAAGTGCGACGCCGACGTACGGCGGAGTTCGTCGACGGTCGTGGCGGTGCTCAGGTTGGCCGAAACGGTGTTGTCCGGGTTCCATGCCGAATACGCCATGGCGTCGTGAAGCAGGTAGTCGCCGATCTCGTCCCACGCGGCGTCGACATTATCAGCGACGAAGAGGTTCGCCACGGCATCCCGTTCCGGAATGAGAACAAAGCCGGGCTCGAAGCCGTTTTCGCGGCAAGCCTTTTCGTATGCTTCCTGCATTCCGGGAACCCCACCGTTGGCCAGCAAGCCGAGGCCGTTGCGCCCGGCACGCCGCGCTGCCGCGAGGCTGGATCCGCCCCAGTTCAGCATCGGCCCGTTCGGGTCTCGCGGCCTCGGGGTCACCTTCATCCTCCTGCCACCATGTTCGACTTCTTCTCCGGCCAACAGGCGACGCAGCAGCGGGAGTTTCTCGTCGGCGACGCGACCGCGATCGCGAAGAGACAACCCGAAATGCTCGAATTCCTCAACTCGGTAGCCGATCCCGAAGACATAGCTGGTCCGGCCCGCGCTGATGTGGTCGAGCACGCAGATGTCCTCGGCCAGTCGAGCTACATCGTAGAAGGGCAGCAGAATGGTCAAATTCAGCATCAGTTGCTTTGTGCGGGCAGCGATCGCCGCCCCCAGCAACAACGGCGATGGCAGATAGCCGTCGTCTGCGCAATGGTGTTCACACAGGACCACGGCGAGGCATCCACGGGTTTCAGCCCAGGCGGACATCTCAGTCGCCGCTGAGTACAGTTCCGTCGCCGGAGCGCCGATCGAAGGTGCCCGCATATCGAATCGAAGAGTGAACATCGCGGCGCCTAATCGCCCTGCCCTGCGTCGGCACCCATGACTTCGCTGCTCGCTTTCATGATCAGGCGAACCACCTCGTTTCGGGACATGGTCCTCAACAGGTCCAGACCCATTCGGACGTCGTCGCCGGTGGCGACGGTGGGCCCCCTGCCGAGGTTGTGGAGCGCAGTGTCGACCACACTCTCCGCGGTAACGGCGCCCTCCGGGACATCGTCGAGTGAACGCAGCCGCCCGCGCTCGAACTCCAGCCTTCGCAACGCCGGCGTGTCTGTCATCCCGAGAACCAACCCGAGAACGTCTACGCCACTATCATGCAGCTCCACCCACAGCCCTTCAGTGAAAACCATGTCGAAGGCTTTGGTGCCGCCGTAGGTGACCAGGTTTCGGCCACCGCAGATCGCCGCGCCCGAGGTGAAATTCACGATGCCGCCTCTGCCGCGTTGCACCATGGGGGCGGCGTAGTGATGGCACAACCGCACCAACATGAGGCAGTTGCGCAGTACCAGGGTTTCCGCCGCCGATACCGGGCTGCTCAGGAAAGCCCGATAGTTCGGGTCACCTCCGGCGCAGTTCACCAGCATGCCGACCTCGAGGTCTGCGGTGGCCTCGAAGATCGCCTGATCGGCGTCGTCGTCTGTCATATCGACAGCGACCGTGCGCGTGTCAGCACCCGTGCGCCGGCGAATGCCCGCGGCGACCTCGTCGAGCAGGTGTTGGCGGCGAGCCACCAGAACGACGTTCAGGCCCTGCGCTGCGAGGCGTTCGGCGAACAGCGACCCACAACCGTCAGAAGCACCGGCGACGATCCCCCACGGCCCGTACTTGGCGGCGAACCCTTCTGCCATCAGCCCTGGACCGCAACCAGTCGAACCGAGGTGTACGTGCGGTCGCTGATCCGCCAGCCGGATGCCGTCCGGACGGCGACGTCGTCGTAGTAGCCGACCGGATTCGCCCCCGCACCATCCTCGAGGAGGATCAGTGCGTCGACGTACGTGCGCACCGTCGCGACGTCGCCGTCGATGGCGATCGCCTGATTGGTCATCCGGTGCATCGTCGCAGCGGCCATCACGTGTGCTTGCTCCATGAATTGCGCGACCGCAGCTCCACCCGTCCACCGCCCGACCACGCCATAGTCGACGGTGGCGTCGTCGGTGAAGACATCCTGTAAGAGTGCGTACTGCTTGGAGTCGATGGCGGTGGCATAGCGGATCGTCAACTCGACGATGTCGTCGCGGTCTGTCATGCGATGTTTCCGTTCGGATGTACGACGATCCGCGGCGGCCCCTCCGACCGCCGTACCTGGTCGATCGCGTCGGGTACCTCGTCGAGCCCGATGATCTTGCCGATACTCGGCAGCGGATCGAGTCGTCCTTGGACAACGGCGTCGAGTACGCCGTACCAATCCTGCGGCATAGGGCCGCCGCCGAACTGGAATGTGAGACCCTGCTGGGTGGCCTGGGTGATGTTCAGGGTGTCGCCCGAATACCAGCCGCCTGCGCAGTAGATCCGGGTGTAGAACTCAGCGTTGGCGGCGATGCGATCGATCAGCCCCTTGGCGCCGACGCATTCGAAAACCACTGCGGTGCCACCCAAGTGATGTTCAGCCCGGGCGCGACGGAATACGTCGAATTCCGACTCCGTTGCCGGATCGACGCCGATGTGTGCGCCGAAGCTGGCGATCGCCAGATCGCGTCGCTCTGCGTTGAGGTCCGACACGATGATCGGCGCGATCCCGCGGCTCGACAGTGCCGCGACGGCCGACAGTCCGACCGCCCCGGCCCCGACGACGATCGGAATCTCGCCGGGTTGCATGTTCGCGCATCGCACATAGAACTCGCCGACCGCGAACGCGTCGACGACAGCGATCGCATCACTCGACACGTCGGGGCCGACCGCTCTCGCCATGGCCTCCGGCACCACGAGCAACTCGCCGAAACTGCCCTGGGCTTCTGGGTGCTGTCCGACGATGTGCAGCCCGCCGGCGCCTCCGTCGACAAGGCGGATCGGCATGGACGTCACCCGTGCGCCGAGCGGGAACTGCTCGGAACAACCCGGGCCGTGCCCGACGACTTCGCCGACGAACTCATGACCCATGACGATGTCGCGGCCGGCGTCGTAGAGCGATCTGCCCGTGGGATCGTCGATTCCGGCTTCGGGGTGATCCATGAAGTGCACGTCCGACGCGCAGATGGCGGTGCTGAGAGTTCTCAGCAGCAGATCACCATGTCCCGGAACGGGATCGGCGGTATCGCGCACTTCGAGTCGCCCGCTTCTCAGTACTACTGCGCGCACCGACCACCTCGCCGTTCGTTGCCTTTCTCGATTATTCGAGATAGCATTCTCGGTTATCCGATTGACCGTATGACGCGACAACCAAAGGAGTCAAGGGTGCGCGGTTCCAGTTCGGCGCCCACCGAGCGGGTCGTCGACGTCGTCGAGTTGCTGAGCCAGCCGAGGAATCGACGGATGCGGTTCTCTGATATCGCGGACGAACTCGGACAGACGCAGGGCACCGCGCACGCCATCCTCAAGACGCTGTCCGACCGAGGCTGGGTCACCCGCGATCCGACCACCAAGAGCTTCGAGCTCGGCCCCATGCTGTCGCTGATCGCGGCAAGTCTGAATACCGCCCGACCGCTGGCGCACGTGGCTCGAGAAGCCGCGCGACGACTTTCCCGCACGCTCGACATGCCCGTCTCCGTCGTGGAGGTCGCGGGCGACGAGCTGCTGATCACTGCGTTCGAGAGTCCCGCGGATAACTCGCTGCAGGAAGCGGTCACCGATCGCATTCCCTACCTGCCCCCCTTCGGTGTGGCCTTCGCAGCGTGGGACACGACGGAAGCTCAACGGGACTGGATCGCCCGTGGCGGCGCCGGCGACACGGATCTCGAACGTCGCCTGCACGCGGTGCTGGCCCGAACCCGCGACCGGGGCTATGACGTCGACTGGATGACGCCGGCTCTGGCTCAGATCGCGCACGCACTGGGCGCCATCTCGGTGGACACGCTGCCCGCGGGACTGCGCCCGATAATCGACCAGTTGCGCGTCGAGTTGGCATCCGGAATCGTCGACGACGAGTTCACCGGCGAGGATCGAACCGTCGCCACCATCTCGGCACCGGCCCTCGACGACGCCGGCCACACCAGGCTGATTCTCGGCGTGCATCCGATGCTCCCGATGTCGGCGCCCGATATCGATCACGTTGCGCAGCAACTCCTGGCAGAGATCCGCGCGCTCGTCTCGGACAACCTGGACTGATCACCCGATCGAAGGGATCGTGCGCCGTCCTATTCAGCGCATCGGAACACGTGAGTGGCAACGGTGACCAGCTTGCCGTCCGCACCCTCGTCGTAGACACAGGTCCGCGCCCCGAACCGGGCATCGGCTCCGGCAATGGGTTCTGCGGCAAAGGTGAACGGTCCTGATTTCGCCCTGGCCACGAACATGGTGTGCGACGAGACGCCGACGAGCGCACCCGTCCGAGCGAGTTCGGTGACGCTGCCGCGTGCCGCCGTCTCGGTCATCACGAACTGTGGCCCCACGTGCAGAGCGGCGTCCGGAGAGGCAACCTCTGCCGACAGCTCCGGCAGGGTCCACGTTGTGGCGTCCACCTGACGCCCGCCGAACACCTGCCACAGCGGCGGCAGATCAGGCGAATCGACGACCTCCAGCGGTTCGACGGTCATCTTCTGCAGCCCCTCCGGGGGGATGCCGATCGTCACGCCCTGACCCTCGGTGATCGCCAGTACGCGGCCGGGCTGATCGGCGTCGACGATCAGCGACCTGCTGTAGGACATCCGTTGTCCACGTTTGACATCCTCGGTGCGCACCTCGAACCGTTTCACATCCACGCCCGCATCCAGGACCTGACAGGAGTGCACCACAGGGTTCGGAACGGCCTCGAGATCCGACACCAAGCCGCCCTCAGGAGCCGCGATGCCGAAGACGCTCAGCAGGATTCCTCCGGTGACATCGCGCATGTCGTGGCGGACGGTCACGGTGTCATCCACGGGCCCGACGTTCATGGAGGCGTGATGGCGCCCGATGTAGCGGTAGCTCAACAACCCACCCCACCGGCGTTGCAGCTCGGCGGCATACGCAGCAGGATCTGAGGTCAGATCTCTGATGTCGCGAACCCTCACTGTCCCGGCCCGTTCGGGAACTTGAGGTAGGAGCCCGCATCGACCCGGATCTGCTGTCCGGTGATATACCGGCTCTCGTCACTGGCCAGGAAAACGGCGAGGTTCGCGATGTCCTCCGGCTCGACGTAGGGAATCGGCATGGCTTGGAAGAAGGTGAACGCGAGATCGGCGTCCTCGCGGGTGGGCTTCTTGCCCTCCGCGACCAGATCCGGCCGGAACACCCCGTAGATCCCGTCGTTGTGCAGCAGGTGGGTGTTGACGTTGGTCGGGTGCATGACGTTGACGCGAATGAATCTGGGCGCCAGGTGAATCGCCATCTGCTCGGCGTACTCCATCAGCGTCTTCTTGCTCCACGCGTAACCGGCGCCACCGGGGCCCATCTCCGGGCTGTCGGCGTTTCCGGGCATCATTCCCGCGGTCGAACCCGTGATGACGATCGACGAACCGTCCGCTAGGTGCGGCAAAGACACGGCCACCGTATTGAGGACGCCGACCAGGTCCACGTCCGTGGCGTCGACGAAGTGTTGCGGGTCGGGCGAGCCCATGGCCATCGGCAGGATGCCGGCGTTGGCGACGACGATGTCGAGGCGCCCGAAATCCGCCAACGCTGATTCGAGCGCCTCCCGCAGGGCGGGCCGTTCGCGAACGTCGGCGACCCTGGCGTAGACGCGGCGACCTAGTTCCTTGACCGCCCGCTCGGTCTCACCAAGGTCGTCCGGTGTGGCAAGGGGGTATGGGTTCGATGCCATGTCGGCGCAGATGTCCACGGCGACGATGTCGGCACCCTCCCGCGCCATCGCGAGCGCGTGCGCGCGTCCCTGTCCACGGGCAGCTCCGGTGATGAACGCGACCTTGCCGTCGAGTCTTCCTGTCATGGTTTCTCCTCTGTCTGACGCCGGCAGAACCGTTCTCGCAGTTCGGTCTTGAGTACCTTGCCGGTGCTGTTGCGCGGTAACTCGTCGACGAACTGGATGCACTCGGGTGACTTGTGCTTGCTCAGTCCGCTGTGCTGGCAGTGCTCGAACAGCGACCGGAGCGTCACCGTCTCGTCGCGCTGCGCGACGATCACCGCGCACACGCGTTCACCGGTGCGCTCGTCGGGCACCCCGATCACTGCCACATCCGCGACGGCAGGATGGGTGGACAGCACCTCTTCGACCTCGAGGGCGGAGATGTTCTCGGCGTTGCGGATGATGGCGTCCTTGAGGCGCCCGGTGAGAATGACGTTGCCCGCACCGTCCAGCCGGCCCTGATCACCGCTGCGGAACCAGCCTTCGTCGTCGAAAGCCTGCCCGTCCAGCGAGACGTCGACGTAGCCGAGGAAACACTGAGGCCCCTTGAGCCGCAGTTCGCCGACCTCGCCGATGGCGACTTCTCGCTCCGAGTCGTCGACCACCCGCACGCGCACTCCCGGGACGGGGCGACCGACGGTGGAGTCCAGGGTGTCAGCGTCACCATCAGGTGGTGGCGACGTCGCGACCGGAAACTCAGTCAGGCCCCACGCGTTCGCGATTCCCGGCACCGACAACGTCTCGCGCACCTGTCGCCCCAGTTCGGCGGTGATCGGTGCTCCGCCACCGACGCAGCCACGAAGGTTGCCGAACAGCGGATCGGCGCCGTGCTCACGCTGGGCAGCCAGGTAGGCCACGAAGAACGGGGTAGCCGATCCCAGCAGAGTGGCCCCGTGATCGGCGATCGCTTTCGGGGTCCGCGCCGGGTCGAATGTGTCGAAGAGCACCAACCGCATGCCGGTCAACAGACTGGCGGCCAGCATCGCCGCGCCGCCGATGTGCGTCACCGGGAAGGCGATCGGATTGACGTCCGCGCTGGATGCGCCCACCATCCCCACCACACCGGCTGATCCGGCGATGACCGAGCGATCACAATGCCGAACCCCTTTGGGGGCGGCAGTCGTGCCCGACGAGTAGTACATCCAGCGCGCTTCCTCAGCCGAGGCAGGCGGCGGAAGCAGCGTTTCCGGATCTCCGACGGGCAGCCGCAGACCGTCGGCGATCGGTACGGCGTGATCGACGACTTCGATCCCCATCGCCCGTTCGCGTGCCAGGTCGTCGGCGAGCACGACATGATCGAACCCTCTCCACACGCCCGGAACGATCAGCACCTCGGTGGCGAGCTGGCTGGTGACGAAGCCGACCTCGCTTTCTCGCCAGATCGGGAGGATGGGATTCTGCACCGCACCGAGGCGGGCCAATGCCACCATGACGACCATCGCCTCGAGCGTCGTCGGAAGCTGCCACGACACCACCGTGCCGGTGCTGACCCCACGCCCCGCAAGTGCCGCGGCGGTGTGCAGCGCGGCAGAGTGCAGTTCTGCGTTGGTGAGGCTGCGGCCGAAATCGTCGGCGAGGATCACCCGATCAGGGTGTTCCCGAGCCGCGGTCTCGACCAGGCCCCAGTAGGTCCCGCTACCCGTCATCAGCCGCTCGGCAGGGCGAGCCGACGCTTGGCCAGGATGTTGCGCATCATCTCCGAGCTGCCGCCTGACACCGTGTAAGCCCGCGACCACAGCCAGCATTCACGAAGGCGTTGCTTGGCCTCATCGACGCTCGCATCGGCGGCAACGGTACACACTGTCGCGCTGAGTTCGGCGCCGTATGCCGAAACCCGATGATAGGTTTCGGCGAAGCTCAGCTTGGCGATCGATCCGTCGCCGACCTCGTCGGCGCCCGCGATCATCCGCTCGACATGATCGTCGATGAACGCCTTGGCCACCTCGACTTCGACCGCCAGTTCCGCCACGGTCTGACGGATGTCCTGGTGGTCGAACGCGGGTCGTCCCTCCAGGGTCGCGTGGCGCACGACCGTGACGAGATCATCGATCAGCAACTCGAGCAGGATCACGTTGCCGCCGATACCGAAGCGCTCGAAGTCCAGGCCCGCCATGATGATCGACCAACCCTGGCCGGCCTCTCCGATCAGACCGTCGGCAGGTATTGCCACGCTGTCGAGAAAGACTTCATTGACCTCGATCGCGTCGTTGATCGTCCGGATGGGACGCACTTCGACGCCGGGCGTCGACAACGGCACGACGAACGCGGAGAGGCCGCGGTGACGGCTCGAAGCGGGATCCGTCCTGACCAGGGCGAGTCCCATATCGGCCCAGTGCCCGTCGGTGATCCACGTCTTCTGCCCGTCGAGCACCCAACTGCCGTCGTCGTTGCGAACACCCCGGCACCGCACCCCGGCGATGTCGCTGCCCGCGTTGGGTTCACTGAGCAACTGACACCAGATGTGCTCACTGCGCCTGATCGGCGGGAGCAGCGCGGCCTTTTGTTCCTCCGAGCCGAAATGCAGGAGCACGTGGGCTGCCAGGTTGACCTGGTCGACCGGTCGAGGGGCGCGGGCACGCAGGACCTCCTCGCTGACGATGCGATCGTGCAGAGGATGGTGGTCGGCCCTGCCACCGTACTCGACGGGCCAGTCCGCGCCGACGAATCCGGCGTCGAACAGCCCGGCGAACCAGGTGCGCAGCGCTGCCTGCTGTTCGGCACTCTCCGGCGCGCGGCGGCCTTCCCTCGCCTCGAATGGTGGAGCGTGGTTGGCTACGTGCGTTCGCACCCGCGCTCTGAACTCGGCCAGCTGATCTGCGTTGGGCCGGCGGCCGGCACTACTCACCAGCCGACCTCCGCCGCGTAGGCCGACCGGCTCGACCGGGCCGTTCCGAGCAGATGAGCATTGGTGAACACACGACGCAGCTCGTTGTGCAAGGGGTACTCCCACGTGAATCCGATCCCACCGGACAACTGCATGCATTCGTCGACGGCACTGGCCGCGTTCGCCGTCACGAAGGCGTGCGCCGCCGCGGACAGTGCGATGGCTTCGCCGGACACCTCCTGGGACACCAGCGAACGGGCAGCTTTCATGATCACCGCGCGGGCCTTCGTCTCGAGGACGAGCAGGTCGACGAGTCGGTGTTGCACGGCCTGGAAGCTGGCGATGGGTGCACCGAAGGCGATCCGCTCTTTGAGGTAGGCGACCAACCTCTCGAAGGTCGTCGCCAGGGCACCCAGGGAATCGGCGCTGAGAAGCACCCTGCCCACCGCGAGCAGCCTGTCCGCCCGCTCGACCCCGCCGACGGGCACGCCCTCGGTTCCCGCCAGCTCGACCCGCCATGCCGGGCGGCTGACGTCCAGCAACTCATCGTCCCGAATGATGGATGTTTTGTCGGACAGCTCGAACACGTGGATTCCGTTGCCACCCAGCGTGATCACCAGGCGCAGCGCATCGGCACCGGTGACCCGGACAGTGCTACCGGTCAACGCCAGGCCGGCGCGAACCGTTCCGTCGAGCAGCGAAGGCAGCCAGCGATCACGGATCTCGGCAGGTGCCGACGTCAGCGCCGCGGCAGCCATCGTCGTGCCCAACCACGGCGACCGGTCACCGGCTCGGCCGAGCTCCTCGGCGATGACGACGGTCTCAACGGGCAGCCAGCCCGCGCCTCCGTACTGCTCATCGACCAGCAGAGAAGTCCAGTCCAGCTGCGCCAGGTCCTCGACCGAATCCTTCTCACCGCGATCGGCCAGAAAATCCCGCGCCGAGGACCTCAACAGGTCCAGGTCGACGTCGGCCGCATCGTCCGGGGCCACCGACTGCTAGCTCCGGCGCAGCAACTGGTCGGCGTTGCCCACCATGATGCGCTTCTTGGTCGCGTCGTCGAGCGGGTCGAGCAGTTTGACGAAGTCGACCGGCTCTGCCAAACCCTCGGCATGCGGGTAGTCCGAACCCATCAACAAGCATTCGTCGTAGCCGAGCCGGTCCACGATCTTGGGTATGTCGTCTTCGGGGTAGGGCACCACGCCGACGTGCCTGCGGAATATCTCCGAGGGTTTCTCGGTCAGCTTTCCGCCGATCCACGGGCCGTTGCGCCCCATCCCGCGGCTCTTGTCCATGTGAATGACGAACTGCGGCACCCATTCTGCGCCGTGCTCGGCCACCAGCACCTTCAGATCCGGGAAGCGGCCGAAGAGGTTGTCGAAGATCAGTGCCGACAGGGTGTCCTCGATCGGGCGCTGACCGTAGATGTTCATCCACTGCCAGGCCGACATGTGCCAGGCGGCCGGGTCCGGGTTGTGGCCCCACGCCGGAGAGATCGCGTCGAAGTACCAGAACGGCTGGATGTGGAAGACCAGGGTGCACCCGGCTTCTTGGAGCCGTGCGTAGATCGGGTCGAAGTAGGGGTCACCCGGCGAGCGGCCGTGAGCAGGCCCGGTGGGCAACAGCACCATCTTGGCCCCCTGCTCGATGATGGCTTCGACCTCGGCGATCGACGACTCCAGGTCGCGCAGCGACAACAGCGCCGTGGCGTAGATCCTGTCCTGGTAGTTGAAACCCCATGTGTCGTCGAACCACCTGTTGAACGACCGCAGGTTGGCATAGAGCGCCTCGGTGTCGTCGACGTAGTGTTCGGCGGCCAGCGCCATGCCCGCCGGGAATATGACCGCGCGCTCGACATTCTGTTCGGCCATCACCTTCAGCCGGGGCTCGCGTTCGAGCCACTCGGGCTGCATGGGCTGCGGCTCGTAGGTTTCGTCAGGGTTGCCCGAGCCCATCTGCTTGAGCATCTCCTTGAGCGAACCGGGACGGTAAGCCAGATCGAAGCCGAGGCCCGCTTCGCTGTTGAAGGTGGCCACCCGATGCCCGGCCAGGATCACTTCCTTGCCGTCGGCCGCGCGCACCGGCGCAATCGCCCTGTCCTGAAACTCCTTGGGCAGATAGCGGGTAAACGCATCCCGCGTCTCATAGCAGTGGGTGTCGCAGTCGAAGATCCCGTAGTCGAGTTTGGTCGTCACGGCGCATTCCTTCCGGGCGAGAATGATTATTCTCCAATTTCAGAAAACATACTATCCTGGTACGCAAATGCCCATCCCGGGGTCGGTCAGGCGTTCGTTCACCTGTGGTCACTGCGACGCGCCGGCGCTTCTGTGCACTCGAGGGAGATATGACACCACCAACGCCCCAGGCTGAACCATCGGACGAGTCCCAGGCATGAGTGAACTGGATTCGTTCCGAACAGCGGTTCGCGATTACCTGGAGCAGGCCTCGTCCAGTCCGGCGGTGCGGACACTGATGGACACCGAACAGGGCTACGACGAAGCGGTGTGGCGCCAGATGGCCAATGAGCTCGGGTTGCACGGCATCGCCGCGCCGGAGCAATGGGGCGGTGCCGGCGCGGGCATGCCGGAACTGGCGGTCGTCTTCGAGGAGATGGGCGCGGCGCTGTTGTGTTCGCCGTTCTTCGCGACCGTCGCGCTGGCACTGCAGGCACTGCTGGACAGCGGCGACGAGTCCGCCATCGACGAGTTCGCCCCCCCACTCCTCGACGGCAGCCAGGTGGCAACTCTGGTGCTCAACGGCACGCTCGGATCATGGGATCCCACCGCAGTGACGATCACCGGGCAGCGAGATGACGCGGATTATCGGCTGTTCGGCGACGCCGACCTGGTGCTCGACGGTCACACCGCAGACCTGGTTCTGGTGGCGGCCAACACGGCGAAGGGCACGTCGTTGTTCGCCGTGCCGGGCACCGCGTCCGGGCTAACCCGCGAGCCACTGAGCACGCTCGACCGCACCCGCAAGGTCGCGCGACTGCGCTTCGACGGCGTCGCCGCGCGGTTGATCGGTGCCGACGGTCAAGCCGCCGCAGGCCTGGCACGCACCTGCGACCTTGCCCTGGTGGCGCTCGCCTCCGAACAACTGGGCGCCGCGCAACGCTGCCTCGACGCCGCAGTGGGCTACGCGAAAGAGCGTATCCAGTTCGGCCGCGCCATCGGCAGCTTCCAAGCCATCAAGCACAGGTGTGCCGACATGCTGGTGCTTGTCGAGGGTGCCCGGTCAGCGGTGTTCCATGCCGCCCAGGCCACCGATGACCGCGAACGCGCGGTAGCCGCGTCGGTGGCGAAAGTGGCCTGCTCCGAGGCACTGCTGCAGGTTTCCTTCGACAACATGCGCATTCACGGGGGCATCGGGTTCACCTGGGAACACGACGCCCACCTCTACGTTCGCCGGGCCAAGGCCACCGAGCTGATGTTCGGCAGTCCCGATCATCATCTCGCGCGCCTGGCCGACCTCGTCTCATCGTCACGTCACCAGCCGGAAGGAAAACTGTGACCCTGTCGTTCTCGCTCGAACTCCCCACCCAGCGGGTGGAGGATCCGGCGGAGTTCGTCTCCGCAGCCGCGGTCACCGAGGTGGCACAGGCCGCCGAGGCCGCCGGGTACTCGGCGGTGCACGTCACCGATCATCCCGCGCCCGACACCAAGTGGCTCGACCACGGTGGCCACCACGCACTGGACCCGTTCGTCGCGCTGTCGTTCGCCGCCGCGGCCACGTCGAGCGTCAAGCTGCTCACCAACGTCTACATCGCCGCCTACCGCAATCCGCTACTGGGCGCGAAATCGATCCAGAGTCTGCAGGTCCTCTCCGGCGGGCGGCTGATCATCGGCACTGCCGCGGGTTACCTCAAGCCCGAGTTCCGCTCTCTCGGCGTCGATTTCGACAATCGAGGCGCGCTACTCGACGAAGCGCTCGACGTGCTAGGCAAGGTCCTGTCCGGGGAGGACGTCGCCTACGAAGGCTCGACCTTCCAGACCCGCGGCGTACGCCTGCGCCCGGTCCCGCCGTCGCCGCCCCCGATCTGGATCGGCGGAAACAGCAAGCCCGCGGTCCGGCGGGCGATATCCCGCGGCCAGGGCTGGGCCCCGTTCAACACCTTCGGCTATGCGACGGCATCGCGCACCGCCGAGATCTCGACCATCGAGGAACTGGAGTCGGCGATCACGTGGGCGAAGTCCTACGCCGCCGAGGTCGGCCGCACCGAACCGCTGGACATCTGCTTTTCTGCCGGAAACCTGCTCGATGACGACAAGTCCACCGACGAGCGCCACGGCATCCTCGAGCGTCTGACCTCAGCGGGGGTGACGTGGCTGCCGATCGCGCCGGGCGGACGTGATCGCGGCGAGGTCATCGAACACGCACAGGCGTTCGCCAAAGAGTTCATCGTCACCGGCTGAGCGCGGTCACTGCGCCATCAGACTGTCCTTGGCGAACGCATCGACGCTGATCCGGCGGGACGCGAACAGCCAGCGCTCCCCCACCGGCACCAGCACATCGCGGTAACGGCCCCAATGGTCCAACCCGATGTCGGTGTACACCGCGAAGTAACTGCTGGCCTCCACCCGGTCGGCGGCGACCCAGCCGAACCGCACGCTCGCCACATGGTGTCGGACGAAGGTGGGCGCAGGTCGACCGGCATCGCGCGGTCCACCCATCGCCGCGCCGAGCCCGGCCTCGATCGCCTCGGGGCCGATGAGCGGTTCCTGCCCCCCGGTGAATTCGAGGACACCCTCGACACCGAAACACGCGGCCAGCGCACCCAGATCGAACCGGTCGGTGGCCGCGGTGTAGTCGGCCAGCGTCTGGCGCACCGACTCGCGAACCTCCAGCTCCCACATCTGCATGACCACTCCTCTGGAACTTCGTCTCCAGCACACGATAACGTGTGTTCTCATGCCTGCGCCGCAGCTCGCCGAACTGCTCGATCCCGCCAGCACCGCTCTGGTCACCCAGGAGTGCCAGGGGGGCGTCATCGGCGCCCAGGCCGGCCTACCGATGCTCGCCGAAGAAGCCCATCGTGAAGCTGTCGCCAACATCGCCGCGCTGCTTTCCGCAGCCAGGGCGGCAGGTGTGACGGTGGTGCACTGCCTGATCCAACGGCGTCCGGACGGACGCGGGTCCAACACCAACGCCAGGCTGTTCGCGGCAGGAAAGTCCTTCACCGCCGATCTCACCCCGGGCGGACCGGGCGCGTCACTGATCCCCGAGCTCGGGCAGCAGCCCAGCGATCTGGTCTTGACCCGCACCCACGGGGTCGGGCCGATGACGGGCACGGATCTCGATTCGGTGCTGCGCAATATGGGCATCAGGACGCTTGTCGGGGTGGGCGTTTCGGTCAATATCGCCATCACGAACTTCGTCATGGATGCGGTCAACCGTGGCTATCAGTTCGTCCTGCCCCGGGACGCGGTCGCCGGCGTCCCCCGCGAGTATGCCCAGGCGGTCATCGACAACACTCTGGCGCTGTTGGCGACCGTCACGACCACCGACGCGATCACGCAGGCATGGGCACGATTCGTGCCATCTTGACCCCCGATATGGAGGTTGTCGCGCCTAAGTGATAACGTCGTTCTCACCTAGCGTAAATGATCATATTCGCTGCTCTGAGGAGGAATCATCCAGATGACCCGCAGACTTCCGTACCCGATCTTCGACATCGACAACCACATGTACGAGACGACGGACGCCTTGCTGAAGTACCTGCCGAAGCAACACAAGGGCAAGGTGGGCTACGTCGAGGTCAACGGTCGGCCCAAGTTGGTCGTCAAGGACCACATCAGCCACATGATCCCGAATCCCACCTTCGAGCGGGTGGCGCGCCCGGGCAGCGCCGAGGATTACTTCCTCGGCAACAATCCCGAGGGCCTCAATTTTCGCGAGTTCATCGGCGACGCAATGGATGTGATCCCGGCCTACCAGTCCCCTGCCCCCCGGCTCGAGTTGATGGACGAGCTGGGCATCGACCAGTGCGTGATGTATCCGACGCTCGCCAGCCTCATCGAGGAGCGCACCACCGATGACGTCGTGCTCACCCACGCGATCATCCACGCCCTCAACGAATGGATGCACGAGCACTGGACCTTCAACTACGAGGACAGGATCTTCGCCACTCCCGTCATCTGCCTGCCCCTGGTGGACGAAGCGATCAAGGAGTTCCACTGGGCCCTCGAGCGCGGCATGAAGACCTTCCTCGTCCGGCCCGCGCCGGTGCCGAGCCGTTTCGGCGGCTCCCGTTCCATGGGTCTGCCGGAGTTCGATCCGTTCTGGGCCGAGGTCGTCAAGGCCGACATTCCGGTCACCTTCCACGCCTCCGACAGCGGGTACCAGAAGCACCTGATGGAGTGGGAGGGCGGAGACGAGTACCTGTCGTTCAAGCCGAGCGCGCTGCGCGAGGTCGTCATGGGCTTTCGGGCCATGGAGGACACGCTGGCCGCGTTGATCTGCCACGGCGCGCTCTCCCGGTTCCCCGATCTGCGGGTGCTCGTGGTGGAGAACGGCAGCGGCTGGGTGAAGAACCTGCTCCGCCAGTTGGACAAGGCCTACCGGGTGATGCCCAAGGAGTTCGACGAGCATCCCGTCGAGGTGTTCAAGCGCAACGTCTACATCCATCCGTTCCTCGAGGACGACGTAGCGTCCATCGTCGAGATCATGGGTGAGGACCACGTCATGTTCGGATCGGACTTCCCGCATCCCGAGGGCATCGGCGATCCGCTCAGCTTCGTCGACCGCCTCGACGGCATCTCCGACGAGGCCAAGGCGAAGATCATGGGCGGCAACGCCATCGAGCAGCTGAGGCTCAAGGTCAAGGTATGACACAGGCACCCCCGACGCCGACGACGTACGAGGGGATCGCCGGCTTCGAGGCCCATGTCGGCGAGCACCTGGGGTACAGCGACTGGCGGCAGGTCACCCAGCAGGAGATCGACCTGTTCGCCGAGGCCACGGGCGACCATCAGTGGATCCACGTCGACCCGGAGAAAGCCGCCACCGGGCCCTACGGCAAGACGATCGCACACGGATACCTGACGTTGTCGCTGGTACCGATACTGGTGCAGCAGATCTACCGGGTGACAGGGTTGTCGATGCAGGTGAACTACGGCGTGGACAAGCTTCGGTTCCCGGCTCCGGTGCCCGTCGACTCCCGCATCCGAGCGGGTGCCGAACTCATCAAAGTGGACCGCAACGACAAGGGCGGTCGCGCGACGGTGCGGGTCACCGTCGAGGTCGAAGGCTCCGATCGGCCGGCCTGCGTGGTCGACACCATCGCCGCGATGGTGGACGCCTGACGTAAGGGGAGACCATGGGTGCACGGTCGATCACGACGCTGGGCGGGTGCCTGTCGATCGCACTCGGAATGGTCGCGCCGCCGGCGTGGGCAATGCCGGACGGTCCAGCGCTCAACGGCACCTATCAGGCCGTGACCAATGGCGACTGGGCCAAGACCGACGGTGTCTATCGTGACCAACTGACCGTGATCTCCACGTGGTCCATCGAGTCCGTCTGCGCCAACTACCAGTCGTGCACGGGTCGAATCACCAGCGACCAGGGCTGGAGCGCCGACATGTATTTTCAGACGCAGTCATGGCGAGTGCGCCGAACCATTCCCGACTGGCAGCGGTGCCCGGACGGAACCGCCAGCTCAGGCCACCAGCTCTTCATCTTCTATCCCTACGCGGGAAGCGAATTCGACATCAGCTCGGCGGTGCTGGTCGGTGAGGACATCACCAGCGGGGTGCCGGGTGCTTGCGGACGGGGATACCCGGTCGAGATTCGGATCCCGTTCCGGCTGACCAAACTGTCCTGACCATCCCCGGGGCCCTAGCGGGGCATCAGTTCCTGCCAGGTATCCGCGGGGCCGACCAGATCGGTTTGCGACCCTATCGCGCCGTGCGGGGAGGTGTACTGGCCTGTCACGACGTTATACGGGGCAACTGCGACCGACGGACCCGGCGTGGCCGAGGACGGGAAGGCCGCCGGCGCTGCAGGTGGTGTGCCCGCATCCCTCGGCAGCGCAGGTTCGGGTTCCGCCGGGGGCACCACGTTCGGCGGCGGCGTGCCCTCGATCGGCGCGTAAAGGCGTTCTCCCTCATCGACCCTGCTGTCCACCGGAATACCTTGAGCGACCAGATTCGGGTCGAAGGGGTACGGCCCGGTGGCGTGCTGGCGCATCGCCAACGGCTGGTACTCCTTGTCGCTGTTGCAGATCTCGACAGTCGGCGCTCGCTTGCCCGGATGTTCCATGCACGGCGCGTTTCGGGCACCACGGACGCTGATCGGCGAGTCCTGGGGCAGCTTGCAGTACAACCCGTCCGGTGTGTCGATCACCGTTTCGTCCGCCGGTGAGCGCCACTGCGAGGGCGGGAGGAAACCCACGGTGCAGACGGGCGGATCGGCGATACTGATCCCGAAGTCCGACAACGCGATCCCAGTTGGGTTGTTGGTCGGCATCGCGTAGGACTGGATGCCGGACGCCGTCAGTGGAAGCAGCACGAGAAGCTGTTCGATCCCGGGACGATAGGTGACCGTCACCTGGCCGAGCGAGGTGAGATTGGCCAGAAGCACGGGCAGAGTCGGCTTGACCTGATCGAGAAGTCCCCCGACCTCCTGAGCGAAACCAGGTCCGCGGTCGAGCAGGGTGCGGATATCCGAATCGTTCTGCTGAATCTGATCGGTCACACCGGCCAGGTTGCGTGCCCATGAGCGAATGGCATCGGCACTCTGGTATTGACCGTCGAGCAACGGGACGGCATTCGCGGTCAACTGCCGTGCGCTGTCGGCGGCGCTGTTGACGTCACCGCTGATCTGGGCACCGGAGTCCAGCAGCGAGCCTAGGTCGTACCCCGCGCCTGCCAGCCCACGGTAGGTTTCGTCGACGAGATTGCCCAGGCGGTCCCTCGGGATGGTGGCCAGCAAGGCACTGGCCTGGTCGAGCACCGGACCGATCTGCTCAGGCACGGATACCTTGCTCACCGGGATCACCGAACCGTCCGCTAGATAAGGTCCGTCGGCACTTCGTGGCACGAGATCGATGTACTGCTCCCCGACCGCCGACATGCTGCGGACATTCGCCAGAGTATCCGTCGGGATCCGGGCGTCGGCGTTCAGCGAGACCGTTGCCACCACTTTTGTCGGCTCCAGATCGACAGCGGTGACCTTCCCGACCTGCACACCCCGCAGCGTCACGTTGCTGAAACGGTACAGGCCGCCGCTGACCGGTAGCTCGACGGTGACCGTCGTGCGGCCGATTCCGAGCAACGTGGGCACCTGGAGGTAGACGAGACCCATCGTGATGACACCGACAACGGATGCGACCGCGAACAGGACGAGTTGGATGCGGACGAAACGGGTGAGCATCAGGTTCCTCCTTCGCCGGTGGCCGCCGGGGCACCGTAGGGGCCCGCGAAAACGGGTGCCTGCGGGCCGCCCAACTGTGTCGGTGGGAGCAGCGGCGGCGGATTGACCGCCATCGACGGCGCATTCTCGGCGAACAACTCGGGAGGGGGAACCGCAGCCACGCCGTCGCCGGGGGCAGGCGGGGCCGGCGCGACGGGCACGGCGAGCGGATCGTACGTGTAGTTCCGGTACCACGGATCGCCGGGAGCCGGCACGAGGGGGTTCTGCGGAACACCGAACCTCGTACCCAGCAAGGACGTTCGGCGCAGCCGCGGCACGGTCAGATCGATCACCGCGAACAGATTCATGTAGTCGCCGCGCACACCCCGGTCGATGATGTCCTGGCTGAGCGGATAAGTCGTCAGGTAGGCAAGCACAGCATCGAGGTCGGGACCCACGTCGGCGAGCACACGTAGCACAGGCTCGAGGTTCTCGAGGTTGGTGATCAGGTCGTCGTGGACATCGGTGACCACATCGGTGAGCACTCCGCTGAACGTCCCGAGAGTTCGTAGCGCCTCGGTGATGTTGGAACGCTGGCGAACCAGTACGTCGAGTGCCGGCGGTATCTCTTTCAGGGCTCGGTCGAGATCATCGCGTTGCTCGGCGAACGTTCCCGCCAGCCGATCGAGATTCCGGATGGACTCGACGACGTTGGTCCGGTTGTCGGCGAGCACGCCGGCGACCTCGTTGAGTCGCTCCAACAACTCGCGCGTTTCATCGGTCCGCCCGGCGAGCGCGACACCGGTGTTGCGGATGACATCACCGATCTGGCCCAATCCACCGCCGTTGACCAGGGCCGACAACGTGGACAGGGTCTCTTCGGTCGAAGGATAGGTCGTGGAGGTGTTCAGATCGATCGTCGCACCGGAGGGCAGCCGGCCTTGTGGAGCGCGACCCGGGGGCGGGTCCAGCGCCAGGTGCATCGACCCCAGCAAGCTGGTCTGTCCCACGGTGGCGACGGCGTTCGCGGGTACCACGACGCCTTCGCGCACCGAGATCTCGACGTCGGCGTGCCAGTCGCGCGTGCTCATCGCGCCGACGCTACCGACCACGACGTCATCGATCAGCACCGGCGAGTTCGGTTCGAGCGTACCGACATTGGCCAGCTCAACGTGGAAAGTCTGTGCCTCGGGGCCACGCCCGACAGCGCCGGGTAGGGGAATCGAGTTCAATCCACGGAACGAGCAGCCCGTCGCGACGACGGCGATTGCCAGCGCGATGCAGAAGACGGAGGTGTGGATTCGGTGTCGCATCATGGCCCAGGTGCTCCCGGTACCGGCGCCTCCGCGGACAGCGGCGGCCGAGCCGCAGGGTCTGGCGGCGGTGTTGTCTCCTCTGCCGGCGGACCGGTCACGGGCAGAAGCAGGTCCCCGACTCCCGGATTAGCCTCGCCACCGGGTGATGGAACGTACCCCGGGGGCGGGGGCACGTCACCGGCGCCGGTATAGGCCGACACCGCCGGAGGGGCTTCGAAAACTCGGGGCGACTCCCCGGTCGCCGGATCCAGCTGCGACGGCGAGTACACGATGTGTTCCGGTGATGCGGACGGAGCGAGAAACGGGTTCACGGCGAACGGCAGATAGTTGAAGTCGATCGCGTTGAGCGCGGGTCCGAGATACTGCGCACACAGTTTGGCGGTTTCCGGTGCCGTGGCGTTCTCGACCGAGCCGATCGCCGAACAGATGAACTGCAGCGGGTTGGCGAAGTTGTGCAGCGCGAAGGCACCCGAGACTGTTCCCGAGTCCGGGTTGTACATGTTGTAGAAGTTCGCGAACGCCGTTGGTGCGCCGTGCAACAAGTTCTCGAGGTCCGTCCGGTGGTCGACGAGCGTCTGGGTCACGTTCGCGAGGCGGTGAATCTGCTCGGATGTCTGGTTGCGGCTCCCGGCGACGAATCGCTTCACGTCGTCGACTGCCGCGGCGATGTCGCGCAGGGCGGCGTCGAGGTCGGATCTGCTGCCGTTGACCACCTCGGTCAGCGTGGCGAGACGGTTCTGGAACTGGACGATCTGGGTGTTCGAATCTCGAAGGGCCCCTACCACCTCGTCGAGGTTGGTGATCACGTCGACGATGTTGCCGCTGCCCTCGGCGAATATTCTCGCCGCCCGGGACAGTTCGGCCAGAGTGTCGCGCAACTTGTCGCCGTTGCCGCCCATCGCGTCGGCCGCGCTGTCGATGAGTCTGCCTATCGCGCTGCCGGACAGGTCGTCCTCGGGCCCCAGGTCGGTCACCAGACGCATGAGCTGCTCTTTGACCTCATCCCATTCCAGTGGGACAGCCGTTCGTTCGACGGGAATCACTGCGCCGTCCCTCAGTACGGGGCCGCTGTCGACATAGGCCGGCGTGAGCTGGACGTACCGGGCAGAGATCAGGTTCTGGGGCACGATCACCGCGTGCGCCTCGGCGGGGACGGACACTCCACGATCGATCGACAATGTCATCGACACCTGCTCGGCCTCACCCCGAATCCGGTCGATGGTACCGACTTTCACGCCTGCGACGCGCACCTCATCACCGGGATAGATACCGGTCGCGCTGGAGAAGTTCGCGGTGATCGTGGTGGGGCCGAAGAAGGCGTTGTGTACCAGTAGCAGTCCTGCGCCGAAAGCCGACAACACCAGCGCAGCCGCCGTGATCGAGGTCAGTAGTCGCCGCGTCATCGGGAGCCTCCGGGGATGCCGTTGACCGGGAACGGTAGTTCCGCTCGCGGGCCGGCGTTGTCCGGCGGCTGCCCCGCGTTCACCCCGCGCCGGAAGCCGAACGCGTAATCCAGGAAGGGCTGCAGAAGCTGCCCGGGCAGGAGGTTGGGAATGTTCGCCGTGTAGTAGAACCCGTTCGACACCGTCTCGCCCTGAGTGAGCTGGAATTTCGCCAGACCGGGAATCGCCTTGGCGATGTTGTCGCGGTTCTTTTCCAGCATCGCGGCCACGGAGTTGAGCCGTTCCAGCGCAGGCGCGAGTTCCTGCTCGTTGTCGGCGACCAGCCCGCGCAGCTGTTGCGACACCGCCGACGTGCTCGCCAGCAGGGTGACGATCTGCTGTCGACGCTCGGTCAGCACGGCGAGCAGGTCGTTGGCGTTGAGGATGAGCAGATTCACCTGCTGGCTTCGCTCGGCGAGCACGCCGGTGACCTCGCCCGCGGCCCTGAGCAACTGACGGAGGTCCTCGTCTTGCTGGTTCAGCGAACGCGACAGCCGGGTCAGGCCGTCCATCGTCGGCCCGACCTGTGGCGCGATGTCGTCGAGGGTGGTCGCGAGCGTGTCGAGCGCCTGGTTCACCTGCTCGGTGTCCGTCGCAGCGGTGTTCGCGGTGAACTGGTCGACCGCAGCTGTCAGCGAGTACGGCGATGATGTCCGGGACGCTGGGATGACCGCGTTCGGCCGCAGTGCCTGGGCGCCCTCTGACTCCAGGGTGACCACCCGCTCACCCAGCAGCGTTCCGGTGCGGATGTGAGCGGTGGTCTGGTCGCCCATCTGCACCGTCGCATCGACATTCATGGTGACCTCGGCTACCCCTCGGGTCAGCGTTACCCGGCTGACCGTGCCGACGGTTGTTCCCGAGAGCGTGACGTCGGCGCCTTCGGACAGTCCACCCGCCTCGACGAACATCGCCTGGTAGCGGACCGAACTCGCCCAGGCCTCGAGACGCTCCGGATTCAGGCCGACGGTGATGATCAAGACGACGACCACCACGCCGATCAGCCCGGGCCGGATCAGATGTGACCCGCGGTACTTGAGCATCAGGGTTCACCACATCTTCCGCCTGGATTGCGGATCCACGGCGCCACCACGGTCCGGCCCTGGAGATCGCTGAGCCGGATCGTCGCAGCGCAGAAGTAGTAGTTGATGAAACTGCCGTAAGAACCGATGCGCACCAGCTTGCGGTAGTTTTCGGGCGCCTTCTGCAATGCGACGTCGATGCGCTCCTTGTCCTGGTCGAGCAGCGGCGCCAGGCGCGCCAGCTGGTCGACGGTTCCGGCCAGCGGCGCTCGGCCGTCAGCGAGGAGGTCTGCCACGGATGCGGTGCCCGCGCTGAGTTGCTCGATGGCGGTACCGATCGGATCGCGTTCCGCCGCCAGCCCGGTGACCAGGCGCTGCAATCGATCGACCGAGTCGGAGAACTGTTGCCCGTTGTCGGCGAGTGTGTTCGTCACGACGTTGAGCTTCTCGATGGCCTGTGCCACCACGGCACTGTTGTCGGCGACCGCCGCCGAGAACGACGAGGTCCGCGAGAACAGCGATTCGAGTGTGCCACCCTGGCCCTGCAGGATCTGCACCAGGGCGAAGCTGAATGCGTCCACGTCGGCGGCGTTCAGGCTGCGCAGCACCGGCTTGAGCCCCCCCAGCAGGAGATCGAGGTCGAGGGCCGGCTCGGTTCGTTCGACCGGGATCTGGGCGCCGGCGGCCAGCAGGCGCGCAGGCCCGGGAGCGTCACGCAGCTCGAGGTATCGGTCGCCAACCAGGTTGAGGTAGCGCACCGCCGCTTGAGTTCCTTCGGTGAGAACGACACTGCGATCGATCGCGAAGCTGACCACGACCTTGTGGTCCTGCTGCAACGCAACGTCGTCGACTGTGCCGACCACGACCCCCGCGACCCGGACACTGTCCCCCGCTTTCAGCCGCGAAGTGTCAGCGAAGACCGCGGAGTACTCGCCGGTGGACCCACCCCGGAAATTTCCGAAGACCATGATCAGGAACCCGGTGAGCACGGTCATGATCACGGCGAAGACCATGAACTTGAGCGGGGCGCCGAGCCTCATCCGGGCATTCCGATCTGCGCACTGTTCCGGGGTGGGCCGTCGATGTCTCCGAACAGCCACCTCTTGATCCCGTCGGAGTTGAGGATGATGCCTTGGTTGCCGTACTCCCAGGGGTTGGCGCCGATGTCGGTGACCACGAACGGCGGCACCTCCCCGGGTTCGAGTTCGGGGAGGCCGAGCATCTGACACAACTGCGGACTGCCTGTTGCGTTGACCTTCGGTAGGTGTGATGGGTAGCGGTAGCGTTCGATGCCCGGTTTGAGACCCGCGAGCGTATAGACGCCCGGTTCGGGCAGCGGTGGGTTCTTGGTCAGCGGCACCAACCCGTTCGCCGTGCACGACAGCAGTTCATGGTTGCGATTGAGCATGTCGGTGGTCGGGACAAGCAGGTGGACAAGGCCTTTCAGCGCCTCGCTGTTGGCACCGATGACGTCGGTTCCCGTATTGGCCAGACCGATGGCCGAGACCAGAAATGCATCGAGCTCGACTTGCCGGTCGACCAGAGTTCGGCTGGTCACCGTGACGTTGCGAACTGTCGCCAACAGATCGGGGGCTGCATCTGCGTAGGCGTCCAGCACCGGGGGGAGCAGCTCGAGATCACGACTCAGATCAGGCAGCTTCGGGGCGAATTCGGTCAGAAATTCGTTCAGGTCGCTGACCGTTTGACCCAGCTTCTCGCCGCGGCCACTGAATGCTCGCGACAATGCCCCGAGGATCGCATTCACCTTCGTGGGTTCGAGTTCGCGCAGAATTTGGGTGAGCTGTTGGAAGATCGTGTTGGTTTCGACGGTGACGCGTTGTCCGACCAATTCCTGCCCGGGACGCAGGGACCCGGCAGACGGATCGGGGGGTGGCTTGAATTGCACCGATTTCGCGCCGAACACGGTGGTCGACGCGATGTCCACCAGCACGTTGTCGGGAACGTTGGGCATCTCGTCGCGGTAGATCGCCAAGTTCAGCGCCGCGGTGCCGTCCGGCCGGTATTCGATCGACGTGACAGAACCGATCTGGACCCCGCGCATCTTGACCTTGGCGTCGGGGTTCATCACCAACCCGGCCCGGTCGGAGATCACTGTCACCGGTGCTGTCCGGGTGAAGTCACCCCGGAACATGGCGACCGTCAGAACGATCGCCGATACGATGACAACCATCGTCGTCAGGCCGGCGATCAGCCGAGCACGCCCACCGCTCATCTCACCTCCCCTAGCCCGACAGGTTGAAGTTGCCGTTGGAGCCGTAGATCGACAGCGACACCAGCAGCGTCACCGAGACCACCACCACCAAAGAGGTACGCACCGCGTTACCCACCGCCGCACCCACACCCGAGGGGCCGCCGGAAGCGAAGTAGCCGAAATAGGTGTGCACCAGCAAGATCGCAATCGCCATCAACACCGCCTGCAGAAACGACCACAACAAATCGATCGGATTCAAAAACGTGTCGAAGTAGTGGTCATACAGTCCGCCGGACTGCCCGAACAACACCACCGTGGTGAACTGGCTGGCCAGAAACGACAAGATCACCGCAATGCTGTACAGCGGGGTGATCGCGATCATGCCCGCCACAATCCGGGTGGACACCAGATACTCCACCGGCCGGATGCCCATCGACTCCAGCGCGTCGATCTCCTCGTTGATCCGCATCGCACCCAGCTGCGCGGTCACCCCCGCCCCGAACGTCGCCGCCAACCCGATCCCGGCCACCACCGGCGCCGCGATCCGCACATTGATGAACGCCGCCAAGAACCCGGTCAACGCCTCGATCCCGATGTTGCCCAACGAGCTGTAGCCCTGAATGGCCAACGTCCCACCCGCAGCCAGGGTCAAGAACCCGACGATCACCACCGTGCCGCCGATCATCGCCAATGTGCCCGCACCCATCGAGATCTCGGCGATCAACCGCACGATCTCCTTACGGAAATGCACCGCCGCGTGCGGCACCCCACCCAACGCGCGACCGTAGAACAACGTGTGATCACCGATACGCGACAACAACGCCACCGGCCGACCCGCATAACCAACCAACCGCGGAAACCGCGACCGCA
>MDTC01046804.1_pt1 | contig 24950 bp, 18 predicted proteins | sample 811181 | NCBI WGS metagenome assembly MDTC01 (sample SAMN05326644, study PRJNA326480) | marine metagenome | isolation source: seawater | place: Pacific Ocean: North | collected 2011
CGACGCGGTGCAGCCCCAGATCGACGCCCTGCCCCAGGACGCGCCCGAGGGCGAGGGGCTGTTCAGCCGCGACGACCAGCGCACCTCCCAGCGCCACATCGACCAGCACTACGCCATCGCCGATGCCCTGGCCAGGGCGTCCGCCGGCGACGGGGCGCTGCGGGTGCGCCTCGGTGGCGCCTGCGAGACGGTGGACGATGCCTGCCTGCAGCCCTTCGCGACGGCGCTGCTGGACAAGGTGCTGCGCCGGCCGCCGACGGACGCCGAGGTCAGCGCCCTGCTCGCGCCCGTCGGCGAGTTCGACGGCACCGATCGGGTGCATGCCATCGTCTTCCTGGCGCTGATGAAGCCGGAGCTGGTCTACCACCTGGAGAACCAGGGCAGCGATGAGGACGGGATGGTCGCGCTCACCGGCTACGAGCTGGCGTCTCGGCTGTCGTACCACTTCTGGGGCGAGCCCCCCGACGCCGAGCTGCTGGACGCGGCCGCAGACGGCAGCCTGCTCACCGACGAGGGCCTGCGGGCCCAGGTGGACCGCCTCTTCGACGACCCGCGCACGGAGCTGACCCTGCGCGAGTTCTTCGAGGAGTGGCTGCACCTGCGTCGGGGGGACTTCCTGCCCGGTCCGCGCCACGACCGCCTGTCCGGAGGCATGGACACCACCGGCCTGTCCGCCGAGATGCGCGAGGAGACCCACGCGCTGCTCTACCATGCCATCTACGCCGAGCCGCACACCTGGTCGGACGTGCTGCTCACCCGCGAGTCCTTCGCCCGCTCGGACCGGCTGGCCTCGCTGTACGGCGTGGACGCCTGGGACGGCAGCGGCGCTCGACCCCAGCTTCCGCCCGCCGAGCGTGCGGGCCTGCTCACCCGGGCGGGGGTCCTGGCCACGTCGGACGGCTCCACCAATCCCTTCCGCCGGGGCGCGTTCATCCGCCGCCTGGTGCTGTGCGAGCACGTCAACCCGCCGCCCGGCAACCTGCCGCCAGACGCCCTGGTCCCCCCCGAGACCACTGCGTCCACGTCCACCCGAGACGCCTTCGCCGCCAAGGTCGAGGGCGCGCAGTGCCGGGACTGCCACGCCCAGTTCAGCGCGCTCGGCTACGCCATGGAGTCCTACGACGGCTTCGGGCGCTTCCGCACCCGGGAGCAGCTGGTCGACTCCGCGGGCAGGGACCTGGGCTTCGTGGACGTCGATGCCGCCGTCACCACCCGGATCGACGGGGAGGAGGTGGCGCTGGCGGGCGGGGTGGCCCTGTCCGAGCAGATCGCTGGCTCCGAGGACGCCCGGCAGTGCCTGGCGCGCCAGTACTTCCGCTTCGCCCACCGCCGGGTCGAGACCGGGGCGGACGCGGGGCTGATCGGCCACTGGTCCGACGCCCTGGCCGACGGCGAGCCCATGGGGCCCTGGCTTCGCCGGATCGCCCTGCACGCGAGCTTCCGCTACCGCGCCATCGAGGAGTGAGTCGATGAGGTACTTCCGCTCCACCCGACGCATGTTCCTGACCGGCCTGGGCGGCGTCCTGGCGATCCCGCTGCTGCCCTCGCTGCTCCCCCGCGGCCTGCGCGCCGAGGCCCTCGCCGACGAGGGGGACGTGGCGCGACGGTTCATCGCGATCAAGGGCTACTCTGGCGTCCCTGTGCTGGACCTGTACCCCCGCACCGCACCCGGCGGGTACACCACCCGGGGTCGCGACGGCACGGTGGTGCTCTCCGATCCGCTGGCCACGGCGACCGGACGGCACAGCAACGGCAACGCGTACTACGGTCACCAGGCCCCGCTCTCCGACTTTGCCGAGACCGGCCTGGGCAACATCTTCGGCCAGCACTTCAACCGCTACCTGCAGGCCATGACCCTGTTCCGGGGTCTGGACTTCATGCCCAACCTCAACCACAACGACGGGGGCTTCCTGGGCAACCTGGGCCTGCGGACCAACGGGGTGGGCGGGGCGCTGCCGGGCGCGCAGATCAACGTCACCATCGATCAGGTGATCGCGGCGAGCAGCGCGGTCTACCCGAGGGCCCCGGTCGGGCCGCGGATCCTGCACCTGGGCAGCCGCACCAACACCTGCAGCTTCGAGCCCCGGGACCCGGACAACCTGCTGGCCACGGGTGCTGGCGCCGTGCAGCAGGCCAAGGCCTACACCAATCCCAAGGTCGCCTTCGACGCCCTCTTCAGCTCCTTCGAGCCCGGCGGATCCGCCCCCAGCCCGTCGTCCAGGCTGGTGGACCGGGTGGTCGAGGACTACCGCCGGGTGCGCGACGGGCGCCTGCTGTCCGCAGCCGATCGCCAGGTGTTGGACCGCCACCTGACCTACCTGACCGAGCTGGAGGAGCGGGTCAGCTCGGATGACACCCGGGTGTGCGAGCCCGGTGACGGTCCCGGCGACTTCGCCACGGGGGGCGAGTTCGACGTCACCGTGGACACCATCGAGCGCTTCTTCACTCAGATGGTGGACCTGCTGGCCCTGGCGCTGGCCTGCGACGTCACCCGCGTGGCCACCCTCGACATCCAGAAGATGGTGGTCCGCGACGGGGGGCAGGTCTTCGGCATGGGCGACAGCCAGAACGCGGGCTCTGCCGGGCGCTCCAACTGGCACCTCCAGGCCCACAACTGGGACGACAACGCCAGGCGCTGGATCGGCCTGGGCTACCAGTGGACCGCCCAGGAGGTGATCCTGCGCCTGCTGGACCGCCTGGACGAGGTGACCGAGTCGGACGGGCAGAGCCTGCTGCACCACTCCCTGGTCCTGTGGGGCAACGAGCTGTCCTTCAACCACCTCAACTACAGCGTGCCCACGGTGATGTGGGGCAGCGCAGGCGGCCGCGTGCAGGCCGGGCGCTACCTGGACTACGTCGACTGGGACCGCCCGGTGCGCTTCTCCCAGCACGACGGTGCGGTCATCGAGGGCGTGCAGTACAACCGCCTGCTGGTCAGCGCCATGCAGGCCATGGGACTGCAGCCCGAGGAGTACGAGATCGCGTCGGGGCGGGGCTTTGGCGAGACCCACCACGTGGACAAGGACGGCGCCTGGGCCATCGACTACGACGACAGCAACGTGGGCCAGCCGCTGCCCGATCTGCTGACCTGACGTCCTCTTGGGGGAGGTTGTTACAGGGCTTCGTCTGACTGGGGGGCGAATGCTCGACGTGCGTGGCCTGGTGCTCGGTGTGTGCCTGGGGCTGACCCTCGGAATCGGAGGTCCGGCCCGCGCGGGTGGGCGGACGCAGGAGGCGTTCGCCCGCGAGGCGCTGGCGGCGCTGCGAGACGGGGGCCTCGACTGCGCCCACGACGCGCAGGACTTCACCATCCGCTGTGACAACGGCCAGGTGACCTTCCTGCAGAACAGCTTCGAGCGCTGGGAGGCGGCCGGCAACAAGGCCGAGCGCAAGGCGATCGTCGAGCGGCTGGTCTCCCTCGTGACGCACCCGCCCTCGCCGCTGCCCGACACGTGGGAGGAGGCGGCGCCCCACGTCCGGCTGCGGATCCGGCCGCCCCACTGGGACCTGGCGATGGAGCAGGCGGCTCGTCAAGCCGGCTCGACCACGCCCACTCCGGCCACGCCGGGTCGTCCCCTGGCGGGCACCGTGATCGTGCACATCGTCTACGACCTGCCGGACGCGATCGCCATGGTGCCCCCGTCGAAGCTCGAGGCGTGGGGGGTCGACTTCGACGCCGCCATCGACCAGGCGCTGGTGAACGTCCGCGCCGCCTGGCCGAAGCCGTTCACCGAGTTCGCCCCCGGCATCTACGCCGCCCAGGTCGGCGACGACTACGACAGCGCCCGCATGCTGATGATCCCCGAGGTGCAGGCGCTCCGGCTGGCTCCGCCCATCCTGGCCCTGCCGATCACCCGCAACCACCTCTACCTCGCCAGTGAGACCGATCCGGCCGCGGTGGCACGGCTGCTGGAGCTGGCGCAGGCGGGTCCCTCGATCCCCGGCGGGTTCGACAACCTCGCGCCCCTGGTCCTGCGGGACGGACAGTGGCACGCGTGGGAGCCCGGACCGGGCATCGCCGACCGGGCCGGGTGGGCCGATCTCCTCGTGCGCAACCGCGGCACCTGGTACGCCGAGGCGAAGCGGGTCCTCGAGGCGCGGTTCGCCGCCGAGGAGCGCGACATCTTCGTCGGCAGCTTCGGCGCCGTGGAGCTGGAGGAGGGGCACCCCCGGTCGTACACCACCTGGACGCCGGCCCACGCCTGGATCCCGCGGACGGAGGTCGTGGCGGTGGTGAGGCAGGTGCAGGGCGGTGACGACGATCGGGTGCTGCTTGTGCCCTGGTCGGCGATCGAGGCCCACGCCTCGGAGTTCATCACGCCTGTTCCTGGCGTTCATCCAGCCTATTTCGAGCATCGGGGCCCGGCTTCGTCCGAGGTGTTCGAGCGCCTCGTGCCCTTCGATCTGCTGAAGCCCGCCACGGAGACGGAGCCGTAGCCGTCCTGGTCGCTCACAGCGCCGCCAGGAACCTCCCGACCAGGTTCAGGTGTGCCCGCTCGTGCCGCCACTGCGCGGTCGAGGACTCACCCCACCACGGGTTGGCGGTCACGACGACCACCAGGTCCAGCTCGCGGACCAGGAAGATGAAGTTGCCGCCGTGGCCCCACGCGAAGTCGACGTGGTGCTCGCCCGCGGTCGCCGCCCACCACAGGTAGCCGTACTCCCAGTCGTCGAAGGTCGGGCCCGGCGTCAGCGCCGGCTCGGGGTCGGTCGACCAGGGCTGCAGCGAGTCCTCGACCCACGACTCGGGCAGGAGCTGCTGGTCCCCGAAGGCGCCGTCGTCCAGGTAGAGCTGACCGAAGCGCGCCATGTCCCGGGCCGTGAACTCGATGTCGCCCATGCCGATGTAGTAGCCGTCGACGTCCTGGGTCCAGCCGTGGAGCTCCACGCCCAGCGGATCGAACAGCAGGCGGTCGCCGAGGGTCCGCAGGTCTTCGTCGCAGGAGCGCGCGACCGACTTGCCCAGCCAGTGCGTGCCGAAGTTGCTGTAGTGGTGGACCTGGCCTGGGTCGGCCTCGAGGGGGACCTCGGCGATCAGGTGGTCCAGATCGCCCGTCCAGACCTGCTCCCAGACCTCGGGGTGGGCCTCCTCCCAGGGGAAGCCGGACCGCATCTGGAGCAGGTGGCGCAGGGTGATGTCGTGCTTGCGGGAGTCGTCGACGTCCTCGGCGATGTCGGGGAAGAAGTCGAGCATCGGCTGGTCCAGCGACGGCAGGCACCCATCCTGAAGGGCGGCCCCGACGATCGCCGACAGGTAGCTCTTGGTCACCGACGCCCGCTTGCCGTGCTCGTCGATGGCGCCCTCGTTGAAGTAGCGCTCGGCCACGAGGCGCCCGTTCTTGACGACCAGCAGGCCGTACAGCTCGTCGCGGCGGGAGGCCTCGCAGTACAGGTCGAGGACGGCGTCTTCATCGAGACCCTCGGCGGCCGGGGTCGAGACCTCCCAGTCATCCCGCTCGACCGGCCGGAAGTCTGCCGCCTCGACCGCACAGCAGCCCGACATGCAGGCCGAGATGAGAACGGACAGCGTGATGGTAGGGAGCAGGCGGATGGTCATGGTACCGGGCCTAACCCGCGCGCGACGCCGTGGGGATCTGCCCACGACCTCGGCCCCCGTGCGCCTCACGGCTTCGCCGTCACCCCACCCGGTCGCCGGTTCCCCTGGCTCGCCTGCCCCCGAGCCAGCCGCTCGCGCAGGCTGTTCGCGAGCCGCACCGCGTCCCAGACCTTCTCGACCAGCGCGGCGTCGCTGAACGAGCGTACGTCCACGACGATGCGCTGGGCGTCGACGGTCGAGCCCGGGTTGCCGTGCACCACCGCGAGCAGGTCCTCGCGCACGCCGTCCTGGGCGACCAGATCCTGCAGCACCGCGAGGGGGGCGCCGGTCGCGGTCACCATGCGGTCGAGGATGGGATCTCCCAGCTCGCAGCTGCCCTTCTCGAGGTGGAGGTCCGGGGGCAGGCCAGGCGGGAGCTGGGCCGTGATCCGGGTACGGCCGCGACGCGGATCGCCGAGGACCTCGATGGGCACGCCGTCGAGCTGGCCGCTGATCCGGTAGAGCTGGCCCTGCTCCACCAGCTCGAGGCCGGGCAGGTCGCGGAGCGCGGCCCAGGGCTGCACCCGCGCGGCGGTGAGGTCGTCGGCGAGGAGGACCGTGCGGTCGATCAGCTCGTCGAGGCCGATGGTCAGGCTCTCCTTGACCACGAGGGTGACCCAGCCCTCCCGCACGCCGTCGTGGGCGGTGTCGACCGCGTGGGCCAGCTCCATGGCGGCAGGCTGGGCCATCCAGCTGCGCAGGTCCTCGGGGGTGCGGCCGCGCAGGCGCAGGCGGTAGTCCAGCTTGGGGATGCCGACCTCGATGTCCTGGCCGCCGACCATCTTCGCGAGCGTGGCCTCGACGCCCTCCCGACCGACGATCGCGCCCGCGGGCAGGGCCACCGGCGGCCGGACGCGCACCCGGGTCCAGGTGGTCTTGTGCTTGCCGCCGGTCTGGAACATGTCGACCAGCACCTCGTGCTTGCCCACCGGTCCGCGCAGGGACGGCCACTCCTTCCAGGTCTTCTTGCGGAACACCAGGCCGCGCCGATCACCGACCTTCTTCCAGTGTTCCCGGAGCGTGCGCATGCGCGACTGCTGGTGGGTCAGCGCCATGACCACCCCGCCCACACCGATGATCAGGAACGTGCCGAAGAAGAGCATCGGCACGAGCGCGCTCACCAGACCTACGACCATCGGGGCAAAGACCTCCACCACACCCTCCTGGCGGGAGTGTAGACACGTTCCCCCCGACGGCGACCGAGGTCGTAGTGCGAGGGCGAAGCTCGCGCAGCACGAACGCGCAACGGGGAGCGTCCTACCTCCCGCTGCCGTCGACGAAGATCAGCAGCCCGTCGCGCTGGTGCACGTCCGCAGGCGTAGCGGGGATCAGCCAGTCATCGAAGCCGTCTTGGTCGACGTCGTCGAAGGCAACCGCACCGGAGGGCGCGAAGGCCTTGAACCACAGCTGGGGGGTGCGCTCGAGGTCGGTTCCGTCGATGGGGCCCAGGTACACGGAAGGTCCGCCGTGGCTGCCCGGCGGCACCAGCAGGTCGAGCACCCCGTCGCCGTTGACGTCGTGGGAGCCAGGGTACATGCACGACCCGTCGGGGGTGTCCAGCAGCTGGCGGGGCGACTCCCCGGCGACGAGCGGCCCCGCGAAGAAGCCCACAGTGCCTGGGTTGGCGATGCAGAGGTCGTCGTGGCCATCGCCGTCCACGTCCGGGAGCGTGGAGATGGTCGCACCGGCGCGGACCGCGACCGACGGCACGTGCAGCTCTCCGCGGAGCTCCACCGGCAGCACGACCTCCCTCGCGAAGCCGGTGTCGTCGTCGATCACGTAGGCGACCAGGTCGTCGCCCGGACCGCCGATGGCGTCGTCGAGCGGGCGACTCACGCCGACGGTCCCGGTGAGCACGACGTCGGGAGCGGGGACGTCCTCGACCTCACGGGCGAACGGGCCCAGCCACACGCCGTGGGCGCCCCCCGGTTGCAGGGCCACGAGGTCGTGCACGCCGTCGTCATCGACGTCGAGGGAGAAGTTGACGTACACCGCGTCCCCCAGCGGGTTGGTCCTCTCGGGGGCGGCCGCGGCGAGCGGGCCCCACACCACGGAGATCCCGCCGAACGTCGACTGCACCACCAGGTCGACATGTCCGTCACCATCGAGATCACCGACCGACATGACCTGACCGGGGAGGCTCCACAACACCGGCCCGAACTCGGGGCCGGGACCCAGGCGCAGGGTCGTCTGGTCGACGCCGTGGAGCAGGTCCACGTGTCCGTCACCGTCGATGTCGACGAGGCGGATCCGCGTGCCGCGCTGGCCGGTGAGCGCGAGCTGGAACGGCCCCTCGATCGCGCCCTTCAGCTCGCACCGGCCGTCGTCGGGCAGGCAGTCGTTGTCGACTCCGTCCAGGCAGATCTCAGGGGCTCCGGGGAAGATGCTCGGGTCGTCGTCGTCGCAGTCTCCGGAGGCCACCACGAAGCCCGCCGGGGAGGTGCAGGCGGTGGCGGTGTGCTCCCCGCCGAAGCCGTCGTCGTCGCCGTCGTAGTGCCACGTGGTCAGGTCGACCGCGTCCTCGTCGATCTCCCCGTCGCAGTCGTCGTCGGTGCCGTTGCAGCGCTCGTCCGCGCCGGGGAAGACGTCCGGATCGGAGTCGTCGCAGTCGACGGTGGCCGGCGAGCCATCCTGGTCGGCATCGAGGCGATCGCTGGTGTCCGTGGGCGACGGGGTGCAGGCGGCACACAGCACGCTGATCATCACGGCGCTGGTCGGTCGCATCACTCCCCCTGTTTCACTGTACCCGCCAGACGACGGAGTGGCGGGATCGTGGAACGAGGGTTCCCACTCGTGCACCGTGAACGCTCACTCGAACGGGTCGAGGATCTCCACCACGTCCAGGTCGAACTCCGAGGCTTCGCCGGCGGGGGCCTTGGGAGGCGCCTCGGGCACGCGCGCCGGCTCCTCCGCCGACAAGGCCGACACCGGGGGCTCGGGAGTGGGGGTCTCGGCGGGGACCTCCGCCACGCCTTGGGGCTGGCGCGGGCGGGGGCGGACCCGGGCTCGCGGTCGGGCGGTCGGCGTCGTGGTCAGGGTGACGGCGTGGGTCCCGTCCCGGGTCACGGCGTAGGGGAGGTCCTCGTAGCCGACCGCCCGCAGGACCAGGTCTCTCGTGCCGACGAACTCGAGGTCGCACGGCGTGGTGCACAGCACCTCGTCGCCATCGAACACGGCAGCACCCGACGGCGTCGACTGAAGCGTCACCTTGCGCGTCTCGGGGGCGGCCGCTTCGACCTCCACCGTGGTGGGCTCGTCCGGTGGCGCGGGCGTCGCGACCGGATCGGCCGCCAGGCTCTCCGGTGCGTCGCCCTGGCCGAGGGTGCTGGCGAAGAGGACCGCTCCACCGATCAGGAGCAGCAGCAGGACCAGCACCGCTCCACCCGCGACCAGGGCGAGGCGGCGGGGCGCCCGAGCTACGGCGCGAGGCTCGTCGTCGTCCAGCGCGAAGCTGACCAGGGCGTCGTGGAACTCCTTGGCGCTGGCGAAGCGCTCCTTGGGCTTCTTCGCGAGGCCCTGGCGCAAGATCCGTCGAAGTACAGGGGGAAACTCCGAGAAGCTCGGGATGTCCTCCGTGATGTGCATCGACATGGTCGCGACCGAGGTGGAGCCCTTGTAGACGGTGTGGCCGGTCAGCACGCGGACCAGCAGGCACGTCGCGGCGTAGATGTCCGTCTGCGGGGTGGGCTCTGCGCCCAGGAGCTGCTCCGGGGCCATGTAGGCGGGGGTTCCGAGGATCAGCCCGGCCTGGGTCTCGAGCTCCATCGAGTCGTCGAGCCGCTTGGCGAGGCCGAAGTCGACGACCTTCACCCGGTGGTCGTCGGTGACGAGCACGTTCGACGGCTTGAGATCCCGGTGCACGATCCCCTGGGCGTGGGCGGCGTCCAGCGCGTCCAGCACCTGACAGACCAGGTCCAGCGCCTGCTCCAGCGGCAGCGTCTCGCCGCGGCAGACCAGCTCGGACAGCGCCTTGCCGGGCACGTACTCCATCGCGATGTAGTGCATGACCTCCTGGGAGACCGGGTGGTGCCACTCGCCATAGTCGTAGACGACCGCGATGTTCGGGTGGGCGAGCCGCGCCGCGCTGGCCGCCTCCCGGATGAAGCGATCGGTCGGACCGAGGCTGCCGCCGCCCTCGGAGGCCTCGTCGGGCAGGACCAGATCCGCGCGTGGATCGAGGATCTTCAGCGCGACCTTGCGTCCCAGCGGGACCTGCTCGGCCTCGAAGACCGCCCCCATGGACCCCCGGGCGATGGGGCGGATCAGCTGGTAGCGGCCCGCGATCGGGGCAGCCGCCAGCTCGTCGAACCGCTCGAACATGGTCTGGGACATGGCCAACACTACTGGGGGTTGAGATCGTTGAGTCTGGAGTAGTCCACGTAGGTGCAGCCGACGTCGATGATCGAGCCGTACACGGAGTCGGAGCCGTCATGGTCGTCCGGCGAGAAGGACAACACCTCGCCGACGTTCACCGAGAAGGACGGGTCTTCGAGGGTGGCGACCAGGGTGTCGACCGAGAGATCGTCGCCGGTGGCCAGCACGGCCTCCACCCAGGCCCGCCCCGCGATCCAGCCCTCGAAGGACACGAAGCCCGGGTCCAGGTTGGGGTCGTACGCCTCGAGGTCCTGGCGGTACTGGACCGCACCTGCGCTGCCCCCCGTCGGGAACGGGACGACCTGCGAGACGATCACGGGCTGGCGACCGTCGGCGCCCTGGCAGTACTTGGCGGCATTGCTGTTGCGCAGGTTGGCTGCCAGCTGATCGCCGACGGGCGAGATGGAGGTGATCACCACCTGGGCCTGCTGGAGCTGGCTCTTCACGGTCGCGGGTGTGTCGGCCCACTCCTGCGCGCTCACGCCGGGAGGGGGCTTGCCCTGCTCGATGTCGGCCAGGCCGTCGATGACCTCCTTCACGAAGGGCGTGGCGGCGGAGGCGACCGGGACCATCGCCACGCCGATGCGGACCTGACCCGACTCCGGGATGTCGGGCTTGAGTCGCTCCAGGCCCAGGAGCCAGCGGAAGAAGTAGTCGGACGCGATGCTGGTGTCGGTATTGGTGGCCCGGTAGCTGGCGAGCGCGATGTCCGCGTTGTCCTGGCCTGCCTCCCGCAGCGCGTCCCGGATGCCCAGGAAGCCGCTCAGGCCGTAGGGGTCGAGATCGTCCTCGGCGGTGGCGCCGATGTCGGTGAGTCCGTTGGTCTCGATGGTCAGCGCCGACTGCGCGAATACGAAGACGTTGTCCGGGGCGATCTGCGTCACAACAGGTGTGCGATGTAGCAGGTAGCGCCCGATGGCCTCACCCTCGAGGCGGTAGCTGGCGCGGGTGTTGAACACGACCCGGTCCGGCGGCGTGGCCCGCAGGTGCTCGGCGCCGCTGTAGGTGCCGAAGAGCGGCACCTGATTGGAGTTGATGACCGGGAGCATGGCGGAGGTCGTGGGCGAGCCCATGCCGCCGAGCACGGCGAAGTGCGACCGACCCTCGTTCACGCCGTCGCCGTCGAGCACGGACCGCAGGTTGGAGACGCTGATCTGGGGGTCGTAGGCGTCGTCGAGGGTGTCGTGCAGGAACTGACGAGCGGAGGGATTGTCCCGATTGTGCGCCTGCAGTGCTGCGAGCACGCCGTCGCGCATGCCGCCGCCGAGGTCCTGCAAGGAGCCCGTCACATCGGCGATACCCACGGTCCGGACCGCTCCGGCGCTCACGCCGTCGACGAAGTCCTCGTTGCCGAGGGCGCAGTAGCCGTCGACGTCACAGGTGGCTCCGGCGCCGAAGACGTTCGCGCACTGGTCTGAGGACTCGCAGGGCGTGGGCTGGAACAGGGTGGGGCTGCAACCGAGTGCCAAGACGGGAAGAAGGAGGTTCAACCTTTGCATGTGGGCTCCGAAACGGCTCCTCTCCCCGGCGCCGCGCCCGTGCGCGACGGCGGTGGGAGACCAGGTCGCAATCAGAAGTGGGTGGAAAAGGTGGCGTGATTCAGTCCGACGCGGATCGACGCGGCGCGCTTGCCGCTACCAGCGACGACCAGCACGGTGCCGGTTCCGAGGAGCGCGGCGCCGGAGATGAGGGCGATGTCCGCTCCCAGGGCGAGCCCTCGGGCAGACTCGATGTCCTGTTGGGCAGTCTTGAGGCACAGGCCTCCCAGGCAGTCGTTCTGCGCACGGCCCGACGCGGACCCGGCCAGTCCGGCGAGCACGCCACCGGTGGCCAGCCCCGCCGCGCCGACTCCGATCAGGGCGAGGCCAGCGACCTTGGCGCTTCGCTTGCGCGGCGCCGCCGGTGTGGACGGCCCGGCCGGCTCTGCGGAAGGATCCAGCGTCAGCTCGGCCGTCTCGGCCTCGCGCTCGATCTGCGCCTCGAGGTTGCGCAGCCTGCGCTGCAGCGTCTCCTGGTCGTCGATATCGCCGAGTGCCCGGTACAGGTTCAGGGCCTCCAGCGCCTTGGCGTATTCCCCGGCTCGCTCGTACGCGCTGGCGATGTTGAACAGGAGCTTCGGTTCCTCGGTCAGCTCGTAGGCCCTTTCCCAGGCCGCGACGGCGGCCATGTAGTTCCCCTCGTCGAACAACACCTTGCCGTTGTTGAACAACGCCACCGCACGGTCTCGGGCGGCCTCGGACGGCGCGGCTTCGGACGCCGGCTCAGCCGGGCTCTCTTGCGCACTCGAGACATCGGTCAGAAACAAGAGGATGGCCAAGAACATGGATGGCTGCCTGTCGGGGGGGAGGTGTGCGAACCCGTTTGGAAGCAACATCTCGTTGCGGGGGCAGAACGGGCGCGGACACATTGCCGAACGAGACGTCGCAAGTCGAGGGTGCACCCTCCGATTTCCTCTTTCTTCCGGATTGCTTGGTGAACGAGGGGCGGAAATCCGGCCTTGAACCGAGCCGGAAGATTTCCATTACGCACGTATGTAGATAAGGACGCGCATCGTGCATCCGGGTACTGACCTGAGGTCCCGACCGTGCGTCCTGGCCCGCCCTTCGAAGCGGCGGGCCCCGGCCGCCTTGCCCCGGGTTGCCCTCGCAGGCGCGCGGCGCGGTTTTCGGTGTGGGCGGCCGGCGATGGGCGAGCCGAGTGTGCAGGATGGCACAGGCCCGAGGTCCAGCGGACGCCTCCCGGCTGGTGTTCGTGGGGGGGGGCGACCGCGGTGAGCCGACCTCACGTCATCCGCGCCGTACCCACCGCCGCCTGACCAGCAGGCCCGCGAGCGCCACCGCCCACCCGAGCCCACCCCCGACGCCGCTGCTGTCGCAGCCGCCCCCCGCGGCGGCCGGGTCTTCGCCGTCGCAGTCCTGATCGATTCCGTCGCCGGGCACCTCCTCTGCGCCGGGGTAGACGGTGGCGGTGGCGTCGTTGCAGTCGCCGGCCGGCGTGGTGGCGGAGGCCTCGCCCGGGTCGTCGCAGTCGGGGTCGGTGGACGCGCGGGTGCCCTCGGTGCGGACGCCGTCTTCGTCGGCGTCCTCGAAGCAGAGCTCCTGTCCGTCGCAGTCCTGATCGGACCCATCGCCGATGATCTCGTCTGCGCCGGGGTTGACGTCGGAATCGTCGTCGTCGCAGTCGCCGCCTGACCGGGTGAGGGGGGCCAGACCGGGGGTCGCGCAGGACAGGTCCGGGCTGCCGACCGTGCGCGCGTCGGCGGAGCGGTAGCCATCGCGATCCTGGTCGACGAAGCACAGCTCCTGGCCATCGCAGTCGGTGTCGATCCCGTCGCCGGGGACTTCGGTGGCGTGGGGGCCGAGCTGGGGGTCGAGGTCGTCGCAGTCGGTGCCGCCGTAGTCGCCGCTCCGGGCGCCATCCCCGTCCTGGTCGAAGTCGTCGGCCCCGTCGCAGTCCGAGTCGATCCCGTCGTACCAGCCGTCGTCGGCGCCGGGGTACACCGCGGGGTCGAAGTCGTCGCAGTCCTCGGTGTGGTCGAAGCCGTCGTCGTCGCTGTCGTCCTCCTGGACCACGAGCCAGGTCTGGGTCGTGCGCCAGTCCGCAGTCGCCACCAGCTCTTCGCGGCCGTCCCCGTCGAAGTCGAGCACGGCTGGCGGGTAGACGGTCCCCGGGCGCATGGAGATCACCAGCTCGCCGAAGTCCTCGCTGCCGAGGGGATCGTGCCACTGGGGCGCGGGGATGAACCAGGGGCGGCCGTCGAAGCCGGTGATGTGCTCGACCGCGCCGTCGCCATCGAGGTCGATGCTGATCACGTTCGGTCCGGGCACGACGCCCGCGCAGCCCTCGGCCGTGCAGCGCACGTGGCGGTCGACGTCCTCGGTGCTGGCGGGCGCGCACTCGACCAGGTCGTGGGCGACCCAGGCGTCGCCGCCGCCGGTGCGGCCCTGCTCGATGAACCCGGTCGGGCGGACCGAGCCGCGGCAGCCATCGGCCAGCTCCCACTGCCCGCTGCTGCCGAGCACCTCGTCGGCGTCCTGGTAGATCGTGCCGACCGGGGTCACGACGTCGCTCGCCAGATCGACCAGCATGGCGCCGTAGCCGTCCCGCTTCAGGTGGCGGGTGGTGCCGGTGTAGTCGCTCACGGTGTAGTCGGCGAAGACCCCGGCTACGAGCACCTCCTGCTCGCCGTCCCCGTCGAAGTCGCCCAGCCGGACGAAGTCGACGGCGACGCTGCTGTAGTCACCGCGCAGGGCGAAGGTCTTGCCTGGGGTGCCGGGCACGCCGGTGCCGGTGTTGCGGTAGACCGCCAGATCGCCCTTGGCGTTGCTGGTGACGACGTCGATGTGTCCGTCTGCATCGAAGTCGCCCGCATCGAGGAAGTCGTGGCGGGTCTGGGCGCTCCAGGGCTCGTCGGATTCGAGGCCGGCCGGGGAGCCCAGGTGCAGGGTCCACTCGGAGAAGTGGTCGATGATCGCGTCTTCGTAGCCGTCCCCGTCGATGTCGCCGGGGCAGATGGCCAGGGTGGCGTTGAGGATCGTCAGCTCGACCGGCTCGGCGGGGAAGTCCGCGCCGCCTGCGTAGACGTACAGATCGAGCAGGGAGGTGGCGAGCAGGTCGTCGTAGCCGTCCCCGTCGAAGTCGCCGCCGCAGCCCACGGTGTGCATCCGCGTGCCGACCGGCCCCTCCCAGGCGTCTGGGTGCAGGGTCCGCGCGCTCCGTGGCGCCTGCACCTCCGGGGCTGCCGCGGGCGCGCACGCGGCGAGGAAGAGGGCGGGCCAGGACGGCAGACGCATGGTTGCTCCGGTCGAGACAGGGGCTTGTCGGCGGGGCTTCTGCCGCTTCACCCCGAGCCGTCGACCTCCCGCTCGGCGGACTCCCGGAAGTCGTGCCAGGTGCCGTCGTCCTCGCGGGTGTCGGGCGTGGAGAACGTCAGCTCGCTGGGGCCCGCCTCGCTCTCGCACAGCGCCATGTCGGTCACGTCGACGGTCCAGAGCACGTCGTTCTGACCCTGCTCGACCTCATCGGCGAAGTGACCGAACGGGTCCGGGCCACACAGGTCCCCGCCGCGCTCGCGGAACACGATCTCGATGGGCTCGGCATCCGTGATGTCGCCGGCGACGTGGTACGAGAGCACCACGTCCGAGCCGACCGACAGCCGCTCGTTCGGGGCGATGGGCTGCAGGTCGGTGGCGCGCCACTCCTGGCAGCCGATCCAGGCCCTGACGTCGGAGGCCACCACGCTGAAGGTCAGCAGCGGCTCCTCCCCGGGCTCGTCGACGAGAACCGGGCCTTCGAAGGCGTCGGTGCCCTCGATGCCGAGGTGGTAGCCGACCGTGCCCTCGGAGCCGGCCTGCACGTCGACATCGAAGGAGAGCGCACCCGTGGCGTCCAGCGTGTCCTCGGCGATCAGCTCGGGGAAGTTGCGCACGGGATCGACCTCGAACAGGCGCACCTCGAGCCCGGCGAGCTCCACGTCCTTGCCCCTCCGACTTCCCGCGACGAGCACGTCGAGGGTCTGGGGGCCCGCGTACGCCCGCCCGGCGAGGTTCGAGTCGATGCAGAGCCCGTCGCCTCCAGACGTCCAGGTGACGTCGTAGGTCCCGGATCCACCACACGCCACCAGGAGGGCGGTCAGGCCCCACCACCGAATCATCTGCGGCCTCCATCACCGAGTGTGCACCCGGTGATTGGAGGCTAGCACGCCGATCTGACGCTGGAGGCGGGACTACTTCTTCTTGCCGGAGGAAGCCGGCTTTCCGACGCCGCTGCGGGCGGCGGCGGACACGATGCCGCCCTTGTCTGCCTCGTCGATGAGGCCCGCGTCGACGAAGGCGTCGGCGGTGTCAGCGACGCAGGAGACGTACGCGCCGTGGTTCTTCCAGCTCTCGTCAGCGGGGCAGATCTGGTCGATCGAGCAGCCGTCGACGTCGACGATGGCGCCCTCGGCGGTGTCGGGGCACGCGTCGTCGCCGTCGTCCACGCCGTCCCCGTCGCTGTCGCCGGGGGCGTCGAAGTCGGTCAGGGTGACCGTGCCATCAATGAAGTTCGCCGAGTCGAAGTTGCTGCCGCCGACGATGACGCCGAAGTCGTAGCCCTCGTGGACCTCGATACGGGTCGAGCCGCTGAACGAGCGCGGACCGGTGAAGGTGGCGTTGGCGAAGTCGACGAGGCGAACCCGGGTGCGCCCGCCGGGACCGTCGGCGTAGACCCACAGGTCGGCCTCGACGCGGAACCAGGCGTGGTGGAAGTCGTAGGCCCAGTCGAAGGCGGCCTCGCCGTCGCTGACCGCCTCGACGCTGAAGGTCGTGGTCCGGTGGGTGACGTAGCCCGAGCCGCGGGCGTTGTAGGAGAGCTCGAGGCTCTCGTCGTCCCCGCTGATGGAGGTCGTGCCGCCGGCGATGCCGGAGCTGGACCACGCGTCGGCGGAGTAGGCCTCGGAGTCGAGACCCGCGGCGAGCGCAGTGGCGGGAAGCACGAGGGCAACGGCAAGAGCAAGAAAACGCATCGGGGACCTCCGGTCGGTTGGACGTCCCTGTTCTACGGCAGCCGAGGCGCCGCAGCGATGTCATCCGGTTTCAGCGGAGTCGTCGAAAATGTAGGAGGAAAGCGTTCTCACGGCGAGAACGGATCCCCGTCCGCCCTACATCCCCCACACCACCTCTTCGAAGATCGCCAGCAGGTCGGGCGAGGTGGCTCGGCTGGTGTGGAAGGTCGACAGGACCAGGCTGCCGTCGCCCACGTCGAGGCGCACGATGGCGGGCTCCTTGCCACGGCCCATGCCGAGGTCGACCAGGAGCAGCTCGGTCGCGGTGATGGACGGGTCCTTCTTCGCGTCGACCTCGAGCCCGATGACGGCCTCGTAGGCGATGGACAGCGAGGACGGCACCCGGGTGAGCATCGCGGCGTCCTGGGGGAAGGCGAGCACGGTGCCGTACAGACCGCCCGAGGAGGGGGCCCACACGTGGTCGAACAGGCTGGCCGACCCGCTGGTCGACAGGTCCGAGACGTACAGGGCGCCGCCGTTCTCGATGTAGCGCTCGACCAGGCGGTCGTCGTAGATGCTGCTGTTGACCGCGGCGCATCCGCCAAAGATGAGGTCGTACTGGGCCATTCGCGACGCGGACTGGAGCAGGCTCGCATCCTCCTCGCTCCACTCGAGGCCGATGCCGTCGAGCAGGGCGCCGGTGTCGTCGAAGCCGCCGGGGATGACCGCGATCCGCAGGTCGCCCTGGTCGAGGCAGGTGGGGTCGGGCAGCTCGTGCACGCCGCCGCCGGTGACGTCGACCGTGAGCTCGGCCTTGAGCCGGCCCTTGGTCGCCTGGATGTCCACGGTCGAGCGGGGCAGGTCTTCGATGACGTAGTAGCCGTCGCCATCGGTGGTAGTGGTGCGGGTGGCGTCCACCACGTGGTCCCCGTTGGTGTCGACGCTTGCGACGACGGTCGCGCCGGCGACCCAGCCGCCCTCGGACGGATCGCAGATCCGCCCCTTGATGCCGCCGAGGATGGACTCGCCGACGAGCGGCACCGGGCCGCTGGTGTCCCGAGTGCCGGTCACCTCGGCCCACAGCACGCCCTCCTCGCTGCCCTTCTCCATGAGCGGGTCGAAGGTGAGCTGGACCGGCGCGGTCTCGCCGGGGCCCAGCTGCAGGGGCAGATCGGGGTGGTCGTCCAGGTAGAACGCCTTGCCGACCACCGACAGGTCGTGCACCAGCAGGGGGGCGTTGCCGGCGTTCTCCAGCAGGGCCTCGCGGTCGACCGGGTTGCCGAAGCCCGCCGTGCCGAAGTCGAGCGGGTTCGGGGTGATGATCAGCTGACCCAGGGCCTCGCGGGTGACCAGGGTGACGGCCACGTCCCGGGTGTCCGAGTCCTGCTCCAGCGGCAGGGGCTCGCGCTTCTCGAAGCCGTTGGACAGGTAGTGCACGGTGAACTCGCGCTCCTCACCGGGCTGCAGGCGCTGCTGGGGCTCGTCGAAGGAGAAGCCGAGCTCCGCGGGCATGGAGCTGACGCCTACGTCGACGTTGCCGTTGCCGACGTTGCGGACGGTGAAGCGGCGCGTGGCCGACTCCCCGGGGGCCACCGCGCCGAAGTCGAGCACCTGCGGGCGCACCTCGATCCGCCGGACGATCGGCTCGGGCTCCTTGAACGACCCGACGCCGGTCTCGTTGCACGACACGAGCAGCAGCACGCTGGCCACCGCACAGATCCCTCTTCCCATCCTCACACCTCCCGCGAGGTCAGTCTTCCTGGAACGCAGGATCCTTCAGTGCTTCTGGCGAGAAGATCGGATCACGTGGAGCGACGGGACGAGGAGGAGCGCGGCGACGGCGCCGAGGATGGAGGCGAGCAGCACAGACCGGAGCCCGAGCGCCAGCAGCCACGGCAGGCCGAGCGGCAGGTCGACCAGGAGGAACAAGGACCAGGTGAAGACGAGGATGATCCCGAGGATGGCCACGGAGCGGCGACCGAGCTGCACGAGGCCCACCGTGGCGCCCACGGTGAGGGCGAGCACGGTGATCTCGGTCGCTACCCAGGGCAGCGCGGCGAGCTGTCCGTGGACGATGGCCCCGAGCACGGCGCCAAGGGCCCAGAGCACGGGCTGTGCGACGACGACCAGGGCTCCCCCGGCCATCAGGTAGGCCGTCGGCGGGCCCGGCTCCGGACCCGGCTCCGCCCGGGAGAGCAGGGCGAACGCGACCCAGGCGATGAGCGCGGCGTCGAAGACGCGCAGTCCGAACATGTGCGCCACCCCGGTGGGGCCGGGCATGGTCGTGAGGGCCAGGAAGGTGAACAGCGCGAGGCTGGCCGCCATGAGCCAGACCATCGCCCGGCGCAGGGTGTGCATCGAGATCGGCAGCGCCCAGCCGACCCCGGCGAGCACCACGCCGAGCACGAGTCCGGGGAGCTGGGTCAGCGGCGCCGCCCAGACGCGGACGTCGCCGATGAGCGTCCACACGAGCCCGGCCCGCACGAACACGGCCAGCACCAGCACGACGGTGGCCAGGGCCAGCACCCGCACCGGCCACCCGCTGGTTCGACGATCCACCGCTTCCGACACGGCCCCCCCCGAAAAAGGTGGGGCGAGCCTACCGCGCAGGAGGGCGGCGGGTCAGATCCGCAGCTGCCCCGCCAGGCGATCGCTGTCCGAGTCGATCGCGATGACCTCGATGAACTCGCCGTCGCAGGGCTCGACCAGCATGTCCTGGCAGGTGCTGTCGGGCAGGCTGACCGAGGCTCCAGGTTCGAGCGGGTCCGACGGGCTCACCACGTCGATGGGGCCGCTGCCGTCGCAGGGGCTGACCTGCACCACGCAGATGGAGGTCTCGAGGCGGTTGGTGACGGTGGGGCCCGGCTCCGCGGTGGTGGAGCAGGCGGCGAGGGCGAGGGCGAGCAGGGGAAGGACGAAGCGCATGGGAACCTCCAGGCAGAGCGCGGCTGTGCGGACGGGCGGGCTTGCCGCGTCCGAGGGTCTCGGTGAGTGGGCGTCTGGTCCGCCCGGAAGATCACAGCGCATGGGGCGCCGTGGGTGAGGTCTACGCAGGGGCCGGAGGTTCATTGCAGGAAATCGACGCTGGCTGCAGGGCGGGCGGCCCACGATTCCTCGCCCGCGGAGGGTGGAGCGACTATTCCGAACCCGCAGCTCACGTTGTCGCCGACCTCGCCTGGTGCGCCCGCCCCACGTCCTGGGGCATGACGTCCGCCGTCGGCGCGCGTCTCCGGCCCCCCGTCGAGGCGCATCACCCGGACGCCCCGAGCACTTCGTGCACGTCGAACTCAGTGAAGCCCTCCCCGCCCTGGTCGCGCTGATCGAGGGCCACCTCCTCCGAGAGCGGGTCGAGCCGGTCCGTACGCCGCTCTCGCCCGAAGCCCTGCTCGAACGCCTCGATCTGGCGCTCGGTGAGCAGGGCGTGCCCTTCGGCGACGTCGTCGAGCAGCTCCACGAGGTGCTCGCCGTCACCCCCACCACCGCCAGCGATCACTTCTTCAACCAGCTCTTCGGTGGACGCGACGGCGCGGCCGTGGTCGGCGAGGCGCTGGCGGGCGTGCTCAACAACAGCATGTACACCTACAAGGTCGCCGGTGTGCACGTGCTCATCGAGCTGCTGCTGGTGAAGCGCATGGGCGCGCTCATGGGCTACGACGAGCCGGAGGGCGTGTTCACGCCGGGCGGCTCGCTGTCGAACCTGGCGGGCATGGTGATGGCGCGCAACGAGGCCGTGCCTGACCTGATGGACCGCGGCTCGGACGGTCGTGCCCTGCGGATCTACACCTCGGCCGACAGCCACTACTCCATCCGAAAAGCGGCCAGCATGCTGGGGATCGGGCGGGACAACGTGGTGAAGGTGGCCGTCGACGAGCGTGGGCGCATGGTGCCCGAGGCCCTCACAAAGGCGATCGCCGCGGACCGTGCGGCCGGCCACGTCCCGGTGATGATCAACGCCACCGCAGGCACGACCGTGCTCGGCGCCTTCGACCCGCTGGAGCCCCTGGCCGACCTCGCCCAGCGCGAGGGGATCTGGCTGCACGTGGACGCGGCCTACGGGGGGAGCATGGTGTTCCACCCCGACTTTCGCGCGCACTTCGCCGGCATCTCCCGGGCCGACTCCATCACCTGGGACGCCCACAAGATGATGGGCGTGCCGCTGACGTGCTCGGTGGTCCTGGTGCGGCACAAGGGCCACCTGACGAAGCACTTCAACGAGACCGCCGACTACCTGTTCCAGGACGACACCGACGACCTGAACCCGGGCACGCGCTCGCTGCAGTGCGGCCGCCGCAACGACGTGCTCAAGCTCTGGACCGCCTGGAAGACCCACGGCGACGAGGGCTACCGCCGTCGGGTGCAGGTCCTGCGTGACAACACCCTGTACGCCCGGGAGATCGTCGAGCGGGAGCCCCGGCTGGAGCTGGTGCGCGAGCCCGAGTCGCTCAACCTGTGCTTCAAGGTCGGCGGGGCCCGTGCCGACAAGCTGTGCACCGCCATGAATCGCCGCGGGCGGGCGATGGTCGGCCACGCCTTCGTCGACGGTGAGCCCGTCGTGCGCCTGGTCTTCCTCGATCCGACCCTGCCCCGCGAGCGCATCGACGCCTTCTTCGAGGCCCTGCTGCTGACGGCGGAGGAAGGCGAGCTTCCGGAGGTGTCCCGATGAGCGCGCGCAGAGAACGCCTGGACCTGCTGATCAGCAAGCTCGAAGCTTCGGTATCGTTCGATGACTGCCGCCGGGCACGCTGCCGCGCGGTGGAGTCGGCATTGTCCGAGGCGGTCCTGCCCGGCGCGCCGCTCCTGCCCGCCGATCTGCGCGCCCCCTGCGCCGAGCACTACGCCCGCCACCTGGTGCACCGCGATCCCGAGGGTCGCTTCTCGGTCATCGCCATGGTGTGGGCGCCGGGGCAGGGCACGCCGATCCATGACCACGGCGGGCTGTGGTGCGTCGAGTGCGTGCTGCAGGGCCGCATCGAGGTGCGTGCCTACCGTCCGACCGACGCCGAGGGAGACCGCGCCGACGTCGACTTCCAGTGCGCCGAGGTCATCCGCGCCGAGCTGGGCGAGTCGGGACACCTGATCCCGCCGCTCGACCACCACGTGATCTGCAACCCCTTCGACGAGGTCGCCGTCACCCTGCACGTCTACGGCGGCGATCTCGACTGGTGCCGGGTCTTCGAGCCCCTTCCCGAGGGCGGCTACGTCGCGGTGCGCAAGGAGCTGGCGACCGACTGACGATCAGCGTCGGCGGCGGATCATGCCGAGGATCAGCCCGAGGCCTGCGAGCGCCACACCGGCCGGCGCTCCGGTGCTGGAGCAGCCGGGCGGGTCGGGGATGGTGGCGCCGGTGCCGGGGAACGGGTCCAGGTCAGGCTCGTCCTGGCAGCGGGTGAGGCTGCCCGACAGCAGGGCCTCGGTGTCCATCGCCTCGCCCGCGCCCGCGGTGATGAGCACGTATGGCGCGGGATCGACGTAGAGATCGCCGCGGGGCACGGTGTCCTCGGGGATCGCCTGGGCGGTCAGCTGCAGGGTGTAGTCCCCGGCCGGCAGGTCAGACGCGATGAGGATGCCGTCGAGATCGCGGTAGCCCGTGGTCTCGTCGAGGAAGAGCGGCGCGCGCTCCAGGGTGCGGACCACCGACCCGTCGCTGTCGAGCAGGTCCATGCGCACGCGGACGGCGGAGAAGACGCTCCAGGCCATGGGCACGACGACCAGCTCGCCGGAGATTCCGTTCAGGGCCAGGTTGCGGGTCTGTCCGGGGGCGAGCACGTCGGGCAGGGTGGCAGCGCCGTTGCCGTCGAGCAGGACCCGACCCTCGGCGACGGGCTCGACGTAGGCGGCGCCGTCGCCGGTACAGCGGGCGACCAGCGTGCCCGCGTCCTGGGCGTCACCGGTGATGGCGTACGTGGAGAGTGTGCCTTCTTCCGAGGTGATCGGCGTGCGGGCCAGGGTCCCCGGAGAGCAGGTGGAGCTGACGACCGGGCCGGTCAGGGTGCCCTCGCCGGCGAGCCAGGGCTCGACGACCAGGTGGTAGCGGCCGTCCTCGAGACCCTCGATGGCGAAGTGACCGTCGGCGTCGGTGAGGGCGGAGGCGTAGGGGGTGCGGCGATCGAGGGAGACGGCGAGCACGTGGGCGCCGGACAGCACGGTGCCGTCGTCGGCTTCGACCTGTCCGGTCAGCGCGCCGCCTCCGTCGCCGTACAGCGCGCGGGCACCCGCCCGGTCATCGCAGCCGAGCGTGTGCTGGCCGTTCCAGTTGTAGGTGAACTGAGTGGAGCTCATCACCCCGGTGTGGTCGAGCCCGATCGCGTGGCCCAGCTCGTGGGTGACCACGTCCTGGAGCAGGATGAAGCGTCGGGTCACCGCGTAGTCCACGTCCTGTGGGTCGGACAGAAAACCGTAGTCGCGGTCGTTGATCGCCATGTCAATCTCGACGATGGATCCATCCTCATCGGTCCAGACATGGGTATAGGCGATGGCGTGGAAGTCTTCACCGAGCTCCGCGATGGGGTCCTTCATCGCCGTGACGTAGAAGATGGTGGAGAGCCCATCCTGCTTGATCCGCTTGGGATAGGCGGTCTGATCCTCTGGTTTGAACACGTCGTAGGAGAGGTTCCCGCCGGCGGCGGTGCGCCACTGCTCCAGTGCCGTCCGGGTGGCGTCCAGGGACTCGGACGCGCTGATCCCGGCGCTGTTTCCGGGAATGACGACCAGGCCCAGGTAGGGCGTGTCGTCGGAGCCCGTGGCGAGGCGGAGCGCCACGCCCGCGTCGTCGCGCATCGGCGCGTGGGCCAGCGAGGCGGACGCGGCCAGGAGTATCGGTAGAATGCGGATCATGGGGCCTCCGGCGCGCGACGGGGATGGCCCGCCTCCCCCTGGGGGGAAGCGGGCCGGGCCGCCTGATCGGGGGGCTCAGGCGGCACGAGCAGAGGTCAGTCGCACTCGGGGTAGAGCGCCTCTGCGATCAGCTTGTCGAGCTTGCCGTCGGAGTCGCTGTCCTCGCACAGGTGCTTGCGCACGTCGGCGTCCACCTTGTGCTTGTTGCCGGGGTCGCAGTAGTACTCCTCGGCGGTGGTGGGCTTGCAGACCGAGGTGGCGACCACGTCGATGTCCACGCCGTCCGCGTCGACCAGGGTCCCGGTGCTGTCGAAGCACTTCGGGTACTCGATCCAGTTGACGTGCCAGGGGGAGCTCATCGAGAAGTGCGACACCGCATCGTCGGAGGGCACGCCCCAGTCCTCGAGCTTGTCCTCGATGCGCTTGCCGTCGGTGTCGAGGTCGTAGATGGTGACCTCGAACTCGTGGGTGTCGGTCCACTTGACCCAGATGTCGCGGCAGTCCTCCCAGACCCGGTGGCCGCCTTCCATGTCGACGATCTTGGGGTAGCCGGAGACGGCGTAGGTGTTGAAGTCCTTGCCATCGCCCTTGGTGGAGCCGTAGCCCTTGGTCTTCTTCCACACGAACTCGACCGGGTCGTCGTCGACGTCGTAGCCGGTGGCGCAGACGCGGGTGAGCTCGCACTCGTAGTTGAACTTCTCGAAGGACTCGATCTCGAGGACGGGCGGGTGGTTGAGCAGGACGAGCGCGTCCATCGCGCCGCCGCCGTCACCGACGCACTGGCTGACGAGCTCGGTCTCGGCGGTCTTGCCGGCCTCGACGTTCACGCCCTTGGTGGCGCTGGTGGAGCAGTCCTCGGTCACGTAGTCGCTCGAGGAGGTCTCGTAGTCGGACACGCTGGCGGGGATCTTCTTGAGCGGCGTGGCGACGATGTCGTAGCAGCCGGGCTCCATGGACGCGAAGAGGTCCGCGCCGAGGTGGCGGCTGTCGGGGTCGAAGTAGTCCTCCACCAGCTCGATCTTGCCGGGGAAGATGCCGTCGACGAGGTCGACGAAGAAGGTCTGGTCGTCGAGGCCCTGGCCGGTCAACGTACAGCCGGTCTCGGTGGACTCGGTGATCTCGAAGGCAAAGCCGACCACGTCGGTGTCACCGAAGTAGTCGAGCGACAACATGGCGCCGGTGCCCTGGCCCGCAGAGCAGGCGACGAAGGAGAGCGGCAGGAGAGCGAGAGCGAGCGTGCGATGCATCATGTACCTCAGGTCAACAGGAAAAGTGTCCACTTTTCCGCAGATTGTGGGCGCAGGTGTCCGAACAGGTCGACAACCGACCTGGAGACATCCCGTGAACCGGGCGCAGTTCTAGGGCAACCCTGACGGGCCGGCTCAAGAGATGGCGTTCAAACTTCCTTTCAGGTGACGCCGAGTTCCCCCCCGGCGACGCTCATGGTTTACGTGGAAACGTCATCTTGCTCAACCCTTGCAGCGCATTCTGAAACGCTTTGTGGCTCGGTACGTGAATGACGACGTACTCGTCGTGAGAACAACCCTATTGTTTCGGATTTCGTACCATGTCAGTACCCGGTGTTGTCAGCGTGCAACCGACTGTCATCGCGAGGCGTAGGGGGTCGGAGAACCGGATCGGGGGTCGAGGGGGAGCGGGGAG